>Ga0307507_10000073_pt1 | contig 157894 bp, 144 predicted proteins | sample 7_EM_MG_FD_207223 | JGI IMG/M metagenome (GOLD analysis project Ga0307507, IMG submission 207223) | Populus trichocarpa ectomycorrhiza microbial communities from riparian zone in the Pacific Northwest, United States - 7_EM | ecosystem: Host-associated > Plants > Roots > Unclassified | place... | reverse complement strand
CCCATCAGCGAGGCGTTCCAGGGCGGTATACGGCAAGGCGCGGGGACGCCCTCGCACTGGTTGTGCGTGGGCGTTCCCGCAACGCCGCCGGATGCCGTCCTGGGACGGCGAGCGGGGCAAAGGTCGGCGGTCGCGGCACTAGCTGTGGGTAAGCGGATTCGAGCTCGCGATCTTCCATTGGCCCTGCTGGTACGCCAGGCCGAACTGGGTGCGTTCGACGGTGACCGTTCCGTCCTTGTAGTAGTAGTGAAGCGTCGCGATCACCGTGTTGTTCTGCTGAGCCGTGACGTCGGACGTGGCCATCCGCTGGATCTTTGACCAGAAGTTGTCGTAGTAGTTCCGGCTCACCGCAGTGGTCTGCTGGTAGTTGACGGTCATCCAGTTCCAGGCCTCGTCGAGGTTGCCCGGCACCAGCGTGTAGTACTGCTCGATGGTGGTGGTCAGCTGGTTCGCGACGCTCAGCGAGCCCGACGCCGTGGGACTGGACGTGGCGGACGTGCCGGGCCCTGCGGTCGTGGACGGGCTCGAACTCGCCTTCGTACCGGCGGCGGCCGAACGGGCCGCGGAGGCCGACGGCGTCCCGGTCGCCCTCGAACTGGAACTGCGGCCCGGCGCATCGAGTTCGGCTGCGGCGGACTTGTCTCCGCCGCGCTGGCTCAGCACGATCGCGCCGACACCCAGCAGGACGGCGACCACCAGTCCGGCGGCGACGGCCTGCCTCCTGCGGCGCGGCGAACTCCCGGCGCCCGCGGCGCGATCGCCGACCGCGCCCGACGCCGAAGCCGCTTCGACCGGATCAGGCTTGGCCGGGTCAGGCTCGGCTGGAGCAGGCTCGGACGCAGCGGGTTCGGCCTGAACAGGTTCGGCGGAAGCGGGCTCGACCGGAACGTCCGCTTCCTCTTCCGCTTCTTCTTCTTCTTCGGCTGCGGCAGGTTCGGCCGCCGCAGTCTCGATCTCTTCGAGCGCCCGTTGGATCTGAGGCATCGTCGGACGATCGTCAGGCTCCCGCTCGAGCATCCACAGCACGATCGCCGCGAGCGGGCCGTCGTGGACCGGAGGCGTGATGCCCTCGTGCACGATCCGGTAGAGCAGGGCGATGGCGTTGTCGTCGGTCCCGGACGGCGGCTTGCCCTCCATCGCGGAGTAGAGCGTGGCGCCCAGCGAGTACACGTCGCTGCGGGAGTCGGCGGGCTGGCCGAGGCCGACCTCAGGGGCGATGTACGCGAGGGTTCCGAGCAGCACCCCGCTGCCGGTGACCGTTGTGTCGCCGTCCGCCCGGGATATGCCGAAGTCCGTCAGCTTGACGACGCCGTCCTGCGACAGCAGGACGTTGCCGGGCTTGACGTCGCGGTGCACGATGCCCGCGCTGTGCGCGGCGGCGAGCCCGGAGGCCACCCGAACGCCGATCCGGGCCACTTCCTGCGGCGGCAGAATCGGTTCCTCGGCCAGGGTTTCCGAGAGGCTGCGCGATTCCAGGTACTCCATCACCAGGAACGGACGGCCCTCGTGCTCTACGACGTCGTAGATGCCGATCACGTTCGAATGGTGCAGCCGGGCCGCGATCCGCGCCTCGCGCATGGCCCGGCGCGCGCCCTGAATCTCCCGGGCGGCGGCACCTATGGTGAGCGCCTTGACCGCCACGGTCCGGCCGAGCAGCTCGTCCTTCGCCCGCCAGACCACGCCCATCCCGCCGCTGCCCACCTCGGCGATCAGCCGGTACCGGCCTGCGATCAAGTCGGTACCCTCGGTCACAGCCGGTCCACCCCGGCTGTCGCGGCGCAAGGCCGTCTCGTCGCATGTTGCATGTGGGACACCCCGGGAACAGTAGATGTATCGGCACGAAGTCCGGTGAGCACCGGAGGCGACCGGACACCGAGCAGCTAGATCCATCCTATGCCGTCCGGCCGCTCCCGCGAGCGCCACAGCGCCGTCGCGGACGAGGCGCGGACGAAGCCCGGACGGAATCAGGACACTACTCACCGCTTCCGCCCGGCCGGGCCGCACTGTGATCAGGGGACGATGATGACCGGGCGGTCCGCGGTGCGGGCGAGCGTGACGGCCAGGGATCCGTAGACGCGGTGCGCGCTGCGTTCCGAGGCCCCGACGACGAGGGCCGAGGCGCGCAGGTCGTCCGCCAGGCGGCGGATCTGCCGCGCGGGCGTGCCGTCCAGGACCGCGAAGCCGTACGGCAGGCCCGCACCGCGACAGCACTCGGCCAGATACTGCTCGGCCTCCGCGGCGATCTGGTCCTCGACGGCCGCGCAGTAGCTCCACAGGCCGGGGACGCTCAGCGACAGGCCGTTGCTGCGACGCACGTACACGCCGACGAGACCTACCGTGTTGCGCCGGGCCTGTCCCGCCGCGTAGTCCACTGCGCGCAGCGAGGTGCGCGAGCAGTCGACGGCGACGAGCACGGCATTCGGGGTGAATGTGCCGTGCTCGACGGGGCGCAGTTGACGCAGCGTCATGGCGACGACACCTCGGGCGCGCACTGGCGCCCCCAGGTGAGGCGGGCACAGTTCGGCGACAGAGTCTGCTCCTTCGCAGCGGGTCGCACAGGCCGATCGACCGCGACGAGTCCATCGACTACTGATACAGTAGCCGATCGGCTAGGAAAGGCAAGCCGGTCGGCGGGTCGAGGAGGCCGGGGATTCGGCAGAGCCTGCGGGTGGCGGTGTTGGTGTTGTTGGTGGTGACGGCGGTGACGGAGTTCGTATCGATCGCGGTGGCGGGGCACGGCCTGCGGCTCGCGTCTCAGTAGCTGTTGAGTGCGCGCATCCGGTCGGCGCGGGAGCGTCGGACGACGTCCACGTCGGCGGCGATGCGGTCGAAGCCGTGCGGGCAACCGGGATGTACATGCAGTTCGACGGACGTCCCGGCGGCGGCCAGTCTCCTGGCGTACTCGATGCTCTCGTTGCGGAAGATGTCCAGCTCGCCCACTTCGACGTACGCCGGGGCGAGTCCGGCGAGGTCCGCGGCGCGGGCCGGGGCCGCCGATCCCGGCACGTCCTCGCCGCCGACCTTCTCCCCCAGCAGGGCGTGCCAGCCAGTGTGGTTGTCGTCGTAGGACCAGCCGGCGAAGGGCACGAGCGCCGGGTCCGGCGCCGTGTTGCGGTCGTAGAGCGCCACCGACCCCGCGATCATCCCGCCGCCGTGCAGGAAGAGCGCTGCCGGACCCGACCCTGACGGGTCGTGCCCCTCGGGCGTGTACCAGCGCAACCCGACCTCGGCGCCGTCGAACGAGGTGGCCCAGTAGTCGGTACGAGTGACTTCGGGGTGCTCGGGAAGCGTGAGCTCGATGCCTGCGAGAGCGGTTTCACCGAACTCCCGCACGGCCTTCCAGCCGTCCCGGGCAGCAGGCGGCGGCAGCATGGCGCCCGAGCCGGACCGCGCGGTGACGGCCTCCAGCAGTTCGGCATCGAGTTCGTATGCCATATCCGTCTCCTGTCATGACTGTCTACGCTGACCGTCAAAGGCTGTACACGAAGCCGTCAGGCGAACGCCGGCAGAACCTCGCGCTCGAAGAGGCGCAGGCTCGACCAGGCCAGGTCCGGCGGCATCCCGCCGCACAGCGGGTGGAACTGGACGAACGGAACCGCCGCCGCCTTCTGCTCGGCCACGAACTGCTCGGGGGTCAGGACCCGGTACTGGCCGGTCTCCCGCAGCCGGTCGCTGTCGGCGACGCTGTGGAACGGCGCGGCGACCCGGTCCTGCGCCTGCCAGAGCCCGTAGGCGTTCGTCTCGTGCAGGAAGTAGGGGGCCATCTGCGCCCAGCCCTTGTCCGGGTCCTCGGCGAGCGCCACGACGCGGTTCTCGCCGATCGGGCACGGGCCGGGGTCGGGCCGGCCGAGCGCCTGGACCTCGTCCCGGTAGTACTGCCAGACGTCGGGCACGGAGGGGATGAACCCGGTGCCGAGGCGAGCGGCCCGCCGGGCGGCAGGCCCGCTGCTACCGCCGAGCAGGATGGCCGGCCCGCCCGGGCGGAACGGTGCCGGCGTGACGTGCACTGTCCGGCCGCGGTACTCGAACGGCTCGCCGGCGAACGCCGCCTTCAAGGTGCCGACCGCTTCGGTCACCCGCCCGCCCCGCTCGCCCATCGGGACGTCGAACATGGCGAACTCCTCGCGCACGTAGCCGCCGGCGAGGATCAGGTCGACCCGCCCCCTGCTGAGGTTGTCGAGCACGATCAGGTCCTCGGCGAGGCGCAGCGGGTCGTGAAAGGAGGCGATCAGCGCGGCGATCAGAAAGCGGACCGCGCTCGTGCGGGCCGCCATCGCCGCCAGCATCGGGATCGGGCTGGGCAGGTACCCGTCCGGCGAGCCGTGGTGCTCGGAGACGGTGATCCGTTCGCAGCCGAGGCGGTCGGCCCACTCGGCCATATCGAGGGCCGCCGCGTACCGGTCAGCCGTCGCCGTTCCGGCCGATTCCGGATTGCGGAAGTCGAAGCGCAGGGCGAACTTCACGTCTCGCTCCTCAGATCATTCCTGAGATTCCGGGAGAGCACTCTCGTGTACTGGCGGCGGGCGATCTTCCAGCCCTCGGCGGTGTACACGAGTTCGTCGTCACAGAAGCCGACCGTCTGAATGATCGTCAGATTGTCGGCGGTCATGACGAGTGCGTCGAGATAGCAGCGGGCGGTCGCGCCGTTGCCGGACAGGGCGACGTCCTGATTGGTGACGCGGTGCAGTGTTTGGCCGCATCGGGTATGCGCTTGCCTCATCCACTCGGTCATCGCGTCGGCGTCGGGCCAGGAGCCGATCTCGCCGTAGTCCGCCTTGCAGTCGTCGGCGAAGCAGGACCGGAACAGCTCCCAGTCGCGACGGTCGATGCCCGTGGCGTACCGCACCACTACCTCTGCGACGTCCTGACGCAGGGCACGCTCCCCACCATCGCGAACATAGTTCTCATACATGAGAATGCCACTCTTACACCTGGCAGCCCCGAGCGCAAGGATGCAGGCCCAAGATCGCCGGAGGCCTCGCACGAGCCGACGTCCAGCCGATCACCTCGGTCGCATCAGCCGTCCCTTGACAGACCCCGTCATGCTGCGTGCAATATATTGCATGCCAGTACCGCAGAGCCGAGGGCTCGTCTCCAGGTCCCTCCTTCGCGAGGACGCCTACCGGGCGATCCGGGACGCCATCGTGGACGGCACGCTCGCCCCGGGCGAACGCCTCAGCGACGGCGACCTGGTGCAGTGGCTCGGGGTCAGCCGCACCCCGGTCCGGGAGGCACTGGCCCGCTTGGAGCAGGCCGGCCTCGTGCGGACCCGGCCCGGCCGCTACACGATGGTCAGCCCCCTGGACGTGCGCGCCGTACGCGCCGCGCGGTCGGTAACAGCCGCGATGCACGAACTCGCCGTCCGGGAGGCGGCACCCAACCTGTCCGCCGCAGAGTTGGACGCCATGCGCCAAGCCAACGCCCGCTTCGCGGATGCGCTGCGGCGCGACGACGTCGACGCGGCGATCGCCGCCGACGACGAGTTCCACCGCATCCCGGTCACCGCCTGCGCCAACGAGGCCGTCCGCACTGTGCTCGAACAGTTCACGCCGGTGCTGCGGCGCCTGGAACGCCTGCGCTTCTCCTCGCTGAGCGGCCGGGATTCGGTGGCGCAGCACGACCGGATCATCGAGCTGTGCGAGGCCGGGGACTTCGAGGGCGCGGCGGCCGCCACCCGCGCCAACTGGCAGACCCTAGAACCCCTGCTCGACGCGCTGTTCACCGACCGCGACGAGCCGGGCAACCAGTCTGGCGTCGAACCCGCCGGCGCCCCGTCCGCTCGCTGACGAAGCCCTCGCCCGCCCGCCCCGTCCGTGACGGGCGCGTCCCCAAGGAGCCCACATGTCCCTCGCCGACTTCGAGCGCTACCCCCTGCTCTTCGGCCCCAGCCCCGTGCACCCCCTGGACCGGCTCACCGCGCACCTCGGCGGCGCCCGGATCTGGGCGAAGCGGGAGGACTGCAACAGCGGACTGGCCTTCGGCGGAAACAAGACCCGCAAGCTGGAGTACCTGTTGCCCGACGCACTCTCTCAGGGCGCGGACACCCTGGTCAGCATCGGCGGGATCCAGTCCAACCACACCCGGCAGGTGGCCGCGGTCGCCGCCAAGGCCGGCTTGAAGGCGGTACTGGTCCAGGAGAGCTGGGTGGACTGGCCGGACGCGGTCAACGACAAGGTCGGCAACATCCTGCTGTCGCGCATCATGGGAGCCGACGTGCGGCTGGTGCAGGCGGGGTTCGGCATCGGCTTCAAGGACAGCTGGCACCAGGCCCTCGACGACGTGCGCGCGTCCGGGGGCACGCCGTACGCGATCCCGGCCGGAGCCTCGGACCACCCGCTGGGCGGACTCGGCTTTGCCGACTGGGCCTACGAGGTGCAGCGGCAGGAGCGCGAGCTCGGCGTCTTCTTCGACACGATCGTGGTGTGCAGCGTCACCGGCAGCACCCAGGCCGGCATGATCGCCGGCTTCGCGGGCCAGGACCGCCCCCGCCGCGTCCTGGGCATCGACGCCTCGGCCAAGCTCGCCGAGACCCGCGCCCAGGTCGAGAAGATCGCCCGCAACACCGCCGCGCTCATCGGCCTCGGCCGGGACCTGCGCGACGAGGAGATCACCGTGCTGGAAGGCTGGGCCGGCCAGCTCTACGGGATCCCGGTCCAGTCCACCCTGGACGCGATCCGGCTCACCGGCAGCCTCGAAGGCATGATCATCGACCCGGTCTACGAGGGCAAGTCCATGGCCGGACTCATCGACCTGGTCCGCGGCGGCGACATCCCCAAGGACTCCAACGTCCTGTACGCCCACCTCGGTGGCCAGCCCGCCCTCAACGCCTACAGCGGCGTCTTCCACTAGTTTGCCGCGCCCAAAGAACAAGTTGAGGCGAAGCGTCACTCCCACTACTGCTGCCGGGCCAGTGGGGTCGTCCACCTCACCGGGTGTGGCCCACGACGAGTTGGTAGAAGATCGGCTCGCCGGTCGTCGTCACCCGGTGCTGGAACCGGCTTCGTTCCACCACTGCAAGACCTCCGCCGACCACCAGCCGCTCGACGGCGGCGCCGAACCCGTCCGGATCCGATTCGTCCATCCACCGCTCATCAATCGTGAAGGCCACGGGCGCGCCGGGCGGCAGGACCGCGAGCGCATTTTCAAGCGCCTGCGGTGTGGCGTGCGTGCCGCCGAACGCCCCGGCCGACACGAGCCCCCCGAGCGCGTACGGGCGCAGTGCCTCACGGAGCGTGTCGCCGGACAAGAAGTCGCCGACCACGTAGTCGGCGTAGACGCCTGGCCGGTCGCGCAGACTCGCCATGCGCGCTGCCGGCAGCGAGTCGACCCCGACGACCCGGGCTACGCCACCGCGACGCACGAGTTCGCCGACCAATCCCGTGCCGGCGCCGACGTCGAGGACCGTCATCGAGCCCGGCTCCAGCCCGAGGTGCGCGGCGGCGCGCAGGAAGCCTGCCGCCGCGACCTGCGGCGATCTGCATTGCAGCCGCTCCTGGACGACATGCTCATAGAGGCCGGGCACGGCGTAAATCCGCGTGTACTCGTGCAAGTGCACGATCTCGTGCACGCCCAGGGCGATGTACTCGCCGTCGGTCATTGGCGGGCCGAGCAGACGAACACCCGCAAACGCATCTGCCATGGCCGCGAGACTATGCGAGCGTGTCTGTGCGCCGCCACCAGTACCGACGATGAGCCAAATGTTCTCGATTCCCCGACTGAACGAGTGGAAGGCCCGCCGGACACGATCGCACCGACATCCCTCCGTTTTCATATCCCGGGGACGGGAACGCAGGGGGTCTCCGAACACAGGAGGTCTCCATGAGACTGCAGTACATCAAGCCGGGGGAACTGTCCGAGGCGCAGCATGCGCTCTACGAACGGTTCGACAAGATCGTTGAGGATGACGCCTACCGTGGTGGCGAATCGTGAGCCGACGAGGCCGCTTCCACGACGACACTCGTCCGCCGCCGATGCGGCGTCAGAACCTTCCGCCGGTCGGAGCTACCGGCGAAAGCCACACCGCCATCTACACGGGAGAGGAAATGACGCACAACAGGAATACCGCGCAGAACCAGGCCACCGACCGTCTGGTACCGGGCCCCGCCGGGCGGATCCACCTGGTGGAACAGGGCAGCGGGCCGCTGGTCGTGCTGGTGCACGGGTTCCCCGAATTCTGGTACTCGTGGCGAGGCCAACTGCCCGCGCTGGCCGCGGCCGGTTACCGTGCGGTGGCGCTGGACGTGCGCGGTTACGGCCGCTCGTCCCGGCCCGGTGCAGTCGACGCCTACCGGATGCTCGACCTGGTGGAGGACAACGTCGCGCTCGTGCACGCCCTCGGGGAACGCACCGCGGTGATCATCGGGCACGACTGGGGCGCGAGCATCGCCGCGAACAGCGCCCTGGTGCGCCCCGACGTCTTCCGCGCGGTCGGGCTGCTGAGCGTGCCCTACGCCCCGCGCGGCGGACCGCGGCCCGGCGAAGTGTTCGCCCAGATGAGCGGCCCGGAAGAGTTCTACGTCTCATACTTCCAACAACCCGGCCGAGCCGAAGCCGAGATCGAGCCCGACGTGCGCGGATGGCTCGCGGGCTTCTACGCCGCGCTGTCCGCCGACACCATGCGCGGCCCGCAGGAGCCGGACGCCCACTTCGTGAGCCCCGGCGGCAGGCTGCGCGACCGATTCCCCGCCGACCGGCACCCGGCCTGGCTCGGTGAGCACGCACTCGACGCCTACGCCGCCGAGTTCGAGCGCACCGGTCTGACCGGAGCCTTGAACCGCTACCGGAACATGGACCGGGACTGGGAGGATCTCGCCGACTACGACGGCGCCCCGATCCCTCAACCCTCGCTGTTCATGGCAGGCGGCCAAGACGCGTCCACCACCTGGCTCGCCGACGCGATCAAGGCGTTTCCCACGACCCTGCCCGGCCTGACCGCCTCTCACATCCTCGAGGGCTGCGGCCACTGGGTCCAACAGGAGCGATCGGACGAGACCAACAAGATCCTCACCTCCTGGCTTGATTCGGCAGGCGTGTGGTGAGCGTAGCGACCACCCACAGATCACCGCCGGTACTCGTGCTGCGGCCAACGCTGCCGACGCCAGATGGTCACACTGATGCGCCATCAGTACCGATCACCGCGGCGCTACGCCCTAGAACTCGATGCGCATCACGAGGCGGCGGGTGGTGGGCCGGGTGACCTCGGCGAAGCCGGCGGCGGCGAAGATGTCGCGGCTGCCGACGTACAGCTCGCCCCAGGTGATCTGCTGGCCGGGGCGGGTGATCATCGGGTAGGCCTCAAGCGCGCGGGCTCCGCGCTCGCGGGCGAAGTCGACGGTGGCCGCCGCGAGGGCGCGGCTCACGCCCCGGCGGCGGAAGCCGGTGCGGGTGAAGAAGCAGGTCACCGCCCACACGTCCGCGTCGGACGGGTCCTCGTCGCGGTCGGCCCAGGGGACGCGGCTGCGCAGCAGGTGCACATAGACCGAACGCGGTTCCACCGCGCACCAGCCGACCGGCTCGCCGTCGAGGTAGGCGACCAGGCCGCTGGTCGCCTCCGCCTCGGGATCGCCGCAGCCGGTCTGCTCGCGCAGCCGGTGGGCGCGTTCCTCGATGATCAGCGAGCGCCAGTCGGACGCGGCGGTCCTGAACCACTGGCACTGACACTTGGCCGCTTCGCCCCGCGTGCCGAAGACGGTCTGGATCTCGTCCCAGGACGCCTCGTTCGCGGGCACGATGGAAAGCGCGAGGTCCGTGGTCGTCCGTGTCGCGTCTGCCATGTTCGCCGTTCCTCCGGGGCTGCCGCTCAGGGCTGCCGGGACCTGTGTTCCAGTTCGGCGAAGAAGGCTGCGGACAGGCGGCGAAGTGCGTCCTCGGTGAGCTTGATCGCGTCACCGGGCTTGAGCTTGAGCGCCATCTGCTCGGGGACCCGCTTGAACACGTTGGCGACCTGCAGCACCCCGGCGTTGAGCTCTTCGCGCGTGTAGTCCTTGCGGCCGAGCAATGCCAAGGTCCTTTCACGTGGGCTGCCCAGCCACGCTAGCAGTCGGCCGCGGCGGGCGCGCGGTGTTGCTGCGCACCGGCCGCGGCGTCGACGGCATCCATAGTGTCGGCCGCGTCCGCGGCGTCAGCTGAGGTCGGGGCCCGCGTCGCGTACCTCTTCCACGGTCCGCATGGCCGTGCGCAGGTCGCCGAGCCAGGTCTCGGCCCGCTGCCCGACCTGGCGCACGCACCACGCCAACGCGTCGCTGCGGCTGCGCGCGACGCCGGAGTCCACCAGCGTGTCCAGCAGCTGACGGTCGGACTGCTTCAGCCGTGTCATCACGGGCACGGACAGCGTGGTGAACGACTCGGTCGTCTCGCCGCAGCGCACGCCCCACGACACCTTGCGGCGGAACTTGTGCTCGGCCTCGCGGGCGACCTCCATCCGCGCTTCCCGGGTGCGCTCGCGGAACTCCTTGATCCGCCCGGCGACCGCGGCGGCCTTCTCGGCGTCCGACGCTCCGTCGGCAGTGCGCGGCTCGGCGATGGCGCCGATCACGGTGATCTCTTCGCGATCGACGGTCACTTCGGGCGGTCCGTCGAACAGGTCCTGCGGCAGCCGTCCGGTGAACCAGCCCCGCAGCGTCTCGGTGGTTGCTTCTCGAGTGGTCATGCTTCGATGATTACATCATTACAAGATTTCAGGTGCGCTCGGGCGTACGCCGACAGCGAACGCGGCGCAGGTGAAGGTGTCGGGCGGCTGGCTGTCTGGCCGGCTGGTGCGGTTCCGCCTATTTTGCGATTTTCGCGAAACGGATATGGGCAACGGAGGGCGAGGCGGTGAACTCGACGCACTCGTAGCCCTCCGGGCCGCCGTCGAGGTGCTCGAAGAGCCGCTCGCCGCTGCCGAGCAGGACCGGCACGACCGCCACGTGCAGGTCGTCGACGAGGCCGGCCCGCAGGTACTGCTGCACCGTGGCCGCGCCGCCGCCGAGTCTGACGTCCTTGCCGTCGGCAGCCTCGAAGGCCCGCGCGAGTACGGCCTCGGGGGCGTCGGAGACGAAGTGGAACGTGGTGCCGCCCTCCATCGTCAAAGACGGCCGCGGATGGTGGGTCAACACGAACACCGGGTGGTGGTACGGCGGCTCCGGCCCCCACCAGCCGGTCCACTCCTCGTCCGGCCAGGCGCCGCGGACGGGGCCGAACATGTTGCGCCCGATGATGGTGGCCCCGAGGCCCATCTCGCCCCGGGCCAGGAACTCGTCGTCGGCCCCCTCGCTGCCGCCGTCCTCGCCGATCATCCGCCGGCCGGTCCGGGTGGCGAACACCCACTTGTGCAGGGCACCTCCGCCCTCCCCGAGCGGGTGCTCGAGGTCCTGGCCGGGTCCGGCCATGTATCCGTCCAGCGACATCGCCAGGTTGTGTGCGCGCAGCTTCGGCATCGGTGGTCTCCCCGGATTCGGTCGAGTGTCCTGACTTTCTCATCCTCACAGAGCGCGGTGACAAAATCCCGGTGACAGCGGCCAGGCGGGCGGAGTCGATCTGTAAGTTTCCAGCGGGCGCAGCGCTGACCATGGACTTGGATTCTGCGCAGGGAGGGACGCTGGTGCGTTCGAGTCCGGCCGACCTACCGTGACGCCGTCGGGTTGAGTCCGCAGCGTGCAGTTGAGGGAGATGTGGCTGATGGAGCGTCAGGCTGGCTCACCGAAGGGGAATCGCTTCCGGGCGGTCGTGCAACGCGTGTCGCTGATCTCGGCGGCCGCGACGCTCGGGTTGGCGCTCGGCCCGTTGGCCGCGCACGCCGACACGGTCCGAAGCGCCACCGCGACCGGTTGGGGCACGAACTGGGACACGGCGACCAGGACCGCCGAGGCCAACGCGAACGGCGCCCTCTACGACCTGGCCCGCTCGTACGGGGAGACGTGCACCGGCGTGACCTATACGGCGTCCCTCTATTACATCGTCCCCGGCGGGGGCGGATACGTGTTCAGCGCAACGGCGACAGGCGACTGTGCGGCGGGCTAGCCGGTACGTAGCCGCCGGGTGACGAGGCTGTCATTCACTCGAAGTAGGACTCTGCGGCCAGCTCATCGGCGCGCTCGGGCTCGGCGAGCAGGGCGGCGATGAGGTGGCGGCGGTCCCAGCGGCCGGCGGCCCAGGCCAGGGCGCGGGCCAGGCCGTCGAAGGTGGCCGCGTGGACCTCGCCGTCCACGACCCGCCAGTCGGTTTCCAGGTCGTCGTCGAGGATGAGCTCCTCGTGCTCGAGGTAGGTTTCCGGGGCCTGCGGCAGCAGTTGGCGAACGACCTCGGGGACGTCCTGGCGCTCGCCTTCGGAGGTGACCCGGCCCGCGACCAGCTCGGAGGCCAGCGAGAGGTCGAGCAGGTCGGCGAGGCGCTCGGCGTTGCGGGGCGGCACGGGCAGGCACGCCCGCCCTTCGAGCAACGGGAGCAGGTCGGGGGCGTCGATGACCGCGACGTCGGCCGCGTCGGCGAGGGCCGGGCGTCCGTCGATCAGGGCTCTGAGCACGGAGGGCGGGCTGACCCGGTCGTCGGGCACCTCGGCGAGCGCGTTGTAGAGCTCGATGAGCTGGGTGGCGGTGACCTGGCCGCGCTGCGGGTCGGCGAGGCGGTCGAGCAGTTCGTCCGGGCCGCCGGGTGAGGCGAGCAGGGCGGGCAGGGTGGTGCGTACGCCGAGGCTGACCAGGAAGTCGGGGGTGAGTGCGCCGGTGGCGGAGAGGGTGGGGAGGTCGCCGAGCGGCGTGTAGAGCGCTCGCAGCAGGCCGGTGTCCGTGGTCAGGTCGGCCGGGCACTGGCCGTCCAGCACCGGATGGCGGCTGAGCCACCAGGACGTGTACGAGGGCAGCCGCAGGGTGCCGCCGTCGCCGGTCAGGATCCTGAGGTCCTCTACCGAGGCGCGCAGGTCCGGCCCGGCGAGCAGGGCGAGGGCGGCGGGCCAGCGGTCCGGGGCGACCAGGTCCAGGTCGCGCACGGCGAGCAGGTCGGGGGCCACCGGCGGGGTGTCGCGCGCCCCGGGCGGCAGCAGGTCGCGCAGATCCTCGAGCCAGTCCTCGAAGCCGTCCAGGTCGAACAGCTCGGGGTCGGCGGCGTCGGGGTCGAGCAGCACGTCGGCGGCGCGGATCAGGGTGAAGGAGTCGAGCACGCCGGCCGCGCGCAGCGTGTCGGCGCCCCAGCGTCGGACCCACTCGCCGTGCACGCGGCCGAAGGAGTCGGGGCTGACGATCTCGGCGAGCGGCGAGGACGGCAGCAGCAGTTCGCGGGCGGGCACGTACGTGTCGTGCTCGTCCGGCAGTTGCAGGTCGTCGAGCTCGAAGCGCTCGTCGGGGCGCGGCTCGGCGGCCCGGATGAGGGTCAGGACCGCTTCGGCCAGCGCGCCGGGGTGGCCCGGTTCGTCGGCGTCGGCCTGCGGCAGGGCGTCGGCCGTGGCGGCGATCGCGGAGTGGACGGCCGAGTCGGCGAGGATGGCCCGGGGGTGGGCGGGGCGCGAGCCGATCCGTTCGAGCAGGGCGTAGGCGCCCGGGTTGGCGGTGAGCGCGGCGGGGTCGACGATGCGCAGCCGCAGGGGTCGCAGCAGGGCGAGCTGGCTGTCCGGCAGGGCCGCGTCAGGCAGCAGCGTGCCGCTCGCGCCGCGCACGGTGCGCCCGTCGGCGAGTGGCACCGGCAACGCGCCGAGGGCCTCGCGGGCGCCCGGGTCGTACCCGGCCACGCCGTCGAGCGCGGCGTACAGGCGCCCCCACCAGGCGGGATCCCGGCGCAGGGCGGCGAGGGTCTCGACCAGTTCGGACAGTTCGAGGCGGCGCACCCGCAGCGAGCCGAGGGCCACCGGATCGCGTTCCCAGCCGGCCGGGAGCAGCCCGGGGACCACGTCCACCACGGCGGCGACCAGCTCATCGTCGCAGGGCACGATGACGGCGGCGTCCAGCGGGCGCAACGGCTTGGGGTCGCCGTCCGCGGCCGGCAGGAACGGGGTCTGCGGGAGGCGCTCGCCGATGCGGTCGCGCAGGCGCGCGTCGAGGGCGCCGTCGGCGACCGGTCCGGGCACCAGGCGCAACAGGTGCGGGGTGCGCTCGGGCCAGTGCACGAACAGCTGAGTGTACGCGGCGGCGGCCTGGTCGAGCAGGAACTCCTCCAGCGCGCCGGGGGCCACGTGCCGGCGGGTCGGGTCGAGCGGGAAGGAGGCGATCAGCAGGGCGGGCAGGCCGAGCGGCTCGTCGGTCGGGGTGGGCGCGTGCACGACGGGGGCGGTCTGCGGGCGCTGCGGCTCGCCGTCGGCGCTGATCGGCACGGCCCAGGTCACCGACCAGTGCGGACGGGTGCGCTCCTCGACCGGCCGGTTGGCCAGCAGCAGCGGGTCGAGGCCGCCGTGCGCGCGGGCCAGCCGCCAGCGGGTGGTGCGGTCGCCGTCGGTGACGGACCACTCGTCCGGGGCGGTGCGGCGCGAGTTGAGGATGCGCAACTTGCCGTCGACCTCGACGATGATCTCCGCCAGCTGCGGCAGCGAGAGCAACAGCGCGTCGTCGAGCTCTGTCAGCAGGCGGCGCACGAGGTCCTCGGCGGCGCTGTCGCGCAGCGGGAGCACGACCGCGGTGTCATAGCCCTGCGGCGGTTGCCCCTCGGTCGGGTACGGCAGGCGCAGCGCGGGCACCCGGCCCTCGCGCCGCCGCAACTCGATGCCGAGTTCCGGGCTGTGCACGCCCGCGTCCTCGACGGCGGCCCGCGCCTCGATGGCGGAGAAGCGGACCGAGCCGTGCCGGGAGAGCAGCGCGGGCTCGTCGCTGACGGCGAGCACGGCGGCGAAGCCGACGCCGAACCGGCCGACGGGGGTGGCGTCGAGGGCGCCGGGGGTGTCGGCGGCGTCGGCGCCGGCACCAGTGCCGTCGGACGGCGGCCACTCGTCACGCTTGGTGGAGGCGCGCAGCGTGGACAGGCCGACAACCCCGGCCGCGTCGAGTGGGGTTCCGGTGTTCGCGACGACGAGCGTGACGCCCTGCTCGTGCCCGCTGTCCAGGGTCAGGCGCAGCCGACCGGGCTGTCCGGCGCGGGTCGCGGCGTCGGCGGCGTTCTGCGCCAGCTCGATCACGACCCGGTCCCGGTACGCCCCGAGGACCAGGTCCTCCTCGAGGTTCGCGTCCTCGCGGAAGCGCACCGGCGCGGCCGCCCAGGCGTCGAGCACCCGGCTGCGGATCGCGGCGGTATCGAACCGGTCAGTCGTCACGGACTGGGCCCCTTCACTGGCTGGCGTGGTGGTGCCGGCCGACGCTGCGTCGCCTCTTCAGCTGACGCAGTGTCAGTAATCGCGCTACCGGCCCGGCGACCGGCCCCGACAGGTTACCGTCCGGCGGAGGGCGCGGTGATCGCGGTGCGAAGCGGGGCCCGAAAGCGGTCCACGTGAGCGAGCGGAAATCCGAAGCGCGAGCCCGCCCGGACGCCCGGAGATCACAGGTGTCTCGCTGAGAAGGACACCTCCGGAGCGCGCCCGTGCGGACGCCGGTTGACGCGGCCTCGGGGGTCTTGACCCTCTGTCAGGCGAGCCGTACCCTTCCCTCGAAGTTAGGAAAGTTGACTAACTGACGGAGCGGCCGTGATTCCCCGCAAGCGCTCGGCTGGGCGTACCGTACCCGCCCGGATGGCGGTCGGCGCCGCACTCGCCGTCGCCGCGCTGGTCGCTTGCTGGGGAATCGCGGACGCGGCCGGGTTCGGCCTCGGATTCGGCCACGGCCCGTCCGCGGGCGCCGCGGTAGGCGGTGCGCATGCCCGTTCTCCCCTGCTTCAGGGCGCCGATCCGGTGGCGCGTACCAGGATCGATCTCAGGCCCGGTCCGGCCGGCTCCGTGCTCACCGCGCGCGGGGATCTGACCAGGCTCGGCCTCGACGCCGACGAGCCGGGGCTCGGTCCGGCGCTGCTCAAGTCGGGCGGGTTCGGCAAGCGCGCGTCCTTTCCGGTGGACGGCAAGATCTACGCCCAGCCCCTGTACGTGCCCGGACTCGCCGCCGGCGGCGCAGCGCACGACGTGGTGATCGTCGCGACGGAGCACGACAGCGTGTACGCGTTCGACGTCCACGGCGCTTCGTCGAGTCCTGCTTTGTGGCACGTCTCGCTGCTCGCCGCCGGAGCTCGCACGTTCCAGGCCGCGACCGACCGGGTGGCCAGGAACCGGCTGTGCGACTCGATCACGCCCGAGGTCGGGATCACCAGCACGCCGGTGATCGACTGGTCGACGCGGACGGTGTACGTGATGGCGCTGGACGTGGAGCACGGCGCGCTGGTCTACCGGCTGCACGCGCTCGATCTGGCGACCGGGCGCGAGAAGCAGCCTGCTGCGATCGTCTCGGCCGCCGTGCCGGGCTCGGGTTCGGACTCACGCGCCGGCACCGTGGCGTTCGCGGCGAGCGAGGAACAGCAGCGGATGGCGCTGACCGAGGTCAGGGGCATGATCTACGCGGGGTTCGCGTCCTGGTGCGGCTGGAACCCGTACCACGGCTGGGTTCTGGGGTACTCGGCCGCCTCGCTCGCGCGCACGGTGGTCTTCAACACGAGCCCCGACCAGTGGGGTGCGGGCTTGTGGGAGTCACAGGGCGGGATCACCGCCGACGGGCACGGGCACCTCTACCTGGTCACCGGCAACGGGCCGTTCGACCTGGACCGGGGCGGCGCGGACGCCGGGGACTCGGTGCTGGAGACCACGCCGCAGGACGGCACGCTGCGCGTCGTGGACTCCTTCACCCCGTTCGACCAGCTGTGCCGGGTGCAGCACGACCAGGATCTGGGCTCCGGCTCGCCGCTGATGGTGCCGGGGCACGACGAACTGCTGCTGTCCTCGAAGACCGGCGCGGTGTACGTGCTCGGCGAGGCCTCGCTCGGCGGATACCACACCGTCGCAAACCCCTGTGTCAGCACCACCCGTACGCGCACCGACGTGGACCGGGTCAGGCAGGAGCTGACGGTGAACACGGTGCCGGGCGGGATGTGGGGGACGTGGGGGTTCTGGTCCGTCAGCGGCGCAGGGCAGTCTGCGCCTACCGACTTCGTCTACGGCAGCGGCTCGCAGGGGCGGCTGACCCAGTGGAGGTTCCAGCCGGACGGGACGATCGCGCCGCGGCCGGTCGCGCAGGCGCCGCTCGCCTTCGCCTATCCGGGCGCGATCCCCGTGGTCAGCAGCTCGGGCACGGCCGCCGGCAGCGGGATCGTGTGGACCGTGGACCAGACCCGGGGCGCGGTGCTGCGCGCATTCGACGCCTCGGACATCTCGACAGAACTCTGGGACAGCGCCCGCGACCCGTCCAGGGACGGGATGCAGCCGGGCGAGTTCGACCACTTCACCGTGCCGACCACCGCCGACGGGCTGGTGTTCGTCGGCGATCAGAGCCACCTCGAGGTCTACGGCGCCCTGTCGCGCTGACGCAGGCCCCGGGATGTGAGCACCCGTATTCGACGAGAAGGAGGAGCGCGAGAGCCGCGGCGCACGGCGAGCAGCAACCCTTACCCACGCAATTCCGCATCGCAGTCGGGAGGACCCCATGCGGCTGACCAGAACGCGCCTGATGGCGCTGATCGGCGGTCTGCTCACCCTCGCGCTGGCCGCGCTCGGACTGTTCGCGTCCGCGACCTCGGCCCAGGCCAGCACCACCCGCAACTTCCTGGTCACGCTCTACGGCTGGCCGGACAACTCCCCGCCCGGGAACGACATCGCGTACCCGAAGAGCGACGGCAACCCCACCCTGCACAACGCGGCGGGCGGCGTCGGCACGTACGCCGACCCGATCACGTACGCGACCGACAAGTCGGAGCTGGCCGTCGGCACGATCGTCTACTACCCCTACCTGCACCGCTACTTCATCATGGAAGACGACTGCGTCGAGTGCGACCAGGACTGGACCGGCAGCGGCCCTGACGGCGGCCCGAACCTCTACCACATCGACCTGTGGATCGGCGGCCAGAACGGCAACTCGAACGACGTGATCAACTGTGAGGACAACCTGACCCAGGACTCCTCCTCGGCGATCGTCAACCCGCCGAGCAACGAGCCGGTGGACACCACCCCGCTGTTCAACTCCTCCGGGAACAAGTGCTACGACCCGTCCAGCTTCACCGGCGGCGGAAGCGGGAGCGGCGGTGGCGGCAGCGGCAGCTCGGGCGGGCCAGGCGAACTGGCCAGCGCCGCGTCCGGCAAGTGCCTCGACACCACCGGCGGCACCTTCGCGAACAACACCAAAGAGCAGATCTGGACGTGCCACAACGGGGCGGGCCAGACCTGGACCGCGAGCGGCGGAACGCTGAGCACCGACGGCGGGGCGTACTGCCTGACCGTCAAGAACGCGTCCACCACCAAGGGCGCCGCGGTGATCCTGTACGCGTGCAACGGCGGGGCCAACCAGAAGTGGACCGTCAACTCCAGCGGCACGGTCACCGAGGCGGGCACCGGCTTCTGCCTCGACGTGACCGGCGCAGTGACGGCCAACGGCACCGGCGTGCAGACATGGACCTGCGGCGGCGGCAGCAACCAGAGCTGGTCCTGGAGCTGAGCCGAGTACCACGCGTCCGCGCACAGAGGCCGGGGCGTCCCACCGACACGACCGGTGCGGGCGCCCCGGCCGACGCGTCACGGGTCGCCGCGCGGGTCGGCGCCGCCCCGAATGATAACGCTCACATAAATATTTCGGCCGGACCCCCACGGCCGTTCCGGCAGCCCGGCGCGCCTGACAGGGCCCTGACCGGCGCGGAAGACGGTTGCACGGGTTCGGGCCGTATTTGACTCCTGAGACGCATGTGACCGTCTTTCGGCCGCTTTCCTTGACGGTGTGGTGAGACGCTTCAATGATGACTGCTGCCAGCCGGTCCGTGTGGCGTCAGGGGTCGCGCGTACCGGGAGCCACGACGGGATGTGAGATCACTGATGATCGAGTATCAGCCCGCGGGCGAGGTCTCGGAGCCGCTCTCCGGATCCACGCCCACTCGTCGCAATCTGCTGCGGGGCCTGGGGATCGGCGGCGGGACGGCCGCTGCCGCGTCGCTGCTCGCGGCGTGCACCAGCAGCCACAACTCCACGACCGCGTCCGCCGGGGCGGGCAGCTTCCCGACCACGCCCAAGTGGAAGTTCGTGTTCGTCAACCACGTCACCACCAACTCCTTCTTCGTGCCGACCCGGTACGGGATGCAGGACGCCGCCGCGCTGCTCGGGCTGCCCACGCCGCAGTGGACCGGCTCCGAGGGCGGGGTGGTCTCCGAGATGGTCAACGCCATGCAGACCGCGATCAGCGGCGGCGCGGCCGGAATCGCGATCCCGCTGACCGACACGGCCGCGTTCGTCGACCCGACCAAGTCCGCGCTGGCGGCCGGGATCCCGGTGATCGCCTACAACGCCACCGCCCCGGGTAACTACGCGCTCGCCTACGTCGGCCAGGACCTCTACCAGTCCGGCTTCCTGATGGGGCAGCGGATCGCGCAGAGCGTGACCTCGGGCACCATCCTGGTCGGCATCTCACAGCCCGGCGGCAACAACGTCCAGCCCCGGCTGGACGGGATCAAGGCCGCGCTCAAGGCCTCGGCACCCGGGGTGACGGTGCAGTCCGTGAACACCGGAGCGGCGCAGGCCGGCGAGCTGAACGCGATGGAGGCCGCGTATCAGGGCAATCAGACCGCGAAGGGCCTCTACGCCGTGGACGCGGGCAGCACCGCCGCCATCGCCCAGCTGATCGCCAAGAACGGGATCACCGGCAAGGTGCACGCGGGCGGCTTCGACACGCTGACCGACACGATCACCGGCGTGCAGTCCGGGGCGATGGACTTCACCATCGACCAGTCCGCGTACCTGCAGGGCTTTCTCAGCGTGCTGTACCTCTACCTGTACCGCCTCTCCGGCACGCTGGCCGCTCCCCCGGCCACCGACACCGGCCTGACCTTCGTCACCAAGGACAACGTCAGCCCGTACGCCACCGCGCACAGCCGCTTCGAGGGCGGGACCAGCAACAGCCTGATCCAGATGCCCAGCACGATCGCGCTGCCGCCGGCCTCCACCGTTCAGCTGTAGGCGGAGCCATGGCACAGACGGAAACCGCCTCCCCGCCGCCGTCCCCCGCCCCCGTCTCGGCGGGGGTGGGCGCAACGGCGCGGGAGGCCGGCCGGGTGGTGTTGGCCACGCTGGTGCGCCGCAGGGAGCTGAGCATCCTGCTGGTCACCATCGCCGCCGCGATCTACTTCTCGGTCTCCAGCGGCAGCTCGTTCAACACCACGAACAACTACCACATCATCATGCAGTACTTCGCGCCGTGGGCGATCATCGCCGCGGGCGAGGTCATGCTGCTGATCTGCGGAGAGATCGACCTGTCCGCAGGCTTCGTGTTCACCTTCACACCCTTCGTCATGATGTCCTTCTACAACGACGGCGCGACGGTTCCCGAGGCGCTCATCGGGGCGCTGGCCGTGGCCGCGGGCGTCGGGCTCGTCAATGGGCTGATCAGGACGCTGTTCAACCTGTCCTCGTTCATCACCACCCTGGGCATGGGCTTCTTCCTGGAGGGGATGGCGTACATCCAGTCCGGCGGCGAGCCGGCCACCCCGCCGCTGGCCGGGGGCCTGCAGAAGGTGCTCGGCGGCTGGCGCTGGTCGGAGCTGGTGTGGGCGCTGGCCATCGTGGCGCTGATGCAGCTCGCGCTGTCCGCAACCCGCTACGGCGTGTACGCGCAGGCCAGCGGCGGCAACCCGGTCAGCGCGGCCGAGTCCGGGATCAAGGTGAACCGGGTGAAGATCGTCACCTTCACGCTGACCAGCCTGCTGGCCGGGTTCACCGGGCTGCTCGACCAGATCCGGGTCGGCTCCTTCGACCCGTCCAGCGGCGGGAACACCACCATGTTCATGGCGGTGGCCTCGGCGGTGATCGGCGGCACGGCGCTGCTGGGCGGCTCGGGCACCGTGGTCGGCGCGCTGTTCGGCGCGCTGCTGCTGGGCATCATCAACGACGGCTTCAACCTGGAGGGCGTCAACGCCTACGCCTTCGACGTCGTGATCGGGATCGCGGTGGTGGTCGCCATGCTCTTCAACGTCTATCTCACCTCGCTGCGAAACAAGGTGCTACGATGAGCGCGACCGACGAGGGCGCGGCCCTCGGCAGCGGCGTGCCGGGCGGCGAGGAGGTGATCCGCGCCGAGCACGTGAGCAAGCGCTTCGGCCCGGTCACCGCGCTGCGCGACGTGAACCTGCACGTGAACCGGGGCGAGATCCTCGGGCTGATCGGCGACAACGGGGCCGGCAAGTCCACCCTCATCAAGATCCTGACCGGGCTGCACCGGCCGGACCGCGGGCGGCTGCTCTACGACGGCACGGAGGTGCAGCTGCGCTCGGTCGCGCACGCCCGCTCGCTGGGCATCGAGACCGTCTACCAGGACCTGGCGCTGATCGACGAGCTGCCGGTGTACCTTAACCTGCACCTCAACCGGGAGCTGGTGCACCGTCCGCTGCCGTTCCTGCGCCGCGGCGAGATGAAGCGGCGCTCGCGCGAGGCGCTGGACTCGGTCGGCATCGAGATCCCGTCGGTGACCGCCCCGGTCGGCCGGCTCTCCGGCGGGCAGCGCCAGGCGATCGCGGTGGCCCGCTCGGTGCACGCCGACGCCCGGCTGCTGCTGCTCGACGAGCCGCTGGCCGCGATGGGCGCCCGGGAGGGCGGGCAGATCCTGCGGCTGCTGGACCGGCTCAAGGAGCGCGGCGACCTGGCCATCATCCTGATCGCGCACAACTACGGGCAGGTGGTCGACGTGTGCGACCGGGTGAACCTGCTGCAGCACGGCGAGATCACCTTCGACCGGCGCTCGGCGGACACCTCGGTGGCCGAGCTGCTCGAACTCGTGCACGCCGAGTACCGGGTCGGCCCGCGATAGCCTCGGCGCGGTGATTGAAAGCGCTCACCAGAGTGCCGGCCGACGGCGCCCGGCCGACCACGACCGAACCATGGCAAGAAGTAGATGAAAAGAGCAGATGACGAGTCATGGCTGATTACCCACAGCCGAACCCAAACCTCAACGAGGAGGTCCCCATGACTTCGGCAGCATTCTCCCGACGGCAGGCGGTGACGGCCGCGGCGGCCACCGCGGCGGTGTTGGCGGCGTCGGCCCCCGCGGCCTCGGCCGCGGCGGCGCGCGCCGTGCACGGCCCGCCCACGATCGAGCAGGAGCCGTTCGGCTCGGTCGGCGGGGTCGCGGTCTCCCGGTACACGCTGCGCAACGGCGCCGGGATGACGGTGAAGATCCTGACCTACGGCGGCATCGTGCAGTCGGTCACCCTTCCGGACGGGCCCGGCGGCACGGTCGACGTCGCGCTCGGCTTCCCGACGCTGGCCGACTACGTGGCGCACAACAGCCCGATCGCCGGCGGCGGGGTCTACTTCGGCGCGCTGGTCGGCCGGTACGCCAACCGGATCGCGCTGGGCAGGTTCACCCTGGACGGCGTCACGTACCAGGTGCCGGTGAACAACAACGGCAACGCGCTGCACGGCGGCACGGCCGGCTTCGACCAGAAGGTGTGGGCAGCCTCGACGCAGCGCGGCGCGGACACGGCGAGCCTGCGGCTGGAGTACGTGAGCCCGGACGGCGAGATGGGCTTCCCCGGCACGCTGACCACGGTGGCCACGTACACCCTGGACAACGCGAACCGGCTGTCCCTCTCCTTCCGCGCGACCACGGACAAGCCCACCGTGGTCAACCTGACCAACCACTCCTACTGGAACCTGGCCGGCGAGAGCTCGGGCGACGTCTACGAGCAGTCGCTGTGGCTCAACTCCGAGCTCTACACCCCGGTGGACGCCACCCAGATCCCGACCGGCAGCGTCGACCCGACCGCCGGGACGCCGCTGGACTTCGCCCACCCGAGCGCGATCGGCGCGCGGGTGGCGGACGCGGACCAGCAGCTGCTGATCGGCCAGGGCTACGACCTGAACTGGGTGCTGCGCTCGGGCTCGCCCGCGCACCCGGTGCTGGCCGCCCGCGCCCGCGACCCGCACAGCGGCCGGACGCTGTCGATCTCGACCACCCAGCCGGGGATCCAGTTCTACAGCGGCAACTTCCTGACCGGCACGCTGGTGGGCAGCGGCGGGACCGCGTACCGGCAGAGCTACGGCTTCGCGCTGGAGACGCAGCACTACCCCGACTCCCCCAACCACCCGAACTTCCCGAGCACCGTGCTGCGCCCGGGGCAGGTGTACCAGCACACCACGGTGTACGAGTTGACCGACGGCTGATCTGGCTGTTGGCTGCTGGCTGCTGGTCGCTGGCTGCACGCGATCCCCGGCCCGTGCCCCTGCCGACTCCGACGGCGGGGCGCGGGCCGTTCGCGTGGCAAGTCGGCTATGCTGCGGGGTTGACTACCCAGGTCAGTCGCCCGGACCCGCGGCTGTGCGAAAATGTGACGACCCGTCAAGTTCGGGGCCGTGCGGAGACCAGACGGAGTGCAGCGTGAGTGACCGGGGTGTGCCCGCCGACAAGATCGACACCGGCAGGCCCCATCCCGCCCGGATGTACGATTACTGGCTCGGCGGCCGGGACAACTACGAGATCGACCGGGACGCCGCGGAGCGGGTGCTGGCGACCATGCCCAGGATGCGCGACGCGATCCACGGGAACCGGGCGTTCCTGCGCCGCGCGGTGCGCGCCGTCGTCGAGGGCGGCGTGCGTCAGATCATCGACATCGGCACGGGCATCCCGACCCCGCCCAACACCCACGAGGTGGCGCAGCAGATCGCGCCCACGCGGGTGGCGTACGTGGACAACGACCCGATCGTCGGGGTGCACGCGCAGGCGCGGCTGCTGGGCACGACGGACACCGGCTTCGCGCTGGCCGACCTGCGCGAGCCGGAGGCCATCCTGGAGCACCCGGTGGTCAAGTCGCTGATCGACTTCGAGCAGCCGGTGGCGCTGCTGCTGGTGGCGGTGCTGCACTTCATCACCGACTACGAGGAGCCCGCGCGCATCGTGCGCGTACTGCGCGAAGCGCTGCCCTCGGGAAGCTGGCTGGTGCTGACGCACGGCACCAACGACACGACGGTGCACGACACGTCGGAGGCCGTGAACGTGTACAAGAGCGCGACGGCGACGCTGAACCTGCGCCCGCGCGAGCAGGTGCTCGGCTTCTTCGAGGGCTTCGACCTGGTCGAGCCTGGCCTGGTCACCATCGCCGAATGGCGCCCGGAGTCGGACGCCGAGATCACCCGGTTCGGCATCTACGGCGGCGTCGGCCGCAAGCCGTAGCCCTCCTGCGGCACCGGCCCACCCTCGGCAACTCCCGGCGCACTCCAGCACGGACGTTTGACTCGCCGTCACGGGGTATCCGCGCATCGGATTCCGAGGAGGAATGAGATGAGCGGCACTGTCATTCTGGCCATCGTGCTCGCGGTCATCGTGATCGCCGGTGCGGCCGCGCTGGTCATGGGCGTCGGCGCGCCCAGGCGGGGCGGCGGGCGCGACCTGCGGCGCAGATTCGGCCCCGAGTACGACCGGCTGGCTGCTGAGCGCGGCGATCCCAAGGCCGTCGAGCTGGAGCTGACCGAACGGGTGCGCGACCACGGAGCGCTGACGCTGCGTCCGTTGGCGAAGGACGAGCGCGAGCGCTACGACCGGACTTGGACCGGCGTGCAGGTGCGCTTCGTCGACGATCCGCGCGGGGCCGCGCAGCAGGCCGATCAGGTTATCAGCGGACTGCTGACGGCGATCGGCTACCCGTCGGAGGACCGTGACCGGCAGTTGGCGCTGGCGTCCGTGGATCACGCCTACGCGCTGAGCGACTACCGGCAGGCACGTGAGCTGGTGGAGCACGCGAAGGCTTCGAGTGATGGTGGCAAGAGCGGCGGCGACAAGAGCGGCGCGGCTGGAACGAGTACGGATCCGACCGAGTCGCTGCGCCAGGCGATCCTGCACTACCGAGTCATGTTCAAGGACCTGCTGGACCGTGCCGCGTCCGGCTCCGAGCGCGTCCGCGTCGGCCGCTGAGACCGAAGGGGAGATAGGGGAATACGATGTCTGACACTCTGCCCGAGTCACGCGAGGTGACCGACGAGCTCGAAGCGCGCGAGGAGCCCCGGTCGGAGCTGGAATCCGATCCGGAACTGGAGTCGGAACCGGAGTCGGAGTCGGAGTCGGAACTGGAACCGAAATCGGAACTGGAACCGAAGTCGGGACTGGAACCGAAGTCGGGACTGGAACCGAAGTCGGGACTGGAACCGAAGTCGGGACTGGAACCGAAGTCGGGACTGGAACCGAAGTCGGGGTTCGAAGCTGAACCGGGACTCGAAGCTGAACGGGGACTCGAACCGGAACCGGAGTCGGAAACCGAACCGGAGCCGGTGTCGAGCCCGGTATCGGAGGCCGTGTCCAGCCTGGAAGTGGACGCGGGGCCGGTGATCGCCCCCGAGACCACCTCTGATTTCCGTACCCGCTGGTCCTCGATCCAGGCCGGGTTCATCGACGACCCGCGGCATGCCGTCGAGGACGCCGACCGCTTCGTCGCCGACGTCGCGCAGGCCTTCGCCTCCGGTGTGGCGAGCCGCCGCAGCACGCTGAACTCGGTCTGGGCGCAGGACGGGCAGAAGGAGACCGAGCAGCTGCGGCTGACGATGCGTCAGTACCGCATGCTGGTGGACCGGATCCTGCTCGGCTGAGCGCCAGCCCTACCTGGCCTGCCTCCTGAGCTGCCTACCTGCCCTACTTCTGTACCCGCCCGCCGCCGCCTGGCTCCCCCACGGAATCGGGCTGCGGCGGGCGATTGCGTTCACCGGCTGTGCGATCAGTACATCTCCACGCAGTCGTAGCTGTAGCCGGGACTGAGGTACGTCGTCCCGCTCGACCCGCTGATCACGCTGATGGTCATCGTGTTGGTCCCGGCGACGAACGCACTGGCCGGCACCGCGTACGTGTACAGCGCGTTGTTGCCGCGGTAGGTGCCGATGGTCAGGCTGCGCGAGCTGGGCTGGCTGGAGGCTGCGGGCAGCGACGAGGACCAGCCGTTCACCGTGATCATCGGACGGCCTCCAGCGTAGGCGGCGGTGATGCCGATGCGCACGGTCCGCGCGGCGAGCTGACTCGACGTCAGGGTGAAGTGCACTGTGGTCGGGTTGTTCACGCCCTTCCACTGGTAGGCCGGGAAGTCGCTCGTCGCGCTGCTGCCGACGGTGTAGGTGACCGGGCCCCAGCTCGCGTCGCGGGTGTCGGAGGGGTGCATCGTGCTCAGGTTGGCGAAGTTCTTGAAGCCGGTCGGGGCGCCGTCCCAGGTGCCGATGCGGAAGATCGGGGAGGCGGGCGTGTTCCAGGCCGAGGCGATGTTCTGGCCGCTGGTGGTGGCGCCCGCGCTCACCGTGACGCTGCGCGCGGCGACGGCGAGTTCGTTCTGAAAGAGCGTCTGGGTGTACGTGCCGGGCTTCATCGCCGGGCTGGTGAAGCTGCCGTTGGACGCGGGGGTGGCCCAGTACTGGGCGGTGGAGTTCGAGAAGCCGACCATGACGCCGACCCCGAAGGCCGTGCCGCTGGCGGTGCCGGTGACGAATCCGCGCCCTGACGCGCTCACCGAACCGTGAAAGCCGAAGTTGTACATGAAGCTCAGGTCGGGCGCCGAGGGCGTGGCGCCGCTGGTGACCATCAGCGCGTACGGGCCGTAGAGCACGTTCAGCCGCTGGGCCTCGGTGTCGTTGTGGCCGGACCAGAGGTAGTTGTACACCTGGATCGACGAGTCGGTGCCCTGCTGCTCGATGTCGCGGAAGAACGGGCCGCCGGAGCTGCTCTCCCGGTTGCCGAAGTCCATGAACACCCCGACGCCGCTGCCGGTCACGCCGCGGATCGTCAGGTTACGGGCCTGCCGGTTGCCGTAGTACTTCGACCGGGTCTGGCCGTTGACCAGGAAGATGTCGGCGGACTCGATGACGGTGCCGCCCAGGATGTCGGAGGGGACCGAGATGCTGCTCAGGATGGTGCGGTTGAGCGACTGGATCCAGCGCAGCTCCCCCGCGGCGGCCGAGTCGACGTAGGTGGCCATGTAGATGTTGTTCACGCCGCTCTGCACGACGAAGTAGTGGTAGATCGTGCCGCTGCCGTAGAAGTCGGTGGCCGACTCGGTGACCACGATGTAGCTGCCGGTCTGGTACGCGCTCACGCTCGTGCCGCTGCCGAGCCCCGACTCGACGTTGGACGGGCGGCTCGAAGCGGTCAGCTCGGTGCCGTTGTAGGTGAGCGAGGTCATGTCCCCGTTGGTCTGCCTGACCTTGAAGCTGAGCCCGCCTCCGGTGCTGACGGTGTAGTACCCGCCGCTGCTGGTGAATCCGAACGCCGCCGCGGCCTCGGCGGTGCCCGGGGCGAGCAGCTGCTCCGCGCCCGCCGCACCGAGGCCGAGGACCAGCGCACCGGCCCCGGCCCGGCCGAGGAACTGACGGCGGCTCGGCGCGGCGGAGGGCGGCGGGACGGGTGGGATTGGTGGTTGTAGGTCGGACATGAGGACTCCGTTGTCGTAATCCGAGCAAACCTGTTTTATCTTGAGAGGTTTCGACCGTAGTTTCAGCGGTCGGCTTCGACAACGTCGTCACGGCGGGGGGGCGGGCCGGAGCCGAGAGCCGCAGTTCACGCGGGCGCCGCCGTCCGGCCGGACTGAAAGTTACGGATCACGCGGGGCGGGCCCGGTCCCGTGTCGCGCGCAATCCCCAACGCTCTCCCGCCGCTCCTGCGCAGTGACACATCGCTGCCCGTGTGCTGTCGGCGGGCTCTGGGAGGGTGGGGCCATGAGTTCGGAATCCAGGCATCTGAGCGAGCGGATCGGCCGGCCCGCCGGCGAGGTCTACGACTACGCCGTCGACCCGGCCAACCTGCCCCGGTGGGCACCGGGGCTGGGCAGCGCCGTGGAGCAGGTGGACGGGCGCTGGTACGTGCAAAGCCCGATGGGCCGGGTCGGCTTCGCCTTCGCGCCGCGCAACGAGTACGGCGTGCTCGACCACCACGTCACGCTCCCGTCGGGCGAGGCCGTCTACAACCCGATGCGGGTGATCGCGGACGGGGACGGCTGCGAGGTGGTGTTCACGCTGCGGCGGCAGCCGGGTGTCGGCGATGACGAGTTCGCCCGTGACGCGGCGGCCGTGTCCGCCGATCTGGCCAGTCTCAAGCGCATCCTCGAAGGGCGCGGGTAGCCCCGCTCTGCCGCGATCAGGGGTTGACCACGTCGATCAGGTCGTCCGGATCGGCGGGCAGCACGGCAGCGTCCGGTTGGATCGCGGCGGCCGGGACGCGCAGCGCCGCGATGGCGGAGGCGGCCACGGTGAGCGCGGCGAGATTCGCCGTGACACCGATGCCGAGTTGCTGGCCGAGGACGGCCCCCGCGACCATGCCGGTGAGCGTGGAACCCGCCTGGAGCATGCCGTAGGCGGCGCTGGCACGGCCGAGCAGGCGGTCGGGGGTGTGGCGGGCGAGATAGGTGCTCGCGGTGGCCAGGAAGCACACGCCGGGCGGGCCGATCAGGGTGAACAGCACCAGGGCCCAGGTGGTGTCGTGGACGTTGAAGGCTGCCGCGAACACGACTCCGAGCACGGCCAGGCTCGCCGTCATGACGGTGGGTTCGTTGAAGTGTGCTGCGACGACTCGGCTGAGCGGTGCCCCGGCCAGGTAGCCGACTCCGAGCGCGCCGAACAGCAGGCCCAGGGTGCCGGCGGCGGCGTGCAGAACGGTGCCGGTGTAGGGCACCAGCAGGGCGGTCAGCGCCGCGTTGCCCAAGAGGAACACGCCCGCCGCGGTGAACAGGCCGGGCAGTCCCGGGGTGGCGCGGATGTGGGTCACGCCGTCGCGGGCCTGCGACACGAAGCGCCGCCAAGGGGTCCCGTCGGCGAGGGCTGACATGGGCACGGCCGCGGACGCGGACTCGGCCGGTTCGCGGCGGTGGCTGATCGCGAGGATCAGGACGGCCGAGGCCAGGTAGCTGCCCACGTCGAGGGCCACCACCGGGGCGAAGCCGATCAGGGCGTAGAGGGCGCCGCCGAGCGGGCCGCCGACCAGCCGGACCGTTCCGCCGATCAGCGCGGCCAGCGAGTTTGCCGCGCCCAGCCGCGGGCCGCGCCCGACCAGTGCCGGGATCAGGGCCCGTTGGGCCGGGTTGAAGAACTGGCCGAAGCCCGCCTCGGCCAGCAGCGCGAGGTAGATCAGCCAGACCTGGCCGGGGTGGTGGACCAGGAGCATCAGCGCGACGCTCGCGGCGCGCAGCAGGTCCGCGGCCAGCATCGTGCGGCGCCGGTCCCAGCGGTCCGCGAACACCCCGGCGGCCGGTCCGAGCAGGAGTGCGGGCACGGTCTCGGCGCCCATCGACAGCCCGGTGGCCAGGGTCGAGCCGGTCAGCCTCAGCACGAAGTAGGGCGCGGCGACCAGCATCAGCCAGTCCCCCAGGCTGGAGAGCAGCTGCCCGGTCGCCACCAGCCGGTAGTCGCGGATCCGCAGGACACTGAACACAGCAGCCCCCGTCCCGGCGCCTTGCCCCGGTGAGCAGGGCGGCAGCGCCACGCGTTAGCACTCTCATAGCGAGAGTGCTAACGATGGCCGCCGGACGTGGGTGCCGTCAAGCAGGCGCCGGCCGGTACGGGGGCCGTCCGCGGATCGCGGTGGGGCGCTGGGGGTTGGGCGCTGGGGGTGGAGTGCTAGAGGGCGTACTCCACCATGCTCGCGTCCGGCGAGACGTGCTCGACCCCAGCGGCGTACTCGACGGCCGTGACGTTCGGCGCGCTGGTGCCGGGCGCGGCGACCGCCGTCGCGGATGCCGCTCCAGCCCCGGTCACAAGAGCGGCCACAGCGGCCGCCGCGAACACTGCGAGCGTCTTCCTGGTCTTCGATGCCTTGCCCATGATTCCTCCGTCAGCCTGTCGACTCTCCAGGATGCGTGCCGTGTGCGGACCTCCGAAGAACCCTGATGTCGAAGGCACGTCACCAGGCCAGCATGCACCACCGGTGACGGATCGCGATGCCGAGGCGTTGACACACTTTCGAACCTTTGTTCTATAGTGGGGGCATGCGGTGGGCCGGTCAACTGGTCGGCGCTCCTGAACCGGACGGCGGGCAGGAGGGCCAGCTGGGCCTGTTCGCCCGCGGCGCGGTGGCACGCACGTTCGACACGCCGGAGTTCCGCGGGTCCACGTTCTACGAGGTGTATGCGAAGTCGGTACTCAACCGGGTGCCGGGCGACTCGCCGATGTTCTCCTGGACGATCAACCCGTACCGGGGATGCACGCACGGATGCGTGTACTGCTTCGCGCGCAACACGCACACGTATCTCGACCTCGACGCAGGGCACGACTTCGACTCGAAGATCGTGGTGAAGGTCAACGCGCCGCAGGTGCTGCGGCGGGAGCTGGCCCGCGGGTCGTGGCGGCGGGAGCACGTGGCGATGGGCACCAACGTGGACTGCTACCAGCGGGCCGAGGGGCGCTACCGGCTGATGCCCGAGATCATCGCGGCGCTCGCCGGGGCGGACACACCGTTCTCCATCCTGACCAAGGGCACGCTGATCCTGCGCGACCAGGAGGCGCTGGCCGCGGCGGCGCGGCGGGTGTCGGTGGGGCTCAGCTTCTCGATCGGCTTCCTGGACGAGCAGCTGTGGCGCTCGGTCGAGCCGGGCACGCCCAGTCCGCTGCGGCGCTTGGAGGCGGTGCGCACGCTGCAGGAGTCCGGGCTCGGCTGCTCGGTGCTGATGGCGCCGATCCTGCCGTACCTGACCGATTCGCCGGAGCAACTGCGGGCGGCCGTGGCCGCCATTGCGCAGACGGGGGCGCGGTCGATCACCCCGCTCGTGCTGCACCTGCGGCCCGGCGCACGCGAGTGGTACGCGCAGTGGCTCGCGGCGAACCATCCGGGCCTGGTCGCGCGCTATCGGGCGCTGTACGGCCGTGGCTCGTACGCGCCGAAGCGGTACCAGCAGGAGATCAGCGAACAGGTGACGGGATATGCGCGCGAGTTCGGGATCGGGCGGGAGCGCGGAGGCGAGGCGCGCCGGATCTCACCGAAGGCGGAGGCGCACGAGCAAGAATCCGGGCCCGGGTCACTGCGCGAATCCGGACAACTCCGCGAACCCGAACAGCTGCGGCTGTTGTGACCAATCCCGCTGCGAACAGACCCGCTACGAACAGCCCCGTTGCGAACAGTCCCATTCTGAACGCCGCTGTTGTGAGCGCCGCCGTGATGTGCGCGGTCGCCGCGTCCCGCTGCGGATCAGCGGTGCCGGCGGCCGAAGGCGTGCGCCATGTTCACCAGCGCGATTCCGCCCCACGCCACCGCGATCGCGGCCACGCTGCCGTGGCTGGTGCCCCCCACGATGCCGGTGATCGGGATGCCCGCGATCAGCGAGGCGGTGGCGATCCAGCGCGAGTCGCTGTAGTGCTGGTCGCGCTGCCGGGCGACCGCCGGCGACGGGGCCGGCGGATTGTTCGCCACCCCCACCCGGGCGGCGATCTCGCGCTCGACCCGGTCCGCCAGCGAGGCGGCGATCGGGTCCTCGTACTCCGGTCCGAGTTCGCGCCGCGCGGCGAGTGCGGCGGCGATCTCCTGCGGCGTCAGGTCGGCGGCTGTCATGCGGGCTACTCTAGCGATATAGCGCGTTTCAGTCTTCACGGAATGCATGATCCTTCGTCAGGGCCCGCACGTTCCCCCGGTGTCGTGCACGCATGGTCCGCGCCGACCGATAGGGTCTCTACTCATGGCGTTGGGTCCTGGGGCGCAAGTGACGGATGAGAACGGTTCAGGCCCCCGGGTCGAGTGGGCCGAGTTGCGCGCGCTGATCGCCGGGCGGGTGCCGGAGCGTGTGGTGCGGCGGCTGGCCTACCTGCCGGCCGCCACTTTGGCGCACCTGCGCCCACAGCTCAAGGCTCTGCGAACCCAGCTGCGCGCCGAACTCAAGGCGGCGGCGGGCGATCCGCGCGAACAGGCCGTCGCGTACGGACAGCTCGCGCCGCTGTATCTCGCGGGCCTGATGTGCTCGGGCAGCCCGGCCGAGGCGCTGGACTGGCTGACCAGCCCGGTGCTGCGGGACGCGGGCTGGCAGCGCTCCGACGGCACCTCGCGCGAGCCCGATCTGCGCCGGGTGCTGCTCGCGCTGCTGCTCGAGCACCGGGACGGACCCTGGCAGCGCGACCTGGCCGGTCGGCTGGCGCAGTGGCTGCCCGCGGGCGGCGATCCGCAGCGCTGGGAGCTGGTGGACGGGCTGGCCGCCTGGTCGGGGGCCGAGCCTCCGGCGAGCGACGGCTACGTGATCGGCTGGGTGCGGCGCGGCCTGACCGTCGCTCAGGACGACGCCGACGGCCGCCTGGACGTGCGCGAGTGGTTCGCCGAGCAGGGCTGGCGGCCGCCGGTGCAGCATCACAGGACGCTGCTGGGCTGGCTGCGCGGGCAGCCGCGGCTGGCCGAGCTCGTCCCGCGCCTGTTCGAGGCCGACGACGTCGGCACCGAGTTCGACGACGAGGACGCGGCCCGGTTCGGCCTGGAGCACGAGTGGCCCGGGTCGCTGGCCGCGCTGGCCGACGAGGGCCTGCTGGACCGCGACGAGTTGCTGGACCAGTGCCTGGCCAAGCTGTTGCGCGGCGACCGGCCGGGCAATCTGCGCGGCTTCGTGCTGCTGGCCGAGCGGCTCGAGCCGGGCGCCGACGAGGTCGCCGCCCGGCTCGACACCTACGTCGCCCTGGCCGGTCGCGGCGCCAGCACCGTGGCGAAGCTCGCCCAGGCGGCGCTCAAGGAGCTCGACGCGAGCGGGCGGCTGGGCTCCGGCACCCTCGCCTCGGTCTCGGCCGTGGTGCTGGCCCGGCCGGAGAAGAACCTGGCCGCCGCGCAGCTGTCCTGGCTGGACGGGGCGGTCCGCCGGGACCGCGGGTCCGCCCCGGCGCTGCTGCGCGCGGCCGCCACCGCCTTCGCCCACCCGGCGGTGAACGTGCAGGAGCGGGCGGTGCGCCTGGTCGTCAGGCACCTGAAACACCTCGGCGCGGTCGAGATCGCCTGGCTGCGCGGGGCGGCCGGCGGCCTGGACGCGGTGCTGCGGGACGAGGCCGTGCTGGTACTCGGCGGGGACGGCGCCGCCAACAGCGAGGCCGCCTCGGCCGCCGCTGCCGCCGCCGAACTGCTGCCCGCGTATCAGACCCCGGATCCGCCGCGCCCGGTCGGCTCGACCGGCGAGCTGGTGGAGCTGTTCGCCGCGGCCCTGGCCGAACCGGAGCCGCAGGCCGCCGACGTGGAGCGCATCCTGGACGCGGTGGCCGCGGAGCACGACCGCGACCCGCTCGCCCTGGGCGAGGCCCTCGACCCGCTGGCGGTGCGGTTCCCCGTCGACGGGGTCGACGCCTGGGACCAGCGCGAGGTCGGCGGGGCGCTGCGCTGCCTGCTCTACGCGGCGCTGGGCCAGGACCGGCGCGCGGTCATGGTGATGGACGAGCTGTACGGCGGCAGCGAGCAGCGCGCGTCCTCGCCCGAGTGGGTCGTGCTCTACCGAATATACGAGCTCGTCGAGAACCTGGGGCGCGAGCGGATCCCGTGCCTGTTGGCCACGCCCACTTTGCCCGGCGGCGCGATCGACCCGGACGTGCTGCGGCTGCGGCTGGAGCGCTACGAGCGCTCCGAGGCCACGCCGCTGCCCTGTGACCTGGAACAGGCGCTGCTGCGGGTGCCCGGCGACGACGCGCAGCGGATCCTGGCCTACTCACCGCTGCTGAAGACCGAGGCCGGCCGGGAGCTGGCCGCGCTGTTCGCCCGGGGCGACGGCGGGCTGCCGCTGTTCGAGCGCTTCGTCATCCGCCGGGCCGAGCTGGCCCGCGGCGTGGTACGGGTGCCGCGGATCGCACCGCGCTTCTCCCCCGCGCACGAACTGCTCACCGCGGCGGACCGGCCGCCGTCCCCGCTCAGCGTGCTGTCGCGCATCCCGGATCCGGACGACGCGCGGCTGTACGCCTGGAACGGGTCGAGCGCGCACGCCGCGCTCTGGCCGTCGCTGTTGCCGTACCACCCCGAGGCCGTCGCCGCGCACGCCATCCCGGCGCTGTACCAGCAGGCGAACGACACCGCCCGGGACCGCAACGCCCTGCTTCCGCTGCTGGCCGGGACGGCGGGCTGGCCGGGTCCGGTCGCCCATCTGGCGCTGGCCTACGGGCTGGCCGCCGGGCGCCCGGAGAACCGCAGCGCCGCGGTGGACGCCATGCTGACCTTTGCCGCGCGCGGGCTGCTCGACGCGCGGGCGCTGGGCGCGCTGTGCGGGGAGCTGTGGACCAGCCGGATGCTCAAGCCGAACCGGCTGCTGCTCTCCTTGGACACGGCGGCGCAGGCCGGGGCGTGGCGCGAGGTCTTCGCCGTAGTGGCCTCCGCGCTGCCGTCGCTGGCCCCGCAGCCCTCCGTCCGCGGCCTGGCCGACCTGCTGGTGCTCGGCGGCGAGTGCGCACGGGTGGCGGACCTGCGCGAGGAGCTGCCGGACCTGGCCGCCCTGGCCGCGCTGGAGAAGCCGATCCGGGTGGCCGCCCAGGCGCGCCGACTGCGCCGGATCCTGGGCGGCGGCCTTCCGGCGAGCTGACCTGTGCCAATGACATCAGCCTCTTGTGTCCGATTGAAACAGACACAAGAGGCTGATCTGTCAGCTCGGTGCGGGCCGTACGCCCCGCCGGCGTCAGACTGCGGGCTTCCAGCTCAGGATCGGGGTGTAGGCCGACTCCAGTCCGGCGGCGGCGCTGATACTCGACGGGATCCCGCTCGCCCCGCTGATGTTGTGGTTGCCCTTGATCAGCACGGACTTGGCGTTGGTGTCGGACGGGCCGTTGGTCCAGTAGTTGCCCTCGATGTCCAGCGGGTCGTACGTGCCGTTGTTGAGGGTGTAGTTGGTGTGGTTGCTGCCCCACACGCTCACGAGGACGTTGTACTCGCCGTTGCCCGTGATGGTGACGTAGCTCGCGCCGTTGTCGGTGTAGAGCCCGTGGCCGCCGGTCGCGTTCTTCTGGTCGTGCGCCAGGTTGCCGGTCAGGTGCTCGCCGGTGGCCAGGCTGGTGCCGGTGATGCCGTTGGTGTAGATCGCGCCGCCGTCGCTCAGCGTGCTCATGTGGTTGTAGATGAGGTTGTTCGCGAATGCGTTGTGGTTGGAGTAGTTGGGCTCCGCGGGCAGCTTCACCTTGTCGGGCCAGCCGCCCCAGCCGACCGAGATCGCGGTGTAGGGCACGTTGTTGATCTGGTTGTGCGCGATGGTGGCGGTCTCGACGTAGCCGACGTCGATCGCGACGCCTCCGTGGTATTCATCGGAGGTGTTGTAGAAGTGGTTGTCGCTGACGGTGTCGCCGCTGGTGTGCTGGTTGGTGCTGGTGGGCTCGTTGATGTCCACTGCGCCGAGATCCAGACCGTTGCCGGAGATGTCGGTGAACACGCAGCCGGACACGGTGTCGGAGCGTGAGCCGTCGCCGAGGTCAAGACCGGCCGCGCCGAGGTGCACGAAGTAGTCGTGGTCGAAGTGGATGTTGTGGTCATACGACAGGCTGACGTTGCCCGGCATCTTGGTCCAGTTCCCGTACGGGCAGGTGCCGCCGGAGACGAAGGTGCACAGGCCCTGGGTCGCGTAGCCCGTGGAGCCGGTGATCGTGTACGTGGCCTGGATCTCCGAGAAGCCCTCGGTGCCGCTGGTCGCGGTGTCCGTGGCGTAGGAGAACTGGATGCCGCGGAAGACCAGGTTGTGCACCTCGGCCGAGGAGGTGCCGTTGGCGCTCAGCAGCGTCTGCAGGCTCGCCGCCTCGACGTCGGCGCTGGCGAGAGTCTCGCCGGAGCGCGGGATGTAGTAGACGGTGTGCGCCGAGGAGTCCAGGTACCACTCCCCCGCCGTGTCAAGCAGTTCGTAGGCGTTCTCCACCGAGGTCGGCGACTCGGTGATCTTCTGTCGGCCGACCAGCTCATAGGTCCGCCCGGAGCCGTCGGTGCGCATGACCCGCTTGGTGGAGTTGTTCCAGCAGGGCTCGGCCATGGTGATCACGGTGCTGGTGATCGAGGCGACCGGGCAGCGCGGCTCCGTCCACGCGCCCAGGCCGCCGGTGTACACGAACTCGATCGAGCTCGGGTTGCGCCACGTGGCCATCGGGTCGCCGGAGGAGGTGGTGTACCCGGTGCTGGTCTGCTTGACCGTGACCGGCAGCTTTCCGGCTGCGCGCTGCGCGCGGGTACCGTTGACGTACAGCTGACGGGTGCTCAGACCGGTGGGCGCGGGGGCGGACCAGATGTTCTTCGCCGAGTCGGCCAGTTTCCAGCCGGTGATCTGGCTGCCGCCGCTGATCACCGGGAACGCGCCGGACTCGGCCTGCCAGGTGACGTCGCTGACGGTGCCGGAGTCGGCGGCGGTGAAGGCAAGCGGGGCGGTGAGCCGGTAGTCGCCGCCGGCCAGGTTCACCGTGATCGGCCCGGAACTGGCCTGGTCCACACCGCGCACCGCGGCCTGCGCCTTGGTCAGTGTCCGGAACGGCGTCGAGGCACTCGCTCCGTCGTTGCTGTCGCTGCCGCTCGGCGAGACGTAGAAGTCGACCGAGGCGGCGGCGTGCGCGGGCAGGGCGGTGATCGCGCCGCCGAGACCCAGGCCGAGGCCGAGGGTCGCTGCCGTCAGCCAGACGGCGGCCGTGCGGCGATTCGTCTTACGCATCGTCAGCTCCCCGCAATCACTGAAGAAGCGGCGGCAACCGGGTGTACCCGCCACAGGACCGTGCCGTGCGAGGGCACGGTGACCTTCCAGGAGGTCGAGGTGGTGGTCGTGGTCTTCTGCGCCCACACGTCCCGCTGCTGGTACTGCGCGGCGCTGCCGAGGCCGACCGTGCTCGCCGTGGTCGAGATCGAGGCGGAGGAGCCGGTCTCGTTGAAGAAGGCCACCGCGACGTCGCCGTTGGCCAGCTTCTTGCTGAGCACCCGCAGTCCGCTGCTGTCGCTGACCTGCACGCCCTGCTTGCCGAGCGAGTCCTGGTCGATCGCGATGACCTCGGTGTTGCCCAGGATGGTGAGCGTCGCGGTGCTGGCACTGGCCAGCTTGGTACCGATCAGCAGCGGCGCGGCCATCTCGGCCCACATGCTGAACTGGGTGTGCTGCTCGGTGGCGGTCAGGCCCGAGTTGCCGACCTCCAGCATGTCCGGGTCGTTCCACGCCCCGGGTCCGGCGTACTTGGCCAGCGGGATGTTCTTGTCGATGATCGAGTCGAGCCTGGTCCAGTTCGTGTGCACGTCGCCGGTGGTGCGCCACAGGTTGCCGACGGCCGGGGACCAGTCCTCGGTGTTGATCCCGTTGTCGCCCTTCTGGCAGATGCTGAACACGATCGTCTGGCCGGTGGCCGTGCGCGCGGCGGCCAGTCCGTTGCTCATGTCCGTGAAGCGCTTGATGGTCGCGGCGCGGGTGTCCTGGCCGGAGGCCTGGTTGCAGTTGTCGTCCTTGAGGTAGTCCACGTGCCACTTGGCGAAGGTCATCGCGTCCTGCGCCTCGTGCTGGTAGGAGCCGGGGAAGCCGTGCGAGGAGGAGCAGGTCTTGGTGCCGGAGTCGTTGTAGAGCCCGAGTTTCAGGCCGAGTGAGTGCACGTAGTCGGCGGTCCCGGAGATGCCGTCGGGGAACTTCGTCGGGTCGGGTACCAGGTTCCCGCTGGAATCGCGGCTGGTCTTGGCCCAGCAGTCGTCGATGTTGACGTACGTATAGCCGGACTGCTGCAGGGTCTTGCCGGAGGGCAGCACGTGGCTGTGGATGAAGTCGGCGGTCTGCTTGATGAAGGTCTCGCTGGTCGAGCAGCCCACCGCGTTCCAGTCGTTGAAACCCATCGGAGGTGTCAGGGCCAGCCCGTTGGCGAGCGCAGCGGCCGGGGCGGCCCCGGTGGTCAGCAGGCCGCCGGTCGCGCCGACGGCCACCGCGAGGCCGGCCAGCGCGGTGCGCAGGGCCCTGGCACGGGTGCGGGGAATGGGACGGGAACGGGTCATGGGCGCGCTCCGCTGGCAGAGGTGGAAAACAGATGGTCAAGAAGGTTTCCGAGCTTGGGTCTGAGGTCTACTCCGCCGCCCGGCCAACGGTCAAGGATTCATCCGATGTTTCAGTCTGTTTCATGAATAGCGCACTCAGACAGTCGTGTTCCGGCAGTTCAGGGCGTATATTGCCGATGTCGCGAAGTTCTGTCATATCAACACTCTTTGACGACAGTCGGGCCGGGCGATAGACACGGCGCAATGTAAACGTTTGCGCGGACGGCGGCGTCCCGTGGCGGCGCAGCAGGGCGGTTCGAGCGGATTTCCGGCGATGGGGCCGGGTTTCAGGAGGCGCGACGGTCGTGGCTGTAACCATTCGGGACGTGGCGAAACACGCCGAAGTATCGATCGCGACGGTCTCGCGGGCGCTCAGCGCGCCGGAGCTGGTCGCGGAGCGGACCAGGACGCGGGTGATCGCGGCCGCCGCGGCGCTGGGCTACGAGCCCAACCGGGCGGCGCGCAGCCTGATCACCGGGCGCACCGGCTTCATCGGGGCGGTGGTGCCGGACCTGACGAACCCGTTCTTCCTGGGCGTGCTCAAGGGGATCCAGGCTGCGGCCCGCGACGCGGGGCACCACGTGCTGCTGGCCGACACCGCGGAGAACCCGGCCACCGAGGCGGACCTGATCGGGTCGATCGCCCGGCAGGTGGACGGGCTGCTGCTGCTCTCCTCGCGGATCCCGACGGCGCGGCTGCAGCAGATCTCCTCGGGATCCTGCCGAGCGGTGCTGTTCAACCGGCTGGTGCCCGGATTCCCGGCGGTGCTGGTGGACAGCGGCGACGGGATGCGCCAGCTGGTGCAGTACCTCGGGGCGCTGGGCCACCGGCGCTGCGCCTACGCCGGCGGGCCGACCGAGTCCTGGGCGGACGCCGACCGTCGCAGGGGCCTGGCGAAGGCCTGCGGGGCCAGCGGGGTGCGGATCGTGGACCTGGGCGCCTTCGCCCCGGTGTACGGGGCCGGGGCGCGCGCGGCCGATCTGGCGCTGGAGGCCGGGGCGACGGCGGTGATCGCGTTCAACGACCTGATGGCGCTGGGCGTGGTGGCCCGGCTGCGCGACCGCGGCGTGCACGTGCCGCTGGAGGTGAGCGTCGCGGGCTTCGACGACATCGCGATGGCCTCGATGAGCTCGCCCCGGCTGACCACGGTGGCCGCGCCGCTGGAGCTGGCCGGGCGCAGCGCGGTCGGGCTGCTGATGTCGATGCTCGGCGAACGCGGCGGCGGGCCCGCCGCCGTTACAGGCAACGGCAACGGCCACACCCGCGGCCGGATGCTGCCGGTGCGCCTGGTCGCCCGCGCCTCGACCGGCGCCCCGCGGCGCGGGCGGTAGTGATCCCATGTCATGCGGTAGGAGTCTCACGCCGTAGTACCCTCGTGCCGTCATGCAGATCAGTGATCACCTGCCCGCCGTCTGGCCGACCGACGAGGCTGCGGGCCGGGCCGAGCAGGAGCGGCTGCGTCCCCTGATGCGCGCCGAGGGCGTGAGCGCGGCCGAGGTGCGTCTGATTGCCGGGGTGGACGTGTCCTACGCCAAGGACGAGAGCGTCGTGGCGGGCGCGGTGGTCGTGCTCGACGCGGCCGATCTGACGGTGGTGGACAGCGCCACGGCGGTGCGCCCGGTCGAGTTCCCGTACCTGCCGGGGCTCCTCGCCTTCCGGGAGATCCCCGCGCTGCTGGACGCGCTCGGCCTCCTGGCGACCACCCCGGACGCGATCGTCTGCGACGGCTACGGCCTGGCGCACCCGCGCCGCTTCGGGCTGGCCTGCCATCTCGGGGTGCTGACGGAGCTGCCCACGTTCGGGGTGGCCAAGACGGCGTTCATCGGCGAGTACGAGCAGCCCGGCCCGGAGCGCGGCGACCGGTCCGCGCTGGTGGACGGCGGCGAGACCGTGGGACGTGTGCTGCGCACGCAACGCGGGGTCAAGCCGGTCTTTGTCTCCACCGGGCACCGCATCGACCTCGACGCAGCAACCGAACTCACACTCACCCTGGCCGCGCGCTACCGGCTCCCGGAGACGACGCGCCAGGCCGACCAGCTCTCCCGCCGCGTCCTCGCCGAAGCGATCCGAGAGGGCGTTTGAGGGGGATTTGCCGGGTGAAACAGCCCATGAGCTGCGTCTGGCCGCGCCGGCCGAACCGCCACGACCAACACCGGGTCGAGCCGATCCGCCCGGCTTGCCATACTTGCTCCTGAACTGTTTCATCGTGCCTGCTCGCCTTGCGCCAGGAATATGCTGCTCTTCGACGGATCGAGTTACGGCAAATCCCCCTCAAACGCCCTCTGAGGCCCTCTCAGGCCAGCCAGGCCCGCAGGGCCCACCACCAGCGCACCGTGTGCTCCAGGGCGTCGGCCGAGTCCGGGGTCTCGTCGAAGTCGGTCAGGGCGGCGAAGCGGCGCAGCCGGTGCTTGACCGTGTTCGGATGCACGTGCAGCGCGGCCGCGGTGGCGTCGGTGCGCCGCCCGTGGTCGAGGTAGGCCGAGGCGGTCTCCGCGAGCAGGCGGTGGAAGGCGTCCGCGGCATCGAGCCCCGCCAGCAGTTCGCGCGCAAGGTACGAGCCGATGGGCGCCTGCGCGTACACCGCGGTCGACACCGCCAGGCTGGTCACCGTGCGCAGTCCGCGCAGACCCTCGGCGCGGGCCGCCGCCATCGCCGCCGTGGCCGCGCGGTAGGCGTCGGCGAGCTCTGCGATGGAGACCGCAGGGGTGGCGACCACCAGCAGGTCCGCGACCCGCTCGGGCGCGGGCAGCCCGAGGCTGACCCCGCACAGCCGCCCGTCCACGAAGCCTGACACTCCCCCGCCGTAGGCCAGCACGGCCTCGGCCGGCGCCGCGCGCCGCGGGTCGGTGATGTCGGCTATCAGGCAGTGGTAGCGGCGGCCGGGGCTGAGCAGCACCTCGGGCGGAGCCGCGGTCGGGTCGCCGTGCAGGAGATCGCGCAGCGCCCGCACGCGGGCCGCGTAACCGGTGCGGTCGAGTTCCGCCTCCCGGCTGCGGTACGCGGCGATCAGCCGGTTACGCAGCTCGTGGCTGTACGCGTCGAGTTCGCCAAGGGCATCGAACAGTTCGTCAGTGGCGTGCGCCGTACGCGCCTCCTCGATCAGCCGGGAGAGCGCGTAGACCCGCCCGGCCTGGAAGCCGTCGAGCAGGGCGGCGAGCGGCACGCCCTGGATCGCGCGGTCGAAGGCCAGTCGCTCGGCCACCGCCGCACTTTCGCCGAGTTCGCCGTCCCCGGCCGCCGCGCCGTCGACCGTGCCCTTGGCGAAGGCGGCGGCGACCACGTCGAGCAGGGCCGCGACGTGTCGGCGCACCTGCGCCTCGGGCAGCCTGCCGACCAGCGGGGACTGGCGGCGCACCGCGGCCACGGCACCGTCCACGGTGCCCGGATCGGCGCGCATCCGCTCGATCAGGGTCCGCAGGACCGGCACCGGCCTGTCCGCCGACTCGCCCACGCCGTCGTGCCTCCTCGGGTCCTGCGACGGCCGCGGGAGGAGCGGCCGCCCCGAGGGAGAACTCTGGCACAACGGCGGGGCGAGGGCGCGGGTCGGCGGCGAACCGTCCCGCACTCGTAAGGACAAACCGGGGCCCGGGTTCCCCCGGGCTCCGGCCGTCCTCGGGACTCGAGTCAGCTGCCGCGTGCCGGTGCGACTCAGCCGGCGGAGCTGTCGAGCCCGGCTATGGCGGCGGAGGTCACCTGGGCCAGCCGGCCGCGCTGCGGGAAGTCGCCGACGGGGACGCTGGCGACCTGCTGGCCGGTTGCGTAGCTGACGACCGAGACCGAGTTTCCGGCGCTGAGCGGGACGAAGCAGTAGTTGCCGTCCACGCTGGTGGCCGCCCAGTACGGGATGCTGCCGGTCGGGTAGGTCACGGTGGACAGGGTGTCGAGCGTGGAGGTCGAGACGATCTTCGTGTAGTCGTCGATGGTGCCGACGTCGCAGATCTTGGTGCCGTCGCCGGACAGCGCGATGCCGTGGTGCGCGGAGTTCTGCGGGTAGCTGTCCGGGCTCTCGTTCGCCGCCGCGGCGCTGAACGGCTGGTTGACCGTCGTGATCGTCGTGCTCGAGTTCAGGTCGTACTTGATGAAGCCGTTGAGGTACGACAGGTCGGCGTACATCGTGGTGCCGTCGGGGGCGATCACGAAGGGCCGCAACCCGTACGGGAAGGTCCAGACCTTCACGACCTGCAGCGTGCTGGCGTCCACCTTCTCCAACTGCAGCGCGCCCTTGAGGAAGTTGAGCGCCTTCGGGAACAGGGTGACCCCGATGCTCTCGTTGTAGATGTACTTCCCGTCGGCGGTGTACGTGTTCTGGTGCGGGTAGCTGCCGGTGGGGAAGGTGCCGACGAGGGTGCCGGTGGCTGCGTTGAGCACCTCGGCCTCGTTGGAGGTGGTGGCGGAGATCACGACCCGGGTGCCGTCCGGGGACAGCGCCATGTGGTCGGAGTGGATGCCGTCCATCTCGAAGCGCCACAGCATCGCGTGGGTCGACAGGTCGAAGGCGGCCACGTCGTCGAGGTTGGCCCGGGAGACGTACATCGTGGTGCCGTCCGGGGAGATCGTCATGTCGTCGACGTACCGGGTGCCGCCGACGGCCGGGTCCACGGTGGCCTCGTCGGCGATGGCCAGCTGGTAGTCGATCCACTGGATCGGGGTCATGCTGCTGAGCCGTTCCTGCAGGTCCGGCACGATGTTGAAGGAGCCGAGGCTCTGGAAGGTGCGCCCGTCGATGAAGCTCACCGTCCCGGAGACGGCGTTGCCGATGAGCAGGACGTCGCGCAGCGAGCCGGAGGCGTCGGCGTACGCGGCGGAGTGGGCGGGAACCGCCCCGCCGAGGCCGAGCAGCGAGCCGACCGCGACGGCGCACAACGCCGTGCGCCCGCGCCGGAAACCGGATTTGGCCATCATCGTCCCCTGATTGTTACCGATGGGTAAGAGTCTTCGTGCGCAGTGTCTGCCACCCGCGCGGGGCCGCCAAGTACGCGGCCGCCAACGTTCGGGGGGCCCGTTGTCCGCGCGGGACAGCGCGGGACGGCGCGGCGCACTGGAGTGACGGCCGGTGGCCGGCGTTACTGGGGGAAGACTCCGGCGGTGAGCATCGCGGCCAGCCGGTCGAAGCTGCGGTCGGTGGACTCGGGCAGCCCGAAGCCGCCGGAGATCTCCAGCATGGCGAAGCCGTGCACGGCGGCGCGCAGGCAGCGGGTGGCGTGGATGGCCTCCTCGCCGGTGATGCCCGCGCCGGCCAGCAGCGCGGTGGCGACCCCGACGGTGCGGGCCCCGGCCGCGGCCACGTCCGGGTCGTCGAGGTCGAGCTGGACGGTGAGCAGGTAGCGGCCGGGGTTCGCGCGGGCGTAGTCGCGGTAGGCACGCAGGAAGCGGTCGAGCGCGGCGGGGCCGCTGTGCCCGAGCACGGCGGCGGTCAGCCGCACGGTGAACTCGTCGAGGACCGCGACGGTGGCGCGGCGGCGCAGCGCGGGCAGCCCGTCGACGTGCTTGTAGAGGGAGGGCACGGCGACGCCGGTGCGGGCCGCGACGGCGGCCAGGGTCAGTGCGGACGCGCCGGCCTCGTCCACGATCTCGAGGGCGGCGGCGAGCACGGCGCCGGGGCTCAGTCCTGCTCGGGGCATGAGCGCCACCGTATCCGACCGGTCGCGCGCGCCCGTCGCGCGGCGGGCTTGACGGGGAAAGCTAATAGCACTAGCTTATTGGCTATCGACCACAGCTTAGGAGGCTGGAGATGACCGCGGGGATGCCCACCACTCGGTTCCTGGAGATCGACGGCGGCCGGATCGCCTACGACGACACCGCCGATGACGCAGCGTTCAACAGCAACACGGCGTTAAACAACGGCGCAGCTCTCGAAAACAAGACAGCGCTCGACCCGGCCGCGGCGGACCGCCCGCTGGTCGTGTGCACCCCGGGCCTGGGCGACACCCGGGCGTCGTACCGGCACCTGCGCCCGCTGCTGACGGCCGCCGGCTACCGGGTGGTGACGATGGACCTGCGCGGCGAAGGCGAGTCCACCGCGGCGTGGGACGACTACTCCACCCCCGCGATGGCCGCCGACCTGCTCGCCCTGGTGCGCCACCTGGACGCAGGTCCGGTGCTGCTGGTCAGCAACTCCTACACCGGCGGGCCCTCGTTCCTGGCCGCCGCCGAGACCCCGGAGCTGTTCACCGCGCTCGCACTGACCGCGCCGTTCGCCCGGCTGCAGCCGCCGCTCCCCCCGATCATGCGGGTCGCCGAGTTCGCGGTCAGCCACGTGGTCACGGCCTGGACGACGTACTGGACCACGCTGTTCCCGAGCCGCAAGCCCGCCGACTTCGCCGAGGCGCGCAAGGCGCTGGCGGCCAACCTGCGCGAGCCCGGCCGGATGGGCGCGCTGCGCGGGATGCTGGACTCGAACCAGGCCCCCGGCGAGGCCGCCGCGCCGCGGGTGGCCTGCCCGGTGCTGGTGGTGATGGGCGGCAAGGACCCCGACTTCAAGGACCCGGCGGCCGAGGGCGCGCTGGTGGCCGGGCTGGTGCCGGACGGCCGGCTCCACGTCGTCGAGGGCGCGGGGCACTACCCGGCGGCCGAGTTCCCGCAGGAGACCGCCGACGTGGTGCTGCCGTTCTTCAAGCAGGCACGCCTCAAGGAGACGCGGTCCGCGTGACGTGGATCGGCCAAAACCGGCTCGGCTCAGCGCAGCCGGGCGTGTATATGGAGCCACTGGCGGTGCGTCGCGCGCCGCCAGTGGCCTTCCACGTCGAAGCCCGCTGCGTCGAGCAGTGCGCTCAGGGCGTCGAGCCGGTGGAATACGTACCAACGCTGCGCGTCTTCCCGGCCCGGAACGTCGTAGGGCACCGTCTCCCAGCGTTCGCCGTCCCCCTCGGCAACGATGAGCGTGAGCCGTCCGCCGGGACGCAGCACCCTGGCGAACTCCCCCAGCGCGGCGGGCACGGTGGGCCGCGGGATGTGCAGCAGCGCGGCGGCGCACCAGAGCGCGTCGAAGGAACCGTCCGCGATCGGCAGGGCCAGCATGTCGGCCTGGACGACGCCGGGCGTGCCGACCGAGGTGAGCATCTCGTAGGACAGATCGAAGCCTGACGCGCTCAGGCCGCGTTCGCGCAGCAGCCGGGTGTGGTGTCCCGGTCCGCAGCCGAGGTCCGCGACGCAGGCGCCGTCCGGCAGTTGCCCGACGAGCCGGTCGAGTTCGGTGAGGATCCAGGCGGGCGGCTGGTCCCAGGTGCGTGCGTACTGGGTGGCGATCGCTCCGTAGGCGGCGCGGGTGGCGGCGGCGTAGTCGGTCACCCGGCCCACCCTAGAGCCCTGATCAGCGCAGATCGACGCCTGTTAGGAGGCCCTCACCAGTTCTGTTCGGTCTCCACCCCGACCAGGATCAGGTTCTGCGCGCTGACCGCGTAGTGGCGCATCAGCGCGAGGTCGGGGGCGTAGACGTGCACTGAGTAGGCGGTCACGGCGCCCTCGTTGATGACCTCGTGGATGTGCCGGCCACCGAACGCGCGGCCGCGGCCCGGTCGTAGTGCGCGCACCGTCCCGACGCCGTCGGCCAGCGGCAGGGGCTCTCCGTATCCGTGCTCGGCGGGGGCGTCGACGGACCGCTCGATCAGTTCGCCCGCGACGGCGACCATCGCCCCGGCCGCGCCGCCGTGGTCGTGCCAGCCGGTGCCGGTGCCCGGCGGCCAGGCGATCAGCCAGGCCCGCGTGCCCGGACCCGCGTCCAGGGGCAGCCAACTGCGCTGGTCGGGCTCCGTGGCGAGGCGGTCCGTCAACCCGGGCTCGGCGGCCAGGCGGTTGGCGCGCGCGAGCAGCTCGGTCAGGCCGGGGGCGGTATCGAGCGGGGTCTGGGGCGCGGCGTCGGACAGGGTCTCGGGCAGGTTCGCGGTCATGCGGGCACACCTTCCGTATTCATGAAAAAGGCATGGCGGTATCGAGGGGCGGCGGGTTATTCGCCCGCCTTTCGCGCAGCACGGTACGGAAAATCGACGCACCCTGATTCAGGGCGCGCTCGAATGGGTCACTGCGGGTTCACGGAGAGTGCGGCGCGGGAGTACCGCGCGGTCGGCGTGCCGATCGGCGCCGACGTGAGACGTGCCGAATCAGACCGTACAGATGGCGCTGGCGTACCGGACGAGGTCCCGATAGGCACAGGTGTAGAGGATCTGAGTACCGCTATTCACGTTCAATACGTTACCGAGGCCGATATTCCGGCGTCAATTCCGCCGCCCGCCGCCGCCAGCATCAAAGCTGAAACATTTAGCCGGGCGGCGGGCCGGCGGGTGGCGGCCGACCGGGCGGGACGCGATCCTGGTGGGCATGGCCGGTTACTCCGCGACGCCGCTGGCGCGCAAGCTCGGGATCAAGTCCGGGCACGTCATCGCGTTGCTCGACGCGCCGTCCGGCTTCGAGCAACTGCTCGCGCCGCTGCCGGACCCGGTCGAGACGCGCACCTCGCTCGACGGCGGCGGCCCGTTCGACGTCGTGATCTGTTTCACCACGCTGCGCAAGGACCTGGAGCGGCACGTCGCCGAGGTGCGGCCGGTGCTGACGGCGGCCGGCGGGCTGTGGATCGCCTGGCCGAAGAAGGCCTCCGGGCTGCCGACCGAGGTCGGCGAGCACACCGTGCGCGACGTGGCGTTGCCCACCGGGCTGGTGGACAACAAGGTCTGCGCGATCGACGAGACCTGGTCCGGGCTGCGCCTGGTGATCCGCCGCGAGCTGCGGTGAGCCCCGCGCGCCTTGTCGGTGGGCTCCGCTAGCGTGGCCGCGATGTCCGCCTCCTACCGCACCCTCGCCGGCTCGCCGCACAGCCCTGTCATCCTGCACGTGCCGCACGGCTCCCGGCACGTCCCCGGGCCCGTGCGCTCCCGGATCCTGCTCGACGACGCCGAGCTGGCCGCCGAGCTCGACCGGATGACGGACACCGACACCGGCGTGATCGCGGCCCGCGCGGCCGCGGCAGCGACCCGCACCCCGTGGACCTTCGAGAACAGAGCCTCAAGGCTGGTGGTCGATCCGGAGCGTTTCCCGGACGAGCGCGAGGAGATGCGCGCGGTGGGCATGGGCGCGGTCTACACGAGGACCTCACAAGGCGCGCCGCTCCGCCACACAGACGATGATGCCGATACCGACGCCGACACCCGCTCCGGCGCCGCCGAGCACGAGCAGGATCTGCTGGACACGTACTTCCACCCCTACGCGCACGCGATGACCGAACTCGTAGACGACCGCCTCGCCGCGACCGGACGCGCGGTCATCATCGACGTGCACTCCTACCCGAGCGCGCCGCTCCCCTACGAGCTGCACGCCGACGGCGCACGTCCGCCCCTCTGCCTGGGTACCGATTCGTTCCACACTCCGGACTGGCTGCTCGACCTCGCCCGCGCCACGTTCGGCGACCTCGCCGGCCTGGATCCGATCGAGCTCAACACGCCGTTCTCCGGCTGCTACGTCCCGCTGAGGCACTACGGTGCAGTCCCGGAGGTCTCGGCGCTGATGCTCGAGTTCCGCCGGGACGGCTACCTGACCGAGCCCTCCGGCCCGCCGACCCAGGGCCTGGACCGCCTGGCCGCCGCCCTGTCCCGGCTCGTCGACCTGGTCGACGACCACTGCGACCGTCTCCCCGCAACCCGCATGACCACCCGACTCTCCGATCGGAGCGCCCCTTGACATCGTCCGCCACCCTAGTGGGCGGGGATTCCACGGGTCGCCCCGCGGGTTTCCTGCTTCAACGCCGACTGCCCGCCGGGCTTGCGCCCTTGGGGTCTGACACCGGCTCCACAGGCCAACACGGCGAGCCCCGCCGCTTGAATGTTCCGGGCCGCGTTCACATCGCGGTCATGGACCGCGCCGCAGGCACAGGTCCAGTGCCGCACGTTCAACGGCATCGTGCCTTGCATCGCACCACATACACAGCACAGTTTCGAGCTGGGGAACCAGCGGTCCACGACCACCAGGTCCCGCCCGTACCAGGTGCACTTGTACTCCAGCATCGCGCGCATCTCAGTCCAGCTCGCGTCACTGATCGCGCGGGCCAGTATGCGGTTCTTGAGCATGTTGCGCACAGTCAGATCCTCGATCACGATCCCCGCTTCTCATATGGGCGCTGTGTTCTCGCGAACGAGCCGAGTGGTCAACTTGTGCAGGTGATCGCGCCTGCGGTCGGTAATCCGGGCGTGAACGCGCGCGACCCTGACCCGGGCCTTGTCCCGGTTCTTCGAGCCCCTCTGCTTGCGTGCCAGCTCCCGCTGCGCACGGGCCAGCGCGGCGCGCTCGCGCTTCTCCCGCCTGGAATTGGTGATCTTCTCACCGGTCGAGAGAGTGAGCAAACTACTGATTCCGGCGTCGATCCCCACCTCGATCAGTGGGCATGCACGGTTCGATCACATCGTCGCAGAGCATCGAGACGAACCAGCGCCCTGCCGAGTCCCGCGACACCGTCACCGTTGTCGGCTCCACGCCCTCGGGCAGCGGGCGCGACCACACGATCGCCAGCGGCTCGGCCATCTTCGCCGGCATCAGCTGCCCGCCGCGCCACCGGAACCCGGATCGGGTGTAGGTCGCGGATTGCCTCGACTTCTTGCGGGACTTGAAGTGCGGATACCTCGCGCGCTTGTCGAAGAACGCCTGAAAGCCGAGCTGCAGATGCCTCAGCGCCTGCTGCAAGGGTACCGAGGAGACCTCGTTGAGGAACCTGCGCTCCTCGGTCGCCTTCAGCGCGGTCAGCGCACGGTCAGTCGCTGGATAGGAGGTCTTCTCCCCGCGCAGCGCGTACGCCTCCGAACGCAACTGCAAGCCCCAGTTGTAGACCAGGCGCACACAGCCGAACGTACGCGACAGCTCCGCTGCCTGCACGTCGGTTGGGTGAAAGCGGAACTTGAAAGCCCGCTTAACCTGCTGCGTCATGTTTACACAATACCCACTACCTACTGTAAGGATCGGTTCATGACGCCCCGAGACGCCATTCCTCCCCGACCTGAAGACCGGGGCACCTTGGCGAGACTCCCGTGACCGCGCCGCAACGCCTCGAGGACCTGCCCTTCGCAGACACGCTCCAGCCCTTCGAGGGAGGGGCGCTCGGCGCCGGCGGCGAGGACGACTACGATGCGGTCCACTTCGACGGCGCGGTCTTCGAGGACGCGGCCGTGTCCGGGGCGCGGTTCATGGACTGCGCGTTCGAGGCGGTACGGTTCGAGGGCGGCAGGCTGCGCCGGTCGCGGTTCAGCGACGTGTGGTTCCACGAGGGCCGGCTGATCTCCACCGACCTGGCCCAGACCGACTGGCTGGACGCCGCCTTCGTCGCGGTGGGCCTGGCCGGGGTGCAGGCCTTCGACTCCCAGCTGCGCCGGGTGGTCTTCGAGCGCTGCAAGTTCGACTCGGTGAACCTGCGCGGCGGCAAGCTGACCGACGTGGCCTTCGACCAGTGCCTGCTGCGCGACACGGACTTCTCCGGGGCCACGCTGACCCGGGTCTCCTTCCCCGGCTCGCGGCTGGAGGGCGTCGACTTCAGCAAGGCGAGCTGCGAGAAGGTGGACCTGCGCGGTGCGCAGCTGGGCATCTCGGCCGGGTTCGACGCCCTGCGCGGGGCGATCATCGACAACGTGCAGCTGGTGGGGCTCGCGCCGGAGCTGGCCCGGTCCCTGGGCATCATCGTCTCCGACCTCTGATTTCCGACCTCTGATTCCGGAGACACCGGCGCGCGGCCCCGGCAGCCGGGACCGCGCGACGATGCCCCCGTACGCAGTGATCACAAACGACACTGGCCGTGAACGCAGTGACTACGTGGGTTGACTCATGAAGTGGTGACGGACGTGTCGTCGACGACGAACGAGGTCTGGTCCACGCTGTCCTCGGCGCCGGTGAGCTTCACCGTGACGGTCTGGCCGGCGTAGGAGGCCAGGCTGTACGAGTGCTGCGTGTACCCGGAGGCCGCGTTGAGGTTCGAGAAGGTGGCCAGCGTCGCCAGGACGGTCCCGGAGCTGTTGAGCACCTGGACCTTGAGCGTGTCGTAGGCGGTGCTGGTGGTCGTCTCGGCGGTGTCGATGTGCAGCCAGAAGCTGAGCGGGTAGGAGGTACAGCCGCTCGGCAGGGCCACACTCTGGGAGAGGGTGTCGGTGGTGGTGGTTCCGTAGCCGTCGAGCCAGGCGTCGTAGCTGCCGGTGCGCGGCGGCTCCTTCGACGAGTTGGCGACGACGCCCGAGCTGGCCGTCCACGGGGACGCCGAGCCGGTCTCGAACCCGGGGTTGCCCAGCAGGTTGGTGCCCGAGCACGAGCCGCCGGACGACGCGCTGGCGGATGCCGACGCCGAGGCGGAGGCGCTCGCGCTGGCACTGGTGCTAGCGCTCGCACTCGCGCTTGCGCTCGCGGAGGTGGTGGTGCCGGTGCCCGCCAGCCACGCGGTCGCGTTCAGGGCGAGCGCGGCGTCCGTGCCGCCGGTGTCGTTCCAGCCGTCGTACAGGCTCTTGCCGGACTCGCCGGTGCCGTCGTCGATCGCCGAGCTGTCGCCCCACACCGCCACCCGGCCACTGCCGAACTGGCTGGTGGTGAAGAAGGCGCCGGTGTTCCCGCCGCTGGTCGAGGTGGTCACGTAGACCAGGCCCTTGACGTTGGCGTTGTCGGCCGGGTAGAGCGTCTCGGTGGTGCCGTTGTAGATGACGCTGCCGGTGACCGTGCCGAAGCTGCCGTGCAGCACCGGGTTGCTCGCGTCGGTGATCGCCTTGGGGAAGTTGCTGACGATGTTCTTCAGGTCGACGCTGAACCCGAACGGGTCGGTGCTGTCCACGCTGTTGTTCGTCATCAGGTCGTTCACCACGGCGTCGGAGTCGGCGCCGTCGTTGTTGCGGTCGCTGCCGGTGTGGTCGACGATCAGGAACAGTCCGCCGCCGTTCTGCACGAACTTCATCACCGCGGTCTTCTCGGCGGCGCTGAGCAGCACGTTGGGCTCGGGCAGCACGAGTTCGTCGAAGTTGGACAGGTCCAGCGCGTTCGAGGAGCTGCCGTAGGTGAGGGTGGAGGTGTTGGTCTCGAGGGTGTAGCTGCCGGTCTTCTGCAACGCGACGCCCCAGGAGGAGATCGCGCCGGTCCAGTCGGTCTCCGCCGAGGGGGAGGCGTTCTGCGCCGTCGGGTCGGGCTTGCTGGTGCTGATGATCCAGTCGGCGTTGCCGGCGGTCTCGGCCTTGCTGTCGTCGAACAGGACGCGGTGCTTCGCGGTCGCCGCCATGGCGACGTGCGGGGAGAGCGAGACGGCTGCGGCGCCCGCGCCGAGGGTGAACGCGGCTGCGGCCGTCGCGGCCCACGCCCTGGTGAGGCGTGAGCGCGGAATTTGCGAGCGTGACATGGGAGTGGGTCTCCTTCAATGGCCCGTCACTGACGAGTCTGAGTATGAATTCGATGTCCGCGCCCTGCTACGAACCTTAGGTAAAATTCTTTCGAAACCCTTCCCTGACCTGGACAGCATTGATATGCTTGGAGGCTCTGCTCGTATCCGACAGGTGTATTCGGGCCGGATTTCCGGCCCTGCCCGGGGAGCGCGGGTAGGGTTGGAGGATGGGCCGGGATGAAGTGGCGCAGGCGGTTGCGGCGGTCACGGCGGCGAACCGGCTGACCGCGCGCTGGGCCGAGACGTGTGACGGCGGCGGGACGGTGCTGTCCGGGGTCGGGGCCTGGCCGCTGCTCGCCGCACTGGCCGAGGCCGCGGACGGCGCGGCCCGTACGGAGTTGGCCGAGGCGGTCGACGTGCCGGCGCAATCCGGTCTCGGCGCTGCGCACGACCTGGTGCGCGTCCTGGGTGAGAGTCCTGCGGTCCGGTGCGCGCTGGGGCTGTGGACGGCCGCGTCACTGCCGGTCAAGGACGAGTGGGCGTCCGGGCTGCCCGACGCCGTGCACGGCGTCCTGGACGCGGACCCGAAACGGTCGCAGGCGGCGCTCGATCTCTGGGTGGAGAAGCAGACCGAGGGCCTGCTGCGGCGCATGCCCGTGAACATCACACCTGCCACGCTGCTGGTCCTGGCCAGTGCGCTGACGGTGCGTACGCGCTGGGAGTCCCGGTTCACTGCAGTGCCCACCGTTCCGTCAGACGGGCCGTGGGCACGGCGGCGGCTGTCCGGGCTGCAGCGCGCCATCGCGGTCTCCGACGTGCGCATCGTCACAGGCTTCGAGGACGACGGTCCGGCCACGCTGGTGACGGTGCGGGGTGGCGACGAGATCGACGTGGCGCTCGTGCTGGGCGAGTCGGGCGTTCGGTCCGGGACGGTGCTCGCCCAGGCGGTGACGAGCATTGCTGCGCAGAGCGGTTACGGCGAGGCCGTCGACCTGAGCCGGGATCAGCCGGGGCCGGGGCTGACGGTCACTGAGATTCCGGCGCAGGTCCCGGATCCGACGGCGAGCCTGAACACTGTCGCGTTCACCGTGAGCGCGCACCACGACCTGCTCGAACAGCCCGAAGTGTTTGGCCTTCGCACGGCGGCGGACGGCAGCCGCGGACGGTTCCCCGGCATCAGCGACGTGCCGCTCTACGTCCAGGCGGCGGCGCAGGATGCGACGGCGACGTTCTCGGCCGAGGGGTTCGTGGCCGCCGCGGTCACGGCCATCTCCATGGCCAGGAGCGCCGCCATGCGGCGCGAACCCGCAGGCACGGCGAAGCACCTGACGGCGACCTTCGACCGCCCGTTCGGCTTCCTGGCGATCCATCGGCCCAGCCGCCTGGTGCTGGCCTGCGGCTGGGTCACGCAGCCGGACGAGTACCCGAGCTGAGGACTGCTCAGCGAGTCGCTCAGCGCGCGCTTCCCATCTCGAATACGCCGTAGGAGAACGGGGCGCACCGCACCTCGTTGCCCGCGACCGTCACGCCATGCACCTCGAGGCCGCGCAGCTCCAGACCGGAGCCTGCGTCCGCCCCGCGGCCCGCGCCGAGTCCGGACGCGTCAAAGCCGGCCGGTTCGCGCCTCGGGTTGGTCACCACCAGGTGGGTGCCGCCCCGGGTGTAGACGAACGGGTAGCCCGTGTTCAGCACCTCGACCGTGCCGCCGGTGCCCAGCGCCGGATGCGCCGCCCGCAGCGCGAGCAGTCTGCGGACCTGGTTGAGCAGCGAGGAGTCGTCGGCGCGTTCGGCCGCGACGGTGGGCCGGTCCTCGTCCGGGTCGATCGGCAGGTACAGCCGCTCGGGCGCGGCGGTGGAGAAACCCGCGTTCGGCGAGCCGTCCCACTGCATCGGGGTGCGCGAGCCCTGGCGCGCCTCGTCGTCGAGCTGGCTGCCCTCCTTGTCCGGCAGGCCGGGCACGTACCGCATGCCGATCTCGTCGCCGAAGTAGATCACCGGCAGGGTCGGCCAGGTCAGCAGGAACGCGAAGGCCGGGGCGGTCATCTCGCGGGTGCGGGTGCCGCAGGCCAGCCGGGAGAAGTCGTGGTTGGCGGTGGGCAGCGCGATGTGGCCCGCGCCGTCGATGGCCGTGTCGGCCTCACGCCAGGCGGCCAGGAACTCCTTCATCGAGCCCTCGCCCTCGGGGGCGAAGTAACACGGGTCGGTGCCCCAGGCGGCCGCGTGGCTGCCCTGAGCGTTGTCCCACAGCGAGCGCAGCCCGCGGCCGACGAAGTGCAGGAAGAAGTCCACGTGGATGCCGGCCGGGACCGAGACCTTCGGGTCGCCCCACTCGGACAGCAGCGCCCGGTCGGGGTACTCGCGGTCGATCCAGTCGCGCATCTCGCCCCAGAGCGCGGCGGTCTGCAGTCGTCCGGGGTCGTCCTTGACCAGCGAGTAGGCCATGTCCACCCGGAAGCCGGACACGCCACGATCGAACCAGTAGGCCATGATCTCGCGCAGCGCGGCCCGGTTCGCCAGCGGCCCCGGGGCGTCCACCGGCTGGCGCCAGGGCTCGGCCGGGTCCATCCGCGCGTAGCCGTAGTTGAGGGCGGGCTGGATCGGATAGAAGTTGGCCAGGTAGTAGCCGGGGCGCCGGCCCGGGGACGGGATCCAGCTGCGCACCGGGGCGTGCACGGACTCGGACCAGATGAACCGGTCGTCCGCGGGGTCGTCGGCGGAGGCCTTGAACCACTCGTGCAGGTGCGAGGTGTGCCCGGCCACCAGGTCGAGCATGACCCGGATGCCGCGGGTTCGGGCGGCCTCGATGAGGTGCTCGAAGTCCTCGTTGCCGCCGTAGCGCGGTGCGATGGTCAGATAGTCGGCCACGTCGTAGCCCGCGTCGCCGAACTCGGAGAGGAAGCACGGGTTGAGCCAGATCGTGTTGACCCCGAGCCACTTGAGGTAGTCCAGGCGGCTCAGGACGCCGGGCAGGTCCCCGATCCCGTCCCCGTTGGAGTCGGCGAAGCTCTGCGGGTAGATCTGGTAGATCACCGCGTCGGCCAGCCAGCCGGGCAGGGTGCGGGCCGGCCCGCGCGCCGGACCGGGACGGTCCTCGATGTCGATGTCGACCGCGGTGTCGTCGTCGCCGGCTGCGGTCTCGGTCCCCACGTAGTCATAGCCCACGGCCCCATTATCGAACAGGGAGGCGTACCAGGACGGGAGTTTCGGCGTAGCACTCGAGGGACCCCGCGCCGGGCGGACTGTGACACGGGTGGGCTGCGCGGGAGCGCGACGACCACTACGGTGTGCGCCATGAGACTGGCGGCGGTTCCCGGCGCGTTGCTCGCGCTCGGCGTGTTGAGCGGGTGTTCGCTGGGCGCGACCCAACACACCGCCGCGGTGAAGACCACGGCAGCGGCCTCGCCCTCGGCAGTCACCACGTACAACCCGCTGACCGGGCCGGTCGAGGCCGCGTCGCAGCTGCCGAAGACGTGCACGGCGATGCTCAGCGACACGGACCTGACCTCCGCCTTCGGCTCGCCGCAGGTCGGCGACACCGCGTACGGCGAGTACGCGCCGCTGCCGAATATCGGCCGCACCGGGCGGGTGACCTGCGGGTTCGGCATCGGGGTCGACCAGACCGGCAAGGCGGCGCCGGCCGTCGTGACAATCTCGGTGGCCACGTACAACACCGCGAGCAACACGGTCGCCCGGGTCGCGTCGAACATCTCGGACGACGTCGCGCAGGGCGCGACCGCGCAGCCCGCGCTCGTCAACGGGCATCCGGCCACGATCGTGCTCCTGCAGGCGGCCGGCGCGGCCTCCGGCCAGCCGTCGGCGAGCACGTCGAGCGGGGCGAGCGCGCCCGCCTCGGCGTCACCCGCGGCGAGTGCGAGCGCCAGCGCGACGTCGACGTCGGCCGCGGCGGGTGAGACCGAGCTACTGATGGCGGACGGCAACCGCACCTTCGTGATCGAGATCCCGCTCTGGAAGCTGTCCGGCACCGGCGCGGTCAACGTCCTGATCAACGTGGCCGCGCTGGTGTACCAGCACACCCTGCCGGCCGGCGGCTCGGCGTCCGCGAATCCGTCCGCGAGCGCGAGCAGGTCCGCGTCGCCGAGCCCCAGCGCTTCCTGACAGGGTCCGATCAGCCGGCCGGCACTCTCGGTCCCCGCACCCCGATCAGACCTCGATGCCGGAGACCTCGTGCGCGGTGTACGGCTCCTCGAGCTCCGCGATCTCCTCCGGCGTGAGCTGCACGGACAGCGAGGCGAGCGCGTCGTCCAGGTGCTGCGGCTTGGTCGCCCCGACGATCGGCGCGGTCACCGCCGGGTTGTTCGAGACCCAGGCCAGCGCGATCTGCGCACGTGACAGCCCGCGCCGCTCGGCGATGCGCGCGACCGCCTCGACGATCTGCCGGTCGCCCTCCTGGTACAGGCGCGACGCGTACCCGTCGCTCGCCCCGCGCTCGCTGGTCTCGTCCCAGTCGCGGGTCAGCCGTCCGCGGGCCAGCGGGCTCCACGGGATCACGCCGATGCCCTGGTCCGCGCACAGCGGCAGCATCTCGCGCTCCTCCTCGCGGTAGAGCAGATTGTAGTGATTCTGCATGGTGGCGAACGAAGTCCAGCCGTGCATCCGCGAGGTGTACAGCGCCTTGGCGAACTGCCAGGCGTACATCGAGGACGCGCCGATGTACCGGGCCTTGCCCGCCTTGACCACGTCGTGCAGCGCCTCGAGGGTCTCCTCGATCGGGGTGCCCGAGTCCCAGCGGTGGATCTGGTACAGGTCCACGTAGTCGGTGCCGAGCCGGCGCAGGCTGTTGTCGATCTCGGTGAAGATCGCCTTGCGGGACAGCCCGCCGACGTTCGGCCCCCGGCGGGCCGGGAAGTAGACCTTGGTGGCCAGCACGACCTCGTCGCGCCGGGCGTAGTCGCGCAGCGCCCGCCCGACGATCTCCTCGCTGCTGCCGCCCGAGTAGCTGTTCGCGGTGTCCAGGAAGTTCACGCCCGCGTCCAGCGCGCGCTTGATGAAGGAGCGCGAGGTCTCCTCGTCCAGGACCCACTGGTGGCCGCCGCGGGCGCGGTCGCCGTAGCTCATACAGCCCAGGCAGACGCGCGAGACGTCCAGGCCCGTCGAGCCCAGCTTGACGTACTGCATATCCATTCCCTGTTACTCCCCGTCCGGTTCCCTGGCCTAGTCCCGCCAGCTGTACCGGGGCTCGTAGCCCAGCAGCCGGCGCGCTTTCTTGATCGAGAGCAGCGTCTCGTACTCGCCCAGCTCGCGGGTGACCGGGACGTCCGGGAAGACCTCGGCGGCCAGGCTCGCGCTGCTGCGGGTGACCATCACGGTGTCCGCGTTGGCGATGATGAAGACCTCGAATCCGGGCTGCGGGTACTCCAGCGCCCGGCGCACCGCCTGCGCCCCGTCCCGCGCGTCGATGTACGCCCACAGATTCCACTGCCGCAGCGAGGCGTCCGCGTCGAAGGACGGGAAGGCGGCGTAGTCCTGCGGCTCCATCACGTTGGAGAAGCGCAGGCCGACGATCTTGAGCTGCGGGTCCCAGCGGGCGAACTGCGCGGCCATCTGCTCGTCGAGGTGCTTCGCCAGCGAGTACGAGCTCTCCGGGCGGGCGGCGTACTCCTCGTCGACCGGGAGGTACGGCGGCGGGGTCTCGAACGGCAGGCCGAGCACGGTCTCGCTGGAGGACCAGACCACGTTGCGGATTCCGGCCTGCCGCGCTCCGGCGAACACGTTGTAGGAGCAGCGGATGTTGTTGGCGAAGGTGGCCGAGTTGGGCAGCAGCCCGGGGGCCGGGATCGCGGCCAGGTGCACGACGGCGTCCAGCCCGTGGTGCCGGTCGTCGATCGCGGTCAGCGCCTCGACGGTCTGGCCGTAGTCGGTCAGGTCGACCCGGATGAACGTGGCGGTCGGCCGGTCGGGGTCGGGCGGGTAGGGCGGCTGCGGGGTCGTGGGCGGCGGGGCCTGGTCGAGGTTGAAGACCGCCCAGCCGTGCTCGAGCAGTTCCGCGACGACGGCGCGGCCGAGTTTCCCGCTGCCGCCGGTGACTGCCACCCGTCCCGGATTGCGTTCTGTCATCTGCGCCACAGCTCCTGCCACTCGCGATGATCTCCCCGGCAAACCTACCAAGCGGCGGGGCGCAGCGGGCCGGGGGGAACGACCCGGGCCAGGTCCGTGCGCAGGGCGGCCAGTCGCTCGGGGCCGAGCACGGCCGCCCACCGGTCCATCGCCGCCGCGCTCGCCCGGTCCGCCGCCCGGGTGCACGCCCACCCGCGTTCGGTGAGGGCGAGCAGCCGTGCGCGCGCGTCGCCGGGGTGCGGGCGGCGGGTGACGTAACCCTTGCGGGCGAGCTCGTCGACGAGCTGGCTGGCGGCCTGCTTGGTGACGCCGAGGTGCTCGGCCACGTCGCCGACGGTGGCGTCGCCGGGGGCGATGCGCACGAAGGCGAAGCCGTGGGTCGGGCGCAGGTCCTCGAATCCTGCGGCGGTGACCGCGTCGTGGATCTCGTCCACCAGCGCGGCGGCGGCCGAGAGGACCAGGACGGCGACGCCCAGGTGCCGCCCCGGCTCCGCGTCGCCGTGGAAGCCCGCCGGCTGCGGCCGGCTGCCGCTCTCGCGCTCGATCTCCCGCTCGACCTGGCCCTTGCTCTCGCGCATGGAATTCATCTTGACACAAAGGACAAGCTGCTTGACCATTTAGTCAAGCAGCTTGTCCTTTCGCTGTAGGTCCCAAATCTGTCAGGAGTCTGTCATGCCCGTCATCCACGCCGCCGACGCCGTCGTCCACGACCTGCACGGCGCCCGCTTCACCTCGTACGCCTCGTCCGCCGCCGGAAGCAAGGAGCTGGGCGTCTGGCGGCTCGACCTGCCGGAACCCGGCGCCGGGATCCCGCACCGCATATCGCGCGAGGAGGTGTTCGTCCTCGTCGACGGCGACGTGCGCGTGACCATCGACGGCGAGTCCCACACGCTGCGCGCGGGCGACGCCGCCGTCGCGCCCGCCGGCTCGATGCTCAGCCTCGACAACCTCGGTCCCGGGCCGGCGACGGCGTGGGTGAGCACCAGCCTCGGGCTGGAGGCGCAGCTCGCGGACGGCTCGCGGATCAGTCCGCCGTGGGCCAACTGACGGCCGCGCCGATCGCTCCTTTGCCGTATCCATACCCGGACAAAGGGTTACGGCCCTCCCCGCGCCTGGCGTAGATTCCCAAGCTGTACTGGGAGATCTCGCACGGAAGGAGCGCGGCGGTGTCCACTGCCCTCGCAGTCGGATCAGGCCTCTGCTGGACCCTGGCCTACCTGCTCATCATCCGGGTCGGCCTGCGCGAGCAGACCTACGGCATGCCGATCGTGGCCTTCGCCGCGAATATCTCGTGGGAGTTCCTCTACTCCTTCGTCCGTCCCTCGAACGGAGTACAGCACGTCATCAACATCGTCTGGTTCCTGCTCGACTGCGTGATCGGGTACACCATCGTGCGGTTCGGGCCGCGGGAGTTCCCGTACCTGTCCCGGCGGGTCTTCTACGGCTGCTTCGCCGCGATGCTGGTCCTCGCGTATCCGGCGGTGAACCTGGTCGGCACACAGTTCGACGCGGGCAGCGGGGTGTACTCGGCCTTCGGCATGAACCTGATGATGTCGGCGCTGTTCCTGGCGATGTTCACGGCGCGCCCGGCGGGCCGGGGCCAGTCCGTGGGCATCGCCACCGCGAAGTTCGCGGGCACGGCGCTGGCCTCGGGCGCGTTCGCGGTGCGCAGCGATCTGGCGGCGCGTTACCACGGCGGGCTGCTGCCTTACCTGTACGTCGCGATCTTCGTGCTCGACCTCGTGTACCTCGCCCTGATGCTCTCGCTGCGGGCCGCGCCGGCCCCGGCTCCGGTATCGTCGGCGGCAGGGCAGCCGACGATCACGAGGGCGAGAATCGATGAGCCAGCAGACGTGGACAGCGGTCGATGAGTACTTCGACGGCACACTGATCCCCCAGGACCCGACGCTGGACGCGGCGAGGGCCCGCAGCGCCGCGGAGGGCCTGCCGAACATCGCGGTCACCCCGGGCCAGGGCAGGCTGCTGCACCTGATCGCGCGGCTGAGCGGCGCGCGGCGGATCCTGGAGATCGGCACGCTCGGCGGCTACTCGGGGATCTGGCTGGCCCGCGCACTGCCGCAGGGCGGTCAGCTGATCAGCCTGGAGCTCGATCCGCACCACGCCGAGGTGGCCCGGGCGAACCTCAAGGCGGCCGGAGTGGACGATCGGGCGCAGGTGCGGGTCGGCCGGGCGGTGGACAGCCTCGCCGCGCTGGCCGAGGAGGACGGCGAGCCCTTCGACCTGGTGTTCATCGACGCGGACAAGCCGTCGAACGCGGACTACCTGGCCTGGGCGCTGCGGCTCTCCCGGCCGGGCACGGCGATCGTGGTGGACAACGTGGTGCGCGGCGGCCAGGTCGCGGACCCGGACAGCCGCGACGCGGACGTGCAGGGTGTGCGGAAGCTGGCCGACCTGATCGCGGCCGAGCCGCGGCTGACCGCCACCGCGATCCAGACCGTCGGCGCCAAGGGCTACGACGGCTTCATCCTGGCCCGGGTCGGCGACTGACCCCCGCTCAGCTCAGCCCTTTCCGAGGCCCGCCCGCACGTGACACTCGGCCAGGTGGTCGTCGACCATCCCGCAGGCCTGCATGAGCGCGTAGCAGGTGGTCGGCCCGACGAAGACGAAGCCGGCCTTCTTCAGCCCCTTCGCCATCGCGGTCGACTCCGCGGTGACCGCCGGGATGAGATCGTCCAGGCTCGGGGCGGGGGCCGGCTCGGCCGGGGCGTAGGACCAGACCAGCGCGGACAGCCCGCCGTCCAGCGCGCCGGCCGTGCGGGCGTTCTTGATCGCCGCGTTGATCTTCATGGTGTTGCGCACGATCCCGGCGTCGGCCAGCAGCCGCTCGACGTCCTTCTCGTCGAAGGCGGCGACCCGCTCGATCGAGAAGCCGGCGAATGCGGCGCGGAACGCCGGGCGCTTGCGCAGGATCGTCAGCCAGGACAGCCCGGACTGGAAGCCCTCCAGGCACAGCCGCTCGAACAGCGCGTCGTCGCCGTGCAGGGGCCGGCCCCACTCGTCGTCGTGGTACGCGACGTAGTCGGGGGTGTCGCCGACCCACGGACAGCGCGCCAGCCCGTCCGCACCGATGACCACAGTCCGCTCGCCCATCTTCGCCCGTCCTCAGTTCTCGGAGTCCCTGCGGCAGATCCTGCCACGGCCCACCGTCAAGATCGTTACGGGCAAGATCGTTACAGGAGGGACTGCTCCAGGCGGGATCGCTGCCTCAGGATTGCTCGACCAGCCGGATCCGCACGGCGCGGAACCCGTCCGGGGCCTTCTGAAGCTCGGCCAGCCGCGGGTCGCCGACGTTGAGGAACGGGGCGCGTACCTTCGGCCAGAGCGGCTTGAGCCGCGGATCCGTTCGCAGCGCGCTGATCGCTCCCGTGTCCCCACCGACGACCAGCGCGTCGAGCCGGGCGCTGTGCGGGAGCAGAATGCGCGCCGCGGTGTCCGCTGCCGCGCCGTAGGCCTCGCGGGCCTGGCCCTCGCGGCGCCGGGCGAACCGCTGCTGCGACCAACCCCCGGCCTTGGTGCGCCCCTGGACGTGTCGCGACCCGACCTTCGACTCGACCAGCCGCGCGCCCTGGAACACCCCCACCGCGTACCCGCCGCGACGCACCAGCAGCACCCCGACGATGCGTTCGGCCAGCGCGTGGGCGACCAGCCGCTCAATCAGCTCCGCGGCCGGGATCGCGGCCGGAACGGCATCCACGATCCCAGCTCCGTCCGCCCCGCCCAACGGCGGAAACGGCACGCTACACGTGGCGACCGCGCCATCAGCGGCAGCGAGCTCCACTGCCTCGCCGCCGCCTGACGCGTCGTCAACCACCACAAGTGCTCCGCCGACGAGCCCGCCGTGCCGTTCGGCGAATCCGTCGCACCAGCGCGCGAACCGGTCCGGGCCGACCTCGACCCGGATCCCGCCGCCCGCCGCCGGTCTGCTCGCCATGAGCGCCAACAGTACCGGCCGCGCCGGTCCGCCCCGCCCTGACCGCTCGCCGAAGCGGGCAGGTCGGGGTTGGCCAAGCCGAGATCAGGAAGCCGCGGCCGGCGGCTCAGGTCAGGAGCTCGGCGGCGCCGCGATGACGCAGAACCCCGCGCCGGTCGCGTCGGTCACGCCCGCCATCCGGCCATAGGGCATGTCCATCGGCGCGATCATCACCGAGCCGCCGTTGCGGGTGACCGTGGCGACCGCCGCGTCGGTGTCGACAACCGAGAAGTAGGTGTTCCAGAAGTTCGGCGCGCCCGACGGGATCGTCGGCGGCTTGGGCCCGAAACCGCCGCGGACCTCTCCGTTGACCTTGAACATGTTGTACCCGCCGGGATAGTCCGGGACCGCGTCGTACTCGTAGCCGTAGACCTCGCGGTAGAACTCCCGGGCGCTGGCCGGCTCGTCGCTCAGGTTCTCGTTCCAGGTGAACGCGCCCGGCTCGTTGCCCAGCTGCGCGCCGCGGTGCTCGCGGCCCTGCCAGATGCCGAAGGCCGCTCCGGCGGAGTCCAACGCGAGCGACATCCGCCCCGCGCCCGGCACGTCCATCGGGCCCACGAACACGTTGCCGCCGGCCTTGGTGACCCGGTCGCCGACCGAGTCCGCGTCGTCGGCCCACAGGTAGGTGACCCAGACGCTCGGCTGTCCGGCCTGCTCGGGCTGCTGCTGGCCCAGCCCGGCGACCTGCTTGCCGTTGACCGAGGCCAGCAGGTAGCCGCCGCCGGCCTCTCCGGTGTCGATGTACTCCCAGCCGAACAGCTCCGTGTAGAACCGCTTGGCCCGCTCCAGATCCGGGGTCATCAGATCGACCCAGCAGGGTGTCCCCTCGTCGTACCCGGTGAACTCCACCATCGCCGCCCTCCAAGGACGCGCTGCGGCGCATGACGCCGTCGTCACGCTGAAACCGCGCGGCTCCAGTCTGCCCCCGAATCGGCCCGCGAGCGGCGAACGTCAGTCCGAACGGGTGATGTCCATCGGGTACTTCCTTCGCCCTGCCATCGGCCAGCGATGTAGATCCATGGCCCGTCCCAAGAGCCAGAAGCGAAACGCATCCTTACCGGTAACGCGATCCGTGCCGGGCGATCGGGTCTCAACCTCGCCGGATCTGGAGTCTCCTGCCTCGGAGTACACGCAGACCGGCCCGTGGAACTCGCTTTTCAGCTCTCGAATATCGCCCGAGGAGACGGGCCGGTCAGGCTGCTGCACGCAGACCACCACGTCCACGCGGGTATTGGACAGTCGACGCAGTGCCGTATCCAGATCCGCCGCGGTGATCACGTCGGCGATCAGACTGGCCTCGAACGTCGCCGCCGACGACGTGTTTACCATCAATACATTGAGTAGCACCCCCGGCTGCCCGGCGATGGAGCCGAGCCAAGAGACCAGTTCGTCGGCCCTATCCGTGATCCGCGCCAACAGATCCGCCGCGCGCTCACGTCGGGCGGGCGAGACGAAGCCGGTATATACGATGATCGGACGCTCGTAGTAGCCCTCGGTGCGCAGTCTCGCGAGATCGGCGAAGCCTCCGTCCCGGTCCTCTTCCCGCCACAGGTTGCCGATCACCGCGTCGGGCGCACCGGTGGCCAGGACCCGCAAGGCCGCGTCGCCGTCCTCGACCCAGGTGATCCGCGCGCCGAGATGTTCGATCACCGGACCGGTGCGTACGTCGGACGGGCCCCGGCTGAAGATCCACAGGATTCTCATGCCGGTCAGGTCGGTCCGCTTGTCCTCGTCGCCGACGTGTGAGGACTCATATACGGCGCCCGAGACATATTCCGAGCCCGACGGGTCTTGCGCGCCGGACGAGTCGGACGGGTGCCCGGCGATCGCGATGACGGCGCGCCTGCGCCGCAGTTTCGCACGGAAGACCTCGTCCTTCGCCGCCTCCGCGAGCTCGCCGACCAGGCCCACGAAAGTCTTGTCCCGGGCGAGCATCACGTACGGGGGCGGCAGTTCGCGTTCAGCGCTCGACAGGAGCTCCTGCACGAGCTCCATGTGCTCGGTCCGCAGATCGTGCAGCACATGCTCGGGCACGCCGTGCTGGTCCAGGAACTGCTTCACCAGGTCGCGGTCCGACTCAACCTCGATCGTCGCGTTGCCGACGAGCTCGCGCACGCGCAGGTACTCGGTGAACTCGTCGATGGGGTCCACGTCCTCGATGCGCGCGAGCAGCGCGTAGAACTCGGGGTAGAAGTCCTGCAGCAGGATCACCCGGATCAGCGCGTCGGGCCCGAACACCTGCCACTGCTCGTCCAGCCGGTACTCGATCACGAAGCGGTTGATCAGACGTTTGATGCGGCGCGGGTTCCGGCTGGCGTGCCTGGTCACCGCCTCGGCCACCGCGCCCTGGAACAGCGCCTCGGTGCCCGACTGGGCGGCGTAGCCCTGCACCAGCGCCGCCGCGTCCTCGTCGGTGGGGACCGGGATCGAATACGAGGCCTGAACGATCTTCTCCAGGTAGCGCCGACCGATCGTGCCCGGCGCGTGGCCCGGGTCGGCGACCGAGGCCTCGATGACGCTCTGGTCGCAGCCGAGCACGAAGACGAGCCCGGGGACGCTCAGGTACTGCTTCACCGCGTCGCACACGGCCCTGATGACCTCGGGGGCGCAGCGGTCCAGGTCGTCCACGAACACGACGATCATGCGTCCCGCCGGATTGCGCCCGTCGCCCTTGGTCCACTCCCGCAGCACGCGGCTGAGCTGGTCGCGGGCCTCGTTGCGGGCCCGGGCGTCCACTTCGAGCTGCTTCCAGATCCCGTCCACCAGGTGGTGCAGCCGTACCGTCCCGGCCAGCCCGTGCACGGCCACCTTGGCCCAGGCGCCCAGCCGGGTGTCGCCGCCGAAGCGGCGGGCCAGCCGTCGCAGGGCACTGGGATCGAGCTGTCCGAGCACTGACTTGATCAGCGTCTCCAGGGCGTCGCCGCGGTCGGCGGTCCACGCGTTGAACCAGACCGTGCGCACGTCGGGCGTGCCCTCGAACTGGGCCTCGACCTGACTCAGCAGGCTGCTCTTGCCCATGCCCCAGTCCGCGTAGACGGCCAGGGTGAACGGGGCCGCCGTCCGGGACGCCCTGATCAGGTCCGCGAGCTGCCGCGCGGCCGCCGAGCGGGACAACAGGTCGCGCTGGCCGTCCTGCCCCACCGGTTGGTCACTGAGCAGCACGAGACCGGATTCGGCGAACATGCTCCGAGGCTACGGGAAGCGCGGGCAGGTACGGGGGCGGGACCGCGGGTGATTCGGCCGGCGGGTCGGGTGGCGGACCTACCGGTGAATCAGGGGGTGGACAGCAACAGCTCCGCGGCCAGCTGCGCGCCAAGCCGCTCGAGCAGCGGCCCAGGTTCGGCCATGCAGCGGGCCCGGTCGGGCTCTATATCGAGGAGCACGTACGCTGCGACGATGCCTGCGTCGCGCAGCTGACGCTCGGTCAGCTGCAGCCGTCCGCAGACCGCCGCGACCGGGATACCGAGGCGTTGTGCGGCCTGGGCGACTCCGGCGGGGGCCTTACCGTGCAGGGTCTGCGTATCGAGCGAGCCTTCGCCGGTGACGACGAGCGTGGCGTCCCGCAGCGCCTTGTCGAAGCCGAGCACGTCGAGCAGGACCTCGATGCCGGACCGTCTCTGCGCGCCGAGGACGGCGAGCGCGCCGAAGCCGACACCGCCCGCCGCGCCCGCCCCGGGGGCCTGCGCGGTGTAGGCGGCGTCCGGCCCGAGCGGCTGCATGAGGGTCCTGACAAGATTCTCCAGGCCGGCCTCCAGGCGGGCCACCTCGTCGCGGCCCGCGCCCTTCTGCGGTCCGTACACCTCGGCCGCGCCGTGCTCGCCGAGCAGCGGGTTGTCCACGTCCGAGGCGAGCACGATCTGTACGCCGCCGTCGGACAGCCGGGGGTCGAGTCCGGTCAGGTCGACAGTGGCGAGGCGTTCGAGCGCTCCCCCGCCGCCCGGCAAGTCCTGCCCGTCGGCGTCCAGGAAACGCGCTCCGAGGGCGGCGAGCATGCCCGCTCCCCCGTCGGTGGAAGCGCTGCCGCCGACGCCGAGCACGATCGTGCGCGCACCGGCGTCGAGAGAGGCGCGGATCAGCTCGCCGGTCCCGTACGTGCCCGCGTCGAGCGGCGCCTGCCGCCCGTCGGGCAGGTGGCGCAGCCCGGAGGCCTCTGCCATCTCGACCACCGCCGTGTCGTCGCGCAGTGCGAACGCCGCACGCACCGGGTTGCCGAGCGGGCCGGCGACCGTCACCTCGTAGCGAGCAAACCCGGCGGCGACCGCGGCGTCCACGGTGCCGTCGCCGCCGTCCGCGACGGGCAGCGTGGTGATGCGCACGCCGGGCGCCGTCTGCCGGATTCCGGCCGCGACGTGTTCGGCGACCTCGGCGGCGGAGGCCGAGCCCTTGAACTTGTCCGGGGCGATCAGGACGTGCTGCGCGACGGGGTCTCCCATGACAAATGACCTTAGACGACGGCTCCGACCGGGCCGGAGGGTGTCTCGCGGACGGCCTCCGTATTCTTGGGCCCATGAGCACGACGACGGACGCGTTCGAGCGCAGGGCGCACGAGCGGGATGCGGCACCCCAGTTCGTGCTGCCGCTGGTGGTCAGGATCGAGCGGGAGTCGCCGCCCGCGCGCACGGACGCCCTGGAGACGGCGGCCCGCGCGGTGCTGATGCTGCTCACGGACGAGCGCTCGGCCGACGAGGGCGAGTGGGCCGAGGCGGTCCGGGACTGGCAGGACGGCCGCATCCGCAAGGTGGTCCGGCGGGCGCGCGGCGCGGAGTGGCGGCGCGCGGAGGCCCTGCCGGGGATCACGGTGCGCGGCCACGACGCCGAGGTGCGGGTGTTCCCGCCGGTGCCGGTGGACGCGTGGCCGAAGGATCTGGCGCGGCTTCAGGTCTCGGGCACCGATCTGGACGACCCCGAGCCGCCGCCCGAGCCCGCGGCGGACGTGCCGGTGCTCTGGTTCAACCCGGGCGTGCCGATGACGGCGGGCAAGGCGATGGCGCAGGCCGGACACGCGGCGCAGCTGGGCTGGTGGGAGCTGTCCGAAGCGCGGGCGAAGGAGTGGGCCGCAGCAGGATTCCCGCTGGCGGTGCGCACGGCGGGCCGCGAGCAGTGGGACCGCTTGGCCGACGCCGGACTGCCGACGGTCCGAGACGCGGGCTTCACCGAGGTCGCCCCGGGCTCGGTCACCGCAATCGCACAGCTAGAGCGCTAACGAGCAGCCACTGGCCGTTCAGCCCTCCGGCTCCGGCTGCGCCTCCGGCTCCTGCTCCGGCTGCGCCTCGAGGAATTCCAGACGGTTGCCGAACGGGTCCTCGGTGTGAAAACGGTCGTAGCCGGGAAGCTCGGTGTCCCAGAGCACTGCGATCCTTTGCTCGTCCAGACGGGCGGCCAGCTCGTGCAGTCCGGTGACCAGCAGGCCCGGGTGCGCCTTGCGGGCCGGGGCGAAGTCCTCCTCGACGCCGCAGTGCACCTCGATGCCACCGCCGCGGAACCAGCAGCCTCCGCGCGCGGCGAGCACCGGCGGCTTCGTGACCTCCCGCAGGCCGAGCGGGCCGCCCCAGAACGCGCGGGACCGCTCCTCGCCGCCGGGCGGGATCGAGAGCTGCACGTGGTGGACGCGGGTGAAGGAGAAACCTGAGGCTGTCTGCATGGACGCACTCCCGGACCGGCCGGAGGAATCCGGATGGACTGACTGGCCTGACAGATTTATCTTGACATCAAGATATCTGCCAGGCAAGCCCATGCAACGCGAGCGACCGATCGTCAGAACACGAGCACCAGGCGGCCGACGGTTTCCCCGGCGGCCAGCCGGGTCAATCCGTCCGGGACCTCGTCCAGGGTGAGCCGGCCGCCGATCAGCGGTGCGACGACACCGGCGTCGGCGAGAGCGGTCAGCTCGGCGTGCGCGGCGGCGATCTGTTCCGGGGCTTTCTCGCGGTACAGGCCCCAGTGCAGGCCGACGATCGAGTAGTTCTTCACGAGGGCGTGGTTGAGCGCGGGGGCGGGCACCGTGCCACCGGCGAAGCCCACCACCAGGATCCGGCCCTCGAAGGCGACGCACTTCGTCGAGCCCGCGTACGCGTCGCCGCCGACCGGGTCGAAGACGACGTCCGCGCCGCGTCCGCCGGTGGCTTCCTTGACCGCCTTGATGAAGTCCTGCGAACGACGGTCGACGACCAGGTCCGCGCCGAGCTTCGCCGCCGTGTCGGCCTTCTGCGCACCGCCGACCACGGCGATCACCCGGGCACCGGCCGCCTTGCCGACCTGGATCGCCGCGCTGCCCACTCCCCCGGCCCCGGCGTGCACCAGCAGCGTCTCGCCGGGCTGGAGGTGCGCTCTGCGGTGCAGGCCCATCCACGCGGTCTGATACGCGATGTGCAGGGCCGCGGCCGCCTCGTCGCTCAGGCTGGCCGGGGCGTGGAAGGTGTCCGCGACGTCCATCAGCGCGTACTCCGCGAAGGCCCCGCCGGGCAGGATCGGGTTGCCCAGCACCCGGTCGCCGACCTTCCAGTCCGCGACGCCGTCGCCGAGCGCGACGATCTCGCCGCACAGCTCCATCCCGGGGGTGAACGGGAACGGCGGGCGGATCTGGTAGGTCCCGAGGCAGAGCAGCACGTCCGGGAAGTTGAGCGCGCTGGCGATCACCCGGACCAGCAGCTGCCCGGGACCCGGCTCCAGCCGGTCCACCTCGGCCAGCTGCAGGGCCTCGCGGGGCTCGCCGTTCCTGGTCACCTGCCATGCCTTCATCGAACCTGTCCTCTCTGACGGGTTGCTGCGACTTACCGCGTACCGGCTACGGGGACTAAGCGTCCGCTTACAATGGCTGTGATCGGGAGGAGGGTGGATCGTTGCGTTCCGAGAACGCCGTACCCGTAGCCGTACCTGTAACTGTGCCCGCCGACGCGGCCGAGGGCACCGGGCCGGGCCTGGACGAGGCCGAGGCGCGCGACCTCGCGGAGGCCTGGCTCGACACGCCGTTCCCGCCGGCCGCCCGCCGACTGCTGATCGGCGCGGTGGAGGCCTTCGCCACGCGCGGGTACCACGCCACGACCACCCGCGACATCGCGGCGCGGGCGGGGCTGAGCCCGGCCGGCGTGTACGTGCACTTCCCCTCCAAGGAGGACCTGCTCTACCAGATCAGCCTGGTCGGGCACCGCGGCACCGTCCGCGTCGTGCGCGCGGCGGCGAGCGGGATCGACGACCCGGCGGACCGGCTGCGTGCGATCATCGCGGCCATCACCTCCTGGCACGCCCGCTACCACACGACCGCCCGGGTGATCAACTACGAGATGAGCGCCCTGACCGAGTCGCACCGTTCCAGCATCGCGACGCTGCGCCGGGAGATCGACGCGCTGGTCCGCCAGACGCTGGTGGACGGGGTGGACCGGGGCGCCTTCGACGTGCCGGACGTACGCGGCACCACGCTCGCGCTGCTCTCGCTCACCATCGACGTGGCCCGCTGGTTCCGGGCCACCGGCCCGCGCGCGCCGGAGGAGCTCGGCGAGTTCTACGGCGAGTTGGCGCTGCGGCTGGTCGGTCATCGGGCCTGAGCCGGGTCGGGATCCGAGCCGTGCTCCATAGTGGTGTCGGCGTCTGTATCCGCGCGGTTGTCCTCCTGAGCGAGACGCGTGTAACCAACGTCGAGGCGGAAGAGTCGGCCGAGCGCGGCCAGGGTGTGCGCCGGGTCGGTGTGGTGCAGTCCGATCATGCCAAGACCGGTGGCGGGGACGAGGTTGACGGGCAGGTCGTCGACGAACACGCACTCGGCCGGCTCGACGCCGAGCTCACGCGCGCCGAGCCGGTAGATCTCCGGGTCCGGCTTGCGCAGACCCACCTCGCCGGACAGGATCACCGCGTCGAACAGCTCGCGCAGCAGGTCGGGCGGGTATCCGCCGAGGCCCCAGGAGTTCGAGACCAGGCCGGTGCGCACGCCCGAGCGGCGGATGGCCCGGACGGCGCCAATCATCGCCTCATCGGGCCCGACCGTGAGCAGGCGGGGAATCAGACCGTCCGCAGACACGCCGAGCAGCGCGGCGAGGCCGGACTCGAACTGCGCATCGGTGCCCGCGCCCAGCTCCATCCGGATCAACAGCTCGCGGGCCGACGGATCGGCCCGGAACAGCCGCGACACGGTGCCGCGCTCCAGCCCCTCGGCGCGCTCGAACTCGTAGAAGCCCTCGAAGACGTTGGTGGTCAGCACGCCGCCGTAGTCGACGAGCAGGCCGCGCGGGACGCGGTCGGGCTGCGGGGCGAAGGTCATCGGGGTCCTCGGGAAAAGGGAGGCGGCGGCTAAGCGCTCGCTTAGCATCGCGGGGGCAGGCGACAGGTGTCAACGTAAGGCACGACACGTACACACCGCGCGACAGGGACGTTCCGGTGGACTCGCCGGTAGGGGGTGCGGTCGATGGATCCGGCAGTCGAGTGGCGGTTCCGGCCACGACCCGCCTTGACACTACCGGGCCACCGGGAAATGCTAAGCGGACGCTTACCCACGGGCCTGAGTGCCTGAGCTGCGGAGCGGCAGGACCAAGACAGCGCGCCGACGACGAAGCGGTCGCGGCGCGGAGAGCGCGCGGAAGGGACGGCCGTCTGTGGCCTCGTTCGAGAACCGGGTGGCCGTGGTCACCGGAGCCAGTCGGGGCATCGGCCTCGGCATCGCCCGCGAGCTGGTGGCCCAGGGAGCCAAGGTGTGCATCACCGCCCGCGGCGCCGACGCGCTGGCCGACGCGGTCAAGGAACTCGGCGGCCCGGAACACGCGATCGCCGTGGCCGGAAAAGCCGACGACCCCGCGCACCAGGAGCAGGCGGTCGCGCAGACCCTCGAGGCCTTCGGTCGGCTGGACTACCTGGTGAACAACACCGGGATCAACCCGTTCTTCGGCTCCATCCTGGACACCGATCCGGCGGCCGCGGCCAAGACCTTCGCAGTCAACGTGCTGGCCCCGCTGGCCTGGACCCGGCGGGCCCGGGACGCCTGGATGGGCGAGCACGGCGGCGCGGTGGTGAACGTCGCCTCGATCGCGGGGCTGCGCGCCTCGGTCGGGATCGGCATGTACGGCGTGACCAAGGCGGCGCTGATCCGGCTGACCGTCGAGCTGGCCGCCGAGCTCGGGCCGGGCATCCGGGTGAACGCGGTGGCGCCCGCCGTGGTCAAGACGAAGTTCGCCACGGCGCTGTACGAGGGGCGCGAGGAGCAGGCCGCCCAGGCGTACCCGCTCAAGCGGCTCGGCGTGCCGGACGACATCGCGGGCGCGGTGGCATTCCTGCTCTCGGAACAGGCGAGCTGGATCACCGGGCAGACTCTGGTGATCGACGGCGGCATCACCCTCGGCGGCGGCCTGTGACCGGGACTGGGGATCAAGGTCCGGCCCAGCAGCGATTCCCGGCGGTCAAGCTGTCCGGCGCGGGCGTGGTGGTGACCGGGGCGGCCCGCGGCATCGGCGCCGCGCTGGCACGTGCCTTCGCCGCCGAGGGCGCGCGCGTAGTCGTCAACGACCTCGATGCGGACGGCGCCCGGGCGGTGGCCGAGGAGATCGGCGGCCACGCCATGCTCGGCGACGCGGCCACCGAGCAGGGCGTGGCGCTGCTGATCGGCTCGGCCCGCGAACTGCTCGGCGAGATCGACGTGTACTGCGCCAACGCAGGAGTCGGACCGGCCGGGACCGAGCAGGCGGCCGAGGAACTGTGGGCGCTGGCCTGGGACGTCAACGTGATGGCGCACGTGCGCGCGGCCAAGGCTCTGGTGCCAGCCTGGCTCGAGCGCGGCGGAGGCTGCTTCGTGTCAACAGTCTCGGCGGCCGGGCTGCTCACCATGCTCGGCTCGGCTCCGTACTCGGCCACCAAGCACGCGGCGCTCGCATTCGCGGAGTGGCTGGCGGCGACATACCGGCACCGGGGCATCAGGGTGCACGCACTGTGCCCGCAGGGAGTGCGGACCCGGATGCTGGGCGAGACCGGGGCCGCGGGCGAAGTGCTGCTCACGCCGACCGCGATCGAGCCGGAGCAGGTCGCGGCAGAGGTCATCAGCGCCCTGAGTCGTGATCAGTTCCTGATCCTGCCGCACGCCGAGGTCGCCGAGTACTACGCGGCCCGCGCCGCCGACCCGGACCGCTGGCTGGCTGGGATGAACAAGCTGCAGCGCGGCATCGAGGCCCGGCTCGCGGGTGGTCAAGCCGGCAACGAATAAACTCTCGCCGACTGAACCGCCTCGCGCCCGGACAACGCGGCACCCGTGTCCGTCGCATGCGGACATGGCACGGCGCGGGAAACAACGATGCCCGTACCCGGCGGGCACATGTCGTCAGACCTCAGCAGCCATGACGGCCCACGGCGAACGGCTTGAGCCGTGCGACGGCGTGCCAGGCTCGGCGCTCTGGCTAGCGCCCCGGCAGGCAGCGGCACAGCCTCGAAGCCGACGGCGAGGGCGAGCTGGCCGACGGCAGGGGATGGAAGCGTTTGACGCCGTGTGGTGCGGTGGTGCAGGAGTGCAGTGCAGTACTTTGCCAGGCCAACGGTCGGTGCGTCCGGCGTCGTGAACCGTTGGAGGGACGCGTTCACGGGTGGGTGGGATGTCGGCGCTGTACGCCGTCCGGGTCGGCCTTGAGGACCGCGCGGGAGAGGGCTCTGCGGGTCGCGGCCAGGTTCTGATCCGGCATCAGGTGCAGCACCCGTGCCTGGACAGTGCGTGCCGTCTGGTCGTCCAGTGCCCGGGTGGCTTCGACCAGGGCACGGACCTGCGCGACCTGCACGTCTCCCGAGGCGAGCCGGTCCAAGGTCTCGGGGAAAAGGCGGGTGATGGCACGGGCCTCGGCGATCTGCGCCGCGGCGATGTGTTCGCTGATGCCCAGTGCGCGGGCCACTGCGATTGCCGCATCGTCGATCGGACCGCGCCTGAAGGCCGGGTGCTGAGGCAGCGCAGCGAGCACCCGGTAGCTCGCGGCCTGGATGGCGCACTCCACGCGCTCGGCCTCCGCCACCAGGTCCATCAGTCCGGCTGTGTCCAAACGTGCCAGCGCGTCGGGCTGCATGGCGGTCAGGAGACACCGCACCGGCGCGGCCGGATCGCCGCGTTCGTGTGCGGCCGTGCCCTGTCCTGATGCGCGGTCATATGAAGTGGTGTTCTGTGGCGCAGCTTTCATCTTGCTCGCTCCCGTGGTTCCGGGAACCCGTGATATCGGCGGGCTCGTGTACCACGATTTTCCCGCGTCCCACAAGGGCTCCGGGCGCGATTACCTGCGATTGTGGACAACTTCAGGTGAGAGCATAAAGACCGCGTACGCATGACCGTCGTGGCGAAAGCATTCATCTGGCCGTTGCAAAGGAATCGGCTCTGTCAGTTCACCGCGTTTCGTCGCCGGTTTGCCTCCGGCGTGCGATGGTCAGCTGACCGACAAAGGTGGCGGTCAGCTGCGGTGAGCCCAACGACCGCAATCGGTCGCCCACTCGCGAGAGAAAATCGGCGCTGCGCGCCGTACCCAGCGCGTGCGTGCCCGACTGGGTAGCCAGGATGGCCAGGTAGTCCTCGGTGCTGTAGCGGACCTGAAAGGGGTAGCGCAGGGACGCCACCTCATCGAAGAAAGCCGCGCTCTCGGCCGGGAAATGCCATAGGCCGATCTGTTCCGGTGGTGGCGGCGGGTCGCCCTCGTAACCCACCGCCCGGTAGTCCTCCTGGACTTCCGCCCAGAAGCGTTCCGCGTCCGTGGGCCGCGCCCAGCGGCAGCCGCCCACCACCATGACTCCACCCGGCTTGAGCAGCGAAAACGACTTTGCGTAACGCAGCTGCGGGTCGATCCAGTGCAGGGAGTTGAAGGCGACGACCGCGTCGAACGGGGCGCCGTCGGATTCCCAGGACTCGAACGACGCGATCAGCACCCTGGCAGAAACGAAGCCGGCCAGCCGTCGCCGGGCGACGGCCGCCAACTCGGCACCCAGCTCGACCGCCGTGACGGCCAGCCCCCGCTGCGCCAACGGCACGGTCGCCTGGCCGGTGCCGCAACCGATCTCAACCACCCGGCCCGCAGGAGCGAGCCCGGCAAGGCTGACCAAGTCGTCGAACAGCCGGGGCGGACACACCGGTCTGGTGCGGTCGTACGCCTCCGCCGCCCCGTCGAACCCCGCACGCAAGCTGTGTCGCTGCCCGCTATCGTCCACGAACGCCATTTTCGCACTACAGGCACCCGCCGACTAACGAGATTACGCATGGCCGGAACGCGAACACGCCTACTGATCCACGCGCCGCTGCGTACCCTTGCGCAGCGCGGACACGTCGCGCACCGGGAACCGGACTACGCCGTGGGAGCTGCCATCGCCGTGGTGCTCGGACAGGTGCAGGACAGCGTCTGAGCACAATACCTGAACGTACAGCGGCAGCCCGGACTCGAACCGGTGCACCCAGTTCAGGACGAATCCCAAAGATCCTCATGCAGGAGCTTGATAAGCTCCTTGGCATGATCAGTGCTGGTGGATGTCACCGCGTCAGCTTTCCACGCAGCCCATCCTGCCGATGCTGTCGGTTGGCCGGATCGCCGCGCCATCATGGCGCCGTGCTCACTGCGGGCATCGTTCATGATCTGACGCGCAGCCATCTATGTTGCGCCGCACCGCCTGTACCACCTGCTCGAACGCGCCTGCTGGGACGTGGGCGTGGCGCGGGATGAGACCCGCACCCCTTGCAGGGCGACCTGTCTGATCTCCTGTCAGGGGATTCATCTTCAAACGCCGCACCGGTCGTACTGATCATGAAGAGCGTCAATGCTCGTATAGAGCGCGAGCAGATCAAGGCGGGCTGGGCTTCGCCGGTGGCGTGTGCGCGTGGGCCGCGGGATTGTCGGTGAGGGTGGTCACTTCGTCGATCACGCTTGGCCACAGCTGCCGGGGCAGGCCGTGGCCCATGCCAGGGTAGGTGACCATGCGCGAGCCGGGGATGGCCTGGGCCAGGGCGTGTGCGGCTGCGGGCTTGATGAGCGGGTCGTTCTCACCGTGGACTACCAGGGTCGGGACGGTGATTGCGGCCAGGTCTTGGGCGGTGGCCTTGAGCGTGCGGCCGGCGGAGATCTGACGCGCCCGGGCGGCGGGGTCAGGGGGCATCCGGTCGTAGGAGAGGGTTGCTGTGCACCTGGCCCAGTCTTCTTCCAGCGGGTAGGCGGGGGTGTAGGTGGCGCGCATGACATCGACGAGCATGCGTTCCTGGCTTGCCCGGTCCTTGCCGTAGCGGTGCAGGGCGAGTCTGAAGAAGGCGCCGAGGTGCATGTACTTCAGGCTCGCCGCGGGACTGGTGGACATCGGCAGGCCGGCGACGAGGGTGAGGGAGCGTACCCGCTCCGGGTGGCGGATCGCGAGGTGCTGGGCGATGCCCGCGCCCATGGAGACCCCGAGCAGATGGGCGCTGTCCCAGCCGAGGGCGCCCATCACCGCCAGGCAGTCCTCGAGCAGATCGTCGCCGCGGTACGGGCCGCTCTTCGATCCGGCCAGTAGCGCTTTCCAGGCGCTACGGGAGGAGGTCGCGTCGATGTGGGTGGACAGGCCGGAGTCGCGGTAGTCGAAGCGCGCGACGTGGAAGCCGCGCTCGGCGAGCGTCGTGCACAGGTCGTCGTGCATCCAGATCATCTGATAGTCGAGTCCGTTGAGCAGCAGCAGCGGCTCGGCGCCGGTGGTGCCGAACGTCTCGTAGGCGATCTCGACATCGCCGTTTCGGGTCGTGTGTACGGTCATGGGCGGCCTTCCCACGTTGCCATGCAGTTGCATGGTAACGTGGGCGAAGAGCCATTGCAATGCAGTCGCATGGCAACGGGAGCGGAGCGGGATCATGCCCAGGCAGGTCGACCACCAGCAGCGACGCGAGCACATCGGCGACGCCGTGCTGCACCTGATCGCCACCCGTGGCCTGGAAGCCGCGAGCCTGCGCAACGTCGCGGCTCAAGCCCAGGTCTCGATGGGCGCCGTCCAGCACTACTTCACCACCAAGCAGGACATGATCGCCTTCGCGCTCAAGTACAACTACGAACGCTCCACCCGCCGCATCCCCAAGCTCATCGCCGACGCCCCCGGTCCCCTGGCCACCCGCGACGCACTGCGCATCGTGCTGATCGACCTGCTGTGCCTCTACGGCGAGAGCCGAGAGGGCGCCCGGTTGGCCGCCGCCATCCTCGCCGGCGCCATGGTCGATGACCAGATCGCCGAGACCGCTCGCACCGCCTACCACGGCGTATTCGGCTTCCTCACCCAGCAGCTCAGCGCCGCGAACCAACGCGGCGAACTAGAGCCGGGAACCGAGCCCGAACACGCCGCCCTCTATCTGCACGCCGTCGTCGAAGGCCTACGCTGGCCCACCCTCCTCGGAGTGACCACAGCCGACGAAGCCACAGCCGTGCTAGACGAGCACCTGAACAGCCTGTTCGCGTAACCCCACGCCAGCGACAGGCTCGCAGCACACCGGCGCGCAATCCGCCACAAGCCGCGCGCTCATCGCACAACACAGACTCAGACCACGAAGTCCGACCGCCGTACTAAACCGAGGACAACGATTGTGAGGACGACCTCAGGGGTCGGAGAGAGCCGCTGCCGCCGCGGGCACCGAGCGGCGGCAGCGGAGCTTTGAAGCGCGCTAGATGATCGGCAGCCAGACGCGCATTGCACCGTCCTCGCGGTTTGCCCACGTGTAGTAGGGGACGGCGGTGAGTGTGAGGGGCTCTTCGGTGGGCCTGTTAATCATGGTTTCTGTGGCGCGGCGGTAGGGCCAGGTCGTGGGGGGTGGCGCGGGGCGGCGGCGGCCGGAGGCGGTGATGACCGTGATGCCGCCGAGCAGATCCGGGTCCTCGTACTCGGACAGTTCTGCGTCCAGGTCGAACAGTAGGTCGTCTAGGCCGCCGCCCGGGTGGTCCACCCCCTCCACGCAGTAGACCAGCGGGCCGCGCTCGATCGCGACGCAGCCGCGTACCGCGTCGACCCGCGGGTCGGCCACGGTGAGCCGGGGCTCGAGCTCCAGGTCCAGCTCCGCTGCCTCGCCCGGTCGCCACGCCCGGCGCAGCCGCAGCCAGCCGTCCTCGTCCGGCTTGGCCGCCACGGTCTCGCCCTCGATCCGCAGCGCGAACCGCTCGCACCAGCCGGGGACACGTAGCGACAGGGTCCAGACGGCGTCGGGCTCGGTCTCGTCCACCGTGACGGCGATGCGGCCGGACCAGGGGTAGTCGGTGACCACTCGGACCGCGACGCGGTGTCCGGCTCCGGCTCCGTTTAGGTTGCCGTCCACGCCTCCGCCGACCCGGCCGCCGTAGGTGCCGTCAGCGTACTGATGCAGTTGCAGGCCGTCGGCGTCGGTGCTGGCGACGTAGTGCGGCAGGCTGGCCAGCAGGCGCATCACGTTGGGCGGGCAGCAGGCGCAGCGGAACCAGCGGGTGCGGCGCGCGCCCTGGTCGCCGACGACGTGCCGTGCGTAGCCGTCGCGCACCTGCAGCGGGTTGACGTACAGCCAGCGCTTGCCGTCCAGCGAGACGCCGGGGATCAGGGCGTTGAAGAGGGTGCGCTCGATCAGGTCGGAGTACCGCGCCCGGCCGGTCAGCAGCGCCATCCGCCAGCTCCAGTGGATGCTGGCCACCGCCGCGCAGGTCTCGCAGTACGCCCGCTCGTTGGGCAGCTCGTACGGGTCGCCGAAGTCCTCCTCGGCGTGGTGTGCGCCGAGCCCGCCGGTCAGATGGGTCTTGGTCGCGGTCATCGCGGACCACATCCGCTCCAGGGCCGCGAGCAGTTCCGGGTCGTCGGTCTCCGCCGCGTAATCCGCGGCCCCGGCGAGCAGGTAGAGCTGGCGCACAGCGTGGCCGGTCACGGTCGGGGCCTCGCGCAGCGGCACGTGGTCCTGGCAGTACTCGGGACCGGGGGCCTGGCCGCGCCGCGCGGGCGGGTTCAGCAGGCCGTGCCCGCGCCGGTCGATGAAGTACCCGGCGAGGTCGAGATAGGCGACGTCGCCGGTCTCCCGGTACAGCTCGACCAGCGCGGTCTCGATCTCCGGATGCCCGTCCACGCCGTCGACCGGGTTGCCGGGGCCGAAGACCGCGCCGAGGTGGTCGGCGAAGCGGCGGGCGATGCCCAGCAGGTCGGTGCGGCCGGTGGCCCGGTGCAGCGCGACGCCCGCCTGGATCAGGTGTCCGGCGCAGTAGAGCTCGTGGCCCCAGCGCAGGTCCTCGTAGCGGCGGCCGCCCTTGACGATCTGGAACCAGCTGTTGAGGTACCCGTCCACCTGCTGGGCCCGGCCGACCAGGGCGATGATCTCGTCCATCCGCCGCGCCACCTCGGCGGGCAGGCCCTCCGGCTCGGCCGCCTGCCAGGCCGCGGCCTCCAGCCACTTGTAGACGTCCGAGTCCAGGAACGGCAGGTCGCCGCGGTACTCGCCCTCGGCCTCGCCGGTGATCAGCCGCAGGTTGTGCAGGTTGCCCGCGTTCTCGAGCAGCTCGGGGCCCTGCGGGATGCACGCGGCGGAGTTCACCGCGCGCCGGGCCCGCCAGAAGCCGCCGGTGATCCGCGGGCCGTCCGCCGGGAGCAGCGCGGCCCGGAAGCCGGCCGCGGGACGCAGCGGGCCGAGGCGGGTGGCGTGGCGTAGGTCCTGCTGGGTCACCGTGCGCTCCGGTCGGATCGTGACTAGGCAAACCTTTTCCTTTGCGCACATTAAGCTTGCCGATTGGCCACGTCAAGCGTTGCAACCAGGCTTGTTCGCAAAGGAAAAGGTTTGCCTAGAACTCGAGCCGACGGGTCAGCCGCGCAGTGCCCCGGCCATGAATCCGCGCACGTAGCTGCGCTGCAGGAACAGGAAGAGCACCAGGCAGGGCAGCGCCATGAACACCACCCCGGCCTGCATCGTGGGGTAGTCGATCGAGCCGAAGGTGCGCCCCTCCATTGCCACCGCGGCCACCGGCAGGGTGAACTTGTCCGAGGAGTTGAGCAGGATCAGCGCGGCGAAGAACTCGTTCCAGGCGGCCAGGAACGCGAACAGCCCGACGGTGACCACCGCCGGGCGCACCGCGTGGATCAGCACCCTGCGCAGCGCGCCGAAGGTCCCGCAGCCGTCCACCTGCGCGCAGTCCTCCAGCTCCTGCGGCACCGCCTCGAAGGAGTTGCGCATCATGAAGGTGGCGAAGGGCAGCTGGAACATGACCAGCACGGCGGACAGCCCGACCAGCGAGTTCTGCAGGCCCAGGTCGCCGAGCAGCACGTAGAGCGGTATCAGGATCGTGGGATAGGGCACCATCAGGATCGCGAGGGTGGCCAGGAACAGCGCGTTGCGGCCGGGGAAGCGGAACCGGCCGAAGGCGTAGCCGCCGAGGACGGAGACGACCAGCGTGCCGGCCACGGTCATCGAGGTGACCGCGATGCTGTTGATCAGGTACGTGCCGATGCCGTCGCGGTAGTGGAACATGTCGGTGTAGTTCTGCAGGCTGAAGCCGTGCGGCGTGCGCACCGAGGACCAGCCGCTCCACAGCAGCGGGAACAGGAACAGGATGGCCAGCGCGCCCGTGGTGACGTAGTACCCGGAGCTCGCGGCCTTGGTGCCCGCACGACGTGGCGGCCGGGTCATCGGGACCTCCTGCGCAGGATCGAGAGCTGGACCACGTTCAGCGCGACCAGCACGCCGAGAACCGCTACCGAGATGGCGGCGGCGGAGCCGAGGTTGAACCGGACGAAGGCCTCGCGCACGATCACCATCACCACCGAGGTGGTGCTGTTGTCCGGGCCGCCGCCGGTCAGGATGTAGAACTGGTCGAAGGCGAGCAGCGAGCCGGTGATCATCATGATCAGGACCAGCGCGATGGTCGGGCGCATCAGCGGGACGGTGATCCGGCGCAGGATCTGCACCCGGTTCGCCCCGTCCATCCGGGCCGCCTCGTAGAGCTCGACCGGGATCGCCTGCAGCCCGGTGAGCAGTATCAGCATGTTGAATCCGGCGAAGCGCCAGGTGACCAGCGCCACGGTGGAGCCGAGCGCGGTGTTCGGGCTGCCGCTGATCCAGGAGACCGGGCGGCTGATGATGCCGAGGTGGGTCAGCAGCGGGTTGACCGGCCCGATCTCGTTGCTCAGCAGGCCGAGGAAGAGCAGCGAGGCGGTGGCGAAGCCGACCGCGGCGGGCAGGAAGAAGGCGGTGCGCAGGAAGCCGACGCCGCGCCGCCGGTTCTGCACCAGCAGGGCCAGCCCGAAGGCCACCGAGAAGAGCACGACCGTCATCACGACCGTGTACCTCAGGGTGAACCAGACCGCGCCGCGGAACAGGGTGTTGTCGCCGATGTCGGTGTAGTTGGTGGGGAAGCTCAGGGTCGGGTTGCCCAGCAGGGGCCAGTGGTTCAGCGACATCCAGACCACGAGGACGAGCGGGGCCAGGAAGAAGACCGAGACCACGGCGGCGGTCGGCGCGGCGTAGCCGAGGCCCTGGGCGGCGCGGCGGCGGCGGATGGTGAGCAGGGGGCGTCTGGGGCGGGCGTCTTCGACGGCTGACGGTTCTTTCAGGGTGCTGAGTGACACGGGTTCTCCCGGGGCCGCGCGCCGACGGACCCCGCCGGAGGCTGGTCCGGCGAGGTCCGGTGCGGGCTGAGGTTCAGGTGGGGGTTCTGCCGATACGGCTCAGTGCTGGTTGAGCGAGCTGGTGATCGCGCTCTGCCCGGAGGCCAGCGCCGCGGCCGTGTCGCCGAACAGCGCCCCGCGCACCGTGGTGGTCCACGGGCTCTGCGGGTCGTTGTAGGTGGCGTTGAAGTTCAGCGCGTACGGGGTCTGGCCCTTGCCCATCACCTGGTTGATGGTGACGACGTTCGGGTCGGCGGCCGCGTACTTGTTCTGGGCCAGGTCGGTGCGCGCGATGATCTCGCCGCTCTTGGCCAGTACCTCGACCTGGGCCTGGTCGCCCAGCGTCCAGGACAGGAAGTCCCAGGCCTCGGCCGCGTGCGAGCTGGTCACCGAGACGCCGGCCACGTCGCCGCCGACGAAGGTGGACTGCCCGCCGTTCACCCCCGGGATCGGGGCGACGCCCACGTCGATGCCCTTGGCCTTGATCAGCGGCAGCCAGGAGGACGGGCCGGGGGCGATGCCGATGTTGCCGGTCTGCAGCGCACCGAGCCACGTGGTGCCGTTCTCGTCCTTGGAGGCCGGGGCGGCGACGCCGGCGGCGTAGAGGTCGTGGTAGATCTTGAACACGGCCACGGCCTGCGGGCTGTCGATCGTGCTCTGGGTGCCGGCGTCGTTCATCACGGCGCCCCCGTCGGCCCAGATCGAGGGCCAGAGGGTGAACTCGACGCAGCCGCCGCAGTTGCCGCCGAAGTAGGTGCCCTTGACCGAGCCGCCGAGCTTGGAGACCGCGGTGGCCTGGGTGGCGAACTCGGCCAGCGTGGTCGGCGGCTTGGCCGGGTCGAGGCCGGCCCGAGTGTACAGGGCCTTGTTGTAGTACAGCACGGACAGGTCGAGGGCATGCGGCACCGCGTAGACCTTGCCGTCCGCGGTAGCGGTCTTGATGATCGAGGGCGCGACGTCGCCCTTGAAGGAGAGCTGGTCGAAGCGGCTGGTGACGTCCTGCCACAGGCCCTGGGAGACGTAGTTCGGGGCGAATACGACGTCTGAGGTGAAGATGTCCGGCAGGGCGTGCGCCCCGGCCGAGGTGGCGATCTTGTCAGGGTACTGCTCGTTCGGGTACGTGGTGAGCTTGACCTGGTTCTTGTGGCCGGCGTTGTACGCCTTGACCAGCGCCTCGGTCTGGCTCTCGGTGGCCGCCCTGGTCCACATGGTCAGCTGGGCCCCGTCGTCGGCCGAGGTCGCGCCGCCCGCGGCGGACGGGGACTTGCTGCTTGAGCTGCACCCGGCGGTGCTCGCCGCGGCGAGCACTGCCGCGGCCAGGACGGCGAAGACCGCGCGCCGTGCGCTGCGGCGCGCGGGTTGGTGCGGCATGGCGGTACTCATGGATCCGGTCCCTCCAAAGGAATTCCTTTGGCAGGAACGCTCGGCGAGGGTGCCCAGCCCTTGCTCTGTCGCGCCGCGCGACCCTGCGCGTTCGATGACGGTCACAGTGACACCCATCTGACAGCTTTACAAGGGATCGGCGCACCCCTTTCGACGGGCACTGAGATTTGCGCATCAGTGAGCTGTTTCATACGGTCGATCCGCGTCTCAGTTGTCAGATAAGTCTTGCCGGGTACGGGCGTAAGAGTCATGATGCTCGCCATGACCCAGACCCCTGCGGAACGCCCGGCCGTGCGCTCCGGGGGCGCCGTGGCGCGGGTGGTCGCGGGCCTGGAGACCAGGGTCTTCGCCGCGGCGGAGCCGGGCGAGCAGCTGCCCTCGGAGTCCGAGCTTGCGGCCGAGTACGGGGTCTCCCGGCTGACCGTGCGCGAGGCGGTCAAGACCCTGCAGGCCCGGGGCCTGGTGGAGATCGCCCGCGGCCGCCGGCCCCGGGTGGCCTTCCCGAACGCCCGGCCGGTCGGCGACTTCTTCAACGCGGCGATCCGGCGCGATCCGCGCCGGCTGTTCGACCTGCTCGAGGTGCGCCGGGCGCTGGAGGTGCACATCGCGGCGCTGGCGGCGCGGCACGCCGGGCGGGCCGACCTGGCCGCGCTGCAGGGCGCGGTGGACGGGATGCGGGCGCTCGCGGACGGCGAGCCGGACTCGATCCACGAGGCCGACATCGCCTTCCACGAGGCGCTGGCCGCGGCCAGCGGGAACCGGATGCTCAGCTTCCTGATCGAGGCGATGGAGCAGCCGCTGCACGCGAGCCGGATGCGCAGCCTGCGCGGGCACCTGGCCCGCGGCGGGTCGGTGGCCGACGTGATCGATCAGCATGCTGCGATATTGGACCGGATCGGCGCGCACGACGCGGCGGGCGCGGCCGAGGCGATGAGCGAGCACCTGGCGCAGACCGCGCAGGACCTGCTCGCGGCCTTCTCGGCCGCGGGCGCGCCCGAGGGGCGCGACGGTGGGCGCTGAAAGTTTCAGGGCCGGGGCGGCGGACCGGGGCCTGCGGATCCGGTCGGTGGAGACGACGGTGGTCGGCACCCCGTGGCGCGAGCTGACCTTCCTGGAGCTGGTCACCGAGGACGGGCGGCGCGGGATCGCCGAGGCCCGGATGCTCAACCGCACCGACACCCTGCTGGCCTGCGTCGGCGAGCTGGCCGGGCGCTACCTGATCGGCACCGACCCGTTCGACCTGGAGCGACTGGCCTGGCGGGTGCAGTGGGAGGAGTACGCGCGGCTCGGCGAGGTGCCGCAGACCGCGCTCGCGCTGTTCGACCTGGCCTGCCACGACCTGATCGGGCAGGCCCTCGGGGTGCCGGTGTGGAAGTTGCTGGGCGGGGCGACCCGCGAGTCGGTGCCCGCCTACGCGAACGGCTGGTACCGGGGCGAGCGCGGCCCGGAGAACTACGCGCGGCTGGCCGGGCAGGTGGTCGGGCGCGGCTACCGGGCGCTGAAGCTGGACCCGTTCGGCGCGGCCACGGCCGAGCTGTCGCACCGTCAGCTGGCCGAGACGGTGGAGGTGGTGGCGGCGGTGCGCGAGGCGGTCGGCCCGCAGACCGCGCTGATGGTCGAGATGCACGGCCGGTTCACCGCGGCGACGGCGGTGGCCGTTGCGCGGGCGCTGGAGCCGTACCGGCCGGAGTGGCTGGAGGAGCCGGTGCCGCCGGGGCAGCCGGTGGCGCTGCGCCAGGTGCGGGCCGGCACCGGGCTGCCGATCGCGACCGGCGAGCGGGTGCACGTGGCCGGGGAGTTCCGCGAGCTGTTCGAGCAGGGCCTGGTGGACGTGGTGCAGGCGGACCTGACCCACTTCGGCGGGTTCACCGGGCTGCGCAAGCTGGCCGGCTGGGCGCAGGTGTACGGGCTCTTACTCGCCCCGCACAACGTGTGCGGGCCGGTGGGCACGGCGGCGAACGTGCACTTCGCGATCGCCTGCGGCAACTACAAGGTGCTCGAGCACTTCAACGACTTCGCGGACCCCTGGCTCGGCGAGCTGGTGACCGGGGCACCGCGGGTGGCGGCGGACGGCGGGCACTTCGCGCTGCCGACCGCGCCGGGCCTTGGCGTCGCGCTGGACCACGCGGCGGCGGCCCGGCATCCGCGCACCCGGGCGCACTTCAACCTGGTGCGGGAGGGCTGGGAGCAGCGGCGGCCGGAGCCGACGGCGGCGGAATCCGGTAGCTGAGCCCGGTGGGTGGGGCGCGTGGATGAGCGGCGCACCTGCATCGGCTCAGAGCACTGGGTCAAATCAGAGCACGGGGATCGCGAGGCCCTTGGCCCCGGGGGTGGAGCACACCGGCGCGACCCCGGAGCGGGCCAGCAGGTCCAGGCCGAGGCGCGCGCGGCGCACCCGTTCCCGGCTCAGCGCCACCGCGGTGTCCTCGAGGTGACTGCCGGAGGGGTAGACGTCGGGGGCGTTGCGCAGTCCGAACTTGGCGTACAGCGGGGCGGCGGCCGCGATCAGCTCGGCCAGCTGGTGGTAGCGCATGAAGCCGCCGAGGTTGTCAGGGGCCTCGATGTACATGTCCACCGGCACGGAGACCGCCGCCCGGATCGCCGCCGCCTGGGCCGCCGTCAGATCCGTGGGCAGGTTGATGGTGTCCGCGCCGAGGCCGGCCACCACCCGCGCGGCGGCCGGGTTGGCCACCGGCAGCATCACCGAGAGCTTGGCCTGCATCTCGTCCGGCAGCAGGCCGGCCGCCCTGGCCTCGCCGAACACCGCCAGCACGCCGAGGTCCGCGATCAGCACACTGCGGATCCCGAGCTCGGCGGCCCGGCGGATCTCGCCCAGCGCCGCGGCGACCTGGTCCTGTCCGTGCGCCGCCGCGCCGAGCCCGGCGCCGCCCGGGGTGCGGGCCATCGCGGAGGTTCCCCAGGCGGCGCACGGCCGGGCGTACAGGCTCAGCTCGACGCCGGCGCCCGCCGCGTCCCGGGCCATCGCGCGGATCTCGGCGTCGGTGAGCAGGTCGATCCCGGTGCCCTGGGAGATCCGGGTGACCGGCACGGCCAGCCGCTCGGCCTCGGCCAGCACCGCCTCCAGGCAGCGCGGCCCCTCGACGCTGGGGATCTCGATCCGGAAGTGCGCGCCGTCCGGGAAGCGCGCGGGCGACTCCTGCGCCGTCCACCGCTCCCCCGGCGGCAGCCCGAGCGAGGCCAGGAACTCGCCGGTCGGTATGCTCGTTCGAGATATCGAACGTGATTCCGTATCCCGCATTCCTGGAACGTAACCGTGCCCGCCCGACCCGTCAACACGGGCCTTCGACCCGAGGAGCCCCATGGCCAGAGCGGTACCGGCGGTCACCCGGGCGCTGGACGTCCTCGAGCTCTTCCTCGACCGCCCGACGCTCACCGCCCCGGAGATCACCGAGCGGCTCGCCCTGCCGCGCACCACCGTGCACGAGCTCGTCAACACCCTGCTGGACCGGTCCTATCTGGTCGCCCTGGACGGCTCCCCGATCCGCTACCGGCTCGGGCTGCGGCTCTTCCAGCTGGGCAACCAGTTCGCCGAGCAGCTCGACCTGACCCGCGAGGCCCACTCGGCGGCCGCCGAGGTCGCCCAGGCCTGCGACGAGACGGTGCACGTGGCCGTGCTGGAGGGCACGCACGTGATCTACATCGCGAAGGCGGACTCCACCCACTCGGTGCGGATGGTCTCGGCGGTCGGGCGCCGGCTGCCCGCGCATTGCACGGCGATCGGCAAGGCGCTGCTGTCGGGCCTGAGTGCGGCGGCCCTGGACGCCCGCTACCCGCGCGACCGGCCGCTGGCCGCGATGACCCCGCGCAGCATCACCTCCTCCGGCCGGCTGCGGACCGAGGTCGCCTCGGTGGCCGAGTCAGGGCTCGCCTACGACGACTGCGAGTCCAACGAGGCGGTGCGCTGCGTCGCGGCCCCGGTGCACGACCACAGCGGGGCGATGGTCGCGGCGATGAGCGTGTCGGTGCCGATCATCCGGTGGACCGACCCGAACAGCGCCCAGTGGGCCGCGCTGGTGCGCGATGGGGCGGCCGCCCTCTCCGCGCGGTTGGGGTACCGTCCGGCGGCGCACGGACGGTGACCGAGGGCGGGGCCGAATCAGTGATCGTTGGTGTGATCGTTGGTGTGATCACTTCCGTGATCGAATCTGACGGTCCGTAACTCCTTACGCACTGCGAACGTACTGAACCGGAGCTCTGCGGCCGCCGTGGGCAAAGAACGTGCTGCTGGACGTGGAAACCTGGTGCGACAAGGGCAGGGCCGTCCTCGAAGTAGACGGCGAACTCGACTTATTCAGCGCTCCCGTGCTGCGCGACGCGCTGATCCGGCTCGCCGGCGAAGGGCAGCACCACCTGGTGGTGGAGCTGAGCGGTCTGAAGTTCATGGACAGCTCGGGCCTCGGCGTGCTGATCGGCGGGGCGAAGCGGGCCACGGCCGGCGGCGGCGCGCTGTGCGTGGCCGGCGCCTCCGACCGGGTGGTCAAGGTGTTGCGGGTCACCGGGCTGATGCGGGTGATGCCGGCCTTCGCGGGCCTGGAGGAGGCGTTCGCCTGGCTGGACACGGTCCGGGAGGCTCGGCTGGCCTCGCTGCGCAGCCCGGCGACACCAGGACCTTGACGACCCCGGGCCGCCGCTCGGCGACCAGGGCGAGGGCCTCGGCGGTGCGTTCGAGCGGGTAGCGGTGCGTGATCAGCGGTGCGGGGTCGAAGGCCCCGGCGGCGTACTGCGCGACCGTCCAGTCCCAGGCCCGCGGCGCGGCGCTGAACCCGCCCTGCACCCGCAGCTGGCCCAGGCTGATCAGGTCCGGGTCGAGGGCCGCTCGGGCCGCTCCGGAGATGCCGAGCAGCAGCACCGTGCCACCGCGCCGGGCCACCCGCAGCGCGGTGCACGCGCCCTCGGGCTGGTTGGTGGCCTCGACGACCAGGTCGAAGCGGCCGCGCCAGTCCGGTTCGGAGCCGGTGACGTACAGCGCCGACTCGGTGGCCCCGCACTGCGCGGCGCAGGCGGCCCGGTCCGGCAGCCGGCCGAACGAGACCAGTTCCCGCGGCTCGCACAGCCGCAGCAGGCTGATCGCGATCAGCCCGAGCGGCCCGTCGCCGATCACGGCCAGGCGCGCGGACGGCTCCGGCAGCCCGGCCTCCAGCAGTCCGGCCTCGATCAGCGCATTGGCTACGCAGGCGGCCGGTTCCAGGAGGGCGGCCGGGGCCAGCGGGCGGTGTGCGGGCAGCGGGTGGACGAGCGCGGCCGGCACGGTCAGCGCCTCGGCGAGCGCGCCGGGATGGGTGAAGCCGGTCTCCGCGTAGTCGCCGGAGCACAGGTTCGGCCGGCCCTCCTTGCAGCGCACGCACTGCGCGCAGGAGCGCACGCCCTCGGCGACGATGGGCATGCCGAGTTCGAGCCCGTGCACGCCGGTGCCCAGGCCGATCACCCGGCCGGACCACTCGTGTCCCGGCACGATCGGGTAGCGCGCGTATCCGGGCGGACGGCGCCCGGCGGCCAGTTCGAGGTCGGAGCCGCAGATGCCCACGGCTTCGGGCGCGACGAGTATCTCCCCGGGAGCGGGCCGCGGCGTGGGCAGGTCGAGCACCGCGTGCCGCCCGGGGGAGCCAATGCGAAATGCCCGCATCCGGTCCCCAGGTGTCGGCTGGTGCCCATTCCGGCCGTGTCGAGGGCGGCGCGCGGAGCCGATGCCTGTATGGGTACGTCGGTCCGCGGCCGTCCGAGTCTGGTGTACTGCGGACGGCCGCGGAAGGGAAGTGCCGGGTCCCCATGTCCCGGTCAGCTGGCCAGGGTGATGGTGATCGAGGTGGCCCCGGAGGTCGCGGTCACCGTGTGGGTGGAGGAGTTGTAGCTGCCGTTCGTCACCGAGTTCACGCCGACTGAGTTGAAGATCGGCAGCTGGATCTGCACGGCGCCGCCGGGCAGCGTGCCGGACAGGGTCACCGTCACCACGCGGGTGGACGGCTTGGTGACCGCGATGGAGACCCCGTAGGTGCTGCGGGCCCCGCTGGACACGGTGTAGGAGTTCGTCAGGTTGTTGACGGAGACGGTCTGCCCGGCGGCGATCCAGGTGTTGGGGACGCCGCGACCAATGTAGAGCGGGCGGGTGTAGGTGTACGGGCCGGTGCCGGTGGCGCTCAGGCCCTCGGCGGCGATGGACTGGAGCAGTCCCTCCTGCTGGGCCGAGATCGGCCAGGCGTAGGGGCAGGCCCCGAACTCGGGTCCGGCGTGGTTGCCGATCCACGGGTTGCCGCTGCTGGGGCCGGAGCCGTTGGCTTCCCACCAGGCGTTGGGCCCGCCGGTGGTGGTCTGGATCTGCCAGGCGTAGCTGGTGATCGGCAGATCGCGGTAGTTGGTCCCGTACAGGCCGTCGTTGGCGTAGGCGGTGTTGTAAGCGGTCGAATATCCGTTGAAGGCCCCGAAGGTCGGGTACGGCAGGCCGTTGGCGGACAGGCGCGCGAAGCCCCAGGCGTACATGTTGTCCGCCTGTGTCGGGTCGCCGATCACGCCGTTGAGCGTGCCGCCCATGAGCATCGTCGACCACTGGTTCTGGCCGACCCAGACCGGGGAGGCCCAGTTGGCGTCGTTGTAGGTGTTGCACCGGTTGGCCGTGTTCGGCTGGTCCACGGTGCACGGCAGGTAGCTGAATCCGTTGGCCGACTCGGTGTTGGCCACCAGGGTGTTGGTGTGGTTGAGCAGCGAGGTGTAGGCCGTGTCGGCCCACTGCGCCTCAGTGGTGTTGCCGATCCGGGTCGCAATGTATTTGTACGCGGCCAGGCCCTGCAGCGCCGAGTAGTCGTCGAACAGCCAGCGGCCGGAGGAGTCGTTGTCGAAGCTGGTGCCCAGCACGCCGTCCGAGGCCAGCTGCCCGGTGTAGATGGTGTGCATGATCGTGTACAGGCTCGGACCCCACTGGCTGGAGCCGCCGGAGTCGTCGTGGAAGTACTGGCTGACGAACGCGGTGTCGTTGGTCTTGGCCAGGTAGTAGGCCCAGGAGCTCGGGGTCTTCCAGTCCCCGTCGAAGTACCAGTTGGCGCCGTGCTCGTTGAAGTTCACGGCCTGCGAGATCCGGGCGGTGAGCAGCAGGTTCGCCGCGTCGTGGTAGTCGCCGGTCTCCAGCCGGGCGTTGAGCTCGCCGGGCACGTCGTGGTTGAGCAGCCAGGCATAGTTGTTCGCGGCCGAGAACTGGGCCTCGCCGATCTGCATCATCAGGCTGTAGACGGTGCCGGCCTTGTAGGCGTTGGCCAGCGCGGTGCCCGGGTTGGCCAGGCTGCCGGTGTTGGGCAGGGCCAGGTTGGGCAGCGAGAAGCTCGCGGTCTCGCCGATCCGCCCGTTCCAGTACGCGGCCATCTGGCTGTCGGCCGTGTCGAAGCCCGGGGCGTTCGAGGAGAGCGTCGTGCCGGTGGGCAGCGACGCGCCGCTGCCGAAGTTGTCGACGGCGACCACGTAGTCGTGGTTGCTGGTCGCGCCCGGCTGCACGGTGTTCAGGGACGTGCTGGTCAGCCGCAGCAGGTTGGTGCCGGAGCCACCCGGATCGACGGTCACGGCGGCGGAGCCGTTGTTGGTGACCGAGACCCGCGCGTAGACCAGGTCGACCGGGTTGCCGCCGATGGTGACCTTGTCGGCGAACTCCTTGATCGACACGGCGGTGGTCCCGGAGGTGAACGAGGTGGTCATGGCGGGCAGGTAGCCGCCCTCCTCGGTCCACTGCACGGACTGCGCGGAGCGGTTGCCGTTCAGGTTGTAGATGCTGAAGGAGTACATCGCGCCGCAGATGGTGGTGCCGTTGGCGTTGTACGTGGTGGGCACGCCGCGGGCGAAGAAGGCCCCTGACAGGAACTCGAAGACGGGCCAGTAGTTGCCGTCCCAGCCGAGCGCGGTCTCGTTGAAGTAGCCCTGGCCGTAGGGGTCGGTCGGGGTCGGGAAGTTGGTGCCGTAGGCGTTGGGCAGGCTGGAGTTGCCGCAGGCGTTCGGCGCCACGGCCGGGATGCCGAGGTACGTCGTGGTGCCGCCGGAGGTGTTGACCACCCAGGAGAACGACGCGGTGCCGGAGGCGTTCGTCGAGTCCCGCGCCGTGACCACCACGCTGGAGGTGCCCGCCGTGGTCGGGCTGCCGGTGACCAGGCCGGAGGAGCTGATCGACAGCCCGGCCGGCAGGCCGCTCGCGGTGTACGTCAGGCTCTGGCCGCTCGCCGAGTCGGAGGCGGCGATCTGTAGCGAGACCGACGAGCCGATCGTCGTGGTCTGCGTCCCGGGGTTGGAGACGGACACGACGTTGCCGCCGCTGCCGCCGCTGGAGTAGGCGGGCAGCCGCCAGACCCGGGTCGTCGCGGTCGAGCAGGGCAGTTGCACGAGCAGGGTGTTGCTGGCCGTGCTGTCCCCGGCCGGCACGATGCACTTGCCGGAGTGGACCGCGGTCAGGTTGAAGGTGTTGGAGACCCCGGAGACGGTCACCGGGGTGAGGGTGAACTGCTGGTTGGTCTGGCTGTTGCAGGTGTACTGGATCACGTGGGCGTTGTCAGCGGTCGAACGTCCGGAGACGTCGATGCACAGGCCGTTGGCTCCGGTGATCGTGTACGTGCTCGACGACGCGGAGAGCGGGGTGAACGTCCAGTTCTGGTTCGCGCCGCCGTTGCACGTCCACTGGATCAGCTGGGTGGCCAGGGTGGTCGAGGAGTTGGGGTCGTCCATGCAGCTGGAACTGCCCTGGTCGACCGCCGTGCTGGTGAAGGTGACCGAGGCCGCGGCCGGGGACGCGCCGCCCACCACCGCGAGCGTGGCGGCGACCAGGGCGGTGGCGACCGCCGCGGCCAACCGCCGGTGTATTCGTAGCCCGATATGCATGGACACCGCTTCCTTGAGGTGTGGCCGTGCTCCGCCGGCTTGCGCGCGCGAGCGCCCGGTGTTCGAATGACTCGGTGTTCGAAATATCGAACAGCATTCGAAATATGCGGGAACGTTAGAGCCGCCGCAGGGCACTGTCAACGTCCCGGGGCGCGGTCCGGGGCCGCGGCCCCGCCGCCCGGTGTAAGTTTCACAGGACGTTGACTCGCTTGCGCCCCGCCGTCACTATTCGTCGTGCCGTCTTGAGCGAGGGAGCCACCGTGCGCAGTAGAGCGTTCCGCGTCAGAACCCGCCGTCAGCTGACCATCCGGGCCGCCCTCGCGGCCTTATGCGCGTTCCTGATCGCCGCGGTCGCCGTGCTCGTCACCCAGCTGCCCGCCAGCGCCCTGACGGTCGGCGGCACACCCACCCCGGTGACCGGCAACGCGACGCACTTCGACGGCCTCGGCCAGCCCTACGGCGGCTGCGGGATGCCGCAGGCGAACCTGGAGTCGCAGTCCTTCGTCGCGCTCAACGTGTTCAACACCCCGGGCGACTACGGCGCGCACACCCGGCCGGTCCCGGCCGCGCAGTCCGGCATCCTGGGCATGTTCGACAACGGCCTGAACTGCGACCGCTGGGTGAAGGTGAACATCGGGAACTACTGCACGGGCACCAACGACGGCGCGCAGAACGCGGCCTTCTGCCGCAACGGCTCCTGGGTGGCGGACTCCTACAACGGCGCGACGCTGGACATGCTGGTGGCCGACAGCTGCGCCGACTCGAACGCCTGGTGCCGGGACGACCCGTACCACCTGGACCTGGTCACCAGCTCGATCAACAACTTCGTGCTGAACGGCGCCCCGGTCGGCAACCTGCTGAACAAGTGGAACAACCGGCAGATCACCTGGCAGTTCGAGCCCGCGCCGAACTACACGGGCGATATCAACATCGGCTTCCTGCAGGGCGCCCAGGTGTACTGGCCGGCCATCTCGGTCTCGCACCTGCCCAACGGCATCCACGGCATTCAGTACTTGTCCAACGGCGCCTGGGTCTCCGCGACGATGGACAGCGACATGGGCCAGGCGTACATCATCGGCCCGACCACGACGGCCGGCTCGCAGTACCAGATCAAGGTGACGGACTCCTCGGACGCTCCGCTCAACGCCGGCCGGATCTACAGCTTCTCGCTGCCGTCCTCGTGCGGCTCGTCCTGTGCGGCCGCGTACACGCAGGTGAGCTACACGACCTCGACCGGCTCGACCTCGAGCCCGTCCGCCAGCGCGAGCGCGAGCATCTCCGCGTCGCCGAGCACCTCGGCCTCGTCCTCCCCCAGCGCCTCCGCCTCGCAGAGCTCGACCGCCGGCGCGGCGTGCACCGTGGCCGCCTCGGTGACCAACTCGTGGAACGGCGGATACCAGCTGGGCTTCACGGTCGCCAACAGCGGCACGGTCGGGATCTCGGGCTGGACGGTCACCTTCTCCTTCGCCGGAACCCAGACCATCGCAAGCTACTGGAACGCCGCGGTGACCCAGTCCGGCCAGAAGGTGACCGCCGCGTCGATGAGCTACAACGGCACGCTGGCCCCGGCGGGCAACACCACCTGGGGCATGGTGGTCAACGGAGCGAACCAGCCGCTGACCGGGGTGACCTGCGCCGCGCACTGAACGGACGGATCAGTACAATTACGCCATGAGTGATTGGCAGAGCCGACACGAGTCGCTCATCGACCAGCAGATCCGCGCCGCCGAGGCGCGCGGCGAGTTCGACGACCTGCCGGGGGCCGGAAAGCCCCTGGCGGGTCTCGACAAGCCGTACACCGAGGACTGGTGGCTCAAGGAGCTGGCCGAGCGGGAGAACGTCGGGCGATACGCGCTCCCGCCGTCGCTCGCGCTGCGCAAGGAAGCGCAGGAGCTGCGGGCGGGCGAGCTGGACAGCAGGAGCGAGTCCACCGTGCGCGAGGCGGTCGCCGACTACAACGAGCGGGTGCTCGAAGCCCGCCGCAAACCGCTGGTCGGCCCGCCGGTCGTGCTCGAGGAAGTGGATGCGGACGAGGTCGTGCGGGCCTGGCGCGAGCGGACCGGACGGGGCCGCTGAACCGTCGCTGAATCCTCCCGGCCGATTTACGTTATCCGGGGCGCGGTTCTCCGTCTCCTAGTCATCATGCACAGGACAATCGCCATGCCCCGGCTCGCCAGGTTCCGCCTCGCTGCGCCCCGCCTCGTCACCGCCGGAGCTCTGATGCTCACCGCACTGGTGCCCGGTTCGCTGAGCGCCGTCGCGTGGGCCGCCGACGCGGCGCCGACCGACATCACCAGCCAGATCGTCAGCGGCGCGAACGTGACCCTGGCCGGCGATGCGGTGGTGAACCTGCCGACCGGGACCACGACGTACAACGGTGTCATCTCCGGGCAGGGGACCCTGACGGTGCGTGCGCCGGGCGGTTCGGGGACGCTGGTGCTGACCAAGGACAGCGATTTCACGCTGCCCACCGCGCGGATGCACCAGGCCGTGACGATCAGCGCGGGCAACCATCCGGTGACGACGGTGAGCAATCCGGACCCGCCTGCCGTGATCGTGGCCGCTGGAGCGACGCTCCAGTACGGCAACGGCGGCAGTACCGGCGTGATCGGCCACTATCCGTACTCCACGCCGTGCTACCAGCTCAACGAGGACAACATCGAGGTCGACGGCACGCTGCTGCTGCCGATCATCAACCGCAACTACAACCTCGGCACCATCAGCGGCTCGGGGCTGGTCAGCCAGCCGCGGTTCAACTGGGGGACGCTGGAGCTGGGCGGGACCCTTCCGTTCAGCGGGGTGATCGCCAACGGGACCGGGATGAACTTCGACACCCCGTGCTCCCCGCTGGCGCTCCCGAACGCGCGGGCGGTGCTCAACGCGGGCTCGGCGATCCTGAGCACGCCGGAGAACTACACGCTGACGCTGCACCAGGACTTCTACGAGCGCAACTACGGCAACGACATCAACTTCCACACGACGCCCGGCGGGCTGATCGTGATGACCGGCGTGTACAGCTACGCGGACGGCGGGCCGGACACCGCGCCCTCACTCAGCAGCCCGGCGCTGAACACGGCGACGATCGCGCACGGGCTGAACACCCGCGGCATCAACATCGAGGGCGCACGCGTGCAGTGGGGGGACGGGACCACGGACCGGTTCTTCCTGCCCGCGACGTCGGCGAACTCGTATATCAACATCCACAAGAACGGGACGCTGGCCTTCGACTACGACGGCCCGGTGACCGTGGGCACGCCGATCTCAGGGGGCATCTATCACAACTCGCTGAGCACCCCGGCCGTCACGGCGATCACGCTGCTGCCGACCGCGGGCAACGCGGTGACCTTTGCGGCGCCGGAGAACTACCACGGGCCGACCACGATCGGCCGGGGCGCGACGCTGCTGCTCGGCACCGGGCAGACGGGCGGCGACTCCAGCCTCCTGACCGGCACGGCGACCGACAGCATCGTCGACAACGGCTCCCTGGTCATCCGGAACACGAAGACGCCCGTCTCCCTCTCCCAGATCACCGGCGCCGGCTCCCTCGCCCAGGCCGGACCAGCCAGAACGACGCTGACGGGCAGCACGGCGTACTCCGGCGCTACCACTGTCTCGGGCGGAGTGCTGGCGCTGGGCAGCGGCGCGGCGGGCATCTCGGCGAGCAGCGCGCTGAGTCTCACCGCCGCCGGAGCGACCTTCGACATCTCCGGCTCTGGCAATCAGAGCGTCCGGAACCTGACCGGCGTCGCGGGCAGCGCGCTCGTCCTGGGCGGACATACCTTGACCGTGAATACGGACCATGCGACGACGTATGCGGGCACGATCACTGGCACGGGAGGCGCGCTGGCCAAGAGCGGCACCGGAACGCTCACGCTCTCCGGCCGGTCGAATACGCCCGGCGGTGACTGGCAGCTGAATCAGGGCACGCTTTCACTCGCCGGAGCGCAGGTCTCGGCGGACGGCTTCACCCAGGCGTCCGGCACCACCCTTGCACTCACGCCGACTGGTACTACTGCCGCCGACGCTCCCCTGCAGCTCACCGGCACGGCCCGGCTGTCCGGCGCGCTCGCGCTGACCCTGCCGACCGGCCTGGCCGCCGGAAGCAGGCTCACCCTCATTCACAGCTCCGGCGGCCAGCCAGTGAGTGGCACGTTCTCCGGCCTGCCCGAGGGTGCGAGGTTCACGTCCGGCGGCGCGACGTTGCAGATCACGTACAAGGGTGGATCAGGACACGATGTCGTCGTGACCGTCGGCCCGGACTCGACCGCGAGCGCCGCGGCGGGCACGCAACTGCACGTGGACAGCGCATCGTCGAGCACTGCGGCAGCGAGCAGCTCGAGTCTTCGGCTTCTGACGCTCGCCGCAGCCCTCGTACTCGTCCTCGCACTAGTCGTCACGCTCTTCCTGCGGCGACGGAGCGACGGACGCAAGCACCGAGCCGACCACTGACCACTGACCACTGATCACTGATCACTGACCTTCTACCAGCGGTCGTGCACCAATGGCCTGATCAGCTCGTCGTAGACGCGCCGCACCGCCGCGTGCGTCTCCGCGGGCAGCTGGGGCAGTCCGGCCGCCGACGCGTTCGCCTTGGCCTGCTGCGGGTTGCGCGCCCCGGGGATCACGACGCTGACGCCCGGCTGGTCCAAGATCCAGCGCAGTGCGAACTGCGCCGTACTCACGCCCTCGGGCACCAGCGTGCCGAGCCGGCGTACCGCCTCGAGGCCGGTCTCGAAGTCGACCCCGGAGAAGGTCTCGCCGACGTCGAAGGCCTCGCCGTGCCGGTTGTAGTTGCGGTGGTCCCCGGCCGCGAAGACGGTCGTGGCGTCGTACTTGCCCGACAGCAGGCCGCTGGCCAACGGGACCCGGGCGATGATGCCCACCCCGGCGGCCAGCGCCTGAGGCAGCACCCGCTCCAGCGGCTTGAGCCGGAACGCATTCAGGATGATCTGCACGCTCGCGGTGCCGGGGCGGGCGATGGCGGTCAGCGCCTGCTCGCAGGTCTCGACGCTGACGCCGTACGCCGCGATGCGCTTCTCGGCGACCAGCGTGTCCAGCGCGTCGTATACGTCCGGCGAGCTGTACACGGCCTCGGGCGGGCAGTGCAGCTGCACCAGGTCGAGTGTCTCGACGCCGAGGTTGCCGCGCGAGCGGTCGGTCCAGGCCCGGAAGTTGTCCAGGGTGTAGAGGGCGGGGTCGAGGGCGACCCGGCGGCCCATCTTGGTGGCCACGGTCAGCCCGGCGTCAGGGCGCTCGCGCAGCAGCCTGCCGATGATCTGCTCGCTGCGCCCGTCACCGTAGACGTCGGCAGTGTCGATGAACGTGACCCCGGCGGCCAGCGCCGCGTCCAGGGTGCTCAGCGCGTCGTCCTCGCTGACCTCGCCCCAGTCCGCGCCCAGCTGCCACGCGCCCAGTCCGACCACGCCGATACTGCGCCCGGTGCGCCCCAAGACTCGATGTTCCATGGGAGCACCCTACGCTTCGCGGTGCGGCCGCCGATAAGATCAACGCACTCTTCACTCGGACGTTTGTACGGGGGTTTGCCAGCATGCCCATCATTCAGCGCCTCACCGATGTGCCCCATCCGGCGCGATACTCCCACGCGGTCGTCGCTACCGGGAAGCTCGCCTTCGTCGCCGGCCAGGTCGCGCTCGACGCCGACGGGCAGCTGGTCGGTCCGGGCGACCTCGCCGCGCAGACCGCCCAGGCCCTGCGCAACCTGGAGACCGTGCTGCGCGAACTCGGCGCGGACTGGAACCACGTCGTGCGCCTCAACTGGTACCTCGTCGACGTCACCGCGATCCAGACGATCCGCGACGTGATGGACACGTTCCTGCGCCCGGTGCTCGGCGACGGCCCCCGCCCGGCCAGCACCCTGCTCCAGGCCGCGGCGCTGTTCCGCCCCGACGTCCTGGTCGAGGTGGACGCCGTGGTCGCGCCGCCGGAGACCGAGTGACCGCCGGAGACCGCCGGAGACCGAGTAAGGGTGCGATGGTTCCGGGTGACGGACCCGGGACCCGGTTGACGGACCGTCAGCCGACGCCGAAGCAGACGAAGGGGTTCATCCGGTCCCCGGCCATCGCGGCGGCGAGGGCGGCGGCCGGGGCCGTGCCGGCCGCTAATGCGGAGTGCAGGGCCGCCATCAGGGGCGGAGCAGCCTCGTCGGGGATCAGGGCGCCGCTGGAGATGACCGTGCCGGTGCCCGCGTAGAGCAGGGCAGCAGTGAAGCCGAGGTGCTCGTCGCCGCTGCGCACGTCGGCCCGGCCGACCTCGCAGGCCGACAGGATCACCCGCTGCGGCGGCTTGGACAGTCGCTGCAGGTCGTAGGCCATCAGCGGGCCGTCGGCCAGGTCGATCCGGGCGAACAGGACGTTGCCGCGCTCGTGGTGTCCGTGCGCGGCGAGGTGGACCGTGCGGGCCCCGTCCATGGCCCGCAGGGTCGCCTCGACCGTGGCGTCGCGGCCGGTCAGGACCACGGGTTCGGGGTAGAGCCGGGCGATGGCGGCCACCTCGTGCTCGGCGTGGGCGAGGCGGGGACCGGCGGCCAGGACGGGGCGGCGGTCCGGGATGTCGCCGGGGCCCGACTCCTGCGCACGGCGGGCGGCGAGCCAGAGCTGCGCGGACGGGCAGACGGTCACCGGGCGGCCGTGCAGGCCGGGCAGCAGGCTCCACGGGACCGCGGCGAGCGGGCCGGTGGGGACGACCACGACCGGCAGGTCGCCGAGCAGCGGCAGCAGCGGGGCGGTGATCTCGCGGCTCAGCACGTCGAGCTGGCGGCGGATCGACTGGTCGATGACGGACTGCAGCCGCTCGGGCAGCCGTCGGGCGACCCGGGCGTCCAGGTCGCTCAGCAGGCGGTAGGCCGACTCGACGGCGGGCGCGTAGGCGCCGAGCCTGACCAGCGTGGTCCGGCCGCCGGCGATGACGAGGGCGAGCAGCCGGTCGTCCTGACGCAGCAGGCTGATCATCGCGTGGCCGCAGTCGGCGAGCCGGCCGGCGGTCTCGGACAGCGTGATCGGACTAGCGCTGCCGCGGCGCGCGGTGTCAGCGCGCGGGGCGGGCAGGGTGCCGGCCGCCTTCCAGGACTGTTCGCGCAGCTGGCGCTGCAGGGCCGCGTGCCGCTGCCGGGCGGGCGGGTCGGACCGGCCGCTGAGCTCGGCGGTGCGCAGGATCTCGTCGAGGTGCCGGAACTCGGCGACGGCGGCGGCCGTGCCCGGGTCCTCCGGCGGCCGGACCGGGCGGACCCGGAAGGCCTGGCCGCGGGAGCGCTCGGACCAGGCGAAGATCGAGTGGACCGATCCGCTGTCCAGGGCGAGCCTCAGCCCGGCGCGGGTCAGTTCCTGGCCGAGGGCGGCGGTGCCGGTCTGCAGGTCGAGGCTGCCGAGCGTCATCCGCTGCTCGTGCAGGTACGCCAGGCCGTTGCGCAGCTCGGCCAGGGCGGCGCGGCGTTCGCCCCGCTCCACGGCCAGTTCGGCGCGGGCCAGGTGGGCGGACAGGCGCAGTTCCATCGGAACGGCGGAGCCGCGCGGGCGGACCCGGTCCAGCAGCGGGGCGATCTGGTCGGCCGGTTTGCCCAGGCGGATCAGTGCCCTGACGGACAGCAGCCGGGCGAGGGCGGCGTCGTGCGGCAGGCCGAGGGCGAGCAGCCGGTCGGCGAGGCGGTCGGTGCGCTGGGGGAAGCGGGCGGAGAGGACAGATTGGCCGGAGGGGGCCGCCTGTGCGGAAGCGGAGTGAGCGGGGACGGACTGCGCGGAGGAGGCGTCGGGCGCGGACTGCGTAGCCCCGGCAGCGGAAGCCTCGGCGAGCACGGCCTGCGCGGAGGCGGACTGTCCTGACACAGCCTGCGTAGAGGCGGACTGTACTGGCAGAGCTTGCACGGAGACGGGCTGAACCGACACGGCCTGCGCGGAGACGGACTGCCCCGACACAGCCTGCGTAGAGGCGGACCGTACCGACAGAGCTTGCACGGAGACGGGCTGAACCGACACGGCCTGCGCGGAGACGGACTGCCCCGACACAGCCTGCGCTGAGACAACCTGCGCTGGCGCGGACGGCACTGACGCGGCTTGTACTGCCACGGCCTGTACTGACACAGCCTGTACTGACACCACCTGCACTGACACAGCCGGCGCGGACGCTACCTGCGCGGCGGCGAAGTCGGCGCGGGCTCGGGTGAGCTCGGCCAGCGCGGCCCAGGTCTCGTTGCCGCGCGCGCGGAAGTGCCGCTCGGCCTGGCGGGCCTGCCCGGCGGCCTCGGCCGGTTTGCCCGCGGCGGTCAGGGCCTGGGCCAGGGCCAGCTCCGCCTCCGCCCGGTCCTGGCTCAGCCGCTGGTCGCGGAACGCCGCGATGGCGGATTCGAGCCCTGCGGCGGCCTCGTCGGCCAGTCCCGCGGCCAGCAGCGCGCGGGAGCGGTCCACGGTGGCGATCGGCAGGATGCCCGGACCGTGCTCGCGGTATCCGGCCTCGGCGGTCTCGAGCGCGGCGAGGGCGGCCGGGATGTCGCCGACCAGCAGTTCGCAGTAACCGCGGTTGTGCACCGCCTTGGCCGCCAGCAGCGGAGCGTCGCAGTCCCGGGTGATCTGCTCGCAGCGGCGCAGGTCCGCGCGGGCCGCGGCCAGCCGCATCGCGCCCATGTGCAGTCCGCCCCGGTTGAGCAGCACCCGGGCCAGGACCACCGGGTCGGGGTGTTCGGCGAGCAGCGGGACGGCCTCGTCGAACAACGGCTTCGCGGCCTGGTAGCGGCCGACCCGCCACAGCAGCAGGCCGCGCTGGGAGATCACCACGGCGCGGTCCAGCGCGGACCCGGCGGCCAGCGGCTCGGCCCGCTCCAGCAGTTCGAGCCCCCGCTCCACCCGGCCGACCTCGGCCTCGGCGTGCGCGAGGCTGGTCAGCAGGCGGACGGCGAGCAGGGCGGTGCCGGGCGGCGGATCCGGTTCGAGCAGCCGCAGCCCGGCCCGGAAGTGGTCGGCGGCGGCCGCCGGACGTCCCGCGGCGCCCGCGGCGAGGCCGCGCCGGTGCCGGTCGAGGGCGGCCGCACCCACCCTCGCGTCAGTGTCCTGAGACACCACCGCCACTGCTCCCCCAGCCTCCATACCGCCGCGCGCGCTCCACCGTCAGAGCACGATCGCCGGTGTCAGTATGGATTGTTCGGGGCTGTCTGTCAGCGCTTCGCCGAGACGCACGACCAGCTGGGCCAGGCCGCGCGGGATCGCGTCCAGCACGAACCGGCCCTCGGCGTCCACCGCGGCGGCCATGACCTGTTCGCCGGTGCGCAGCTCGAGCCGGCAGGCCTGTGGCGGGGCGAGCCACCCGTCGATCCGCACCGCGCCCCCCTGCTGGCTGATCCGGATCATGATGGTGAGGCTGTCGCTGTCGAAGGTGACGACGCGGGCCTCCTCGCCGCCGCCGCGGGCGCCCGCCCCCGCGGGTTCCGGCCGGTACTGCTCGGCCAGCCGGAAGACCTCGGCGTCGAGGTCCTGGACGGCCAGCGCGAACAGGCTGCGCTGCACCACGCTGTCGGGCATCGGGTCGAGCAGCTCGTGGCATTCGCGCAGCGTGCGCAGCAGTTCCTCGTCGAGTTCGTCGAGCAGTTCGGCAGCAGCGCCGCCGGGCGGGTCGGAGGGGTTCACGCCAGGCCTCCCCGCCGGTCGTGGTCGAGCAGGGTCCTGAGCTTGGCGAGGCAGCGGCCGCGGGTCGGGCCGATGCTGCCGCGCGGCATGCCGAGGGCGGCGGCCACCGCGTCGTAGTCGGGCCGGTGGGTGAAGGCCACGACGCGCAGGAGTTCCTGGCAGCGGCGGGGCAGCAGGCGCACGGCCTGCCAGACGTCGTGGTGGCGCTCGGCCAGCAGGACGCTCTCCTCCGGAATGGGTTCGGGGTCTCGCACGTCGGTCATCAGGTTCCGGTCTACGGGCTGTTCGGCGCGGTGGGCGGCGCGGGTGCGCCAGGCCTCCCGCTTGGTGGCGGTCACCAGCCAGGCGGTGAGCGCGATGGGCGAGTGGATCTGGTCGAGGTGGCTGAGCAGGTTGAGCCAGGTGCACTGGATCACGTCCTCGGCCGCCTCGTGTTCGAGCCCCTGGGCCCGGGCCACCTGCCAGAGCAGGGGGCTGAGCTCGACCACGATCCCGTTGAGGCTCTCCCGCCGGCCGGACTGCGCGGACAGCAGCAGGGCGGCGATCCGGGCGTGCCGGGCGGCGGACGGGTCGGGGTACGCGGGCGGGGAGTCGGGCGCTGAATAATCCGGCGCTGGGTAATCCGGCGCTGTTTTGTCGAGCACCGGGTAATCGGGCGCTACGTCGTCAGGCGCTGCGGAATCGGGCATCGTGGGGTCGGGGAGGGTGGAGTTAGGCATGGGCCGGGGCGCCGATCCGCCCCAGTGCCCGGGCTATCCGCTCCCTGGCCACCAGCCGGTCGGTGGAGCCCAGGTCGGTGACCGGGTCGCCGGGGTGCTCGCGGGCCTCTTCGAGCAGGGCGGCGGCCAGCGCGGCGGCGAGCAGCGGGGTGGAGAACGAGGTGCCGCTCCACACCGCGAAGCCGCCGCGGAAGTCGTCCGGGTCGAGGGTCTCGCGCAGCCGGTTCAGCCGGCTGTCCGGCGGACCGGCCGTGATCAGCGGCTCGTAGCTGCCGTTCAGGTCGGTCGGATAGGTGCTGACCACGGAGGCGCCGGAGGCCCAGGCGGTGACCCAGTGCCCGTCGTTGCTGAACATCGCCTTGCTGCCGTTGGGGTTCAGCGCGCCGACGCTGACCACCGGCAGCAGCGGGTCCGCGCCCGGCTGGGTGGCCAGCGCGGCCGGGAAGTACGGCTGGGTGGTGGCCTGGTTGCCGGCCGCGGCGATGACCGCGACGCCGAGATCGGTCAGCCCGTCCAGCAGGCCGGCGATGTGCCCGGTGTAGACCAGGTCGGCCGGGTACTCGTCGAAGTAGCCGAGGGAGAGCGAGACCACGTCGACCAGCCCGTCCGCGTCCCCGGAGCGGATCGCGGTCCTGATCTGCGCGCCGAGCACGCTGAGCGCCAGCAGCAGCACGCTCTCGTGCACGATCCCGTCGGTGTGCATGATCCGGATCGAGCGCACCCGGGCGTCGGCCGCCGACTGCCGCACGATGCCGGAGATGAAGGTCCCGTGGCCGATGTGCGTGGCCAGCGCCCCGATCGTCGGCTCGATCGGGTCGGCGACGTCCCAGTAGCCCTCCAGCACGGGGAAGTCCAGGCCGCCGGAGTCGCGCACCCGCACTTCCTCGTGGTGGATCGCGGCCTGCAGCGGATCGTCAACCGACAGGAAGCTGTCAGGGTCCGCGTCCGGCATGCCGAGCCACGGGTGCGGACGGATACCGGTGTCGAGGACCGCGACGACGGGGCGGCGCACGCACGGCAGCACCTTGACCTCGTTGCGCCGAGGAGCGGGCGCGACCAGTTCGACCGGGATGCGGGCGGTCGAACTGAAGTACACCCCTGATCCGCCGCTGTTCCCCTCGCTGACCGGATTCCCCTCGCTCACGGGGTTGCCCTCGCTCACCGGGTTGCCTTCACTCACCGGGTCCCCGCTGATCGTCGCGGAGCTGAGCAGGTGGTCGAGCGTGATGCGGGTGGCCACCTCGGCGGCGAGCAGGTTCTCCGGGCGTCCGGCCGCTCCGCGCAGCGCCTGCAGCGCAACCCACGCGTCGATTGCGGTAGGCGGTGCGCCCTCGCGCACGCGCAGCACCACTGCCCGTGGCAGCTCTGCCAATTCACGCAGCCAGGGACGCAGCGAAGGCAGCGACTCGTCGAGCGGCGGCGGGACCTCGAGCGTCAGCCCGACGAGCGCGAGCGCCTGGTCGAGTGCTTCGACGATCGCCGGATTGCGCAGCGCCGCGTCCGGTATGAGCAGAGTATTGGCGCGGTACGCGGTCGCCGCGGGCGGACGTGAACCCGGAGCCAATACTGCGTCGGCAGGAAACAGGACTCGACCACCGTGCCGGTTGACCAGCACGGAATTCAGATACGGCACGCCGAGATTTCCGACCGGTTTGGGCCGCGGACCCGGCTGTTCCTCCCGAGCGCCGCTGAAGTGCAACTTCATACTCAATCCCCTCTGCCCTAACCTCGCTGGTACCGCATAGTCAAGGCACTGCGCGGCCCTGCCAGATACTGGGTACAGGTCACGAACCGGCAACGATTGCGAAGGGACCGGCCGCCCGAGGGTGGCGAATCCGTGTTGTTCATGCGGGTGGGTGAAAGTCACATGTATCTAGAGGGGTGGCGTGTCTCTCTTTCCGTTGACCGCCCGCACCAGGCGTGACGCGAGCGGGTTCGGGAAGACACGCGAAACAAGGGGGCTTACCAGATGATTCCGACGATGACGGCGACAGCCGTCTCGATGGATACGGCGGCGACGGTCTTTCCGCCGCTGCAGTCCGGTCCGGCGACGGCCGGACGCAGTGGTGGGGGACGAATCGGCACCGGCCGGGTCGGGTCGGTGGATGCGCTGCTGGTACGGGTGGACGCGCGCGACCCGATCTCCGAGGCCGGTATCCGGATGCAGCTGCGCTCGCGTTCGGAGATCAGGATCGCGGCGCCCGGCGAGGCCGCGGTGGTGGTCGTGGCGATCACCGACACCGTGGACGACGAGACCACGCGCTGGCTGCGCGGACTGCACCGCGCCGAGAGCCTGCCGGTCGTGCTGGTCAGCGGGCAGGTGGACGGCCGGGCGCTGTCGGCGCTGGTCGAGGCGGGGGTGCGCGGGGTGCTGCGGCGGCACGAGGCGACGGCGGACCGGCTGGTCACCGCCGTGCGCGCGGCCGCGGCCGGACACGGCGACCTGCCGCCGGAGCTGCTGCGCCAGCTGCTGGACCACCTGGCCGGGCTCAACCGGCAGGTGCTGGGTCCCCGCGGCTACTCGTTCACCGGGCTGACCGAGCGCGAGCGCACCGTGCTGCAGCTGCTCGCCGACGGTTTGTCCACCCGTGAGGTCGCTGTGAAGCTCTCCTACTCCGAGCGCACGATCAAGACCGTGATCCAGGATCTGACGCTGCGTCTGCAGCTGCGCAATCGCACCCAGGCGGTGGCCTACGCGCTGCGCAACGGCTGGATCTGAGCAGTCACCCGAACGCTCGCCCGTCCGGCGATCCGACTGAAGGCCAGTCGGATCGCCGGACGGTTTTGTGCTGAGCGGCCGCGGTGCGGCTGTCACCTGCGAAAGATGAACTGGTCCCCGGAAGAGGGCTGCATCGAGCCGCCCTCGACCACGACTGGGGCGGCCGCGTGCTGCGCACCCTGGGTCGCCACGATCTGGGTCGCGCCGAGCAGCTCGTGCGGACGGGCGTAGCAGTACGTGTCGACCTTCCCCGCCGCGTCGGCGGTCAGCGCCGGGGCGCTGTCCGCGTTCGGCGAGCAGGCCGCCAGCTGTGCGCCCGCGACGGTCTGCCAAGTGAGCGAGACGGCCTGGTTCGGGGCGAAGCCGGTGCCGGTGAGGTGGGTGAGCGTGCCGTCGGTCAGGACCGCCGGATTCGCCGTGATCTTCGGAGCGGACGCCACGGCGCAGCCGCCGACGGTGAAGTCGGTGCTGGCCGGCAGCGACGGGCTGGGGTCGACCACGGAGCGCAGCACGGTGCCGATCGCGGGCGGCGGCTCGCCCGTCGCGGTGATCCGGTGGGTCCCACAGGCCAGCGCGGGGCGCTGGGCCGGCTGGCTGAACGCGCCGTTCCCGTCGGTGAACGCGGAGCCGAAACCGGGGGTCTGGCCGTCAATGGTGAGGTCCACAGTGCGGTCCGGCGGGTAGCCCGTGCCGCTCACGGTGAACACCGCCAGCCCGCCGCCGGAGTTCACCGGGTTCGGCGTGACCGTCACGGTCGGGCAGTACACCGTGATGTCGGCCGCGGCCAGCGTGACGGGAGTACGCCCGCCGGTGTAGACGATGGTCACCGGGTTCTGCCCGCAGGCCGCCGCCCCGGCGGGCACGGCCAGGTCCGGGGACGTATATGCGTGGTTGGCGTTCGTCATGGCGGTGGCGACCGTCACGCCGCGCAGCAGCACACTGATCGGGAACGGCGTGCCGCCCTGGCTGGACGAGAAGAAGACGTCCATCTGGGTGAACTGGGCCAGAGTCGTCTCACCCGGATAGGTGAAGACGAAGTAGGTCGGCGGCGCGACCGCCGCGGGGGCACGGCCGCCCTGGGCGATCCCGGTGGTGACCAGGACCGCGGCGACTGCGAGGCGGTAGCCGGCGCGGTGCGCGCCGGGATGCCGGATGAGGGCGGCGAAGGTGGTCCGGTCAGGCCGGACCGCACGGTCCGGGCCGGTAGCCCGTCCCGCGCGGTCCGTCCCCGGATTGCGCGTGCTCACGCCGTCGCGTGCGACGTCCCGCTGACCAGCACGGCGGGGGTGCACGACGTCGCGCCTCCCCCCGGCTTGTCGCAGGTCACCGTGATGCTCAGGCTCTGCCCGGAGTTGACCGTGATGGCCGTGACGAAGTGCAGGTCGTAGTCCCGGTAGTTCTCCATCCGGGTGCTGATGAGGGTCTTGCCGGCCCGGGTGATGGTGAGCGAGCCGGTGTCGCCGTTCGGGTTCTGCAGGATCAGGTCGGTGACCGAGTACACCTGGTGGGTGCCGGCGGTCAGGGTCTTGCTGGCAGTGTTCAGCTCGAGGGCGAACGCGGCCGGGGCGGCCACGGGCGGGGCCGCGGGGGTGCTCGGCCCGGCGGAGGGCGAGGTGGACGGGGCGCCGCTCGCCCCGCCGCCGGATCCGCCGCCGGCCGCGCTGGACGGGCTCGGCGCGCCGCCTCCGCCACCACCGCCGGCCGCCGCGGCGCCCGGGGTGATCCCGGCCGCAGTCAACGCCTGGTTGGCGGCGCTGGTGGCGGCGTCCTTGACCACCGGGCGCAGCACGGTGAACCAGAGCACGCCGAGCGCGGCCACCGCGAGCACCGCGAGCATGGCGGCTTTGCCGACCCAGCCCGGGATCGCGGCCTCCTGCAGCAGGCTGGCGTCCATCGGCTCGGGGGTGTTCGCGGGCGACTGCGGATCGGCCGGACGGGCCGCGACGGTGAAGCGGTGCAGCACGCTGGGGCCGCGCCAGAACCTGGTGCGGGCCCGGGTGCGGGCGGTGACGAAGGCGGCCGCCCCGGGGCCGACCTCGATCCGCGGCGGCTCGACCTCGACGTCCACCAGGTCCTGGCCGTCCCAGCCGGCGACGTCGACCAGCGCCGGGGCGTTGCCGCGGTTGTCCACCGCGACCTGGTACTTGCCCGCCCGGCGGCCGCGTGCACGGCCGGTGCGCGGCGAGAGGTCCGCGGTGAGGACCGGCACTCCGGCGATGGCCAGCGAGCCCTCCGCGACCCACGGGTGTTCCGGGTCCTCGTTGGAGGAGACGCGCACCGCGAAGCCGCGCGGGCCGGGGGTGAGCTCGGGGCCGGCCGGCGGCCGGAACCGCAGCCTGGCGGTCTCGCTCTGCCCCGGAAACAGCGAGAGGGCGGACGGTTCCACGACCGCCCACGCGGCGGGGTCGCCCAACACCTCGAGGGTGAACGAGTCGACGACCGAGCCGGTGTTGGTGACGGCGAGCTCGACCTCTGCTTCGCCACCCGGGTTGACCGGCTGTACTGCCGGTGTCAAAGACGCTTCTGCTCCCATGGCGGCGACGGTAGGCCCGGCGGCCTCGCGGCGGCAGTCGCGGACGGGCAGCCCGACGGGTACCCCGCAGCGCCCTTAGGTGCTGCCCGATCGGGCGGCCGCGGGGGCCCGATCGGCTGCCCGATGCGACCTGCCGCGCAATGCCTGTGGGCAGCACGCTTCCCCTCGTGATCCTTGAGACCGACCAGGCACTGCTCGCCCTCACGAAGACTCGAGTCATCGGCAACGCTGCGGTGACCGTGACCTTCGATCCTCCGGCGCGCCCCTGGATCCAGGCCCTCAAGACTCCGGCGGTCAACTTCTTCCTGTTCGACGTGAGGGAGAACACCCATCGCCGCGACGTGATGTACGAGCAGGTCCGCGACGAGGGGGGAAAGGTCGTCGGACACCGTCCGCCGGCCCTGCGATACGACCTGCACTACACGGTCACCGTGTGGGGCGCGCCGATCGCGACGGAGCACCAGATCCTCGCTCTGGTGCTTCGCTGCTTCGGCGCGCTTCCCACACTCCCCCGGGCGGTGCTGCCCCCTGCGCTGGCGCAGTCCGGGCACGACGTGCACCTGACCACGGCGGCGGGCACCAAGCGCGGGATGTTCCTGAACCTGGCGGGCGAGGTGAAGGCCGGCTTCGAGCTGACCGCCACCGTGGCCATGCCGGTGCCGGACGTCCCGGCTGCGGGCGAGGTGAAGCAGGCCCAGGTCTCGGTGGCGCCCAAGCCGGCGGGCGCAGGCAGCGCCACGAACGGGACGGGTGCGTCGGAGAACGTGCAGCACGCCGCCGCTGCGGCGAAGCCCGCGCAGGCGGCACCGGCTGCGGCTGCTGCTCCGGCAGCGGCAGCGGCAGCGGCACCAGCGGAGGCAGCGAAGCCCGCGCAGCCGGCAGCGGCTGCGGCACCTGCAGTTCCTCCGGCAGCCGCTCCGGCCAAGCCCGCGGCGGCACCGGCGGCGACGCCTGCCGTGAGCTCTGCCGCGAGTCCTGCCGCAAGCACCGCCGAGAGCACGCCGGCGAAGACAGACCCGGACGCGAAGGCCGACCCGAGTACGAACACGACGACGGGCGAGGGCACCACGACCGCAGCCGCGGCAAGCGAGCCGACGGCCGGAAACTAGGAGAGGGGAACCGATCATGGGACTAGAGGACATCCCGCTCATCGGCGACATCGCCGGTGTCGCGATCCACGGCGCGGAGGCCGTCGGTGACGCCGTCACCGGCGACTGGGACGGCGCGGCCAACCAGGCCCAGTCGATGGCGGGCAGCGCGATCGGCGTCGCCACCGGCGGCATCACGACCGCGGTGGAGGACGTCTACGACGAGCTGGCCCCGCACGCGGGCCTGCCGAGCTCGCACGACCTGGGCCACGACGCGCTGCAGGGCGTCGGCAACGCGCTCGGCGACGGCGCCTACAACCTGGTGCACGGCGGCGACGACACCTCCGGCGGCGGCGCGACCGACGGCGGGGGCCTGCTCGACGGCGGCCTCGGCGGCGGCGGTCTCGATGGCGGACTCGGCGGGGGCGACCTCGGCGGGGGCGGCGGCGACATGACCCCGATCGACACCACCGGCTGGGACACGCCCGACGGCAACGAGCCCGACTACAGCGGCGGCGGCGACATGAGCGGCGGCGACGGCAGCGAGTACTGAACCGAGCGCGCTGACCAACCAGCCGCCGACCGGGAACTCATAAGGGAGGGGAACCGAAGATGAGTATCGAGGACCTGCCGCTCAGCACCGACATCGATGGCGACGCGTCCGACGGATCGCCTGCCCTCGACCAGGACCCGGAGGGGGACTGGGAGGGTGCGGACGACGACTCGGGGCTGCCGGAGGGCGACGAGTTCGACGACCCCACCGGCGGCAAGGACGGCCCGGCCGGCTCGCCCTCCGCCGGCCAGGGCGCCGCACACGGCGGTGGGGCGCCGCACGAGGCCGCGAGCCACCAGGCCGCAAGCCACCAGGCCGCGGCTCAGCACGCCGGGGGTCAGCAGGCCGCGGGCCACGGCGAAACACCCGGCGGCGGCGCGGCGCCACACCAGGCCGCGAGCCACGAGGGCGCAGGCCACCAAGCCGCAGGCCACCAGGCCGAAGGCCACCAAGCCGGCGGCCATCAAGCCGGGGGCGGCGAGGGCGAACTGCCCGGGGGACTCCTGGACGACCCGGGCCTGCTGCCCGGGGACTTCCCGTTCCCCGGCGCAGGCGACCCGGGACTCAACCCCGGTGACTTCACCCTCCCCGGCCTGGACGACTCCGGGCTGGGCGGCGGCCTCGAGCTGCCGGGCGGCGACTTCGACGACCCCGGGCTCGGCGGCGGCCTCGGCGGCGGCGGCGATCTCGGCGGCGCTGACCTCGGCGGGGGCGACCTCGGCGGAGGCGGCGACTTCGGTGGCGGCGACGACGGCGGCGGCTACGACCTGAGCGGCGGCGGCGACAGCGGCGGCAACGAGTACTGACCCGTCCGCGCTCAGCGGCCGCCCGGTCCGGCACCGATCCGGACCGGGCGGCCGTGACGCGGCCCTGACATTCGACTGTGGCCCGCCCGGCGGGCGAGGAAGGAAAGCGGAGCAATGCCCAACTACCAGTCCCCGGGCGTCTACATCGAGGAGCTCGAGGCCGGCACCCGTCCCATCGAGGGGGTGGGCACCGCGGTGGCCGCCTTCGTCGGCTTCGCCGCGGACGGCCCGCTGCACAGCCCGATCCTGGTCACCAACTGGACTCAGTACACGAACACCTTCGGCGAGCCGGCCCCGGGCACCTTCCTGGGGCACGCCGTGTTCGGGTACTTCCTCAACGGCGGCGGCCAGGCGTACATCGTCCGGGTCGGCGGCGCGCCCGGCACCGGAGCGCCCGGCGCGGCGCGGGCCGAGCTGACCTCGGCGTCCACCCCCGGCGCCATCTCGTACGTGGCCACCGCGAAGGACGGCGGCCCGCGCGGCGAGGTGACCGTCGAAGTGACCGACGCGACCGTCGAGGGCGCGCCGGAGGACTCGTTCAAGTTCATCGTGCGCGGCGGCGGCCGCGAGGAGGTCTTCGAGCCGGTCACCACCCGGCGCGGCCGGACCAACGTGGTCACCCAGGTCAACGCGACCTCGACGCTGATCGAGCTGGCCGAGGCCGCCGGTCACGGCGCCTCCGCCGACCGCCGTCCGGCCAACGTCACGGTGACGCTGGCGGACCGGCCCGGCGGCGAGGTGGCGGTCAACCCCAACGACTACGTGGGCAGCAGCGCGGACCGCACCGGCTTCGGCGGCCTTGAGGCCGTGGACACGGTGACCATGGTCAGCGTCCCGGACCTGATGGCGGCCTACCTGGCCGGCCGGATCAACCGGGACGGTGTCCGCGCGGTGCAGACGGCGATGATCGCCCACTGCGAGCTGATGGGCGACCGGATGGCGCTGCTGGACCCACTGCCGGACCTGAACCCGCAGCAGGTGCGCGAGTGGCGGATGAACGAGGCCGGATACGACTCGAAGTACGCCGCGCTGTACTGGCCCTGGCTCAAGGTGCTCGGCCCGGACGGCAAGATGATGGCGCTGCCGCCGAGCGGCCACCTGGCCGGCATCTGGGCGCGCAACGACGCGACCCGCGGCGTGCACAAGGCTCCGGCCAACGAGGTGGTGCGCGGGGCGATCGGGATCGAGGTCGCGCTGACCCGGGCGGAGCAGGACGACCTGAACCCGGTCGGCGTCAACTGCATCCGGGCCTTCCCCGGCCGCGGCATCCGGGTCTGGGGCGCCAGGACCCTGAGCAGCGACCCGGCCTGGCGGTACATCAACGTGCGCCGGCTCTACAACTACGTCGAGTCCTCGGTCCGGATCGGCACCCAGTGGGTGGTGTTCGAGCCCAACGACAAGAGCCTGTGGGAGCGCGTCATCAGGACGCTGCGTTCGTTCCTGTTCACGGTGTGGCAGGACGGCGGCCTGTTCGGCGACACGATGGAGCAGGCCTTCTACGTCAAGTGCGACGACGAGAACAACCCCTCGGAGTCGATCGAGGTCGGCCGGCTGGTCTGCGAGGTGGGCATGGCCGTGGTCAAGCCCGCCGAGTTCGTGGTCTTCCGGCTGGCCCAGCTGCCCACCGGCACGTCCCTCTCCGAATAACGCGCGGCAAGCCAAGACAGGAGAACACTGATGGCGGGGATCACGGATCCGCTTACGAACTACAGCTTCGCGGTCGAGATCGACTCTCTGACGATCGCGCAGTTCAAGGAGGTCAACGGCCTCGGGATCACGGTCGGGGTGATCGAGAACCGGGCGAACAAGGTCGGCGGCCTGCCGGTGCTGCAGAAGCTGCCCGGCTCGGTCAAGTACGAGGACATCCACCTGTCCCGGGGCAAGGTCAACGACCCGGCGTTCTGGAACTGGATCAAGCAGGTCCAGGAGGGCAAGATCGACGAGGCCCGCAAGGACGGCGCGGTGATCCTCTACGACCTGGCGCACGGCGAGGTCAGCCGGTTCAACTTCTTCCAGGGCTGGCCCTCGAAGGTCGAGGTCGGCAAGCTGAGCGCCGGCGGCGACCAGGTGCTGCTCGAGTCCGTGGTCATCACGATCGAGCGGCTCGAGGTGAAGTGATGGCGGTCGGGGCGATCGCGTCACTGGGAACGGCAGTGCGCACGGAGTTCGCTTTCACCCTTCCGGTCGGGTACGTCGACAGCGAGGGGGCAGTACACCGCGAGGGCACGATGCGGCTGGCGACGGCGCGGGACGAGATCCTGCCGCTGCGCGACCCGCGGGTGCGCGAGAACGAGGCATACCTGACGGTGATCCTGCTCAGCCGGGTGATCACCGCACTCGGCGAGGTCACCCCGATCAACCCGGGCGTGGTCGAGAACATGTTCGCGGCCGACCTGGCGTTCCTACAGGACCTGTACCGGCGGATCAACGCGGAGGGGCACACCCGGTTCGCGGTGACCTGCCCGGCCTGCGAGCACGACTTCGCGGTGGACAGCTCCGGTCCCGCGGTGAGCCGCCTGGGGGAATCGTGACGTACGGCACGGAGCAGCTGTTGCGCGAAGTGTCGTACGTCGCCTACCACTTCCACTGGCCGCTGGACGAAATCCTCGACCTGGAGCACCCGCTGCGCCGGGACTTCGTGGCCCGCATCGGCGACATCAACGCGGCGGTGAACGCGGCGGCCGAGGAGCGCGCGGCGGGCGCCGTCGCGGTCGGGGACGGTTGGTGACCCGATGGCGCTGCGCTGGCCGTTCCGCCGCTCGTCCGGCATGTCCGCTGGAGACGGACGACCGTCGGACATGTCCGCATCAGACGGACAAGTGCCAGACGTGTCCGCGTCCGGCGGACGATCGGCCGAGGAGCCCGCGCCCCGCGCCGCCTGGCGCGATCTGACGGGCACCACGCCGGTGCTCGGCACGATGCCGTCGGCGACGGATGCGCGGTTCAGCCGGACGCTGCCGACGCGGTGGCACACTCCCCCGGCGCTCGGCACGCTCGGCCACGAGGTGCGCACGGACGTGCCGAGCGGTCTGGTGAGCGGGGCGGCGCAGACGGTCGATCCGCGGGACACCACACCGGCGGACCTGGTCTGGCGGGCGCCCGCCATTCCAGCGTCGCCAGAGGCTGCTGCGGGCACGGCGAACACGCTCGGCGCGGTAGGTACGAACGCGATGGATGCAAATGCAATGGCTGCAAATACGGCAGTTGCAAGCACGGTGGGAGCGCCGGGTGCTGCAATCACCAGGAGCGCCCTCGGCATGCTGGGCGGTCAGATCTCACCCCGGCCACCTGCAGTCCAAGCAACGGTGGCCCAAACGGCAGTGACTCAGACGCCCGTACCTCAGGCAACTGACTCATTGAGGTCCACGCCGTCCGACCCCGCGTTCCCGGATGCCTCGGACTCCCCCGATGCGCCAGAAATCAGGCCTCTCATCGGGGGCCAGTCCCTGGTGCAGACCGCTGCACCGCAGGCACAGACGTCCTCGTCTACATCCACATCCACATCCACACCTCCGGATGTCGACGGTCCGGCCACTGCGGAGCAGAGCTATACAGCGCAGGATTACACGGCTCAGGCCCTTTCCGGTCCGAGCGCCGATCTACCGGCCCCTCTCCGATCCACGGCCGGACCCCAGATTTCCGTGCCGCCGACCATCGCGTCGGCGGACACGGCTCAGACTCGCCGGGAGCTGCCCGTTGCGGCCACCGCCGTCGAGGCGCGGGACCCTCGCCCCGTTCCCGCGGACGTGACCGACGGTACGACCGCAGCAGCACCCGAGTCGGGTGTGACCATCGAGCCGGACGCGCAGGTGCCCGCATCCCCGCCGGGCAATACCGCGTCCGAACTCGGACCCCTGCTCACACCCCGCGAGACACGGTCGGGGCAGGACCCGTTGGGTTCCGCCCCGACCGTGGCGCCACTGGTCTCGCGAAACACACTGACCCGCAACCAGGTCTCCCGGAACGCAGTCCCGCGGAGCACGCCGAGTTCCGACGCAGCCGTGGGTCCGTCGCCCGCGTTGCCGCGTACGGCGACGAGCCCGTACGCGGCGGCGCCCGTCCCTTTCGCCGCAACGGATTCGATATCTCAGTCCACTGACTCAGTCGGACCGGAGACGGCGACGGACGCGCCGGCCGAGACTGCACCGTTTGGAGCGGCACAGTTCGGAGCAGCACCGTACGGAATTACTACCGCTGCCACTGACGCTGACGCGCCCTCGTCCAGGCCGTCCGCTTCCGCACCGGCTGCGTCTACTCCGTCTCCGTCCACGCCATCCTCATCGCGTCCATCCCCGTCCGCTTCATCTCTGTCGGCACTGGCACCGGTCGCGGCCGTGGTCGCACCGCTGGTCTCGGCGGCGACGCGGTTCATCCCGTCCGCCTCGCCGATCAGCGTGCTGCAAGGCCCCTCGGCGTCGGGCGATCAGTCCGCCCAGGCCGTTCAACCGACCGGTGCGCTTCCGATGACTCAGCTGCTGCAGTCGACACCGGCCCAGCAACCGATACAAGCAGCGGCATCGCTCATCGGCGGCGTACTACAGAACACTGCGTCACAGGGCTCTGCTGGTCAGGGCTCTACGGCTCAGAGCTCGATAGTCCAAGGCGCACAGAGCATCGCGAGCGCGCTTCCCTCGGTGTTCGGAGGCGGCCCAACCAGTGGATCCGGCCCTGCTGCCTCGTCCACACCCTCGACCGGGCCGTCCGCCTCCTCCTCCTCCACCACCACCACTGCTCCCGCCACTCCCAACGCGCCGTCCCCGTCCCGGACCGAGGACCCGGCGGCGCTCGACACCCTCGCCCGGCAGCTCTACGGCCGCTTCTCCCGCCACCTGGCCGGCGAGCTGCTCATCGACCGGGAACGCGCCCAGTTCCTCACCGACCTCGGCTGACCCAGACCCCTGATACCAACCAGACCCCTGAAAGGACACGAGCACCATGGCCAAAGACGAGCTCGGGATGGCCGGACTCGCCTGGCGCTTCGGCGTGGAGGTGGACGGCGTGCACGTCGCGCTGTTCACCGGCTGCGAGGGTCTGAACGCGGAGTACGAGTCCTTCCAGTGGAAGGAGGGCGGCGGGGACGGCCCCGTGGTCACCCTCGCCGGCCGGCTGTCCTTCACCAACGTCAAGCTCACCCGGCCGGTCGACAAGCACAGCCCGCAGGTCATGAAGTGGTTCGCCGCGCAGGCCGTCAAGCCGAAGCCGCACCACGTGACCATCACCCTGTTCGACGGCACCGGGGCCTCGGTCACCTCCTGGACGCTCACCGACGCCTGGCCGGTCAAGTACGCCGGGCCGAACCTGACCACGGTCGGCGAGCAGGCCGAGCAGGTCGCCTTCGAGTCCCTCGAGCTCTCGCACCGGGGGTTCATGTGACCGTCTACGCCGCCCTGCGCGACACCGAGGACCTCACCAGCCTGCTGACCTGCGAGTTCAATCCCTCCACAGTCAAGATGAGCAAGTCGGCCACCTGGTCCACCCCGCCCGCCCGCAACGCCAAGACCCATCCGCGGCCCCAGTTCGTCGGCACCGGGCCGCAGACGCTCACCGTGAACCTGCTGTTCAACGCCTACGACCGGGACGGCAGTTCCTCCGTGATGCCCGTCTCCGTGGCGGTGCAGAAACTGCTGGACTGGACCCAGCCGACCGAGCGCTCGCAGGCGGCGAACAACCCGGCGCCGCCGACCCTGGAGTTCCGCTGGGGCGCGCTGGTGACCATGACCGGCTTCCTGAAGTCGGTGGAGGTCGACTACCTGCTCTTCGACACCGACGGCACCCCGCTGCGGGCCACCGCGAACGTCCAGCTCCAGGCGCTGCCGACGCCGACGCCGGGCACCAACCCGACCTCCGGCGGCATCACCGGCCGCCGCTCGGCGCAGACCTCGGAGGCCGAATCGCTCGCCTCCATCGCGCAGCGCGAGTACGGCGACGCGGGCCTGTGGCGGGCGATCGCCATCGCCAACGACGTGGACGACCCCGGGCGCATCCCGCTCGGAACCAGGCTGCTGCTTCCCCCGCGCACGCAGGCCGTCGCGCTGGCCGCGGTGGGAGGCGATCCGCGATGACCGACCCGGCCTTCGGCACCAGGCCCCGGATCACGGTGGACGGCTCGCCGCTGGGCGACGACGTGCTGCCGTCTCTCATCAAGGTACTGATCGACGCGCAGCTGCACCTGCCGGACATGTTCGCGCTGCAGTTCCTGGACCACGAGCGGGACCTGGTGCGCCGGGCCGGCTTCGACTTCGGTAGCAAGGTCGAGATCTCGGCCACCTCCGCGACCGGCGACGACGACGCGGGCACCCTGATCCTCGGCGAGGTCACCGGCCTTGAGCAGGACACCGACTCGACCGGCACCTGGACCGTGGTGCGCGGCTACGACCTGTCGCACCGGCTGTGCCGGGGACGGCGCACCCGCACCTTCCTGGACGCCACCGACGGCGACATCGTGCGCCGGGTGGCCGGTGACTCAGGGATCGAACTCGGCGATATCGACGACGACGGGGCGGTGCACCCGCACGTGGGCCAGGTGAACCTGACCGACTGGGAGTTCCTGCGCTCGCGGGCCAACGAGCGCGGCCGCGAGGTGGCCGTCGTGCACGGACAGCTCACCTGGCACGCCCCGGTCTCGCACGACACCGCCCCCGGCGCGCTGGACGACCCGCAGGCCCCGCCGCGCCCGCTGCAGCTGGCCCTCGGCACGAACCTGCTGCGGCTCTCCCCCCGGGTGACCGCCGCCGAGCAGGTCAGCGAGGTGCTGGTGCGCGGCTGGGACCCGGAGACCAAGAAGCCGGTGCGCGGCAGCGCCAAGACCTCGACGGTCGGGGCCAGCTCGGGCGCGCATCCGGGCGAGCTGGCCGACCGCTTCTCGGCCGCGCCGTTCCTGGTCGCCGACCGGCCGGTGCGCGACGAGGCGGAGGCCGACGCGATCGCGGCGTCGGTGGCCGAGCAGATCGCCGGGGCGCACGCGGAGATGACCGGCCTGGCGCTGGGCGACCCGAAGCTGGTGCCCGGCGCGGCGGTGTCCGTCAGCGGGGCGAGCTGGCCGCACGACGGCGACTACGTGCTCTCCGGCGCCCGGCACCGCTACGACGAGACCGGCTACCACACCGAGTTCACGGTCAGCGGCCGGCAGGAGCGCTCGCTGCTCGGCCTGGCCTCGATGGGCGCGACCAAGCACGCCCACCGGGGCAGCGGCCGGCCGTGGCCCGGCCTGGTGATCGGCCAGGTCACCGACATCGCCGACCCGGACCAGCGGTTCCGGGTCAAGGTCGCCTTCCCGTGGCTGTCCGACGACTACGAGTCCTGGTGGGCCCGGGTCGCGCAGCCGGGCGCCGGGGACGGCCGCGGCCTGGCCTGGCTGCCCGAGGTGGGCGACGAGGTGCTGGTCGGCTTCGTGCACGGCGACGTGCGCGACCCGTACGTGCTCGGCGGCCTCTACAACGGCACCGACCACGCCATGCTCAACGACCAGCTGGTGGACAGCAGCGCCGGACAGGTGCTGCGGCGGGTGCTCGGCTCACGTACCGGGCACCAGCTCGTCTTCAGCGACGACGACCAGGCCTCGCAGATCAAGCTGGCCACCGGCGACGGCTCGGCGACGATCACCCTGGACTCCTCGAACACGAAGATCGTGATCGACGGCTCGGGCCAGGTCACCATCCACGCGGGCGGGCCGCTCCAGCTCAACAGCGACGGCGACCTGGAGCTGAACGCCACCGGCGACCTCAAGCTCAACTCCAGCAGCGGACAGGTCAAGATCACCGGCAGCACCGGGGCCTCCATCGACGGCGGACCGCAGGTCGCCGTCACCGGAACCGTCATCAAGCTCAACTGAACAACGCAGCGCCGGAACACAAGAACCAGGAAGGAGCGGGGAATCCCCGTGACTACTCCCCCGCGTGAACGCAGGGGCTGCTCGCTAAGCCGCTGGTGCGGTGTCGCGACGGGCCAGCACGGCCCGCAGAACGTTCAGAGCTCCCACCACGTCGGCATGTGCGGCGTAACCGCACGCGACGCAGCGGAATTCCGCCTGGGTGACACGGTTCTCCGCAGCCACGTGCCCACAACTCTCGCACGGGCAGGTGCGGGAGGTGTTACGGGGGTCCACCGCGATCACGACACGCCCGGCGCTCTCAGCCTTGTACGCGAGGATCGACAGCAACACCCCCCAACCCGCGTCCTGAATCGAACGGTTCAGCCCGGCCTTCGCGGTCCGACCGTTGGGCAGGAACCCGCCGGGCTCATCCGGGTCCGCCTTGGGCTTGGGTGCGCGCACCATGTTGCGGATCGCCAAATCCTCGTGCGCGATCAGGTCGTAGGCGCGCACCAGGTCCAGGGCGCTCTTGTGCGCATGGTCCAGACGCTGGCGGCGCACTTTCCCGTGCGCGGCCGCGACCCGCTCTCGCGCCTTCACCCGGCGCTTCGAACCGCGCTTGCAACGGGACAGTGCCCGCTGGGCGGACGCCAGCCGCGCGGCGGCCTTGGCGGCGTGCCGCGGGTTCTCGACATGCTCCCCGTCGCTGGTGGTCAACAGCGAGGCCACACCCATGTCGATCCCGATGCTCCTGCCGGTCTTCGGCAGCGGCGCGGGCCGCTGCACTTCACAGGCCAAGATCACATACCAGCGCCGCCCCTGCCGCTTGACCGTGACAGTCTTCACCCGACCCTCTACGGCGCGGTGCCGGTTGACCTTCACATGCCCCACACCCTGCAGCCGCACCCGCGTCTGCCCGGACTGCGGAGCCGAGTCCCAGCGGCACCCGTCCCCGTCCACCGGCCAGGTCACCGAATCGAACCAGTTCCTACCCCGAAACCGCGGATAGCCCGGCTTCCGCCCCGCCTTGACGCGGCGGAAGAACCCGGCGAACGCACGCTCCAACCGTCGCAGCGTGGCCTGCTGGGAGCTGAACGACCAGCGCCCCTGATCCGGGCACACCGCCCGGATCTCCTTCAACTGCGCCGACTGGTCCCCGTACCGCACCGTGATCCCGTGCGACCGGTAGGCGTCGCGCCGCTCCTGCAACGCCGCGTTGTACAACTCGCGGTGATCCTCAAGCATCGCGGCCAGCAACTGCGCCTGACCCACGGTGGGCCGCAACGCGAACCGATACCCCCGCACCACCACATCCGGCACGCCCACCACGTCCCACGACCGAAGACTGACCCAGCGTCAACAACGGTAACGGGCGCCACCGACAACAAGATCCCCCGGCACCCGGGCAACCACCGTCGCACCCCGGCCGACCCGTCCAGCGCACGACCCCGGGGGATCGCTCTCACCGCCGCCCTGAAGGACGGGGTACCCAGCGAAGGAGAAACGATGGGCCAGCCGGCCGCGATCAGCGGCGACCAGGTCAACGCGGTGTGCTCGCTACACCTGATGCCGAACCCTGCGACCGGGGCGCCGCAGCCCTCGCCGCCCTTGCCGTTCGCGGCCCCGATCACGCTCGGGGTGTGCATGACAGTGCAGATCTGCGGCTCGCCCGCCGTGGTGGTCGGGGCGAGCGGCCTGTGCACGCCGCCGCACGTCGGGCTGCACCCGGCCGACCCGTTCTTCGCGCCGCCGACCGAGCAGGCGGTGATCGCCGCCGGGAGCGGCAGCGTGCTGCTCGGCGGGGTTCCGGCTGCGCGCACCGGCGACAGCGCCACCTGCTGCGGACAGCCGACCGGCACCCTGGTCGGCAGCGGCGCGACCGTGCAGATCGGGGGCTGAGATGGCCGCCCTGAACGCGAGCGCGCTGACCGAGGACTTCGTCGGGCGCGGCTGGGCCTTCCCGCTGCGGCTGGACAGCACCGGGGCCTTCGCGCTGTCCGGCGGCGACCAGGACGTGGCCGAGTCGATCCGGCTGATCCTGGGCACCAGCCCGGGCGAGCGGCCGCTGCGCCCGGAGTTCGGCTGCGCGATCCACGAGCTGCTCTTCGACACGATCGACGCCGCGCTGGCCGGGCGGGTCGGCGCGCTGGTGGAGGCGGCGCTGACCCGCTGGGAGCCGCGCATCGACGTGCTCGGCGTGACCGCGAGCCCCGACCCGGCCGCCCCGAGCGTGCTGCGGATCGCGGTGGACTACCGGATCAGTGCCACCAACGACCGGCGCAACCTGGTCTTCCCGTTCTACTCGATTCCCCAGGACTGAGACCACGATGCCGCTGCCCGCGCCCGATCTGGACGACCGCCGCTTCCAGGACTTCGTGGACGACGCCAAGCGCCTGGTGCGCCGGCGGGTCCCGGCCTGGAGCGACCACAACGTGCACGACCCGGGCATCACCCTGATCGAGGCCGTCGCCACCATCGCCGACCAGCTCGCCTACCGGCTCAACCAGGTCCCAGAGCGGCACCACCGCAAGTTCCTGGACCTGCTCGGGATCACCCGCCGGCCGCCGAGCGCGGCCCGCGCCGAGCTGACCTTCCGGCTGTCCGCGCCGCGCCCGGACGTGGTCACCGTCCCGGCCGGGCACCGGGTCGGCACGCCCCGGGTCCCGGGCGAGGAGCCGATCGGCTTCGCCACCCTGGCGGCGCTCGCCATCGTCCCGGTCAGCCTGACCGAGCTGCGCGCCGCCCCGGCCGTGGGCACCGCGCAGGCCCAGCCGGGACCGGCCGACCCGACCCGCAACGCGGACAACCTGCGCGATCTCAAGCCCCTGATGCGTGAGGGCGAGCCGGCCGCCTGCTTCTCCCCCGTGCCGCAGCCCGGCGACCGGCTCTACGTCGGGCTGTCCGACGCCGCGCCGTCCTGCCTGGTCTCGCTGCGCACTGACAGCCGGATCGAGGGCATCGGCGTGGACCCGGACCATCCGCCGCTGTACTGGGAGGCGTATCAGAGCTCCGGCTGGGTGCGCTGCGAGGTGGAGCGGGACACCACCGGGGGGCTGAACCGGCCCGGCGAGATCCAGCTGCAGCTGCCGCCGCAGCACACCCACTGCCTGATCAACGGGGTGCGCGCAGCCTGGCTGCGGGCCGTGGTGACCACCCCGGAGCCGAACGTCCCGCCGTACAGCAGGACCCCGATGCTCACCAAGCTGACCGCGGCCACCATGGGCGGCACGGTCGCCGCCACCCACGCCGAGCACATCACCGCCGACGTGCTGGGCGTCGCGGAGGGCGCGGCCGGGCAGCGCTTCCGGCTGCACCACCCGCCGGTGCTGCCCGGCTCCGAGCCGCCGGTGATCGAGGTCTCCTCCGAGGAGGGCTGGCAGGAGTGGCGCCAGGTCCCCGACTTCGCGGCCAGCGGACGGGACGACCGGCACTACGCGCTCGACCCGATGACCGGGGAGATCGAGTTCGGCCCGGCGGTGCGGCTGGCCGACGGAAGCGTGCGCTGCCACGGCAAGGTGCCGCCGGAGAACACGACGGTGCGGGTGCGCGAGTACTGGACCGGCGGCGGCGCGGTGGGCAACGTGAAGGCGGGCGCGCTCAGCGTGCTGCGATCCGCGATCCCGTACGTGTCCTCGGTGACCAACCGGCTGCCGGCCCGCGGCGGCCACGACGGCGAGACGGTCGCCGAGGCCAAGGTGCGCGCCGCGCTGGCGCTGCGCGGGCAGGACCGGGCGGTGACGGCCGAGGACTACGAGGCCATCGCCACCCGCTCGGTCTCGGGCGCCGCCCGGATCCGCTGCGTCCCCCCGGCCTCCCCGACCGACCCCGTCCAGGTCCTGATCGTGCCGGACGTGTCAGGGTACGGATCCGGCCGCATCCCGTTCGACGCGCTGACCCCGGACGACCCGAGCATGGCGACGATCGCCGCGGCCCTGGAGGAGCGCCGCCTGGTCGGGGTGCGCATCGCGGTGGAACCGCCGCGCTACCAGGGCATCACCGCCGCCGTGCGGCTGCGCTCGCGCCGGACCGAGGACCTCGAGGAGGTCCGCACGGCCGCGATCGCCGCGCTCTACCGCTGGCTGCACCCGCGCGAAGGCGGTCCGGACGGGACCGGCTGGCCGTTCGGCCGCGCCGTCACCCTCGGGGACGTGCACGCGGCGCTGGCCACCGTGCCGGGCGCCGACTACGTCGAGGAGGCCCGGCTCTACCCGGCCGACCCGACCACCGGCGCGCGCGGCGAGGCGGTACCGGCGATCGAGCTGGGCGCGGACATGCTGCCGTTCTCCTACGACCACCAGGTGCGGGTGAGCTGAATGCGCGGTCCGATCAGCAGCGAGCAGCCCGGCCCGCTCGGCGTGGCCACTCCGCTGCGCCGCGCGGTCCCGGCGGTCTACCAGGAGGACCCGCTCTTCAGCCTGCTCTGCGAGTCCTTCGACGACCTGCTCGCGCCCCTGGTCACCGCAGTGGACTGCTTCGACGCGTACCTCGACCCGTACCTGGCCCCGGGCGACTTCCTGCCCTGGCTGGCCGACCTGGTCGGATATCAGGGATCTGTCAAGAACGGCACCGAGGCCGAGCGCGGGCAGATCGCGTCGGCGGTGCGCGGCCACGGCCGGCGGGGCACCGCCCTGGGCGTGCGCGAGGCGGCGGCGAGGGCGGCCGGGGTGCCGGTCGAGCAGGTGGAGCTGGAGGATCCGGGCGGGACGAAGTGGTCCGCGGTCCCCGGCGGCGCGACCGCGGGCTGGCCGCAGCACGGCGCCGCCCGGGTCCGCGTGGCCGTCCCGGAAAGCCCGGCTCAGGCCGCTGAAGATCAGAACGCTGATCGCGAAACCCGGCGGACGCTCGCGGCGGTACGTGCCGCGGTCGACGCCGCGGCAGGAGTGCATTGCGGCATCGCGGTGGAGGTCGCGGCGCAGGCGGCGCAGCCGCGCCGGGCCCAGCCGCGTGGGGCGAGAACATACGGAGGCGAATCTTGACATCCTCCCCGGCCTGAAGGCCAAAGATTCCAATCCGCATCCACATCGGTCAGGAGGTGAAGGCGAGTTGAAGTTCACGGTTCACCGGCCCCGGCAACCCGGAGCCTCCCCGCGCAGTCACGGCATGCCCTGCCGCGAATTCTGCGACTACGTGCTGTGCTGTGTGCTGCGCGTCAAGTGCGCGCGCCACGATGTTACGGGCCGCATTCACGTCGGCATGCTCCCGGTGTCCGCACGAGGTGCAGGCGAAGTCGGCGTGGCTCTTGCGCGAGTTCGCATCCACCCTCCCGCACCGGTGGCACGTCTGCGACGTGTACGCGGGATCAACCCTGACCATCCGGCCCGGGGCCTTGTCTTCCAGGCGCTTGGCCAGCATTCCCCAGCCGGATGCCGGGATACGACGGTTGAGCCCGGCCTTGGCCGCCACGCCCCGACCGGGCTGTTCAACGGTGCCCTTCGCGGACCGGGTCATGTTCCCGACCTTCAAATCCTCCAGGGCGATCAGGTCGTACGACCGGGCCAGGTGGGTACTGGTCTGCTCCACCCAGTCCCGGCGAAGGTCAGTTTCACGGGCCTTGAGTCTAGCGATCCCCGCCTTGAGCCGGGCACGCCGATTCGACCCGGGCTGCGCCTTGGCCAACCGGCGATGCAAGCGCATCAGCCGCCCGAACTGACCCGGTGTAAGCCCCGGCACAGTCAGCAACTCGCCGGTGGACAGGGCCGCCGAGACCGCCACGCCCCGGTCCACCCCGACGGTCAGACCGTTGCCAGGAGCCGCCACCGGCTCGGGGATCGCCGCGAACGCGATGTGCCAGCGCCCGGCGCGGTCCAACGTCACCCGATACGACTTCGCCCGGGGCACCTTGCGCGACCAGCGAAACCGCACCCACCCCGCCTTGGGCACCCACACTCGTCCGACACGCTTCGCAAGCCGCTTGACCTTCTGCGCGTGGCACCCGACGACCTGGAACCCTTCATCCCGCCCGGCCTTGCGCCACGTCGGCTTGCCGTGTGTGCCCGCGAAAAAGTTCTTCATCCCCTGCGCGAAGTCCCGCAACGCCTGCTGCTGCACCGTCTGCGAACCCGCCGCCAGCCAGGGGAACACAGACCGTGCCTCGGTCAACTGCCGCGCCTGCTCCACAAAGCCCGGCGCAGCACCACGCCGAGGCGTCCACCAAGAATGCTGTTCGACCGCCAGGTTCCACACGTACCGCGCATGCCCGCAATGCCCGCGCAGCACAACCTCCTGAGCAGGCGTCGGACACAACCGGAACCGGGACACACCCAGAGAATACAAACCACCACCGACAGAAACGGATCAGACATGCCTCCCCGTTCGAAAGGACTCGTACCGACCATGAAGGACGGGGTTTCCGCCCCAGAAGACCTATGATTCTGTGCCGGGAATGCGGGAACAGTGCACCGTCCACGGACGGCTTCTGCTCCTCGTGCGGGGCGCTGCTCGACTGGTCGGGCGAACGCGTCGAGACCAAGGTCCTGCCGAAGGTGCCGGCCACCGGCGCCCAGACCTGGACCCCCACCCATCCCACGACCAACCCCACCAACCCGATCCCGACGACCCCGATCCCCATCCCCACGATCAACCCCAACGTCAACGCCACCCAGTTCACCGCTCCCCCCACCGTCTCCGACCCCGATCCCGCCGGCTGGATCCCGACCGCCGAGGCCCGGCGCGCCGACCCGGTTCCGGTGTCCGCCGAGCCGGAGTACAGCGGCCTGTACTGCCAATCCTGCGGGGTGCGCAACCCGGAGGGGCGGCAGTTCTGCCGGTCCTGCGCGGCGGAGCTGCAGGCCTCCGGGAGCGGGCCGGAGCAGCGGCGCGGCTGGTGGCGGCGGCTGTTCGACCGGCTGCTGCGCCGCAACCGGGGCCGGGCCGCCGGGGAGCGGCCGAGCGGTTTCCGCGACCACAGCAACGGCGGCAGCGCGACCGGGACGCACAAGCGCGGCCTCCACCTGCCCCGGCACATCAAGCTGGGCCGGATCGCCCCGCTGGTGATGATCGCCGGGCTGGCGGGCATCGGCCTCGGGCCGGCCCGCTCCTGGATCACCACCGAGGCCAGCAGCCTGCTGGGCAAGGCGAAGTCCACGGTGGACCAGCACTACACCAACGTCACCCCGGTCGGCGCGAGCGCCAACGCGGAGAAGAACCACGCCGCGGGCCTGGCCATCGACGGGGTGAACACGACCTACTGGGCCAGCGCGCAGCACACCGACGGCGTCGGCGACGCGATCACGGTCACCTTCGCCGCCCCGGTGGACATCGACCAGATCGGCATCCTGTCCGGAGCGGACCCGGCGGACTTCCGCCTCTCCGCCCGCCCGCACGACGTGACCGTGAGCGCCGCGGGCCTGCCCGACACCCTGCTGTCCTTCGACGACTCGGCGGACTTCCAGAACCGGCCGCTGACCCTGCGTCACGTCACCTCGGTCACCATCACGATCACCGTCGCCTACCCGGGCCAGAAGCAGCACGACCTGGCGATCCGCGACCTTGAGTTCTTCGTGAAGTCCAGCTGACGAGGCACCACAGCGGCCCGGACCGGCCGTCACCCGACCCGGGCATCATCCGTGCGGCCCGGCCGCCTGACCATCACTCGACGGCGGCCGGCTTCCGGGCCAGCACGAAGCCCTGCGGCGTCCGCTCCGGGAACTCGCCGTCCTCGTCGCGCTCGCGCAGCAGCCGGGCGGTCAATGCCAGCCCGGCCTGCTCGAGCAGCTCGGCGACCGCGTCCGGCCGCCGCCGATGGAATTCGAGCTCGACCGGGTGGCCGAGCGCCTCGGTCAGGTGCCGCGGTTCGTCGCCGACCTGGAAGCCGAGCAGCACATGGCCGCCCGGCGCGAGCACCCGGTGGAACTCGGCGAAGACCCCGGGCAGCCGGACCGACGGGACGTGGATCGTCGAGTACCAGGCCAGAACGCCGCCGAGGGCGCCGTCCGGCAGGTCGAGGGCGAGCATCGAGCCCTCCTCGAACCGCAGCTCCGGATGGCTCTTGCGGGCCTCGGCGAGCATCCCCGGCGAGAGGTCGATGCCGAACACGGGTACTCCGAGGGCGTGCAGATGCGCCGTCACCCGGCCGGTCCCGCAGCCGATGTCGGCCACCGGTCCGGCCCCGGCGCCCAAGACGAGCTCGGCGAACGCGGCAAGCATCGCCCGCTCCACCGGCCTCGCGGCCAGTTCGCCCCGCACGAAGTCGGTGTAGTCGGCGGCGCAGACGTCGTAGGACGCGCGGGTGTTGCGCAGGAACTCAGGCTCGGTCGTGGTCATGGCGCAGCACCGTAGTGCGCCCCTCCGACACCGCCCCGAGACCGGCTGCTCAGCAGCCCCGTCTCGAGGAGCGGGACCTTCGTGTCCCCGATCCGGTCCGGCTCACCGTGACCTCACGCCCAGTGCTCGGGCCGGCTGAAGGACTCGGGCAGCCTGGTCGCGCCGTCCCCCTTGGCCGAGTTCAACTGTGTCTGCGTCAGGAAGACGCTTCCGGTCAGATCCGCGCCGCCCAGGTCGGCGCCCCGCAGGTCGGCCCCGATCACGTCGGCCGAACGCAGGTCGGCGCGCCTCAGGTCGGCCGCGATGAGCAGGGCCCCGCGCAGGTTCGCGCCACGCAGGTCGGCGCCGCGCAGCTTGGCCCCGATCAGGTCCGCGCCGCGGTGGTTCTTCTTCGGTCCGGGCACGTCGGCCCGCACGAGCTCACTCGTTTGCAACAGCAGGGTATTAACATCGGCGCGCAGGCCGGGCGCGTCTGCCGCGAGTAGTGACTCGGCGTCGGCACGGGTCAGCCGGTCGATCGCTTCGAGTTCGCGCCGCAGGGCCGCGTGCACGGGCTTCGCGGCCGGCAGCGACAGTGCCTCGGTCAGGTACCAGAGCAGCTCGTGCAACTGGCGCATGATCGGGAAGACGTCGAACATCTGGCGCGCGGTGTGCGGGGCCTGCCGCCAGTCCGTTCCGCCGAAGACGACCTGGGACACCTTCTGCCCCGCGCCGAAGCAGTCGAAGACCGTGCAGCCGGGGAAGCCGCGCTCGCGCAGGCTCGCGTGGATCCCGCAGCGGAAGTCCTCGCGCAGGTTCACGCACGGCTTCCCGGCGGCCTTGTCCACCGCGAAGTCCGCCGAGGCCGCGAAGGGCAGCGCCACGCAGCACAGCCCGAAGCAGCTCCCGCAGTCCGCCAGCAGGTCCAGTTCCTTGCGCTGCTCGTCGGCGGAAATCTCAGTCATCGCGCCCGTGTCTCCGCTTCGATCCAGTCCAGGTAGTTCTGATGCCCCGTCAGGATCGGCGTGACCAGCAGCTCCGGGGTCTGGTAGGAGTGCCGCTCCTTGAGGAATTCGAGCAGCTGCCGCGTGATCGGTCCCCGGGTCTTGAACTCGATCCGGTACTCGGTCGCGGTCTCGACCCGGCCCTGCCACCAGTAGGTCGAGGTTACCGGCGAGGAGACCTGGGCGCAGGCGGCGAGGCGCGCCTCCACGGCCGCGGCGGACAGGCGTTTCGCCTCGTCCAGGCTGTCCGTGGTCGTGGTGACCGTCTCGAAGTCGCTCATGGCCAGCAGTCTCCCAGCCCTCTATCCCGGACGGCCAAATCCGACCGGTCGGCCGCTCGATCAGGGCAGGCGCGCGCCCAGGTAGCCGCGCAGCAGGATCTCCGCCTCGGCGATCAGGTCCGGGTCGCCGTCCGGGCCGTAGCGGAACGCCAGGCGCATCACGCCGTCGGCCGCCTCGACCGCGATGAGCAGCGCCCGGTCCAGGCCGGGGGCGTCGGGCAGGCCCAGGTCGTCCACCGCGAGCTGCTTGAGCCGCTCGGCCACCAGCTGGTTGTTCTCGACCTCCCGCTCGGCGTCCAGCAGGAAGTGCTTGCCGGGCCTGGCGTCGCCGAAGTCCACCGCGCCGAAGCCGGGCACCTCGCGCTTCATCGCCACGAACTCGCCCACCACCACCGAGGCCGCGTCCGCCCAGGTGGTGATCGACTCCTTGCCGTCCGAGAACCGGGTGTGCAGGCGGTCCAGGAACAGATCGAGGTTGCGCCGGGCCAGCGCCCGGGTCAGCGCCAGCTTGCCGTCGAAGAACTGGTAGAGCGTGCCGATCGGCACTTCGGCCCGCTTCGCCACCTGACTGGTGGTCAGCTCGTCGTAGCCGACCTCGTCCAGCAGCTGCGCGCACGCGTCCAGCATCCGCTCGAAGCGCTCCACGCTGCGACGCTGCACCGGGCGGCGGCGCACCGGACCGACATCGGGCACGGATGCCGACACCGATGCCGAAGCCTCGGGCGCCGCGCCGCGCGCCGTCTGCGCCGACGCCTCGGGACCGGCCGTTGCCAAGCGGTCCGAGGCCGACACAGAATTACCTGTCAGCTCTGGCATTCGACCGCCTCCTCTCCTAACATGAGCGCCACTCATGTTAGGAGTGTCCGCCATGTCTGCGCTACCGAAGTTCCCGGACGGCTTCCTGTGGGGCGCGTCCACTGCTGCGTATCAGATCGAGGGGGCCGTGACGCAGGACGGCCGCGGACCGTCGATCTGGGACACCTTCTCCCACACCGAGGGTCGCACGAAGGACGGCGACACCGGCGACGTGGCGGCCGACCACTACCACCGCTGGGCCGAGGACGTGGCGCTGCTGGGCGGCCTCGGCGCGAACGCCTACCGCTTCTCCATCGCCTGGCCACGCATCCAGCCTACCGGCAGCGGGCCGGCCAACCTGCGCGGCCTGGACTTCTACGACCGGCTGGTGGACGGCCTGGCGGCCCGCGGGATCACCGCGCTGCCGACGCTGTTCCACTGGGACCTGCCGCAGGAGCTGGAGGACGCGGGCGGCTGGCTCAACCGGCAGACCGCGTACCGCTTCGCCGAGTACGCCGCGCTGGTCGCGGACCGGCTCGGCGACCGGGTCAAGAGCTGGATCACGCTCAACGAGCCCTTCATCCACATGTCGCTCGGCTACGCCCTCGGGACGCACGCGCCCGGCCGCACGCTCGGCCTCGACGCACTGCCGGTGGCGCACCACCAGCTGCTCGCCCACGGCCTGGCCGCCGGCGAGCTGCGCGACCGCGGCCTGGACGTGCTGATCGCGAACAACTGCACGCCGGTGCGCGCGGCGAGCGACGCGGAGCACGACGTGGCCACCGCCGCCCTCTACGACACGCTGCACAACCAGCTGTTCAACGACCCGGTCCTGCTCGGCAGGTACCCCGATCTCAGCCTGCTGGGTCCGCAGGCCGAGCCGTCCTTCGTCCAGGACGGGGACCTGAAGACCATCAGCGCGCCGCTGAGCGGGCTCGGGATCAACTACTACAACCCGACCGTCGTCGCATACGCGGACCCGGCCGAGAACGCCGGGCTGCCGTTCGCGTTCCAGCCGATCGAAGGGGTGCCGGTCACCGCCTTCGGCTGGCCGGTGGTGCCGAGCGGGCTGACCGAGCTGCTCCTCGGATTGAAAACCCGGTACGGCGCGGCGCTGCCGCCGATCTACATCACCGAGAACGGCTGCTCGACGCACGACTCGGTGGCCGAGGACGGCCGCGTGCACGACAGCGCCCGCATCGAGTTCCTCGACGGGCACCTGCGCGCCGTGCACGACGCGATCACCGCCGGGGTGGACGTGCGCGGCTACCTGACCTGGTCGCTGATCGACAACTTCGAATGGGCCGAGGGCTACAGCCAGCGCTTCGGCCTGGTGCGGGTCGACTACGACACGCTGCGGCGCACGCCGAAGGACTCGTACTTCTGGCTGCAGGACGTATTGGCGGACCAGCGATGACGACTCCCCCCGCTTTATCCGCCTCGGGCGCGGGAGCCGACGCGGGTGCGGGCACGGCCGCACAGCCGGCGGCGCGGGTCGGCCGGGCCTGGACGGCCTGGCTGTCCCTGGCCAACCTCGGCCTGTGGATGGGGTACTTCGGGCCGCTGCAGGTGCTGCTGCCCAACCAGATGCAGGACATCGACGACGCGAAGAAGACCACCTACCTCGGGATCGCGACCGCCTTCGGCGCGCTGGTCGCGGTCCTGGTCGGCCCGATCGCCGGGGCGCTGTCCGACGCGACCGGGTCGCGGTACGGGCGACGGCGGCCGTGGATCGCGGGCGGCGCGCTGCTCGGCTGCGCGGGACTCGCCCTGCTCTCCGGGCAGCACACGCTGATCGGGGTGACCCTCGGCTGGTGCGTCGCGCAGGCCGGGCTCAACGCGCTGCAGGCCGGCATCAGCGCCCTGGTACCGGACCGGGTGCCGGTGCGCCAGCGCGGGATGGTCTCCGGGTGGGTCGGGCTGACCCAGTCCCTGGGCGTGGTGATCGGGGTGGTCGCGGTCACGGCGGTGGTGACCGGGACCATATCCGGGTACTTACTCATCGGCGCCGTGGTGGTGCTGGCCGCCGTGCCGCTGCTGCTGCGCGGACCGGACCCGCAGGTGCCGCGCGAGCAGCTGCCCGCCTTCTCGGCCCGCTCGCTGCTCGACTCCTTCCGGTTCAGCCCCCGGCAGAACCCCGACTTCGCCTGGGCCTGGGCGACCCGCTTCCTGGTGCAGCTGGGCAACGCCCTGGCGACGCTGTACCTGCTGTACTTCCTGCGCGACAAGGTGCACTACGCGCAGAAGTTCCCGGGCCACAAGGCCGACGACGGGCTGCTGATCCTGATCCTGGTCTACACGGTGACGACCGTGCTCACCGTGGTCGTCGGCGGCGCGGTCTCGGACCGCAGCGGCCGGCGCAAGCCCTCGGTGGTCCTGTCCGGGTACGTCATGGCCGCCGCCGCGCTGCTGCTCGCGGCCTGGCCGACCTGGACCGGTGCGCTGGTCGCGGCGGCCGTGCTGGGCCTCGGCTTCGGCGTCTACCTCTCGGTGGACCAGGCGCTGATCACCCAGGTGCTGCCGACCGCGCGGGACCGGGCGAAGGACCTGGGCATCATCAACATCGCGAACTCCGCGCCGCAGGTGCTCGGGCCGGCCCTGGCCGCCCCGATCGTCACCTACCTGGGCGGCTACTCGACGCTGTACATAGTGGTGGCGGTGGTCACCGTCCTGGGCTCGGTGCTGGTGCGCCGGATCAAGGCGGTGGACTGAGCCGGGGCACACGGCCGGCCGGGACCCGCGTTCCCCACGCGGATCCCGGCCCCGGCGGGGAAGTGGATCCCGCCGACCGGACTGTTCCTCAGGGCTCGGCGGGTCCGGCGCACGGTGACTACCGCTGCGCCGGGCCCGCGGCCCGTGCGGATCAGTTCACGTACACCGACGGGCTGCCGGTGACCGAGGCGTCGACCACCGGGGAGAACGAGGCGGTGAAGTTCTCCGGGGTCGGGCAGCCGGCCCAGGAGCCGGTGTCCTTGGCGAACACCTGGTTGCTGAAGCTCAGCGAGTCGGTGGAGGCTGCGGCGGCGCCGACCACGCCGGCCGTCGGGCCGGTGTACTTGCAGGTCGCGCTGCCGATGACCAGGCCGAGCGAGATGGTGGCGTGCACCGAGCCGGTGATGGTGATCGCGCCGGTGCTGTCGTCCACCGAGCCGGAGTAGGGCAGGTTGTCGATGGTGATGCCCTTGACGCTGCTGACCCCGGAGATGTTGCTGGTGCAGCCGGAGAACGTCAGGGCCGTGATGGACTCGGTGGCCACGCCGGGCGCCGCCGGGTTGGTGGAGACCGTCGCCGCGAAGGTGGCGCCGGTGCAGGTCACGCCCTTGCCGCTGGCGTCCAGGAAGGTCGCCGTGGTGCCGGTGGCCAGCGAGGCCTGCAGGACGTCGCCGACCGAGACGTTCGTCCCGCCGACGCTGCCGTAGGTCAGCACGTCCACGGCGTCCGCGTTCGCCGGGGCGGCCGCCACCGCGGTCAGTAGGCCGATCGCGGCTGCCGCGCCGATGTAAGCGTACTTGCGCATTACGTTCACTCTCCCTTGGGTGGTGCCTGCCGGATTGCTACTCTGATGCGCCGATCGCGCTGGTCAGGTCCGAGATGCTGGTGTCCACGGCGAAGGTGGTGTTCACGCCGTTGAAGGTCACCGTGTTGTGCCCGGCCGCCGAGGGCAGGCCGAACAGGGAGTTCACGATCCCGTTGAACAGGCCGAACGGACCGCAGCCGTTGGCCCCGGGGACGGCCACCGAGTTGTCGACCAGCGTCGCGCCGGAGAAGCCGACGATCGCGTCGCTGTAGCCGTTCGGGTCGTTGTCGAAGGTGATGCTGCCCGGGTTGCCGGTGATCGGCTTGTTCGGCGCCGGCGGGTTGGTGGTGCCGGTGGTCGGCTGCAGGATGATCGGGGCGCTGTTGGAGCCGAGGTAGCAGCCGGAGCCGAGGAACGCGTTCTCCAGGTGCAGCTTGATCGGCAGCTGGAAGACCGGGTAGTTCTCCCCCGCGGCCAGCGGGGTGAAGTTGGTGATCGGCCCGGCCAACTCGATCTGGGTGATCGCGCTGGTGACCCCGGGCCAGAAGTTCGAGATGCCGGGGATCGGCACGTCGATCGGCGCGGCGGTCAACTCGACCCCGTCGGTCGGGGCGACCGTGGACATGATGTCCGCGGTGTTGCCGTCGTCGAAGGTCACCGTGGGGCCGTTGTTCGCCCAGACGGCCCCGAACTTGGTGGTGATCGGGGAGTTGGACGGGATGGTCACCACGTTGCTGCCGATGGTGAAGCTGCCGCCGTTGACTATGGCCACCACGCAGCCGACCGCGCCGTTCGACGCGCTCTGCATCGCGGCGTTGGCCAGCGGGCAGGTGCCCATGCCGGTGTAGAGGCCGGTGGGCGAGCCGGCGGCGTGGGCCGGCGCGGCGGCCACCGAGGCCGCCAGCGCCCCGGCGGCCAGCGCGGCGCCGATTGTCCTCATGGTCCTGATTTGCTGGGCTCTCATAGCTCGGCGCACTCCCTGCTGGGGGACGGGATGGGAACGGCGCGGCGCGGCCCGGGCCGGATGGGCGCTCGGGCCGGACTGCGGGGACGGCGCGCCGCAGGATTCTGCGGCGCTCCGGAAACGGGCTGGAAACAAAACCTTCGGGAGTTATAATCCTCACAGGATTCCGCCGTCAAGGGACGGGAGGGAAACAGATGTCTGCGAAGATCGACTTACCGCCGCAGGCCGCCCCGCTGCCGGGCGCCCGGCACGGCCGCGACCCGGAGCGGGCGATCAAGCGCGGCCCGAGCAGGGTGCCGCCCGAGCAGGTGGCCGCGACCCAGCGCGACCGGCTGTACGACGGGCTGGTGCACACCGTCGCCGAGCACGGATACACCGACGCCTCGGTCACCGACATCTGCCGCGCCGCCGGGGTGACCAGGCCGGCCTTCTACGTGCACTTCGACGGTAAGCAGGACGCCTTCCTGGCCACCTACCGCTACGGCACCGGGGTGATGTTCCGGCTGATGGAGCACGCGTTCGAACAGCACGAGGACTGGCGCGAGGCGAGCCTGGCCGGGCTCAGGGTCCTGCTGGACGTGCTGGCCAGCGTCCCGGCCTTCGCCCGGATGGCGATCGTGGAGATCGAGGCGGTCGGCCCGCCGGCCCGGGACGAGCGCGCCGACCTGCTGCGCCGCTTCGGCCGCTTCTTCGACGACGCGCCGGCCCCGCCCGGGCTGCCGGACCCGGCCGACCGGGCGGTCCTGGTGGACACGCTGGTCGGCGGGGTCTACTCGGCGATCTACCGCCAGGTGGCGGCCGGCCGGGCCGAGCAGCTGCCCGCGCTGCTGCCGGTGCTCGCGCACTTCCTGCTCACCCCCTTCCTCGGCCCGCTGCCGGAGCAGGCCCGCAGCCCCGGCGAAGCCGTCGAAAGGACCATCGCGCCGTGTGCGCCGCAGCCTTCGAAGATCACCGAAACAGGACCCTTACCACTGGCTTGACCCTCCGGCCTACTTGGGAGTAACTTCAGCCAGTCGCCGCCGGGACGTGGCTCACACGTTCGAGCGGCATCCGCGCTCCACCAGCACCGCGGCACCGCCAATGCAAGATCCCCGCCCATCGACGTGCGACACAGGGAGCTGCCATGGCCTCCTCCGAGACCACCGCTTCGAGCACCACCGAGCCCGCCGCGCAGGGCAAGGTCCGCCTGCGACGCTTCGCCGCCCTGATGATCCCGGCCACCGTGGCCGGCGGCGTGATGGTCGCGCTGACCGCCCAGGGCGTGCTGGCCGCCCAGTTCGCCATCTCGGGCATCGCCTTCACCGTCACCGCCGACCAGCTCAAGGGCACCGGCTTCGAGCAGTGGGGCTGGATCGACAACACCATCCAGGACAGCCCGAACCTGCAGGACACCGGCGGCCAGGCGACCGTGTTCGTCTCGGCAATCCACTCGGGCACCCTGACGAACATGTGCCAGAGCATCAACCTCGGCGCGATCAACCTGGTGCTGCGGGCCGGCCGCAACGGTACCCCGGTCCAGGCCACCGACCTGGTGGTCGACTCGGACACGCTGTCCGGCGACGCCACCTTCGACACCCTCGCCGTCGGCCAGGACGCCAGCACCCTGGACACGGTGCCGGGCATCATCGGCCCTCCCGGCGACTTCGGCCAGCAGGCCAAGGGCGTCATCATCAACCACCTGCGGCAGGACAACTACGCGACCACCGCCGCCTCGTTCACCCTTCCGGGGCTGAGCATGAGCTTCTCGAGCGACGGCTGCTGAACGTGTCCCCGTCCGACTCAGCGGCGGACTCCGGCGGGATCCCCATCCCTCCGGAGTTCGCTCCGCTCTCCACCCCGTCCGGCGACGAGCCCCACGCCGCGCCGGTCGCGCAGCCCTCCCCCGATCCGGACACGCTCGCGCCGGAGCCGGAGCCCGCCGCGCTCGGCTACTCCCCCGACGTGCCCGCCTTCGCAGGGCTCGAACTCGCGGAGGCCGCCCGGGCCGCGGCCGAGCCGGCCGAGGAGTTCGAGGTCGAGCCCTCGGCGCTGCACCGGGCCCGGATGCGCTTCCGCAACTGGCGGCGCACCCGGCCGTTCTGGGGCGGGCTGCTGATCCTGTTCGGCGGCGGGGAGATCCTGTTCTCCGAGAAGGCCCCGTTCAAGGTCATCCTGCACATCGGCCTGCAGGGCCTGGCAGGCTATCTGCTGCCCGCCGTCATGGTGCTGTGCGGAGCCCTGCTGTGGTTCTCACCCGCGCAGCGCACCTTCTACTCGATCCTGTCCGTGCTGCTCGCCCTGGGCACCTGGCTGACCTCCAACCTGGGCGGGTTCATCATCGGCATGCTGCTCGGGCTGGTCGGCGGGTCGCTGGCCTTCGGCTGGGCGCCGCGGCGTCCGCAGCCGACCGCCGAGGCCCCGCCTGCGACGACCCCGCCCACGGCGGCCCCGTCGGCGCAGGCCACGCCGCAGACCTGAACGCAGACCTGGGCGGGCGGTCCGCGGGCACTCTCAGTAACCTGATTTAGCAGAAGTCTGATATCCCGGTGCGACTTTGCCGGGATATTGCACTTTCTGGCACCAAGGTGCCACCGCCTACACGTGTACTCCCGGCCTCCTGACGGCTAAAAGCCAGGTATGGCGGCGAACCCGCCGCCGCCGGCACTCCACAAGAGAGCTTGGAGCAGCACAGTGCGAATATTCGGGCTACGCACTCCGCACCACCGAACCAGAACCCTGCGAACCGGCCTGCTCGCCGCGACCACGGCGGCGCTGACCGTCGCGGCGCTCGCCGCCCCGTCCACCGCCCAGGCCGCCGCGCGCACCGCCGCGCAGGCCCCGGGCTCCACGGCCGTCACCACCAAGTCCGCCGTGAACGTCCAGCCGGTCTGCGGTCCCGCGAAGAAGGGCCAGTCGGCCTGCTTCGCGCTGCGCCGCACGGATGTGAAGGGCGCCAAGGGCGTCCAGCCGAACCTGACCCCCTCGGGCTACGGCCCCACCGACCTGGCCGGCGCCTACAACCTGCCGGCCAACGGCGGCGCGGGTGCGATCGTGGCCATCGTCGACGCCTACGACGACCCCACCGCCGAGGCCGACCTGGCCGTCTACCGGACGCAGTACGGCCTGTCGGCGTGCACCACCGCGAACGGCTGCTTCAGCAAGGTCAACGAGACCGGCGGCACCACCTATCCCACGCCCGACCCGAACTGGGCCGGCGAGATCTCGCTGGACCTGGACATGGTCTCGGCGGTGGCGCCCGCCGCGCACATCATCCTGGTCGAGGCCAGCTCGGCGAACAACTCCGACCTGGGCGCGGCCGTGGACGAGGCGGTCGCCCTCGGCGCCGGCTTCGTGTCCAACTCCTACGGCAGCGGCTACAGCTCGACCCCGGGCAGCGGCGAGGACCCGTCCGAGGTCACCAGCCTGGACGCCTACTACAACCACCCGGGCGTGGCGGTCGTGGCCAGCTCCGGCGACAGCGCGTACGGGGTCTCCTACCCGGCAGCCTCGCAGTACGTGACCTCGGTCGGCGGCACCTCGCTGGTCCGCGACTCCAGCACCCGCGGCTGGTCGGAATCCGTCTGGAACAACTCCTACGGCGGCGGCGGCTCCGGCTGCTCGCTGTACGAGGCCAAGCCCTCGTTCCAGAAGGACACCGGCTGCTCGATGCGCACCGTGGCCGACGTCTCGGCGGACGCCGACCCGGTGACCGGCGTCGCGGTCTACGACAGCTACCAGACCTCCGGCTGGGGCGTGTTCGGCGGAACCAGCGCCTCCTCCCCCATCATCGCCTCCGTATTCGCCGACGCCGGCCACCCGGCCGCCGGAACGTATCCGAACTCGTACCCGTACGCGTCGCCGGGCTCACTCAACGACGTGACCTCGGGCTCGAACGGCACCTGCACCCCCAGCTACCTGTGCACGGCCGGAGCCGGCTACGACGGCCCGACCGGCCTGGGCACCCCCAACGGCACCACCGCGTTCACCAGCGGACCGCACGGCTTCGTGCAGGGCACGGTGAGCGACACCACCGGGGCGAAACTGGCCGGGGCCAAGGTCTCGGTCGGCGACACGTCGACGACTACGGGCTCTGACGGCACGTACTCGCTGTCCGTCCCGGCCGGCACCTACACCGTGACCGCGAGCGAATACGGATACGCGAGCTCCTCGGTGACCTCGGTCGCCGTCGCGGACCAGCAGACGGTCACCGAGAACTTCACCCTGGCCGCGGTGGCCCGCGCCACCGTGAGCGGCACCGTGACGGACGGCTCCGGCCACGGCTGGCCGCTCTACGCCTCGATCACGGTCGACGGCGCGCCCGGCGGCCCGGTCTACACCAACCCGAAGACCGGCGCGTACAGCCTGCAGCTGCCGGTCAACTCCACCTACACGCTGCACACCACCGCCGTGTACCCGGGCTACAAGGCCACCGACCAGCAGGTCGTGGTCGGCACCAGCGCGGTCGGCCAGAACATTCCGGTACCCGTCGACACCGCGCAGTGCGACGCGCCCGGCTACGTCGCGAACGACCACGGCGCGTTCACCTCCTTCGACACCACCTCGACCCCGGCCGGCTGGACGGTGGCCAACGCCTCCGGCACCGTGGGCGGCTGGGCCTTCAACGACCCGGGCGCGCGCGGCAACCTGACCGGCGGCGGCGGCGGGTTCGCGATCGTGGACAGCGACCACTACGGTCCGGGCAACAGCCAGGACACGACGCTGACCACGCCGGTCACCGACCTGACCGCGAACAGCGCCCCGATGGTGGCCTTCGACACCGACTACAAGCCGTACACCGGTTCGGTCGCCGACGTGGACCTGAGCGTCGACGGCGGGGCTACCTGGAGCAACGTCTGGGAGTACACCTCCACGGCGATCCTGGCCCAGCACTTCGAGCTCCCGCTGCCGCAGGCGGCCGGGAAGAGCGCGGTGCAGGTCAGGTTCCACTACACCGGCACCTGGGCGTACTACTGGGAGCTGGACAACGTCCTGCTCGGCAACGTCAGCTGCGACCCGGTGCCCGGCGGCCTGGTGATCGGCCAGGTCACCGACGCAAACACCGGCGCGGCACTGGCTGGCGCGCAGGTCAGCGCGGCCGGGGCCAGCAACACCGGCACCTCGTCGGCCAGCACTGACCCGGCGCTGACCGGGGCGTTCTACTTCCTGTTCGCGCCCGCGGGCGCCCAGTCGGTCACCGCGGCCAAGACCCACTACAGCTCCGCGACCAGTTCGGTGGCCGTGGCGGCGAACGGCGTGGCCGAGGCCGACTTCGCCATGACGGCGGGTCAGCTGAGCATCTCGCCGAGCAGCGTCGACAAGGCGCTGGGCTGGGGCAAGTCCGGGACGCAGACGCTGACGGTGAAGAACACCGGCACGGCGCCGGCGACCCTCACCGTGGGCGAGGCCGGCGGCGGGTTCACCATCCAGTCCGTGCAGCAGGCCCCGGTCCAGACGGTCACCGGGACCTTCACGAAGACCGACATGGCCACAGCGGCCAAGGCGAACGCCAAGAGCAACGCCAAGACCGTGACGCCCAACGCCGGTCCCACGGCCGGCACCGCGTGGCAGCCGATCGCCAACTTCCCGACCACGATCCAGGACAACCTGGCCGAGTACAACGGAGGCAAGCTCTACTCGGGCTTCGGCTACAACGGCAGCGCCGACGTCAAGACCCTCTACGCCTTCGACCCGACCGCCGGGACCTGGAGCCAGCTGGCCAGCGCGACCGACACCCGGGAGACCCCGGCGCACGGCTTCATCGGCGGCAAGCTGTACGTGGCCGGCGGCTGGGGTCCGAGCGGCAGCCCGGACAGCACCACCGAGGTCTACGACCCGGCGGCCAACAGCTGGGCCTCCGGTCCCGCCTGGTCCGCCCCGCTCGCGGGCTCCGGCAGCGCGGTGCTCGGCACGAAGCTGTACGTCGTCGGCGGCTGCGGCGCGGCGACCTGCGGCAGCACCAGCGTCTCAGTGCTCGACACCGCTGCCGGGACCTGGTCCACGGCGGCGGCGTACCCGGAGACCACCTCGTGGCTGGCCTGCGGCGGGATCAACGGAAAGGTGTACTGCGCGGGCGGTTCCGACGGGACCAACACCAGCGCGCACACCTACGCCTACGACCCGGCCGCGAACAGCTGGACCAAGCTCACCGACATGCCCGCCGGGGCGTGGGGCTCGGCCTACACGGCGGCCAACGGGCAGCTCCTGGTGCAGGACGGCGTGAACAGCAGCGGCACCCTGACGAACGTGGGCTTCGCATACAACCCGGCCACGGACGCATGGAGCGCGCTGCCCAACGCCAACGCGGCCGCGTACCGCTTCGGCGGGGCGCTCGGCTTCTACCTGGTCGGCGGCGGGCAGGGCTCGTTCGTCACGCCGCTGAACACCGCGGCCGTGCTGCCCGGCTACGACCAGGGCGCGAGCAGCGACGTGCCGTGGCTGTCGGAGAGCCCGACCTCGGTCACCATCGCCGCGGGCAAGTCGGCCAAGGTGACGGTGACGCTGGACGCGGCCGACCCGTCGATCGTGCAGCCGGGGACGTACACCGCCTCGCTCGTGCTCGGCTCGGACACGCCGTACCAGCTCAGCTCGATCCCGGTGAGCATGCAGGTCAGCCCGCCGAAGACCTGGGGTGAGATCGCCGGGACGGTTCAGTACAAGAACTCCGCCGGCACGCTGGTGCCGATCGCCGGAGCGACGGTCCAGATCGACACCTGGGCGGCGTCCTACACCCTGCACACCGACGCCACCGGCGCGTACGCGCTCTGGCTCGACGTGCGCAACAACCCCTTGACCGTGATCGCGGCCAAGGACGGATACCAGCCGCAGGTGGCCACCGTGAAGATAGCCAAGAGCAAGACGGTGACCACGAACTTCAACCTGCTCAAGGACTGACCGACTGTAGAACCTGAAGCCGGCAGCAGCACCTTCACCTGACTGAGGATCAGCGCAACCCGGTGGCCCCGCTCCCCCGAGCGGGGCCACCGTTTCGTGTGATTGGCTGATCCCATGTCTGATCCCACTGCGTCCGAACCCGCTGCGTCTCAACCCACCGCGCAGCAGCTCAACGTCGCGATCATCGGCTACGGCCTGGCAGGGGCGGTCTTCCACGCGCCGCTCGTCGCGGCCGAGCCCCGGATGCGCGTCGCGGCCGTGGTCACCGGCTCGTCCGAGCGCGCCGAGCAGGCCCGCGCCGAGCACCCCGGCGTACACGTCCTGCCGCACGCCGAGGACCTGTTCGCCAACCCCTCCCTCGCCGACCTCGTCGTCATCGCCGCGCCGAACAGCGCCCACGCCCCACTCGCCCACGCGGCCCTGCGCGCGGGCCTGCCGGTGGTCGTGGACAAGCCGATGACCCCGACCTCCGCCGAGGCCGCCGGGCTGGTCGAGGCGGCGCAGCAGGCGGGCCTGCTGCTCTCGGTCTTCCAGAACCGCCGCTGGGACGGCGACTTCCTGACCGTGCGCAGGCTGCGGGACGAGGGCCGGCTGGGCGAGGTCACCCGGTTCGAATCCCGCTTCGAGCGCTGGCGGCCGACGCCCAAGGGCGGCTGGCGGGAGACCGGCGGCGTCGACGAGGCGGCGGGTCTGCTCTACGACCTCGGCAGCCACGTGGTCGACCAGGCGCTGCACCTCTTCGGCCCGGCGAAGGTCGTGCACGCGGAGACGGACGTACGCCGCGCGGGCGTGAAGGCGGACGACGACACGTTCGTCGCGCTGCTCCACGCCAGCGGCGTCCGCTCGCATCTCTGGATGAGCGCCGTGGCCAGCGACCTCGGCCCGCGCTTCCGGGTCCTGGGCACAAAGGCGGCATACGTCAAGTACGGCCTGGACGTCCAGGAGGACGCGCTGCGGTCCGGATCGCGCCCCGGCAACCCGCAATGGGGCGCCGACCAGCCCACCTACTTCGGCACCCTGGGCGTCCCCGGCGAGACGACCACCGTCGAGACGGAGCACGGTGCGTACGAGCGCTACTACGAGGGCATCGCCGCGGCCCTCCTCGACGGCGCCCCGGCCCCGGTCGACCCAACCGACGCCGTGCGATCCCTGGAACTCCTGGAATCCGCCCGCCGCCTAGCGAACGACTAGACCCGAAGAATCCTCGGGAGCTACCCCTGGCGGCGGTCCAGGGGCAGGGGCGTGCCGGTCTCGGGCAGCGCGAGCAGTCCGGCGAGTTGCTCCGGCGGCACGGCGCGGGCGAAGTACCAGCCCTGCGCCGCGTCGCAGCCGAGGGCGGCCAGCCGCTTGGTCTGCACCTCGTCCTCGACGCCCTCGGCGGTGACCGTCATGCCGAGGCCGTGCGCCAGGGACACCAGCGCGGCCACGATCTGCTCGTCCACGTGCCCGTCCGTGCCGCCCGCGCGCAGCCCGGCCGTGAAGGACGCGTCGATCTTCACGATGTGCGCGGGCAGCTGGCGCAGGTAGGCCAGGTTCGAGTAACCGGTGCCGAAGTCGTCGATGGCGATGCGCACGCCGTGCTTGGCCAGCTCGCGCAGCACGTCCAGCGAGCCGTCCTCGGTGCCGACCACCGCGCTCTCGGTGATCTCCAGCTGCAGCTGCTGCGGCGGCAGGCCGGTGCGGTCCAGGATCTTGAACACGTCCGGGACCAGCTGCGGGTCGTGGGTCTGACGCACCGCCAGGTTGACGTTGACCGCGGGCGGGACGCCGTCCGGGCCGACCGGGGCCCAGGTGGCGGCCACGGCGCAGGCCTGCTCCAGCACCCAGCGGCCCAGCGGCACGATGACCCCGGTGTCCTCGGCCAGGCCGATGAACCGGTCCGGCTTGAGCAGCCCGAAGTCGGGGTGCCGCCACCGCACCAGGGCCTCGACGGCGCGCACCGCGCCGGTCTTGAGGTCGACGATCGGCTGGTAGTCCACGATGAACTCGCCGCGCTCCAGCGCCCCGGGCAGCGCGGCGCTGAGCGTGTACCGGGTGATCTCGGAGGCGCTGCGGTCCGCGTCGAACAGCGCCCAGCGGCCCTTGCCCTCGGCCTTCGCCCAGTACAGGGTGATGTCCGCGGCCCGCACCAGCTCGGTCGGGTGCGCTCCGCCGATGGAGTGCTCCACGACGCCCACGCTGGCCGAGACCGGGATCTCCCGGCCGTCAAAGGAGATCGGGCGGCGCAGCGCGTCCAGGATCTCGTCGGCGGCCCGGGTCGCGGCGGTGGCGTCGGCGTGGTCGGCCAGCAGCATCACGAACTCGTCGCCGCCCATCCGGGCCACCAGCCGGCCGGGCCGCTCGGCGCACTCGGCCAGCCGCTGCGCGACGCCGACCAGCAGCTGGTCCCCGACGACGTGCCCGAGGGTGTCGTTGACCTCCTTGAACCCGTCCAGGTCGAGGTAGCACAGGGCCACCTTGCTCTCCGGGTCGGCGCTGCCCAGCAGGTCCTCGAGGTGCTCGAAGAACAGGGTCCGGTTGGGCAGCCCGGTCAGCGGGTCGTGGGTGGCCTGGTGGCGCAGGTGCAGGTGCATCGACCGGCGCTCGGTGACGTCCTCGAACAGGCCGAGCAGGAAGCGGCGGCGGCCGACCTCGTCGCGGATGACCGTGACCCGCATGTGCGTCCACAGCGTGGCGCCGTCGGCGCGGGAGAACTCCTTGTCCACGGCGTAGAAGTCGCGCTCGCCGCGCAGCAGCTCGGTCAGCGCCGACCACAGCTCGGGCGGATCGGTCGGCTCCGCGATCTCGCGCACGTGCCGGCCCCGGTACGCCTCCGGGGGGCGGCCCAGCATCGTCGCCAGGCTCTGGTTGACCTCGACCACCAGGCCGTTGAGGTCGGCCAGGCCGATGCCGATCGGCGCGGAGGAGAACACCGCGCGGAACCGGGCCTCGCTCTCGTCCCGGGCGGCGAAGGCGGCGCTGCGGATGGCCTCCTGCTGATTGAGCGTCATCTCCCGCAGCGCGGTGGAGTACCCGGCCGCCAGGCCGCCCTGCAGCGCGTTGAGCGCCTCGGCCGAGCCGGCCAGCTCCGGGCCGAGGCGGGCGAACACGGTCAGCGTGGCGACCAGCGAGGACGGGTCCGTGTAGTGCGCGGCCACCAGCGCGGCCCCGATGGCGCGCCCGGTCGCCTCCGGGTCCGGGCCGCCGGTCAGCGCGTCGGCGGCCTGCCGGGCGAAGTCGAGCAGCAGGGCGTCGACCTCGGCGGGGGTGTACGTCACGTAGCTGGTGTCCGCGATCGCCCGGGTCCACGCCCGCGCCACGGACTCGACCGCGAAGTCCACCGCCTCGGATCGGCTCAAGTCGGGCGCTCCGCCCCGGCGGCGGCGCCGCGTCGCGGCGAACCGGCCTTGGTTCGACGAAGATCGATACTCTGGGCGCCCGAAAGGCGACCCTGCGCTACGCACGGTGAGCCGCCCGCATCGCAGCCGCACATCCGGGCGACGCCGCCACGGCCCGGATGCACGTCTTCGGGGGTCCAACTCGGTCCCGCCATGGCTTCCAACCCTCCGCCGCGTGCGCGATCACCTTATTCGTTGGAGGCCGGGTCGCGAAAGAGGGGCACGCGGGACGCCGCCGCTTTCGGGTGACGCAAGGGGCCGGAACGGGTCAGCCCAGCGCTCCGGCGGGCTGCGCGGCGGCCGGGGACTGGGCCGCCGAGGATCGCTCCACCGCGGCCTGCCCCGCGCCGTAGTACTCGACCGGGTGGCAGTAGCCCAGCCCGTCCAGGCTCCGGCCGGTGAAGAAGCGCAGCAGCAGGTCGGCAAGCGCGTCGGGCACCTGCAGGTGGACGGCGTGGTCGGCGTCGCGCAGCAGGGCGAAGCGGACGTCCGCGCAGTACTCGGCCACCTCCCGGCAGTACTCGGGGGTGGTGAAGTCGTCGTGCTCGCCGGTGCCCAGCAGCACCGGCATGCCGACCGACGGGCGCACCGCGTGCAGGTCGTGTCCGATCAGCCGCAGCGTGTTCTCGACGAACTTGGCCCCGTCCTCCGGTCCGATGGTGGCGAACACGGCGGTCAGGATGCGGCGCACGGCCGAGCCGCGGGCGATCCGGGCGGACGGGTCGCCGCTCAGGATCAGCGAGACCGAGTAGTCGGCGAACTCCTCGATCCGGTCCGCCCGCAGCAGGGCGACGGTGCGCAGCAGCTGGGAGCGCACCGGCTCCACGATCCGGGCCGGGGTGCCCATCAGGGCCAGGCTCAGCACCTGGTCGGGGTGCTGCTGGGCCAGCCGGAAGGCGAGCGCGCCGCCGTAGGAGCCGCCGAAGACGTGCGCCCGGCGGTGCCCGGCCTGCAGCAGCACGTGGTGCAGCGCCTCGGCCAGGAAGTCCATCCCGTGCCGGGCCGGCAGCAGGTCGGACTCGCCCCAGCCGGGCAGGTCCACGGTGACCACGGAGGCTGATTCGGCCAGCGCCGCCTCCAGCCGGCCCCAGGCGGTCTTCTGCTGGAACGCGCCGCCGACCAGGACCACCGGGGGCATCTCAGGCTCCGGATTGACCAGGGTGCGGCAGTCGTAGCCGTAGCCGCGGTAGTGCGCCACGGTGATCTCCACGCGGCTCATGGCGCGCCTTCGCCGGGAATCATCAGGGGTCTCCTTCGCGAGGGCGCCGCCGGGGTCGCGAGGGATCGCGGTGCGGCGCGGCGTACGGGGTCGGCCGGTGCAACGACCCACCGGCGCGGCGGTGCCGCGTCCTTCGCCCAATCGGAAAGAGGTTTATACGTACGGTCTAGCGGCCTTCGTCCCTTCCGGTGACTTCCGGGAAAAGCGCCGTCATGGTTGGCGACGAGGGCAGTCGCACGCCCGGCGGATGCTCCCTAAGGAGCCGGGGACGCGGCGATCGCGCTCAGCCGCCGAGGCCCGGATCGGCGGCGCGGATGAGCTGGCGCAGGCCGCCGTAGAAGACCTCGTGGTCCACCACGCCCTTGAGGATCGCCTCGACGTGGCCGGTGACGGCGGGGAACCGGTCGGGCGGCAGCACGCCCATCGCGGCGCGGGTGCGCTGGACCACGACGTCGGGGGTGGCGTGGTCGGTGAAGCAGGCGCAGCCGAGGGTGAACAGGTACATCCGCCGGTACGCGCGCACCATCTGATCCGCCGTCATCCCGGCGCCGACGTTCGCGGCCAGCTGCGGCTCGATCAGCCGCTGCATCACCCGGGGGCCGAGCCAGGGGCCGCCTCGGCGCATCGCCACGATGCCGGGGTGGGCCACGATCAGCTCGTACAGGGCGGTGAACCGGGCCTCGGTGGCGTCGGCCCACGTGGCGTCCGACGGCAGCTGCGGAATCGTTCCGACAACATAGTCGAGAACACAGCCGTCCAGGGGCACCTTGAAATCGGCCAGGCGCCGGTACACCGTCATGTGCGCGACGCCGAGCTCTTTGCCCAACCTGCGGAAATTGAGTGCGTCGGCGCCTTCGCCGTCGATGATGCGCAATGCCGCGCGGGCGATTACGTCGAGCGACAAAGAATCTTCGCCGAGTGATGGACGTGCCATGGGATACAGCGTAACTTACGGTGTATCAGCTCGGAAGGGGCCGAACAGGCCGGGCGCTGGAACCCGGGACTCGTCAGCTCCCTGGTTCGCCGGCTCCGCACCCCGCTGCCCGACCCGCGCGCGCTGAATCGAGTGGACTGAGATGAGTGTCGGTGCCGGCGCTGCCGGCGTGAATCCGTTCATGGGCACACCTCCCATCGGCCCGGCCGACGTGAAGGCGGCGGCGGGACGCATCGGCCCGAGGATCCGGCCGGTGACGATGGTGGCCGCCGATCCGGGTCCGTTCGATCGCACCAGTCTGTACCTGGCGTGCGAGTCGACTCAAGTGACCGGGAGCTTCGACGCGCGCGGCGCGGCCAACTTCGCGCTCTACCACCAGGAGCACGGGGCGCTGCCGGAAGCGGGCGTGGTGGTGGCCGCCTCGGGCTGCGGAAACGCCGGGCTGGCCTGCGCGTGGGCGGCCCGGGAGACCGACAGCCGGGCGACCGTGTTCGTGCCCGCGGACTGCGCCTGGCAGGTGGTGGGCCGGCTGCACGACCTGGGCGCGGAGGTGCGCCGGGCGGACGGGGACGCCGGGCAGGCGGCGCGCGCGGCGACGACGCACGCGGAGCTGACCGGGGCGCTGCTCTCGCATGCGTACGACAATCCGCTGATCGCAGTGGGCGCGGGCACCCTGGCCGCGGAGGTCAACGACCTGGTGGGCGCGGAGATCGACACGATCGTGCTGCCGGTCGGCGGGGGCGCGCTGCTGGCGGGCACCTGCGCCGCGCTGGAGCACACCGGGATCCGGATCGTGCCGGTGGAGCCGCAGCGCAGCAGGACGCTGAGCATGGCGCTGGAGGCGGGCTTCCCGGTGGACGTGCCGGCGCCCGGGCTGGCCGGGGACTCGCTCGGCGCGCGGCGGGTCTCCCAGCTCGCCCTTGACCTGGCCCGCACCGCGGGCTGCCACCAGCCGGTTCAGGTCACCGACGAGGAGGTCGACCGGGCCCGTCAGACGCTCTGGGAGCAGCGGCGGCTGGCGGTCGACTACGGTGCGGCGACGGCCCTGGCGGCGATCCAGTCGGGTGCGTACGTGCCGGACGTGTACGAGCGCGTGGTCGTCGTGCTGACCGGGGCGAACACCGACCCGGCGACGCTCGTGCGCTGACGCTGATGCCGGCGCTCATCCCTTAAAAGCCCAACCAAGCCCCGAGGCGCACGCCGGTGCCGGAGCACACTTACTTCCGCGCGCCCCCGGTCCGCACCGATCCGCCCCGCGTGCGTACGCGCGCTACTCCCCGGAAGCCGTACCGTTCGGCCCGGCCGCGTTCCCGCAATCCCGCTGCGGCCACTTCGGCGAGCCGCCGCGCCGGGCCAGCAGGGTCTCGCTGATCTCCCGCAGCTGCCGCACCTGGTCCGGGGTCAGCTGATCGAACAGGGTGGCGCGCACCGCCGCGACGTGGCCCGGCGCGGCGGCCTTGAGCACCTCGTAGCCCTCGTCGGTCAGGATCGCGTACACGACGCGGCGGTCCCCGGTGCACTTCTCCCGGCGCACCCAGCCCGCCGCGACGAGCCGGTTGACCGCGTGGGTCAGCCGGCTCTGCGACGCGTGGTTGATCGAGGCGAGGTCGGTCATCCGCATCCGCCGCCCCGGGGAGTCGGAGAGCGCGGCCAGCACCATGTAGTACGTGTGCGGCATCCCGGAGTCGCGCTGCAGCTGCCGGTCGAGGTCCTCGTCGAGCAGGTTGATCGCGGCCAGCAGGGCGAGCCAGGTGCGCTGTTCCTCGGGGTCGAGCCAGCGCGGCTGGAGGTCGCCCGTCTCGGGCGCGGCCGGTGCCCTGGTCATGGGGACAATCCTAACCAGCCGACGCGGCGGGCCGCCGGGCCAGCGGCTACTCCGCCTTCGCCATGCTCTCCGCGCTCTTCGCCGAGAGCGACAGCGGCGCGGTCAGCGAGATCTCGCCGGGCAGCGCCTCGATCAGCTTGTCCGAGTCCTCGTCGATGATCGGCTCCACCTTCGCGGTGCAGGCGCTGCACCGGTGGGCGATCGCCGGGATCTGGGTCAGGCACTCGGGGCAGGCCCGCTTCGCCTTGGTCAGGTCGTGGTGCGGGTTGAGCTCCTCGGTGACCTTGTTGACCGGCAGCACCACCAGGAAGTAGATCGCCGAGGCGGTCAGCACGAAGGCGATGAGCGCGTTGACGAAGGTGCCGTACGCGAAGGTGCTGTTCCCGAGATGGAACGCCATCTTGCTGTAGTCGCCGACGTTCTTGGTCGCCCAGTCCACCAGCGGGCTGAGGAAGGCCCCGACGAAGGCCGTCACCACGCCGCTGAAGGCCGCCCCGATGACCACGCCGACCGCGAGCCCGATCACGTTTCCGCGTATCACGAACTTGAAGAACCCGTTCATCGTCCACCCCTGAGTCCACCGGATCCGAATGCGTGTTCCACGCGATTCCGACGGAAGGTTGACGCATCGTGGGATCCGTTGTCCAGCCGGAAGTTCCCGCACCGGATAACGATGCGGGAACACCGGTCAGGCCGCTGTCAGCAGGCCGCCCTCAGGGCCCTGGTGAGCCATTCCATCGACTCGTACGAAGGAGCCCCCTGCGACGCGAGGCTCGGCCGGTCGCCGACCATCGCGACCAGTTCCCAGAACCGGTTGACCCGCCGGTCCAGGAAGCTCTCCATGTTGTGCAGCAGCTGCTTGCGCGTCGCGGGGCCGTCCTCGACGCCGGCCAGGTCGGCCCAGTCGGCGACCATCGCGTCCATCCGGGCCCGGCCCTGCGCGGAGACCGGGTCGACACCGTCCTCGTACGCCTTGACGGCCTCGACGGCGAGCACGGCGCTGAACGCGGTCTGGTCGCGCTGCCACTGCTCGTCGGTGGCCGCGGCCCGCTTCGCCGCGCCGTGCTCGGCCATCTGCCGGGACCGGGCGACGAACTCCTCGTCCTGGATCAGCATCACCAGCTCCACCCAGGCGTCCACCTGCTCCGGCGTCGGGTCGCCGGGCAGTTCCGGGAAGGCGGTGCGCATCATCTGCTCGAACTGCCCGCGCCCGGCGGTGTCCGCGTCCAGGCCGCCGAAGACCCGGTCGAGGTACCCGTTGAGGATGCGCTGGCGCTCGGTCGCGTCGAGCTTGGCCAAACGGTGCATCAGTTCCATCTCCATCCAGTCGGATCCACGGACCGCCACCGCGCGCAGCACGGCCTGGCGCAGCCGGATCACCTTCACCGTCGCCTCGAGGGCGTCCGCGTGGGCGCGGGCCACCTCGGCGACGCTGACCTCCTTGGCCAGCACCCGCGCGATCGTCGGCAGGTCGATGTCCAGGTCGCGCAAAGTGCGCACCAGTTCCAGCCGGGCGGCCGCCTCGAGGCCGTAGAGCCGGTAGCCGGCAGTGCTGCGGGCAGCCGTCTCGACGAGGGCGAGGCCGTCGTACCGGGAGTCCGAGTAGAACCGGATGGTGCGCACCGGCACCCCGGTCAGCTCCGACAGCTGGCCGATCGTCAACAGCCGCTCCGCGGCGCGGTCTTCCATGCCCCTCACGCTCCCGGTTCCAGCAGATGGAGACTCAAGCCAGTTTCCCGCACCAGGAGTGTGACGCCGGTCACACGAGCGGCCCAACCCGGCGTGTCCGTGCCCCGACCTGCCGCCAGGCCATGCCTACGCTGCGCCCTGACCCCGCCTCATCTCGTCCCGTCCCGTCTCAACCCTTTGTCAACCCTTGGAGTCGTTCGTGGGCATGCGCAGGAAGCTGTTCGGCTGCGTCGCGGCAGTCGTAGTCGTGTTGACTGCCTCCGGTTCGCTCGGCGCCGCGAGTTCGAGCGGGATCTACCTGTCCACCTGGGGCACCGCGCACGTGATCTTCGGCGACGCGTTCAAGGCCTGGCTGAAGCAGAGCGGCGCGACCGTGACCGCGGACGCGCCGATGGTCCTCGACGCGGACCGCGGCGGCTTCACGATGCCCGCGAGCGCCCCCTCCGGCGACCACCTCGACCTGCAGGGCCGCATGGTCTATCCGGGCGACCTGACGGTGACCGTGCCCACGGGCGCACCCGCGCGGGCGTCAGTGCGGGCGTCAGTACTGCGCTTCGGCCCGTTCTTCCTGAAGCTCATGCCGCAGCCGGTGTGGACCTCGGGACTGTCGGTGGACGGGACGGTGTCGGCGACCGAGATCCGGCTGGCGAGCGGGGACACCTCGGAGGTGCTGGCCGGAGGCGGCTCGCCGAGCCCGAGCGGATTCCGCGCCGCCAACGTGCCGTTCCATCTGACCCCGGAGGCAACGGATCTGCTCGCGCGGCAGACCGGCCAGCCGGGCCCGGTGGCCGGTTCGCTGTTCGGCACGCTGTCGCCCCGGTTCGACCACGTACCGACCGGCGGCTGAACACACGCGACGGTTGGTTACACGTGTCCGGCTCAGCAGGACAAGCGCAACGACCGGGAATTGCACGCCTGGTCATACCTCGATACGCCGGGCGATCTGTGCGCGGGTCTCGGCCGGAAGGGCGTCGCCTGCCCTCGCCAGGTCCGCCAGGCGCTCGGACTCGGTGGTCAGCGCCCGGAAGAACAAGCCGAGGGTCACCCCGTGCGCAGGGCGGTGCTCAATCACGATCCGGTCGCCCTCGCGCACCGGTCCCGGCTCCAGCACACGCAGGTAGGCGCCGCTCGCACCGCGCTCGGTGAAGCGCTTGATCCAGCGTCGCTCGCCCATCCGCTCGGCGAATACGACGCAGGGGATGCGTGGGCAGGCGGCCTCCAGCAGCAACTGCTCACCGACCCGCCAGCGCTCGCCGACCACTGCGCCGGTCAGGTCCAGGCCACGGGTGGTCAGGTTCTCCCCGAACAGTCCGCCGGGCAGTTCGCGGCCCAGTTCCCGCCCCCACCAGTCCAGGTCCTCGCGGGCGTACGCATACACAGCCTGGTCGTCGCCGCCGTGATGCCTGCGGTCGCAGACCTGGTCTCCGGACAGGCCGCTGCCGCCGACGCCCTTCGGTCCCGGCGCCTGTACGTACACCGAGCCGGGCACTGGGCTCTTGCCGATGCCGGTGATTCCGCCCTTCTCACCGGTGGGCTGCGGGCGCGCCGCGAGGTTCACCGAGAGCACTTCGCCGGTTTCGGAGAGCACTTCATCGTTTTCGCCGCTCAGGAAGCCCATGGGCGCAGCCTAGATCGGCTCTCCCGGATCTGTCTCTTCGGTTTCGCCCGGGTCGTCCATGCCGTCCAGGTCGCTCAGGCCGCCCGCGTCACCCACTCCGCCCACGCCACCCCGCGCGCCCTCGCCGCCAAGCGCGGCTGCCAGCGCGTGTGCCAGCAACGTATTGCGCTGCGGCCCGGGGGTCTCCAGCGCCTGCCGCAGCGCGCGCGGCTGGCCGACCAGCACCACGGTGCGCCGGGCGCGGGTGACCAGCGTGTAGAGCAGCGAGCGGGTCAGCAGCAGCGGGGCGTCGAGGGTAAGCGGCGCGACCACGTGCGGAAACTCGCTGCCCTGGGCCTTGTGCACGCTCAGCGCGTAGCCGTGGATCAGGTCGTCGAGCTCGGCGAAGTCGTAGCCGACCTGCTCGCCGTCGTCCGTAAGCACTTCCAGGCGGCTGTCCTTCAGGTCCAGGTCGATCACGGTGCCGAGGGTGCCGTTGAAGATGCCCTGCTCGCCCTTGGCGTAGTCGTTGCGCGCGGCCATCACCCGGTCCCCGGCCCGGAAGACCCGGCTGCCGGACCAGAACTCCGGCTCGTTGTCCTGGCGCGGGTTGCGCCGGTCCTGCAGCAGTCGCCCGAGCTCCACGGTGCCGGCCGCGCCGCGCCGGGTGGGGCACAGCACCTGCACCTCGCCCGGGTCGACGCCGAGCTTGGCGGGCAGGCGCTCGGTGGCGATCTGCACCACCAGCCGAGCGATCTCCTTGGGGTCGTCCAGCTCGGCGAACCAGAAGTCGGCGCGGCGCAGCTCCGGCAGCAGCCCGGCCCGGATCCGGTGCGCGTTGGCGGTGATGGTGGAGTCCTGGGCCTGGCGGAAGACGTGGGTCAGCTCGGTGCGCGCGACGGCGGGCACCCGCAGCACGTCGGCGAGCACCGCGCCGGGACCGACCGAGGGCAGCTGGTCGGTGTCGCCGACCAACAGCAGGTGCGTTCCCCGCGGGATCGCGGCGACCAGGCGGGCGGCCAGGTGCACGTCGAGCATCGACGCCTCGTCGATCACGATCAGGTGCACCATCGTGGTGCGCGGCCCGAACAGCGCGTCGCCCTCCGCGCCCGCCGGGCCGCCCGGGTCGGCGGCGAGACGGTGCACGGTCATCGCGCGCGCTCCGGTCAGCTCAGCCAGGCGGCGAGCCGCCTTCCCGGTGGGCGCGGCCAGGGTGACGCTGCCGCCGCCGGCCTTCACCAGGGCCACGATCTCGCGCACGGTGTGCGACTTGCCGCAGCCAGGACCCCCCGTAAGCACCGATACCGGGCGGGTCAGGGCCATCCGCACCGCCTCACGCTGCCCGGGGTGCAGCCCCTCGCCGTAGACGCCGGAGGCGAGCTTGCGGCGCACCGGCTCAGGCAGATCGGACTCGGCATTGGCCAGCGCCGCGAGAGCACGCGCCAGCTTGTTCTCAGCGCGCCGCAGCGCGCGCGGGGCCAGCAGCGGCAGGCCGGTCACCGGGTGGTCCTCGGCCGTGAGCGGCGCGCCGCGCCCAACCGTGAGCCGGGTGGCCGCCTCGCGCAGCAGCGCCGAGTCCTGCTCGACCAGCGCCACGGCCTCCTTGACCGCCTCGCCTGCGCCCAGGTGGCAGTGCCCGGCTCGGCGGGCGCGCACCGCGCAGACCTCCCAGACCGCGGCCTCCATCCGGTCCGGGCTGTCCAGGGCGCCGCCGCCGGTCAGCGCGATCCGGTCGGCGGCGGCGAAGCCGATCCCGTCCACCTCGCCGACCATCTTGTACGGGTCGTCGGTGACCGTCTTGAGGGCCTCGTCGCCGAAGATCCGGTGGATCGGCTCGGCCAGCAGCGGGGAGACCCCGAAGCCGCGCAGCACTCCCATCAGTTCCTTGATGGCCTTCTGGGCCTGCCAGGACTCGGTGATCCGCCGGGTGCGCCGCTCCCCGATGCCGTAGACCTCGGCCAGCCGGGCCGGGGCGCTGTCGATCACCTCGAGGGTGTCCTCGCCGAAGCGGTCGGTGATGGCCTGGGCCAGCAGCGGGCCGACTCCGCGCACCAGCCCGGAGCCGAGGTAGCGGCGGATCGCGGGCACCCCGGCCGGGGGCCGGCGCTCGCAGGTCTCGACGGCGAACTGCGAGCCGTGCCTGCGGTGCTCGCCCCAGCGTCCGGTCAGCCACAGCCCCTCGCCGGGGCGCGCCCCGGCCAGCTCTTGGCCCACGGCCGTCAGCGGCTCGCCGCCCGGGTCGGCGGCCCGCAGCGCGGTGAAGCCGTCCTCGCGCACGAACAGCACGAACTCGACGACGCAGTCGAGCGTCTCGGCCGGGGTCTGTGGAGCACGGGCAGGCATACCTGCACGGTATCGCGGCCCTCTGACACCAGCGGCTTCACTCATCCGGGCGACATCGCTCAAGTGGCGTCATGACGGGGTGCGCCGGGCCTCTTGCTTCGTGAGGACCTTCTGCCGAGGAGTCGCCATGCCCCTGCCCCACTCCCGCCCCTCCGCCGCCCCGTCCGCAGCCGCCTCCCGCTCCGCACCCGTCGCCGCACCTGCCGCCGCCTCTTCCCCTGCCACCGTCGCCACCGCGTCCGCGGCACTGCGGGCCAGCTACGCCGACCCGGCCCGAGTGCAGACCGTCCCGGCCGGGCCGCTGTTCGACGTGGTCAGCGTCGCGATGGAGCCGGGCCTCGAGGCGCTGGACCTGCTGCTGCGCTCCGGCGCCCCGATCGGCCCGGTGGCCGCGGACGGCCGGGCGCAGGTACGCCGGGTCGGCTTCCTGCTGGCGCCGGGCACGCTCGCCGCAGCCCGCGGCTTCGCCTGGTGGTGCCGGGCGCACGGGATGCGCACCGTCTCGCACGGCGACGTGGTCGCGCTGCCGCCGCTGCTGGTGGACGCGCGGGCGCGGCTGCAGTGGCTGGTGCCGCCGGAGGCCGGGCCCGCGGTGGCCACGGATCCGGCACTGCTGCTGGCCGCACTTCGCAGGGCACTGGGACGGGGGCCCGCCGCCGCGCCGGGGCCGCGGTGACCGGGCTGTCAACTATCAGCGGCCTGAAGTACTCGTTCGAGTGAGCTTTGGTCGCAGGCCGTCTCCCCGGGGAATCGGGGGCGTAGAACGAGCGGGGCTTCGCGGGAGCGCGGGGCGCCGGGGGCCGCGCCGCGAGGGCGCGCTCGGGAGACGGAGAGGCCTGGCGGGATGGATCGGCAGCACGGCACGCACGATTCCGAGTCCGGGCCGGACCAGGCCCCGCCCGACCGGGAGCTGATCGACCGGGTGCGCGCCGGGGACCTGGAGGCGTACGACCCGCTGTACCAGCGCCACGCCCGGTCAGCGCTGCTGCACGCACGGCACTGGGCGCGTACCGAGGCGGCGGCCGAGGACCTGCGCGCGGAGGCCTTCACGCGAGTGCTCTACGCGATCCGCAACGGCAACGGGCCGACCGAGGTGTTCCGGCCGTACCTGCTGACCACGATGCGGCACGTGGCGCGGGACTGGGCAGAGGGCGACCGGCGGCTGCTGCTGGTGCCGGACCTCGTCGACATCGAGGCCCCGGAACCGGACGTGGACCCGGTGATCGCGGCGCTGGAGCGCTCGCTGGCCGGGCAGGCGTTCATGACGCTGCCGGAGCGGTGGCAGACCGTGCTGTGGCACACCGAGGTGGAGGGTGAGGGCCCGGCGCAGCTGGCCGCGCAGCTGGGGATGGAGCCCGCGGCGGTGGCGGCGCTGTCGTACCGGGCGCGCGAGGGGCTCAAGCAGGCGTATCTGCAAGCGCACATCACCGAGCTGGGGACGGAGTCCTGCCGCCCGTTCGCGGAGAAGCTGGGCGCGGCGGTGCGCGGCAAGCTCGGGCCGCGCGAGAAGGGCAAGGTCGAGGGGCACCTGCGGCACTGCGTGGAGTGCGCGGGACTGTTGGCGATGCTCAAGTACGTCAACGGGCATATCGGTGTGCTGGTCGCGCCGGCGGTGGTCGGCACGGCGGTGGCCACCAAGGCGCTGCTGCTGGTGGTCGCCGGGGCCACCGCCGCCGGGTCGACGGGCACCGCGCACGCCGGGCTGCTCGCCCGCGGGCTGTCCAAGGCGAAGCACGCCTCGCCGCGCCAGCAGGCGGTGGCGGCGACCACGACGGCCGCGGTCGCCGCCGCGGCGCTGGCCTTCGCGCTGACCGGCGGCAGTCCCACGCCCCCGGCCGCGAAGCCGAGTTCGAGCCCTGTCGCGGCCCCGCCGCCGTCCGCCGCGCCGAGCCCGCCGGTCGTCATCGTCAGCGCAAGTCCCAGCGCGAGCCCGAGCCCCGCCGCGTCCAGCCCGAGTCCCAGGCCCAGGCCGAGCCGTCCGCACCACACGCCGAGGCCCAGCAGCCCCGCGCCCAGCCCGAGCCCGTCCCCGAGCGCCTCGCCGTCCGCGTCGCCATCGCCGACGCACGTGATGTGTCCGGGCATCTCGCTGCAGGTGCTCGGCGTGGAGCTGCACTTCGCGGTGGAGGTGGGCGTGACGCTCAACGGCCAGCAGGTCCTGCTGCTTGCTCTACCCGAGTGCGGCAGTGGCGGGCCGCCCACCCCGTTCTGACCGTTCTGAGCTGCGCGGTGATCCAGCACGACGATTCCGCGCAAGGATCCAACACAGACGCTCAGCTCGCCGAGGCGGCCACCGTCCAGTTCTGGCTGGTGGCCCCGGTGCAGGTCGCGACGTCGAGCAGCGTGCCGTCAGCGGCCGCTCCCCCGACGGTGTCGAGGCACAGGCTGGTGTCAGCCGCGCTCGTGACGGTTCCGCCCGAGGTGACGTTCCACAGCTGCGCCGCCGCCCCGGTGCAGCTTTCGATCGCCACGGGGGCACCCGCGACGGCGCTGCCGGTGCCGGCCTGCATGCACATGTTGCCGTACACAGTCAGCTCGTGCGTGCTCGTGTAGTTCCACGACTGGTTTCCGCCGCCGTTGCAGTCCCACAGATCGAGCTGCGTGCCGCTCGTGGTGGAGAAACCGGGGACGTCGACGCAGCGACCGGACGCGGAGCCCTGGATCTGGGTGCCGGGAGGCGCGGCGGGCTGGTCGTTGACCGGCGGGATCGTCCCGAATCCGTAGCCCCACTTCAGCTGGTCCACGCCGGTGGCGCTGTTGTTCACCAGGCGCCCCTTCGCGTCGAGGCTCTCGATGGAGTACGAGTCGCCGAAGCGCAGCCCGGGCCAGTAGACCAGGCCCATGCCCATACCCCGGGCGATGTCGGTCGTGGCGGCGAGGTAGGACGTGTAGACGTTGCCGTTGTGGGCGCCGTAGTTCAGCCCGATCGTCATCGGCGAGCCTGCCTCGTCGATGATCGTGCGGTAGGCGTACGCGCCGATGCGCGGCAGCAGGTTGCTGATCCACTCGGCCTCGGTGGTGTAGCTGGCCCAGTAGCCGTAGAAGTGCAGCGAGAGCAGCGTGCCGTCCAGCGCGGCGCTGGCGCCGACCCCGCTGACGTTGTCGTTGTAGCCGCTGCCGCTGATGACCACCCGGTTGCGGGGGACGTTGCCGTGCCGCGCGAGCCAGTCCGTGCAGACCTGCACCCACTGGTCGGGGGTGTAGCCGAACGGCTCGTTCATCGGCTCGAAGTAGACCCTGGAGTTACCGCGGTACTCGCTGGTGACGGTGTCCCACATCGTGTTCCACGCGGCGAGGTCGTCGATCTTGCCGTCCTTGGCGGTGTTCGACTCCCAGTAGCTGAGGATGACCTTGTCGCCCGCCGCGGTCGCGGCGTCGATGGTCGCGCGGTAGGAGTTCCACCAGGCGGTGCCCACGCTCGCCGGGTTGATCGGCAGTCGCAGGGTGTTGGCACCGAGGTTCTTGCTGAACCCGGCGACCATCTTCTCGGTGATGCGGTAGACGGTGCGGTAGCTGTCGGTAACGCTCAGCCCGCTCGGGACGACCGCGTCACTGGCGTAGTTGTCGCGCGGATCGGCCCAGTTGACACCGTGAAAGCTGCTCGGCGCGGCCGCGGTGGACGCCGCGGCCTTTGCGTTGTCAGCGGCGGTATTCGATGCGAACGCGTTGGACATCGTCGCGCCTGCCAGCAGGCCGACCGAGACGAGGAGCGCTGAGCCTCTGCGCCACGTAAGGAGTTTCACGGTGTTCGTCCCTTTTATCTGCTCGGCCGTGCGCTGTCGAGAGTCTGACATCGCGCCGTAAACTATCGATCGTCAACTACTTCGTCAATGGATCAGATGAAGGGGACCGGTCCGGGCGGCGGCGCGGAGAGCGCGATTCCCGCGGGCCAGGCCGCGAAACTTTCCCGGCCAGGCTTGCCAGCCTTCTGATACCCAGCGTCGTAGCCCCGCGCGACGCGGGGCTGTTCAGCGGCACCGAACAGCCCCGCGGCCAAGCGGTTCGAGCGCGAACCGGGCGACATCCCGCACGGTCGACCGTTGCGGGCGGCGCACGGCCTCTGCACACTGCGCCTGTCATCGGCCGCAGGCCGCACCGGGCACCGCGGCCTTCGCGCAACGCGCGCACGAACGGAATCCGGACGCGCTCACTCCGACCGATCCGGGTGGCCTGCGGTCACCCGAATTGTTAGCGCTAACAATGGAGGCTTCGATGCTCACTCTCCGAAAGCGCGCGGCCGTGGCGATCACCACGGCCGCCGGGCTCGTCACCGCCGGCGGCGCGCTGGCCGCCGTGGGGGCACCGGCGCAGGCGGCCACCGCCGGCTGCTCCGTGTCCTACGCAATCAGCTCGCAGTGGCAGAGCGGCTTCGGCGCCAACGTCACCATCACCAACCTCGGCAGCGCGATCACCGGCTGGACCCTGACCTGGTCGTTCGGCGCCGGCCAGACCATCACCCAGCTGTGGAACGGCAGCTACACCCAGTCCGGCGCCGCCGTCTCCGTCAGCAACCTGTCATACAACGGCTCGATCGCCACCGGCGGCAACACCGCGTTCGGCTTCAACGGCGCCTGGAACAACAGCTCCAACCCGATCCCGACCGCCTTCAGCATGAACGGCGTCGCCTGCACCGGCAGCGTGACCACCTCGGCGTCGGCCAGCGCGAGCAGCTCACCGTCCTCGTCGCCCTCCTCGTCACCGTCTCAGGGTGCCACCCAGGGCCCGTGCGATATCTATGCGGCGGGTGGTACGCCGTGTGTGGCGGCGCATTCCACGACGCGGGCGTTGTACGCGGCGTATGGCGGGAGTCTGTATCAGGTGCGTCGCTCCTCCGATGGCAGCACCCTGAACATCGGGGTGCTCAGCGCCGGCGGGTACGCGAACGCGGCGGCGCAGGACTCGTTCTGCGCGGGGACCAGTTGTGTGATCACGGTGATCTACGATCAGTCGGGGCGGGGCAACAACCTGACGGATGCCCCCGGGGGTGGGGCGGCGGGCGGTCCGGACAACCTGGCCAACGCCACCGCGGCGCCCACCAGCCTGAACGGGCATGAGGCGTACGGGGTGTACGTGGCGGCGGGGACCGGGTACCGCGACGACAGCACGTCGGGGATCGCGACCGGGGATGCGGCGGAGGGGGAGTATGCGATCTTCGACGGGACGCATGTCAACGGCGGGTGCTGTTTCGACTACGGCAACGCCGAGACCTCCAACAACGACACCGGCAACGGGCATATGGAGGCGATCTACTTCGGGACGATCAAGGTGTGGGGGTTCGGCAGCGGGGCGGGTCCGTGGATCATGGCGGACATGGAGAACGGCCTGTACTCCGGGGTCAACGCGGGGTTCAACGCGAACGATCCGACGGTGAACTACCGGTACACCACCGCGATCGTGAAGGGCACCGCGAACCTGTGGGCGATCAAGGGCGCCAACGCCCAGTCCGGGGGCCTCTCAACCCTCTATAGCGGGGCGCGCCCGAACGTCTCGGGCTACAACCCGATGCACAAGGAGGGCGCCATCATCCTGGGCATCGGCGGCGACAACAGCAAAGGCTCCGCCGGCACCTTCTACGAAGGCGTCATGACCACCGGCTACCCATCCGACACCACCGAGAACTCCGTGCAGGCCAACATCGTCACAGCCGGATACGGCCACTGAGCCGTACCGGCAAAACCACGCCCGGATAGCTCCGACGCCGTACCTCCAACCCTCGGAGGTGCGGCGCCGGAGTACCACTCCAGCAGTGTCATTCGAGCGGCGACGCGTCTGCCAAGGCGCACAATGGCGTGGTGTCGAAATCGCGCGCCCGCTCGCATGCCGTACCAAGACCACAACTGTGCCCCTGCGGGCTCGGCGCGCCCTACGCGCAGTGCTGCGGCCGCTTCCACCATGACGCTGAGCGCGCCGCGCCGACGGCTGAGCTGTTGATGCGGTCACGCTTCAGCGCGTTCGCTGTCCGTGATGCCGCCTACCTACTACGGACCTGGCACGCGTCCGCCCGGCCCGCGCGCATCGACTTGGACCCGTCCCAGGTGTGGACCCGCCTGGAGATCCTCGGCGCAACCGGCGGCAGTCCGCTACACACGGAGGGCACCGTCGAGTTCCGCGCCCACTACACGGGACGCACCGGCCCCGGCGAACTGCACGAGAACAGCCGGTTCGCACGCGCCGACGGACGCTGGACGTACCTGGGGACGGTCCCGCGCGGCTGAACCGTCCCACGCTGACATGCCGTCAGCGCGGCGGGCCGACGATGACGTTGCCGTACTGCCCGGAAATCGCCGGGTCGGGCTTCACCTGGAAGTCGGCCGGGCGCGGGGTGGACTTGTCGCGGCCGGTCGCCCGGAACATCCCCTCGATGCCGGCCGGAGTGTTGATCATCAGCAGGTCGGCCTTCTTCGAGGTGATCCGGTACGCGTGCGGGACCTGCTTGGGCAGGAACACCACGCCGCCCTCGGCCAGCTCGTACTCCTGATCGTCGTACCACACCAGCGCGGTGCCCTTGATCAGCATGAACACCTCATCCTCAAGCGTGTGCTTGTGGTAAGGCGGCGCCTCCCCCTCGCTCACGTCGAAGCGCCCGATCATCAGCTGGCCGTCGGTGGCCGCACCGTCGAGCAGCATCGCCAGCGTGCCGCCGTCGAGCCACTCCAGTTGCTGCTGCTGCTCGGGCTGTGCGATATAGACCATGCTCATGGACGGCTCCACCTTGTTCCGATCAGCAGCCCTGTCCAGCGCTCAGGACTCAGGCCCTTACCCGCACCACATTAAGCGGACGATATGAACAGGACGGTGCCGTCCGCTCAGGACTCGATCTTACGGGCGCGCGTTCGCAGGTTCTCGGTGAGCTGCTCCTCGAGCTGGTTCCCTCCTCTTCGACGGCCGCCTGGGCGGCCGGCCGACGCCGGGCGCTAATTGACGGGTTGTCCGGTGATGGCGCGGGAGATCACCAGGCGCTGGATCTCGCTGGTGCCCTCGAAGATCGTGTAGATCTTGCTGTCCCGATACCACCGCTCCACCGGATGCTCCCGGCTATAGCCCGCACCCCCCAGGATCTGCACCGCCTTCTCGGTCACCGCCACCGCCACCTCCCCCGCCTTCAACTTCGACATCGACCCCTCCCCCGCCGTAAACGCCCGCCCGCTACGCCCCATCCAGGCCGCCCGCCAAATCAACAACCGCGCACAATCGATCTCCACCCGCATATCCGCCAGCGCGAACCCGATCGCCTGGTTCTGCGCAATCGGCCGCCCGAACTGCACC
>Ga0307507_10000072_pt1 | contig 158056 bp, 42 predicted proteins | sample 7_EM_MG_FD_207223 | JGI IMG/M metagenome (GOLD analysis project Ga0307507, IMG submission 207223) | Populus trichocarpa ectomycorrhiza microbial communities from riparian zone in the Pacific Northwest, United States - 7_EM | ecosystem: Host-associated > Plants > Roots > Unclassified | place... | reverse complement strand
AATTAAGCTCTTTATAACTACCCTAGGTCACCTAGTAATCCTTAAACAACCCTAGATAAAGCTATATAAGGTAACTATTAATTAGGACAACCTTAAGCTTCTATTTACCGCCTCCTGTTGCAAGCAGAAGTGCCTTATAACTCGCTGCTTAAGCCCTAAACCGAAATCTAAAAAATCCACTAGGATCTACCAGTCTAAGATTTCCACTGACGTTTACTCTATACCTAAAAAGTCCACCCAATTCCACCAATATAAGATTTCCGCCGACATCTACTAAGGACCTAAAAATTACACTAAACCATATAACCCAACCCTAACTACCCTACCGCCCTAAACCAAGCAGAAGCTTAAGCTTAATATATAAAGGTACCAGAAGAACTGGTATTCTACTATAAAAAGGATACTTAAAGAACCCAAACCTAAATCTGATACTGACTCTGTACCTAACAGCGACTCCATACCTAACACTAACTCCGTACTTAACACTAAACCTAAAACCATATAAGAAACTAAGGACGATCTAAGCTCGCTTGACACCTTAGATATCTATATAATTAGAGCTACCCTATTAGTATAACTTGCTAGGAAACCTAAATATACAATCTTCGCCGTTATAATGGCCGATATTAAAAAGGCCCTAGCACTAAAGAAGTACACCAACCTTGCCATAAAAGTACTAGTATGCCACTATAAGCACCTAGAGGTATTCTTATAAAAGAAAGCTAATAAGTTAGTAGAGCACCAACTATATAACCACAAGATTATACTTAAAGAAGGAAAACAGCTAGGATTTAGACCACTATATAGAATGTTTTAAAACGAACTCTAAGTGCTACGGAAGTACTTAGACGAACACCTTAGTAAAGGATTTATTAGGGTAAGCTCTTCGCCCGTAGCTATACCTATAATCTTTATTAAGAAACCTAGCGGCGGTCTGCGCTTTTGTATAGACTATTAAGCTCTTAACGCTATTACTATTAAAAATCAGTACCCGCTCCCATTAATTTAAGAGACATTAAATTAATTAAGTAAAGCTCGCTACTATATAAAACTTAACCTTATCTATATATTTAACCACCTCCGTATTATAAAAGGAGATAAATAGCTTACTATATTCCGCACTAAGTATAGACTATTTAAATACTTAGTAATGCCGTTTAGCCTCACAAATACCCCAAGTTTATTTTAGCACTTTATAAATAATACCTATAACCTTACCTAGACGTTTTCTATACTGCCTATATTAACAATATCTTGGTATATAGCAATAACCTAACTAAATATAAGAAATACGTTAATCTTATCCTAAAAGCTCTGCGTGGAGCTAGCCTACAGTTAGATATAGATAAATGCGAATTCCACAAAACGGAAGTTCTATATCTCGGACTTATTATTTCTATAGACGGCATATAAATAGACCTAAAGAAGATTAAAGCAATTGTGAACTGGCAAGAACTTAAGAATGTTAAGGACATAAGAGCCTTTATAAGATTTGCTAACTTCTACTAACGGTTTATTAATAACTTCTCTGCTCTAGTTTCACCCCTTATAGCTCTAACCTAAAAAGATAAAGCCTTTATCTTTAATAAGGAATATAAGAAGGCCTTTACCTATCTAAAAGTTATATTCACCACTATACCCATACTCTAACACTTTAACCTAAACCGAAAGAGTATTATAGAAGCTAATTTATCCAACTACATTACTAAAGGCATTCTGTCTCAGTATAATAAGGAAGAAGTACTATACCCTATAGCGTACTTCTTAAAATAACTAAGTTTAGCTAAATATAACTACGAGATCTACGATAAGGAATTATTAGCTATTATTAGATGTTTTAAACAATGGCAACCCAAACTAGAAGGCGCCGGATTTCTAATTAAGGTCCTTAGTAACTATAAAAATCTATAGTATTTTATAACTATAAAGCAGCTAAGTTATTATTAAGCCCACTAGTTAAAATACCTATCCCATTTCCAATTCTTAATTATATACTATCTAGGCGTTTAAGGTTAAAAACCTAATACCCTAACCTAATGTTTACAAGATATACCAGCACAGGAAGAAGCGCGTACCTACTATAATTAAACTCTGCTTTGCCCTAAACTATTTAACCCTCCCGTTAAAGACATTATAATATATATCCTTTAAATAACTAATGTAACGAAGCCTTGTAGCAGGAACTACGGTAGACTTGTTATTGGGCTAGGTATGTAGATATTAAATAAGTTAATAATATAACAGTAACAAATAACAACTGGTGTAGAGTGGTTGCCTAACAGATTAACTTTAATTGTATTCTGAGATTTACTATAAAGAAAGAACTATCTAGGTAGGGACTGTGGTCCTTTAAATACACATCCATACTCCTAAGAAACTCTCCTTATATATAAGATACGTAAGGTACATATTGTATATAGACATTCTCTTTATATACCGCGTATACCGCGTACAACATTATATAACTTACTTACTATTCCTTATTATATGGTTCTACGGGATCTATCCTGGCCTATGCCTATATTAACTAACTAACTTCTGCTAACTCCTCTTTAAGTAGTTGTAACATTATACTTAAAGCATCCATAACACCATCTCCCTCCTCTTTATCTTTGTCCTTAAAGATTCCTAATATCTCTAAGTTGTCCACTAGAGGTGTAATGTCCGTTTAATTAATTTGGTTAATATTGTTACTTACTATACCTAAAGCCCCTTTACTTTCCCAAGCTGCTCGCCAGTCTCGTACCGCTGCAGTTGTTTTATTACTAGGTGAAGTTATACCTTTTTATTCTCATTGCGCAAAAAAGGGGTTGGTTTATGTTATAATTACGTCACCTATTAACTAGCAACCTTCCTCCTATGCTAAGTGTACGTAAGCAAACATACGGTTGTTCTATAATATTCGTTCTGTCTCTAATGCTAAGTATATACATTCTATTACTCTTAATAGCCTTTAAGTACCCTTATTAATTGCTGCTAGGGTCCTAGGTTTAATCTACCACTATAAAGCTTAATAGTAAACCGTTAAGTACTTTAGACGAGATTTGTTAACTTTAAGATAATAAGGAAAAGATCCTTACTAAGGAAGACCGGATTTATAAGGCTTATAGGTCTGCTTATACTTATCTCCTTTATCTTAAAAAAAAAAATGCGTAAGAAGGTTTGTTTTAAGGAGTGGAAGCTTATAGAATAAGGTCTTTAGGAACTTGGTGATAAAAGAACGGAAGTTCTTCCTATAGTAAGGGAAACAACTCTAAATACCTTAGCAGGTGCTCCTCTTAAGTCCCCCTTAGGTAATTTATTCTTTAGCGATTTTTCTTTATTAATGCTGCCTGACCCATTCTCTTCCAATACTCCTATACCTTTTCTATAGCGTTCTTTAAATTATTTAGTAGTTCCTAGGTAGTCTCTTTATAGCCTATCCACTTTACTTTATACCATATTTTATTATTAATGTCCTTGTGCCCAATAATCTTTAAAACTTGCCATTTATTCTCTTCTTGTCCTCTATATATATCTGCCTTATAGACTAATAACTTAACATTTCTATATACTGGTTCTAGCATTGTAATATACTATATAGGGTAGATCTTTATTTTCTTTAGTAAGTTAAGTCTATATATAACTTCTAAGATTTTTACTTTGACTATAAATGGTCCTAGTTTAATGTGGTCCAACTTCTTACTTAGTTGTTAACTTTTAAAATTTTTATATAGTAGCTATACTTTATCCCCCTCCTTAAGATCTGGTCCCTTAGATCTCTTAGCATTATAGTACCTTTTTATTCTTTCTTATACCAACTTTGCTACACTTTTAAGATAATTATAGAGATTTATTAACCTCTCTATTCTTTCTTTAGCTGTGCTACTCATTTTCTTTACTTATTATAGCGATAATAATGTTCTTAGTTTATACCCATAGTTTGCCTTAAAAGGTAACATACCTATCCCTTCCTGTAGTGTTGTATTATATGTAAACTATATAACTAGTAATAATAATACCTAATTATTCTGTGTATAATTAACATAATACCTTAAGTACTGTTTTAATGTTTAGTTTAATCTTTCTATTTAACTATCTGTTTGTGGGTAATATATAGTTAACATTACTGCTTAAACCTCTTATTCTGCTAAGAACACTTCCTAAAATACTGCTATAAATCTTAGATCTTTGTCTAATATAATCTTTATTAGTGCTCTATATCTTACAAATACTTCTTTAATATAGATTTTAGCTATATCTTCTACAGATATTTCTTCTATACATGCTATAAAGTATACCCACTTTATTAGCTTATCCGCTATTACTAAGATTGCGTTATAGTCTTATCCAGTAATAGAATCTTTTAACTTTGGTAACTTTATAATAAAGTCCTATAATATAACCTCCTATAGTTTTTTGGGTACCTTAATAGGTTATAGCCCTCTATACGGCTTATACCTTATTAGTTTATTTTTCTAGTAATTTAGATATTCCTTTATAACTTGTCTTACTAGTCACCAGATTCCTTAAATAATATATTCCTTTTAAAGTCTTAACACTAAGCCTATAGCTCTGTTATGTCCCTATATTATTCCTTTATAAAAGTCTTTTACAAACTCCTCTGCTACTAACTTTGGTATATATATAGCCTCTTAATGCTTATACTGCTTTAAGTCTAGATCCTCTACCTATACTTCTTAGATCTTCTATATCCAATTACTTTTTAGTAATTTATAAACTTGTTCTTCTCTAGTTACTATAATCTTTAGATAATTATACCTAATTATTCCATCTTAATCCTGTTGCAGTAAAGCTCCTAATAGCTTTTCTTTACTTTGTAACTCTACCCTTCTACTAAGTACGTCTACTCTTACATTTTCAGTACCTTTAGTATACTAAATTTTAAAGTAATACTCTGTAAGCATTTCCGCCCATCTAACCTATCTTTAGTTTAGTTTCTTTGTTATTAAAAACCCTATTAGGTTTTTATAATCCGTCTTAACTATAAATAGTTTCTCTATACCTTATAAAAATGCTCTCTATTTTTTAAGAGCTGTAACTATACCTAATAACTCCTTGTTATAGATATTATAGTTTAACTCTGGTAGTGTTATTTTCTAACTATAATATGCTACTGGATACCATCTATCTGGATGCCTCTATAGTAGGCATACTCCTAATATAAAGTCTAATATATTTGTTTCTATAACCGTTTCTAGCTTTAGCTGGTAGATTTTAAGGATTAGATCCTAGGTAAACAACTCCTTAAGTTCCTTAAATAACTTTTTTTACTTACTGCCCCATATCTATAGTTCCTTCTTTTTAGTCAGTTTTGTAAATAGCTTAATACTCTTTAACCACTATGCTATAAACCTCCTATAGTAGTTATAAAACCCTAGGAACAATCTTAACTATATAATATTCTCTAGTTCTTACCAACTTACTATAGCTTTAACTTTCTTTAGGTCTATGCTAATTTTTCCTAGTTTAATAATAAATCTAACAAAATTGGTCTTTCTGGTGAAGAACTTACATTTCTTAATTGCTACTGGCATTTTTTCTTCTTATAGTCTCTTTAAGACCCACTTAATATATTCTCCATATTCTTCCTCACTCTTAGAGTAGATAATAATGTTATTAAGGTATACTATAATAAACTTATTAAGGTATTCTCCTAATACACTATTAATTTATTTCTAAAATATTACTAGTGCATTTATAAGTCCAAACTGCATTACTAATGGCTTATATAGTCCTTCCTTTAACCTAAAGGCTGCCTTCTATTTATCTCCTTCCTTAATCCTAATCTAGTGGTACACCTATCTTAGATCTATTTTTGTAAAGATCTTTACATTGCCTATCCTATCTTAGATTTCACTAATTAAGGGTAAAGGATATCTATCCTTTTATATAATGCTATTTAACTATCTATAGTTAATGCACATCCTAAGTTTTTCATTTTTCTTTAGGATAAATAATACTGGATATCCTGCTGATAGCTATGACGGTCTAATATATCCCTTTTATAAATTCTCCTAAATAAACTCTTTAAGCGCTATTAACTTGGTTTTAGTAAGCTTATAGATTAAAAAGAACTTTAGACTAGTTCCTAGTTCTAATTCTATCTTATAGTCTTATACTGCGTACTTTAATAGCTTTTTACTCTTAGGTAACTATAACCTTTTACTATACTTATAGTATCTTTTTGGTTCGTAACTTAAGCCTTACTTAGTCTTTTTATATATTACTCTAACCTAGTACTATACTAACTTGGTTTGCTATTGCATCTTATATTATTATATGTCTTTAATATTAACTTATCCTATAACCTAATTAACCCTTAGATTTGTAACGGGACTAGCCTAGTTACAGTAGGAACATCTCGGTGAAACACTCGATATACAAATTCCGACGCTTTGACCAAATTCTACCGAATTCGGCCAGCTTAATCAACTTCTGCCAAGTTCTACCAGATCAATCAAATTCTACCAAAGTCCGTTAAAGACCGCGTGCGTATATACGCACACATTAACCACCAAGACCCCTAACTATTTAATTATAGGATTCCCTTGTTATTCCTTTCTCTTCTTTACGCGACGTCTTGTTCCTAGCAAGAGCTATATACCCTTAGATTTAGATAGAATTTATACTATTCCTTTAAATCTTCCCTGAAGTCTCTTTGCGCCCTTATATTATGTTGCGTTAATACCACTACCCTTAAAATGGCAAACGAACTCAAATCCGCCACGTCAGCCATTATGGCCCTAGTTAGGGAACAAATAACTATAATACAACAGTCCTTTACAGATGCCTTAGCCTAGTAACAAGCTATACTAGAAGCTCAGCATTAGTAATTAATTGAAGTAATACACAAAGAACTCTATAACGCCAAAGTACTTGCGTTAGAGACCCTAATAGCAACACCTATAAATAAGATTAAGATAACTGTATGTAAACCCGGCCCATTAAATACAAACCCTAAACCAGTAATGGTAGCTTAACCCGTACCTATAACGAACCCAGTACCTACTATAAAATTAGAAAAGCTTCCTAACCCTCTAATGTTTAATGGAAATTAAAATAACCTACATCCCTTTGTAACCAAGCTCCATCTTAAACTTTTAATAAACTATAACTAATACCCTACTAAAGCTAGCAAAGTTAGCTATAGAATGTCTTATTTAAGCAAAGATGCTGTATGAACCATGGACCTATTCTTCTGTAATGGCACCTTTATTAATTTTAAAACCTTTGTCTCTCTGCTAGAACAAATATATAATAACACCAGCCGCGAACACACCGCTATTACTAAACTTAAAAACCTATAATAATGGAACCAAGACTTTACAAGCTTCTTTTTAGAATTTTTAGGCCTTGTTAGTGAACTGGATTGGAATAAAGCCGCTAGAGTTGCTGCTCTTTAATGAGCTATTTTAGATAAAATTAGAGTATAGTTAGTAGGTAGGGAACTGCTAAAGGACCTACCTAAATTTGCTATAATGTATTAATGAATTAATAAGGACCTTTGATATAATAAATAGACTTATTCTCTAAAGCCAACTACACCTTATGTTTAAAGCTCCGCGAAACCGACATATACCCTAAAGTGTAACCCTTCTCCGAAACCTACGCACGACCCTATGGACCTTAACGCTACTTAATCCTATGCACCCTTAGGAACCAACAAATAAAGAACTTGAGCTATAAATAGAGAATGCTTTGGATGTGGTAGAAAAGGACATATTTAAAGGAATTGCTGAACTTACCCTTTTAAAAAAATCCGCTGTAGTTCCTCCCGGTCTTTAAATCGCATCCACTCCTCAAATCGCACTTGTTCTTTAAGTTATACTTATTCCATAAATCATACCTAGTCGTCACAAAGCATCTTACCTTTAGTTAACTTGGAAAATAAATCGTCCTAGGGCCAAGTTGTGCCTTAGGATAAGAAGTGGAAGAGTATAAGTGTCTAGGCTCTTCTAGCGCTAATATATAACATAACTCCCTTAATATACTTAGTAAAATTCAAATACTTAAAAAATAGAAGGAGGTACAAATACTAATAGACAGCGGAGCTACTAGCATAGGCTTTATTAATACAAACTACGCAAAAACTTAACGCCTAAATTTAAAGAAACTTAATAAGCCCTAAGGCTTATAAGGCTTTAATGGTAAGCCCTTAATACATAGCAAACTAACGCACTACGCTCTTATAAAGATGTGGATGGGTAAACACCTTAAATATGTTTCCTTATTTGTGACACCCCTAAAGCATTATAAGATAATACTTAGATATAGATAGCTAAAACAACATAACCCTTTAATTAGTTGGGTTAAAGAAATACTAAAGTTCCGCATAACCTACTGCCAAAGTCATTGCTTAAAACACTACCTACCCTACAAATATATACAAGATTATTTAAATTTAATATAATACAAACTGCCCCTACCATGGACCCTAAGCTAAAATAATAAGGCTATAACTGCTAATTGTAGTAAAGAATGCAAAGACGTTACGCTAAAACCTCTTAAAATTCATATAATACAAGCCGCACCTTTTATTTTATTAGCACGAAAATAAGACCATAAAATCTTTGCTATAACTATAGAAGACATTAAGAAAGCACTAGAACTAAAGCAATATATTAACCCTTAACCTCTTATACCTAAAGAATACCACAATCTAATTAATAAGTTTAAGAAAAGATTTGCAAACTAACTACCCCTATATTAGGATGTATACAATTTTAAGATAGAACTTGAACCTAGTATAACACCAAAGTTTGGTCCGCTATACAGCATGTTATAAAAAGAACTGCTTATAATATAATAGTACCTCAATAAGCATCTAGAAAAGGATTTATTTGCCCTAGTTAATCTCCATTTGCCTTACCCATACTATTTATTAAAAAGCTAGAAGGAGGCTTAAGATTCTATGTTAATTATTAAGCTCTAAACGCAATTATAATTTAAAACCAATATCCTATTCCCTTAATTTAAGAAACGCTTAACCACTTATTAAAGGCACAGTACTTTATAAAGCTTGATATAGTCGCCGCCTTTAACCAAATCTGTGTCCGTAAAGGAGATAAAAAGTATATAGCTTTTTATACACAATGGGGACTCTTTAAATACCTAGTAATGCCATTTGGCATAAAGAATAGTCCTAGTATGTTTTAGCAATACATTAACAATACGCTTTAAGAATTCCTTAATGTATTTGTTTCTACGTATATTAATAATATCTTAATCTACTTATCTTTGCTTTCTAAATACCAGAAGCATATCTAAATGGTCCTTAAATGCCTACGAGACATGGGTTTGCAATGCAATATTAAGAAATACAAGTTCCACGCATTTAAAGTCACGTACTTAAGCCTAATTATATCCCGCAACGGAATTAAAATGGACCCTAAGAAGGTTGCTGCAATTGTAAACTAGAAAAGCCCTAGTAATATATAAAACATTTAAGGATTTCTAGGATTTACAAATTTCTATTATTAATTTATTAATTAGTTCTTAAAAATTGCCTAACCGTTGGTAAACCTAATAAGGAAGAATATAAAATTTAAATGGACTACTAGATGCGAACAAGCTTTTAATAACTTAAAACAATATTTTACAACCACTCTAATTCTTGCCCACTTTAACCCTAACCTTAAATGTGTCATTAAAACAGACTTATCTAATTATGCCCTAGGGGGAGTGTTGTCGCAATATAATAAGAACGGTAAGCTGCGCCTAGTAGCCTTTCTCTCCTAAAAGCTCGCCCCTACCAAATTAAACTATAAGATATATAATAAGGAACTACTTGCAATTGTTAGATACTTTAAATAATAGCGCCTAGAACTTAAAGGATTATTATTTCTAATACGTGTGTTAACAGACTATAAAAACCTATAGTACTTTATAACTATAAAGCAGTTAACGTAGTGCCAAATCTATTAGGCTAAATACCTCTTATAATTTAACTTTAAGATTATATACTAACTAGGCAAACTTAATTAGAAACCTGATATATTAACATAACAATTATAAGACTTACCTATGAACGCCTTAGACAAACAAATTACAAATTAATTACGGATCTTATTGCCCCCTAAATATTTTAAGAAACTACATCCTATATTCCTAAATACGGAACTTAATAAAAATAAATTAGAAATTAATAAATGGGAAATAGAAATTAATAAGCTAATGGAATACAAATACAAGAGTAATATATGGATAGTAGATGTAATAAAAGCAATTTAAATAGGAAAACAACAGCATAAAGATATCACACTCGCCAAATATAAAATTTGTAATAATCGACTATACTATTAACAGAAGATGGTAGTTCTAAACTCCAAACCCTTACAATTTAAGATACTCAAATTTATACACGATTCCCCTATAGTAGGACATCCTGGCCATACAAAGACTTATAAGATTATTCAACGAGCATACTACTAGCCTATAATGCACAACTATATACAAAAATACATTTAAGTATATAGAATGTGTATACACAGAAAGACCTCTTATATAAAGAAACAAGGAGTACTTTAACTATTGCCAATTCCAATATAAAGATGGTGAGATATCTTGATTAACTTTGTAGTTAACTTGCCTAATAGTAACAGGTTTATAAACATTATGGTAGTTATTAACTGTTTTATAAAAATGCAATACATGATTCCTATGGACTTAATTAATATAATATTAGTAGCTGAATGTTTTATTAAACACGTCTTTAAGCTACACAGACTTCCTAATTTAATAATATCCAACTATAGAAGCCAGTTCGTTTTAGACTTCTAATAAGCCCTATATAAACAATTAGATATTCAAACACAACTCTTAACTGCATTTTATTCAGAGATAGATAGCTAAACTGAAATTGCGAACGCGATTATAGAATAATACCTGCAAATGTACTGCTCCTACCTGTAAAACAACTGGGAAAAGTGGCTACCCTTAGCTAAGTTTACTGCAAATAATATAATAAACGAATTAACAGGCGTAACGCCGTTCTATGCGACCTATAGATAAGATCCCCAACTTGGATTTAAACCACAACCTAAAATCAATATAATAGGACCTACAATTAAACAAATCCAGTTGATTAACGCGTATAACTTTGCTAATTAAATAAAGCAGTTAACAGAACTATTATAAAGTAAATTAGTGTACGCTTAAACAGTATAAGAATAGCACACAAATAAAGGACAAGCTCCTGTATGGGACTTTAAGGAAGATAATGTGGTTTACCTAAACACACAAAACCTAAAAACTTAACGGCCCTTAAAGAAACTTAACTGGAAGTTTGCAGGCCTATACCAAATTAAGAAGAAATTAAGCCCGTGTGCTTATAAGCTTAAACTACCAACTAAGATAAAAATACATCTAATGTTTTATATAAGCTTGCTATAACCTTTAAAGGGTAAACCTATAATGCGCAAAGTGCCGCCGCTACCTTTTGTAATTATCAACAATAGTAACAGTTCTTACTTTATTAACTTAATTAACAATATATAATGGAAAACACAATCCAAACAATTTAAACTTCTTATTAAGTGGGAAGGATATAAAATATAAACCTAGGAGCTCTATAAGCAAGTTAAGACCAATACACCTTCCCTAGTAAAAGAATTCCATAAAGACCATCCTTCGCGGCCTGCTTTAGCTAAATGGATATAATATAAAGGCAAACAACTACCACCTAACACAAATATATGAAACACAACAGTAGGAAGCTCAAACTTAAAAAGAACTTAAAAAACATTACAATATTTATAACATAATTACATAATATATAAGATGTTAAGGAACTTTAACCGCCGGTTAAAGTTGTCTAATTGGTTAGATTTGCCTTGCCAAGACCCACTGCAAAGATATCAGTTCTGCTCACCACCTTAACTAAGCCAATAGCAATTTTCTATCCCGGGGATAGAAAATCCTAATTAGTCCACTTAATAATAGAACTGGCAAAACTCTACACCACTACTAACGCAACTATACAAACGCGACAAATAATAAGTCTTAACTAAATTAAATTATTTTAAACCTTTGGCTAAAGGGGGGGTACTATAATGGGACTAGCCTAGTTATAGTAGGAACATCTTAGTAAAACACTCAATATACAAATTCCGACACTTTAACCAAATTCTACCGAATTCGGCTAGCTTAATTAACTTCTGCCAAGTTCTGCCAGATTAATTAAATTCTACCAAAGTCCGTCAAAGACCGCGTGCGTATATACGCACGCATTAACCACTAAGACCCCTAAATATTTAATTATAGGATTCCCTTATTATTCCTTTCTCTTCTTTACGCAACGTCTTATTCCTAGCAAGAGCTATATACCCTTAGATTTAGATAGAATTTATACTATTCCTTTAAATCTTCCCTAAAGTCTCTTTATGCCCTTACAAGATTGTATTCCTGTAACTAAGGCATTCCTAATATCGCCTTATCCTTTCCTAATAGTAGGATATTAAAAGACATCTTAACTTATTTTCCTTTAATGGTTAACTAAATAGGTCCTATTTTAAGATTAATAATACCTCCTCTATAGGCTATTAGATCTCCTAAAATTATTATAAGTGGATATAAGTGTTCCTTTTGTCTATATAGTAACCCTATTTTTTCCACTACTGCTAGTAATATATAGTTCCTTATTGCTCCACTGTCTACTAGTGCTTTAAACTGCTAATTGCGCTATTTAACTTATAAGTTTAAGTATTGTCCTTAGATTCCTTTAAGGGTTTAAGGCTCTACTACTGGTTCCCTCTAGTTCTATAGGCCTCCCCTTTTCCCAACTATTAGCTACTAGATCCTATTTATACTTAGTCCTCTCTAGGCCAATACTTAGTTTATTTTTCCCCCTCTATATACTATAGACAAGTATTCTCTAAACAGTTCCACCACTATTATCTATCTAGGCATTCTTCTATAAGAAATCTTCCTGGCTAAAGTATTAGGTCTCCTTAACTCTATACTTCCACTAGGTGCTATCTATATATATACTTAGCGTCTCTAAACCTTTATTTATTTAGTGCCTAATATATCCTTATAGGGTACTTCCGGTTTTTATCCTTGGGTGCTCTATGTATATTACACGTATTATCTATATAAGCTATCCACAATAGTGTATAATACACTAAGTGACTTAGGTTAACTCTTAGCTTATCTCTATTTTTAAGTTTAAACCTCTATTTTACCAACCTAGCTACTAGTCTTTTATTTACAGGTACTAAGATTTATCTTTTACTTCTTTAGTCCCTAGATCCTTCTTCTAGGTTCCTTAATATTATAATTAACGCTCCTTTAATGTAATTTATGCGTTTTTCCGTAATAGGTTAGTCTTAAATAACTTTTTTGTCTAGCTATATATAAAAGTCTTCCTATTTATTATTGTGTCGCTACCTATACTACTTTCTATATAACTGGTTTAGTGTATATAGTCTATCTATTAGAAAGTACCTTGTTATTACTGCGTTGTAATAGCCTTTAGTATGTCTTTCTTTAAATCTAGTTAGGATTCCTAAATCCTCTTCTTATTCCAGTTTGTTTAACTATTTTACTCTAGGCGTCCCTGCCTTAGGCCTATTAATAATTCTTTATATAGGTGCTCTGTCCCTTATACATCCTAATTTAGCTAATCTCTTATCTAGCTTTTGTTCTTACTATGTAATAATTCTTTATCTAAACTTATCTGTAGTTTCTTATTTTCTGCATCTTACAGCTAGATCCTTAAAGTTGTTTTGCTTCTTAATCTTAGTATTAACTTTTCAATTTTTAGGCTAAACACTATGTTCCCCTGGAATTAATGCCCTTACTTATTCCCTAAACTTATAGTTCTTAAACTTACATCCTATGCTTATTTGTTTATTGCTAAACTAAGCTGCTACCCTTTCCCATTGGTTTTTGTCTGTTGTGGGTTCTTAGGTTTATTTTATTTTATCTTAAGAATCTTAAGCGTCTTATATCTTATTATAAGAGTCTTAAGCCTATAGCCTTTTGCCTTTATTAAGTAGTAAGCTAGCACTAGCAGTTATCTACTTGCTTAATTGTCTTTGGATATTACTCCTTCTATCTTATAAAGTAATAGATGCTGTATCTAATAGTATTATAATACCTATTACTAAACCGCATTCTGTAGTAGTCTCAGTCTCTACTTCTATTATGTTATTAAGGTTTAAGTGCCCCTAGTTAGCCTCTTTTTTTTCCTTATCGCTATTAATTAATAAGTACTCTAACTCCATTATTATTATTACTAATCTTTATCTATATATTACTGTAACATTTTAATCTAGCTTATAGAGTTAATTATATTCTTTGTCTAACTCTCTAGTTCCTTTAAGTCCTCTTAATTCTGGCTCTTATAGCTAATAGCTTATACTATACTTAGCGTCCTTATAAATTTAGCATGCGTTGTTATAACAAAACGTAAAGTGTTTAATTAAACACTCCTTGGTCCTACATAACATCCCAATATCTATATTATTATACTCTAATAACCTAGTACCCTTTACTATGTGGTTACTCTAACTACCTTTATAGTCTTTAGCAAAATAACCCTGTTTTCTATAATTTATATAAGCTCCTTTTTTAAACCATTCTTCTTATTATAGAGTCCACCTAAATATCTTCTATTATTAAGATCCCTAGTTTAGCCTTTGCTCCCTGGTCCTATAATTACTTAATCCTTAACCTCTAGGTTTCTATAGTTTCTTATTCTATTATCTGGATTCTTTAATACCGCTTAAATCTATTAGCTCTAGCCCGTTCTATAGTTTATAACTCTATATTTATTGCTGCATACTTTACGCCTTATATAACTATAGAACTCTTTCTTACCCTTTTTTAGATTGTTCCCTTTAATAGATCCTATTATTAATTTTTATTGCTTAATCTATTAAGTCTCTTAGACTTTCCGTATCTTCTATTAGGATAATTACATCCTAGACTTTTACCTTAAGTCCCTATTTATACTATGCTATAAGCGCCTTATTGTTCCACTTAACCTATGTTATAAGTATCTAAAACTGTATTATGTACTTAATTGCTAAACTGTATTATACTAAGTTCTATAGCTTTCTTTCTGCTATTATTATTGCTTCTAGGTCTCTAAACATCTGTATTAGTCTTTCTGTAAACCTATTCTAATTTAAGAATATATACCGTACATTTTAGTTAGTAGTTGTTATTCTATAGACCTAGATTTCAGTAAGGTAAGGTTTAAACCACTTAAGTGCCCTTCCTATTAAAAACAGTCCTATATACACTACCTAATCTACAGTTATTACTAACTTCACTCCCTCTTATATAACCTTAAAGTGTATTTGTGTTAGAAACCCCTTAAATTTTAACTTCTTACCTAAAAATTGCTTAATTAATAGTAACTTAACCTTAGCTGCTCTAATGCCATTAATCCTTTCTTTAAATACTTTATTATTGCCCTGTAGCTAGTTAACCATTTCCTATAACTGTTTAACCGTAACTAGTCATAAATTAGTGTCCCTTATGGTGGTGTCCCCGCTGGTACCTAAGGTAGTTACCGCTGTTAGTGTTAATATAACTGGTGCTTTCGGTAGCATATTATTTAACTTATTAATACCGTAACCGTGGTAGTAAATATGTAATAAAGCCTTATAGCAGGAACTACGGTGGACTTATTATTGGGCTAGGTATATAGATATTAAATAAGTTAATAATGTAACATTAATAAATAACAACTGGTATAGAGTGGTTGCCCAACAAATTAACTTTAATTGTATTCTAAGATTTACTATAAAGAAAGAACTATCTAGGTAGGAACTGTGGTTCTTTAAATACACATCCGTACTCCTAAGAAACTCTCTTTATATATAAGATACGTAAGGTACGTGTTATATGTAGACGTTCTCTTTATACACCCTGTACACCGCGTACAATATTATATAACTCGCTTACCATTCCTTATTACATAGTTCCATAGGATCTATCCTAGCCCGTGCCTATATTAACCAACTAGTTTCTGCCGACTCCTCTCTAAGTAGTCGTAATATTGTACTTAAAGCGTCTGTAACAACTAATTGATTAATTAAATAGATAATAGTTAATAAATACCTAAATAACAAGTTTATTTAAGGGACGCTTAGGCTAATCTAAGGTGGCATTAGACGCTCTAAAAGGATTTCTTTAAGTAAATGCAAAGCTTGTGGAGACCGCTTATACTATAGAAACCGCCTAGTTATACCTAACCACAATAAACTTAAGCTTAAGCTCCTTAAACACGTATATAACCTACTAGTAGCCGGTTACCTAGGCTAAGAAAAAACCCTAGAACTGCTCTAACAAGAATATTACTAGCTATATATATATAATATAATATAAAGATATGTCTCTAGCTGCCATACCTACTAATAAGCTAAAGCTTTATATAAGACGTATAATGGCTTTCTAAAGCCACTACCTGTTCCAGACTAAAGATAGAAGGATATCTTAATTAACTTTATTGTTAATCTCCCTGTAAGTAAAGGCTGTATAAATATTATAGTAGTTATAGACCAACTATCCAAGATAAAATACTTAATCGCCTACCCTAATATATTAGCGCCTACCGTTGCCTAACTATTTCTAAATTATGTATGGAAACTCTACAGACTTCCTAAAATAATTCTCTCTAATAGAGACAGACAGTTTGTCTCTATATTCTAGAAAGAACTAACTACTTAACTCCGCATTAAAGCACTATTATCTATAGTATACTACCTAGAAATAGACGGTTAAATAGAACGTGTAAATGCTATAATGGAACAGTATATTTAGATATACACGTTATATTTGTAGGACAACTAGATAGACTGGCTTGCATTTACTAAGTTTACCGCAAATAACTCCGTCTTAGAAACTATAAGGGTCTCCCCATTCCTGGCCAACTATAGCTAGTATCTACGAATAGGTTTTAAACCCTTTAGTAATGTTCCTTACCTAGCTTATTAAGCCTTATAAGTTGCAGAGGTAAATAAATTTATAAAGAAGATAGAAAAACTATAAGAGTTCCTTACTAACAAAATAATATGGGCCTAATCTGTCTATAAAGCCGCAGCAAATAAGAACTAACCCTAGTACCAGCCTACTAAATTAGTAACTTCGTCTGGCTAGATATAAAAAATCTAAACACAAAATAACCTACTAAGAAACTTAATTGGAAGAACGCTAGCCCTTATAAGGTTAAAAAGGTTGTTTTTCCTTATACTTATTAACTAAAACTCCCTAATACGGTTAAAATCCACCCTATATTAGACGCCCTACCTAGACAGATCCAGGACCCTCCCCTACTAATTAAAGTGGATAGTAAGGATAAGTACTTCATTAAAAGAATTAATAACATTAAGTACAATAAACGGAAACGCCAGTATATATACCTTATAAAGTGGAGAGGCTTTACTAAACCCTTATAGGAACATATTAACTCTATAGAACTCACATAAGCTGCAGAGAACTTTTATAAACTCTACCTAGAACTACCACAGCCCTATCTCGCAGAAGCTTAAGTTTAAAGGGGGGGTACTGTTATGGGACCACCCTATAACACCTCATATACATCTACCTATTTCTACCGTCTCGACCTCTATATTAACGACTTAGTTAATTAAGGCACGTAACAGTAATCTAAGGCAATTTGCTATCACGTAACGGCAATCTAAGGCAATTTGCTATCACGTAACGGCAATCTAAGGCAATTTGCTATTACGTGGCGGCAATCTACGGCAATCTGCCGTCCTCTACCATATTCCGCCGAATTCTACTAAGATCTGCTAGGACTATAACCCGAAGCCTATTCTGCCCTATATATATATTAACCAAGCAACCAAGTTAACGATATATATACCCTTTTCTTCCCATTTCCCTACTTTCTTTCCCTACGCAATGTCTTGACTTTATTATGTAGTTTATGTACATAGCTTATCAATATCTACTTCGCTATATATTATTACCGCTTATACTTGCTCCGTAACACTAGCCTTACTAGTAAAATAGACCTATAAAGCGCAAATATGGGCTTATATCTCTTAGGTGGTTTTTTTTTATACATCGCCGTTATAATATCCAGAGGTACTCTTCTCTTACCTATAGCGCGGCAGTTAGGTCAAAATTGTCTTTATAGTCTAACTTATCCTTACTTTCCTTAGTGCTATTTAGGTCCCCTTTAGATTAAACACTAGGTTAGTATACTCTATATTAGAGGGAGGTTACTTATTTTATAGATAAAGCTATATTAGGGTTTAGGCAAATATAGCTTACTAGGGAGAATATAAAGCTAAATATTAGTTGTTTACGCGATAAGGTATAGATTGGGCGCATAAAAGAGTATTTTAAACTAGCACGCAATTGTTTATATAGTAAGGTACGAATTAGGCGCGTAAGAGAGTATTTTAAACCAATACGCAATTATTAAGAGCCGGAGGTATATTATAAAGATGCTACTTTTTATAGCGGTAGGCGGTTAAATAGTAAAGAGAGTATTCTATTTATTAGGGCCTGCCAAGTGCCAAATAGTAGAGGAGACTATTAAGTATTGCAGTTAGACTCCGGTTATATATAAATATATAACCTACCTTAACCAAAAGATTAGAACTTTATGTCTTTAACTAAGCTAGTTTTGCTATTAGATTATTAACAGATTTAGTAGATTTATTAATATTTAGTAGCTATTATTTTTTTTAAAAAAAAAGCAGGTATAGACTCACAGTCACTATCCTTATTATTAGAGATTACCCTTTTTAGCCGGAGGCGGCTATATATATTCTATATATTATTAGCTAGCTTAATATATTATATACCTACTTCTCTCTATACCTAGATACAACTAGACCAAAGTCGCTATTCTTATTATTAAATATTACCCTTTTTAGCTAGAGGCGGCCATATATATTTTATATATTGTTAGCTAGCTTAATATATTATATACAATATTAATAGGATCTATTATATACCTACTCCTCTCTGCGCCTAAATATAACTAGACTAAAGTTATAATATTGCTTATTTTAACTAGGTTCTATATACTTATTCTCTACTAGCGCGTTTTTCCTTCCATTAGCTAGGATATAGGCAACCCCTAGTAGTAGGCTAGGTAGAGATATAAGGTTAATTATACCAGTTGTCCTTATTTCCTTATTATATATTAACTTAAAGTAGGGTTCTTACTACTAGTTTAAGTATTTAATAACGCGTTTTTATATTTACCCACTATAGTAACGCTCCTGTATTTGCCTAGTTAGTAAATAGTATAGCTTATAGCTAGAATAGATTACCTTATAGCTGTTTTTATAATGTCTAAGGCGTATATAAATTAATAACTTAAAAGAATATATACTAGTATAGTATATATTAGACTAATAGCAGTATTAGTAGAAGTGTTACTAATATAGTGCTTCCAAATAATTTAAATAGGGGTATATTTATTGTAATTAGCTGCTAGTTCTAACTAGTTGCGGTTAAGCCGTAACTACGGCCTATTAACTTACGTTAAGTTAGTAGTTAAGAAAACATTATTAAACATTCTAAGATTGTTAAATACTATTTGCTATTATACGCGAAACTGTTTTATTCTATTAGCATATCCCTTAGCAGATATAATATAGGTGTATAAAAGGTTAAACGTTAATCCCGGTAACAAAAGTAGTAGGCTAGTAAGACTTATATTTGAATTTAATCGGGAGGTACCTTATTAAACCACTTTACCTACCTAGGGCGCTGGCTTTTAGATCCTATACCTTATTCCAGTCTAGGTTTAACAGCCATTTTACACTTAAAGCAAAGCTTATCCACCTTATCTATACAGCTTGTTAGTATAGATAATGCTAGGGTAGGCATAGGCAGCATTTAGGACAGTAATAACACTTCTATATAGTTATATCGCTATATTCTACACCCTTATACAACACCTAGTATTTCTACCATAAATATCTAACGTTATTCTTCCGCGTTGTTAACCCTACTAGCCTATAGTAAGCCTAACCTATCCCCTATATATATATCGCAATAGTAATTAAATTTAGTAGAGTAGCAAGGAAAGCGTAAGCATAGATATAAGGATTAGGTATTAGATACTAAGAGCGAGCTAGGGACAGTGTTAATATATATTACCCTAATAAGTTTACTAGAAAGAATAGGTATAAACCTTAAGCTTTATTGTCTAATCCCCTTAGTTTTAAGAATGCTAGATAAGTTATAAAAATATCTTAGGTTATATTATTTTAAGACTCTTTTGCCTAATAGCATACTAAGGGGCTCTATTAAGCCGTCTACCTTTATATATAGTAATCTATTAAACTAGTAAGTATTCCAAATAAAGTAGTAACTTTAAGGCGCATAATTTATGCTATGGTTATAGTTTCCTTTGCCTTTTCTATTGTGGGTTAAGGTGTAGAGTAAGGGCTCTTTTTTAACTAGGAGAGGTTTTTTAGAATAGCTATAGGTTAAATATTGCCTTAGTATTAACCTATTTACTAGTTCTACCTATTCTTATATATATAGAGTGCGAGTTATTTAGTAAAGGCAAGGGTGCGGAAATAGAGGGTAAGTAATTATATCATTCTTAGCTGGTAGCGCAGACTATAAATATAAGTTAGTAATACTAGCTTAACTTTAAGCAGTAACCTACTTATTCTTCTTTATTCTATTATAAATAAAAACCTATCTATTTCTTGTAGAAATATATCCTTAAGCGCACTACGCTATTTCTCTTTATTTATAAGCTAAATTCGTCCTCTAGCTATCTTATTGCTGATATAGTAGTAAAGCGTTTTACTCTTAGGGTTAAAGTTAATATCCTAGCCTAGTATGTTTATAAATATATTAAAGCTTAGATTATTAATATATATATCTAGGGCGTTATTCTTACTGGTCGCTAGCTTTTGGGTTAGGATAATTATTAGCTCTTTATTAGCTGCGCACCGGATTAGTATTGTTATTATTCTATATAACCTTAGTATTCCCTTCTACCTTATTGCCTTTAGTATACTAGCTAGTAGATAATATGTAATAGCGGAGTATAGGAGTACTAGGTTGCCCATTGTAATTTACCTAATAAAAGCCGTTTTGTTTATTTAACGCGTCGCGTTATACAGTCCCTCGTCAAAAGTGTCCGTGCCGAGGCTACTCAAAAAATGACATTTCCTGCTAAATTGCTATGCAACAACCACGCAATTGATTCTAGAGCTTTAAAAAATATCGGAAGTTCTTCGTAGATATATATTTGAGCAATTGCGAATTTTTTTTAAGTTTAGCATTTACAGTCCCTTGTCAAAAGCCTGTGTGTTATACTGATATCTTACTAAAACTTACTATATTTAGCATATATTTTCTATTACTAAATATTAAAAATATTTCTTAAAAATTTAATATGCTATAAACATTTACCTTTACTAAAAATTTCGTTATTTAAATATTTATTTAAAAAAAGTAAAAAATTGTTATAAGGTTATAAAGTCAAAAAAGTAAAAAAAAAGTACAATTTTCCATATAAAATAAATTTTTTTACGCTTTTAAAATAAGAATTTAAATAAAAAGAGTTATAATAAATATAAATCTTTACAAGATATTAGAATTTTTTAAAATAATTTTAATATATAGTAATAGAAAATATATATTAAATATTATAGATTGTAAAAGAGAATTAGTAGGATTTCTAAAAGAGTTATAGGTTTTAAATTTAAAAGAAATTGTTATAATAGCTAAGGCTTATATATATTACGGATTTTAGATATTTTTTAAAGCTTTAAAATTAATAATGTAGTTGTTATATAATAATTTGGTATGGATTTTATCTTGAAAATGCGCTCGGCACGGAGACTTTTGACGAGGTACTGTAGCTGCAGCGCTAGGCAAGCTATTTAATATATTTAGTATATAGGTTCTTGGGTAAACCTAGAAATATAAATAGGAATTTGTTAGAGATTTTATTTAATATTTACCGTATTTATACCTTGCTTATAAGGGAGCGTAGTAGCTATCTAAGGAACCCGTACGTTAACATTTTAATTTCAACATTATAGTAGATCGTATTATATTGTTAGTTTATAAGCTCTAGATCTCGCTTAAGAGTGTCTTTGGTATTATAACTTAGGTCCATTATTAGTGCTATAATTTTAGAAGTGTTAGCAGAGGTATAGTAGGAAAAATATCTTAATTACGCGCTAAGACTAATGTATAGAACTGTGTAGATGGGTATATTGTTTAGTTATTATATAAAATAATTAGTTAAATGTTTTATAAGAAATAAATAAGTATATTAGCGAACGCTTCTTTACCTACTATACTACCTACTATACCACCTAGATTTACAAGCCTCCTCTTATTCCTTTTACGTCTCCTCTATCTATAAGCTTGATTTAGCACCCAGATTCGTTAATACTTTATATATATATATTTTTTTATATATATCCATTATATTATACTATATATAATACTGCGCATATAGCCTCTAGGCTATAGCGCTATAGTTCTATATATATAAATCCTTTCTAGGCAGCTTAACATATACTAGTAACTATATTTACCAATACTTTAAGACACCCAGTTAGCCCTTAACTAGTAGAGCCTAGTTAGTATAATTAGAGGTCCTAATCTCTACTAAAATACTTAATATCCCTAATAAGGGCTAGAATATTATTAGTAAAAACGGAGATATTTTACTACAAGTTAATAAGATCTTAGGTCTATATAGCTTAATAAAGGAGTATCTAAGCTCTTAATACAATCTTCTAAGAGAAAATATAATCAAACCGTTAAGAGAGGTAGTAGGTTAAATTAGAGTAGACCCTTTTAGTTTGCCGGAATTTAGATATAGTAATAGAGTTGGTATATATAAATAGGTAAGTATGCTATAATTCTAAAGCAGTTATCCCCTAACATCTGCGAGGTCTATATTAGCTTAGTAATACTTTTACCTTAAGGGCTAGTAATCTACGTGGCATTCTTACTTAGGAGAATAGGGAAGATAATCCATTAGAATTAGTTAAAAAGACTAGTTGCTAGGTCTCTAGTTGCTTTAACTCCTAAGACTAACAATTTTTAAACAAAATATATACTTGCAATAGTGGCGGCGAGACTATTGGCCGTATTAGAACAGAATCCCCTAAAGGTTAGCTTATTCTTTAAGACCTAAAGAGATTAAGATTAACTTATCTATATTATAGACAATGGTTAAGGAACGAACTAGATTTTATAAAGTTAGTTACTATATTATATTGGCATTACAAAAGCTAATAAGAGAGCCGCAAGTGTGTAATTTTTTCTAAATAAGAAGATATCTAACTATTAATAGATTCCTATTATCAGAACACCTTATTTAAGTTTAATAGAATGTTAAAGCACTATAATATATTATAAATGGGCCTTATACAGATCTTAGTTTAATTATAGCTATTAAGGATGCTTCCTTATTTAAGAATATTTATATTCTTAAAGACTGGTTAGATATAACTACTATAGGGCTTAACAAATCTTAAGCTACTGCACTAAAATAAGTTCTTATAAAGCGTCTTGCAATAATCTAAAGACCTCTAAGCACTAGAAAAATATAGCTTTAAAGGCGTTACTTAGTAATATAATAATAGGAGATCCCTATTATTGTTATATGTTATACAAACCATGCACTAAACTAGTTATTTAGGTATGTTACTTAAAGTAATATACTTTATAAATTTCCTAGTACTTCTAACCATCTTAATACTATCGCTTATACAGATAGACAATATTATACTGTATTGGGCGCTAGGGCCGTAAGAGTAGGAAGAAGAGGAAGTATTAGGGCTCCCTCTTTTTCGGGGTACAGCTGAGCGTGGTCCGGAAAAAGTTGACCGTGGTCGCCAACGGGGGTCGGCAAAAGCTAAGCATGGTCACCGATGGAACGCCAGAAAAAGGTCGGCGGTACTCAACTTTTATCCATAACTACAGAACGCGCATCGATAGCCACATTTAACTTAAGCGACCACACAAACCAAAATATCCAGAGCATATGCTACGTATACACACAAAGACACATACACACAGACATGCTCATACATATATATATATACCTACACACTCACATATATATATATATACGCGTATTTATACGTCCCTCAGTAAGCTATACTAATAACAAGTAAAAACTACACTGAAGCAAACAAGAGTATAGCAGGGTAGTTAAACGGCCTACCAGTCAGTATCCACAACCATATGCTACGCATATGCTAAGTATACGCAGATACCCCAGATCGCACCTAACATTGCATATGAAGACAATAGTTCTAAAGATGATATAATTAGTAGAGAGAGTATTAAAGATAAGGAGAATAAGGAGGTTAAGGAGGTTAAGGGTTAAGATAGTATATAACAGCGGCTTCCATTTCATATAGGTCTCTCTGAGGTAAGACTCTGTATGGCTCCATGTATAGGCTGTATATAGGTCGTGCATATGCTTAGGATAGCCAGAGCACACTTCAAGACTATAGAGCACTTGTTAACTTCTGCGGCAAGCATTAAATTGTCATCTAAGAGGCAGTAGACCATATTATAATGCCAGAATATCTAGCAACTAGAAAAGAAGGAATTGCACACTTTATCTATAAAGCAACACCTCTACTATCTATAGATGCAGATAAAGAAACAGTGCATAAGGTTATTAAGCAGTATATATCAAAGGTAAGCAATGCATATGCTAGGTATATGCGATATTTATACCTCTAGTAAATTTAATTCTCATTCTATAAAACTGGTAACCCTAGAATTACATAACTATAGCTTCTTAGAGAAAATAATCAGGAGAGTAGAAAAGCATTTTACTAAGCGTTTAAATGTAGCAGCATTAGACACTACGAGTACGCCTATAAGGATATCCTCCGCATATGCCCCACATATAATAGGGTTAAGCTTAAATTAATTAACAACCTCTAAAAGCGTAGCAGTTGTCTATACCAGGCGGTAGAGATTAATAAAAAGCTTAAGCAAAGCATAGAGAAGTAAGTATTGTTTATATATATTAAATATATACTTATAATATACAGCTACTACTACAGTATTCTATAATTATGGCGGTAGTATATCTACCCTAGTACATAAGAATGTGTATATAGTGAAAGCAGACTAACGATGTTTTTTCAGCATAGAATATATATATAGCCAGCGTATATATAACATATGCTTATTATATACAGATTGAGTTTATTGGTTGTTCTAGCAGCAGTAATACTAAACCATAGTATACAGCCTAGCCTTTATCATTAACAACCGCCTAAGTAGATATTTAATACCTTTGTCTACTTATAGAACATAAAATTTAAGAACTAAAACAAGAATGTACCTATATTAGACATTCAACGTTAAAGCGAAAATATTGTAGTATGTAATATTACATTTGCATACGCTACGTATATGTTAACCCTATATAGGGTTCAACTACCCATAAGGCCAAGGTAAAGTAGTAAGCCAAACATACAGTATATAGCTAGATTGCTATATTCCTATTAATATAGCACAGTATCCTTACATTTGCCTTATTACGCGAAATTCTTATACACATTATCCACTATACCTAATAAAACTACCAATTAACCTTGCTAATAACGTAGTTAAAGCAATAAGGCAGGTGGAAGTCCTAAGCCTTACTATACATATGCCCTGTATATGCATAGTATATACAAACAAAATTACTTACTATAGTATAGGTTAATTCATTCTATTACCAGAATATTATACTTTATATAGGAAGTATGGGACGCAGACACTATATATAGTACATAGTAGTCTAAATATTAAGGATTGAATTACTGCTTTAATTTAAAAGGAGAGAATGCTATAATTCCCATAGGGGACGGCATATACAGGTAAGTATAGGTTAGACACACGCTATGTATATATAAAGCCTAAGCGAAGTAGGTATGCTATGCGAATTCTCTATAAACCAATATAAAGAGAACACCAAGCAATAGATTCGGGCAATTTATAACTTTAATAACAAGCATTTCCTTATTGTATATTGTATATACACGCAAGTAAAGGCATTCTAACGCGTAACATATATTAAAATAGACCTATTATTTAAAATAGTACAAGGTAAAACAAATCTATTCTTAATTGCTAGATGGGACAAGAATTCAAAACATATACACACCCTATGCTACGCATATGCTATGCGTGGGCTAATATTTATAACAGGAATTAAGGTGTGGGTATACGCCTTTCTTAACCTAGAAACACGTGTTGCATATACAAAGATATTTAAGCTAGTATTTAAGGTTTTAGGTAATGCTACCCAATTACCTATACAATTTACACATATTTACGGAACTAGACTCTGTATAGCTACAGTTAATATATATAAGAAACAAGCTGGTGGTACATATACAGAATATATACGCTTTATATATGCCTAGCATATACTAATAATATACAGGTTTTAAAGATTACCTATATATAATTAACCCATTACGTAAATAGGACGAACACCTTCAGTATATGCTTATATTCTGCCTAGTATATATTAAACGGAACTTTATAAAGCGCTTTCTAACTTATAAAGTAAGATATATTATAGAGCAGATATAGGAAGCAGAGACAGAGTAGAAACTTATAGTGCGTATATAAAGTATATACACACTATATCCGGAGCTTACGTCTTAGATAAATAATAAGAAGAAAACATGGATACTAGCTAGGCTTACAAAGGAAAAGTTAAAGGTCCCTTATAAGTGGTAGGCATATGCACAGAAGCATACTAGAATTAGTAAAAGTAGTTACTTTTAAGACAATAACTTTACTAGTCAAAAATTATGCGTACTTGCTGCAGTACTTCAGTAATACATATGCTCTGCATATGCGGTGTATATTCTAATAATTTAGTATAGGCTCAAACTCTATATATAAGAGATGTTTGATCTACAAGAGCTATATAAAGAGACAGAAATAGATAATATATAGAGAAATTATTATAACTTAAAGCGGATAGCAGTACAGCTATAGAAACAATATATGTATATACACTGCAAATGTAAAGTAAATGCTAAGCTTAAGTAGCCCAGAAACAGTAGAAAGTAGCTAAGCAACAAGCTAAAAATCCTAGACTAAATCTTCCTTAGAATCCTTAGAACCCATTTAACACCCCTAAGCCAAATCTACAGTATATACCTAGTGTAGAATTATCTACTATATTTAGTGGGCAGACTATATCGCAGATAAGTACAGCAGATAATAATATTGCATTAGTATTAGATATGTCATGCATATCCACAGCATATACAACACAGATGCTGCCCCTACTATCTTAAAGTTAAACGCCCTAAACTATAGGTAAGAGGCATAGGCCTAACCTATCTATAGAGAAGATAGAAAAGGAGGTATATACACTATATATAAAAAATATAGAGCAATAAATTAATAAATTAAAACAGGCTAAAGATGTATATAATAAAGAAAAGGAACTAGCAGAGCTTAAGAAGTAGGTATAAGAGCATAGTGTTAGTATATAGGGCGCATATATATGGTATATAGAGAGTATATGTTATAGAGTTCCATTACTATAAATAAAGAATTAATTAATATGGGCCTATAGCCCCCCGCGCCCTATGTTAGGTATATACCTAGCCTATCCATCTAGGAAACTCTACTAAAACTCTAACAATGCATATTACATACTGCATATGCAGTGTACAGGCCTAGTATATGCTGTAACTTAACTAGTAAGGCAAGACAAGTAACAGGCTCCACCTATAGTGGGAGTAGCTTATACAGAGTATAAGCATAATATACGCAGAAGCAGAATAAACTAAACTTACCAGAGCTCTTACCACCACCACAGCGGCAGCTAGTTGTTTTTTTGCTCCCTATGCTAAACATTAGTGGTGCATATACAGAACATATGCAAAGTAAATATACCACTTTGGCGGTATATGGACGGCAAAGGGGATTCCTTGTGGTTACCCAGGGGAGTTAGGCCACGCTGCGTACATAGTTAGCGTATACTAAGTATATGCAGGTAAAATACTAACCTTGCGCTTTAAGCTGGTAGAGGGAGTGGTGGGGCCAATACGCTGTTTCCCTTGCGTTAGCATACGCCTAGCATAAGCGCGTATTAACCTATGGTTAGTAGAACACATTGGGGGTTTGCATATACGTAGTGTATACGCGTATAAGCTAGCAATATAACCAAGTGGTGGTTTTAGTAATGCATATATAAAGGATATGTCAAATTAGACCTTCCTAGTCTCCTAAACATAGAGTTAAGTATTAGTTTTGGAATTGGGCAGTAGCCCTAGTAGTAGCCATACTTATTCCTTACACACGCTACCCTTAAGCCTATAAGTACCTTTAGGTCTGAAATAAAACTTAGGGGGAATAAGTATATAGATAAATAGATATATATATTAGGGTATAGTGCGCATATACAGAAGCGATACTAGTACTCTTACCTTGCAATAGAATTGCCTACCAAATTAGGCAGCAAACCCCTAGTCTTGGGCACTATATCTAATTAGCTTAGGCTAAGCATATACGCAGCATAGATTAAACATACATAAAGAGTATATAGGTATCTGTATACTCTAAGATCCTAGACCCTAAAGGGCCACAACTATATACACTATTAGTAACGCATATGCAATATATAGGCATAGACATACCTAGGCTCATATAGGTATCTAGTGTCCCACTAAGCACTAGAAAGAACAAATAGTTTTAGGGCGCTATAATGCATTAGCCTCGCATATGCGCTGCATATATATAGCATATACTTCTCACCCGCGATCAGCTCCCCAACCAGCATATTATTGGTGGTCGGGTTGGTTACTATATACGGTAAGTATATGCCGAGCTCCTATAACAATATAGTAGTACATATAAGCACCACTATACTTATTGCGGACGTGCCAGCAATACTGTAGCCATATTAATAGAGCCGCAGGTGCTGCGCATATACAAAACATACACTCAGTTAAGCGGTAAAGACACGGCCATATATCTGCGTACCGTTGACTGCAATGTCACACCTAAACTTTGGCTTAGCATATGCTACGCATAGGGTATATATAAGTAATATACACTATAGTGTTCACCAAGGAGAGCATAGAGGCGGCATTAGGCGGGTCTAGTATACGCTTAGCATATGCCTACAGAGTACATAAAGCAGTATATACTCGCGTTGTCTTAGACCGTAACAGCTAGGGCTACATATAGTTAGCATATGCACTGGATATACAATTCTATATACACTTATATCTTCCCCCAGTAAGAGCTGCTGCGGCGCGCGCTATAGTTATTATAAGCATATGCCGTGCATATGCAATCTTATAACTTACCAGGTATTACCCAATTGGGGTTTAGATTTAAAATTGGACCTATAAGGCTTTATAAGTGGGTGTCTGCATATGCTCCGCATATGCTTACTATAGTAATGGCTAAAGGGAGACGGATTAGCGGTAGAGGCCACCTATGGGTTATTAAAATCCGCAATTATAAGATTGCTCATGGTAAGCGTATGCGCGGCGTATACAATTATTAAATTTATAATTAAAAATTTGCCCTAGTCTTTCTGTTAGCATATACAAGGCCTATGCCTACGTTGCGCTATACATACTTATGGCATATGCTATAATGTTATAGAGAAGAAGTTATAGTGCAACTATTATTGTAAATATGCTACGCGTGTGCACAGGCTATGTTTTAATAACTAACCACCATTACCTTATATGGCCACATTAGGGCATATGCTGTGCATATGCCCTATTCACATAGTATAATATTTACAATTTACGGATTAACAACTTTGCATTTTCTATTTTATTTAAAATACATGTGCATTGTATATGCGGGGGCTGAGCGTGGTCCAAAGCTAAGCGTAGTCCAAAGTTAAATTTAAAGTTCGGACCACGTTGAACTTTTGGACCACGCCGAGCTTTTTCTAGACCACGCCGAGCTGTAAGCCCCCTCTTTTTATATCTTGTATTTTAATTTTTTTATATTATCTTATATTGTCCTACTATTGTCCTACTATTATATTATATTGTCCTATATTGTCCTATTATTGCTCTACTATTATATTATTATTATTTATTGCTTAACGTCCGATTCGGATCCCTATTAGGCCCACGCGGACTACTCCTTATATACATATAGGGAGAAAACTCTTTTAAGAAAACCCTATAATCCGTCTCCCCGCCTTTTGGGACTCGCCTACAAGGCGCCTACAAGTTACCTATAGTGCTCTACTACCTTACTTTTTAACCTCCTTGGGAACCACTGCTGCCGTAACAAGCCTATAGACGCGCTAGTATCACAAACTTTACTCTACTACTGTAGAGTCATTAGGGGGCGCCTATTACTTACCCCTTTACCTTCCATTACCATTTCCTTTACAACCCAAAACCGGTCTAGTATATTTTGGCTAATAAGCCACCGGGTAACCACCTTAAAACCTTTTTATATTAAGAGTAGTATATTATAGTTCTCTATGCCAGCTACTAAAAGCATAGCTTCTTAATTAGTGCGTAGAGGGCATAACAGTATTATATGTTTTAGTGTCTGTCTTGGCCAGCTACATTTATATCTTAGGCTGCCTACTAGGATACCTACCCAGTAGAGCCAATCTTTTAGTCCTATTATCCCTGTTCTTAAAAGTGTTGCTATTATATTTTCTGCCTTTATTAGGCCTTCTTAGAGCTCTTAAGTGTTTACCCCCTATAGCGTTAACTATGCCACGGCTTAGGTTTCTCTTGCCTAAGTTAGCCTCTATACCTTTAACTCCCATACGCCTCTCTAGCGTTAGTCTAACTAGTATTATATTACAGAAAATAGTTTCCTGGCATTCTTTTATACTCTACTTTAGCTCCTTTCTCTTTCTTACTATTATCTTTACTGGCCTCTTATACATCTCCCTTCCTCCTCTATATAGGCCTAGGCCCTAACGCAGTACTATTCTTCTTCTACTTTCTTTACCTGTTTCTCTAATATCTCTTCCCTACTTTAGGGTTGTTGGTTTATTCTCCTATAAAGCGCCCTAGGGTCCCTCCATAGTTTATTTAGGCGTGTCTTAATATACTTTATAACATTAGAGTTATATTCACTTTACGCCCTTTATATTACAGCGGCTTTAATATATAGTTATAGGGGGGGAATATTGGCTTCCTTTTTAAGCAGTGCTATGGCCGTTCGCTTATACCCACCTATTATGCTCCAGAGGTAGGCTATTTAGACCTTTTAGAGTGGTTTAAGGAGTAATTTAGGGGGGCCCCTCTCAGTTTCTCTAATAGCCCAAATACTGGATCTATATATCATAGTTGGCCGGATAACTGCTGTATATAGTAGGCGTAACCTCTAAAAGCATAGACCCCATATAGAATTAACAATCCTAGATAATGCAATATACTGTACTTGGCCCTTATAGGCTGCTTATACCGCATATGCGCTCTATTAGAGCTTACTATCTACCTATACTCCTAATACCCTTAGGCCCTAAACTGGTTAACCCCCAAAGCCTTAGATATGGATTATATGCTAGAGATCTGTAGATTGGTTGCGTTTTCTTATAAAATAGATTAGCTAGTATTTCTCTAGTAAGAATTGGACTCCATGTCGTCTTACCCATTCTATATAGGTGTTATAGGCTTTCCCTAGTATTCTGCAGTTCTCTACGGCTACTGGCCCATATATAATTAGGTTTATATCGTCAACAAAGCCTATCCCCTAGGTCGCCCCTTCCTTAAAGGTATCAAGTAGGTTACTTATAAAGAAAAGAAAGAGTATAGGCAAAAGAGGTAATCCTTATAGTATACCTATTACAACTACAATAGGGGGGCTCTAGTATCCACTAAAGACCAGTAATGTCTCTTTCTGGCCTATAAACCCTTAAACAAATTATATAATCCATTCTAGGAAGCCCTTTGCCCTAAGGATATATAGGAGGCGCTTATAGGGTATATTATTATAGGCGCCACTAATGTCTAGGCTAAGCATTAATACTATAAAGTCCTTGCGTATAGCCCATACAGTTTTAATAGTAGCAGTGAGTAGTGTAAGTGCTAATAGTGTTAAGCGATTCTTTCTTGCCCCTATTTAGCTTTATAGTAGTAAGGCGTGTTCCTCTACCGTGTCTGCTATATAGTCCGCTATAACCTTTTCTAAGATCTTGCTTAGGGTGTTTTCTAAGGTAATAGGGCGGTAGCTTCCTGGGATTAAGTAGTCTACTTTACCTTCTTTTTATAAGATAACCGTTATTATAAATCTTCCAAGTTATAGGTAGTAGCCTATTATAAAGCATACTCTGGCTACATCTATAAGCTAAGGTGCTATAAGTAGACTATAGGTCTTTAAGGCTTCGTTTGGGATCCCATCTGGTCCTAGTACTATATTATTTAAGAGGCGACTAATAGTTCTAGCCATTTCTTTAGTTATTATGTTGCTGTTAACCCTTAGGCGAGTCACCGGTATTTCACTAGTAATGTCACTAAGGTCTACTAGAGCTGGTTAGGGGGAAAATCTTTCTATAAGGATCTTCACCTTCTTATTATTGTTGCTTATGGCCTATAGTTTGCCTACTCTTTATAGGGGTGGTAGGTGTAGGTCTTTTGCTAGGCATCCCACCTTTTTCTTTGCCTATCTTGCTATGGTCCAAAGGCCCTTATTATAGGGGATGCTTAGGTTAGTAGTGTGTTTATTTATAAACCATCTCTAGTTATTTCTTGCTTCTTTTTTTAGGGTATTCTTTAGCTAGTTTCTTATGTCTTTATATTATCTCTTATCTTTAGGGTTATAGCTGCTTATATATTTCCTTCTTGCTTATCATTGGCTAGCTATAAGAACCGCGCATTATGCGGACCATGTGTGTCGCGCGTAGGGGCCTGGTTTTAAGACCAGGCAATGCTCTTCTAGCCTGTTTTTAATCGCTGCCTAGATCCTTTCTAGTCTTCGGTTAATTTCCTTAGGGGTAGCTAATAAGCCTCGCTTGTTTAGTATTAGGTAGATTTCTTCTAGGTCTTAAAGTTATTGTTTAACTATATTAAGGAAACTGTCTGTCTTAAGCTTCCTTATTACATATTTTTTACTATTTGGTTGCGCCTTAATATCCAAATCTAGCTATATCTGGATGGGGATATGGTTTAAGGTAAGTGCCCATTCTTCTTTAGGGATGCACCTTTTAAGTCTCTGGTATAGGCCATTGTCTATAAATATAAGGTCAATTATACTTCTGGCAATGCCTTATTGCCACATAATTACTCCTAGGGGAGTGGCTAGCTTAAGGCCCCAGATGTCTATAGCTCTTAGTAGGCACTCTACCTATTATTTAGCAGCGACATAGATACCCCCCTACCGTGGGTAGTAGAGGTTTATGTCTCCTAATAGGATAGACTCTATGCCTTTGGTTTCCAGTAAGCTTATTACTAATATAATATTCTCTATTTATGGGACCCCTTTAACCCTAGGGTTATATATATTAATAATTTATACCAGTCCCCTATATGTCTGGATTATTATAACTATAATATCTAGGTTAACTGCTTGCTATAACTATAAGGATAGGCTAACAGCCTTGCTAATTATAAAGCACACACATATGGTGTTACGGACGCTTTAAGTACGATGTTATAACTACTTAGAGAGGAGTTGGAGGAAGCTAGTTGGTTAATATAAGTACGGTCTAGGATGGATCCGGTAAAACTATGTGACAAGAAGTAGTAACCAAGTCACGTGGTGAGCTCTGTGAGCTCTGTAAGCTCTATAAGGTCTGTTATATACCTTACGTACCTTATGTACCTTACGTAGCAAAGGGATTTCTTAGGCGTACGGTTGTGTATTTAAAGGACCACAGTCCCTACCTAGATAGTTCTCTCTTTATAGTGAATCTTAGAATATAATTAGAGTTAATCTGTTAGGCAACCACTCTACTAGTTATTATTATGTTATTAATTTATTCTTACTTATATACCCAGCCCAATAATAGGACCTACTATAGTTCCTACTATAAGGTTCTGTTACACATTTACTACTAAGGTTATGGTATTAAATAAGGTCAAATAATATGCCACCTAAAGTACCAGTCGCGATGCTATTAACGGCAGCCACAACCTTAGGCTTAGGAGGAGATACCAGTATAGTAAATATGGATTCTTAGTTAATTACAAGAGGTTAGTTATAGGAAATAATTAATCACTTATAGGACAATAGTAGGATACTTAAAGAATGTATTAATAGAATTAGAGCAGTAAAGGTTAAGTTACCTTTAATTAAACAATTCTTAGGAGAGAAGTTAAAGCTTAAGGGATTTCTTATATAGATACACTTTAAGGTTATGTAAGAGGGAGTAAAGTTAGTAATATCGTTAGATTAAGTAGCCTATGTAGGATTATTCCTAACAGGAAAAGCACTTAAGTGGTTTAAACTATATCTTACGGAGATATAGGCCAATGGCATAACAACTACTAACTAGGATGTATGGTATATATTTACCAGTTGGAACGGGTTTATAGAATGGTTAACATAGATATTTGGAGACCTAGAGGCCATAACTATAGTAGAACAAAAGCTTTAGAACTTAGTATAACGCACTTTAGTAATTAAGTATACTATATAGTTTTAAACGCTAGCTATATAGGTTAAATGGAACAATAAGGCGCTTATGGCACAGTATAAATAGGGACTTAAGGCTAAAGTCTAGGACGTAATTATCCTAATAGAAGATATGGAAAGTCTATAAGACTTAATAGATTAGTTAATAAAGATTAACAACAGGATCTATTAAAGGGAATAAGCTAAGAGAGGGTAAGATAGAGTTCTATAGTTATATAAAACGTAGAGTATATAACAACTAATATAAAGTTAAAAACCATGGAATGGCACAGAGCTAATGGACCTAAGCGGTACTAAAGAAACCTAAAGGTGGGAAAAGAAACTATGGAAACTTAAAGGTTAAGGATCTAGTAATTAAAGGACTAAAGAGCAAAGGCTAAACTAGGGATCTTAGTAGTAGAAGACGTTTAGGCGGACTCTATAGCAAAATTAGTGGTTTAGAGATGGAGCTTATATAAATTGCGGAAAATAAGGTTATTTTACTAGAGACTATAGAGGTGGTTAGAGTAACTATATAGTAAAGGGAATGAGACTGGTAGACGGCGTGTATATATAGAGAGATAATAGTGCACTATAAGGAACTATGGAATGTTTAATTAACAGTTTTGCGTTTTGTTATAATAACGTATACTAAATTTATAAGGACATAAAGTACGGCATAAGCTATTAGCTATAGGAGCTATTATTATCTAAGTTTAGAGGAACTAATAAACCAGCTTATAGATTAGACATTAAAGACAATAAATTTAATATAGGTAAAGCATTTACTAATAATAAGGTAATGAAGGTAGCTTACTAGGAGCATATAGACCTTAGAGAAGTTAAGATAGAAGTAGAGACTAAAACCACTACAGAACGCGGATTAGTAATGGGTATTATAACACTATTAGATACAATTTCCATCGCTTTATAAGATAATAGGAGTAATATTAAAAAGGAACTAAGCAAGTAGACAACTGCTAGTGCTAGCTTATTACTTAATAAAGGTAAAAGGCCATAGGCTTAAGATTCTTAAGAAGAGATATAAGACGCTTAAGACTCTTAAGATAAGATAAGATATACCTAAGGACCTATAATGGATGAAAACTAATAGGAAAGGGTAGTAACTTAGTTTAGTAACAAACAAATAAGTATAGGATGTAAGTTTAAGAACTATAAGTTTAGGGAACAAATAAGAACGTTAATAGGAAGCCAAGATTTTAAAAAATAAATAAGGTTTATAGTAATTCCAGATAAACACAGTGTTTAGCCTAAAGATTAAATAGTTAATATAAGGATTAAGAAGTAAGATAACTTCTAATATCTAGCTGCAAGATATAGAAAATAAGAAACTATAGATAAGTTTAGGACAAAAATTATTATATAGCAAGAACAAAAACTAGAATAAAGATCTAGTATATTAAACTATAGAAGGAACAAAGTACCTATATAAAGAATTACTAATAGGCTAAGTGTAGGGACACCTAGAGTAAAGTGGTTAAAAGAACTGAAATAAGAAGAGGATCTAGATATCCTAACTAGGTTTAAAGAAAGATATACTAAAGGATGTCATAATGTAGTAATAATAAGGTACTTTCTAATAGATAAACTATATATACTAAACCAGTTATATAGAAAGTGGTATAGGTAATAACACAATAATAAATAGGAAGACTTTTATATGTAGCTAGATAAAAAGGTAGTTTAAGATTAACCTATTACGGAAAAACGCATAAGTTATATTAAAGGAGCATTAATTATAATGTTAAGGAACCTAGAAGAAGGATCTAGGGACTAGAGAAGTAAGTAATAAATCTTAGTACCTATAGCAGAGATACTAGTAATTAGGTTAACTAGGTATAAGTTTAAACTTAAAAGCAAAGATAAGCTAAGAGTTAACCTAAAATATATAGCATATTATACACTATTGTGGATAGCTTATATAAATAACATGTGTAATATATATAGAGCACTAAAAGATAAGAACCGGAAATACCTAGTAAGGATATATTAGGCATTAGAAGAAAAGTGGTTTAGGGACACTAAGTATATATATAAATAGCACCTAGTAGAAGTGTAAGGTTAAGGGGACTTAACACTTTAACCTAGAAGATTCCTTACAGAAAAATGCCTAGATGGATAATAGTAGTAGGAGTGCTTAGAGAACACTTATTTATAGCATATAGAGGAAAAGAAACAAACTAAGTATTAGCCTAAGTTGGACTAAGTATAACCAGGATTTAGCAGCTAATAGTTAGGAAAAGGGGAGGCGTATAGGACTAGAGGAAACCAGTGTTAGAACCTTAGACCCTTAAAGGAATTTAAGGAAAACACCTAAATTTACAAGTTAAGTGGCAAGATTAGTAGTTTAAAGTATTAATAGACAGTAAAGCAATAAGGAACTATATATTACCAAAAGCAGTAAAAAGGATAGGGTTACCACACAAATAGAAGAAACACCTATATCCATTTATAACAATTTTAGGAGATTAGATAGCCTATAAAGGAGGTATTATTAATCTTAAAATAGGACCTATTTAGTTAACTATTAAAGGGAGACCAGTTAGAATGTCTTTTAATATCCTACTGTTAGGATAGAATAAGGTAATATTAGGAATACCTTAGTTACAGGAATACAATCTAAAGATTAATTGGGTTATAGGTTAGGTTAATATTAAGGATACTTAATAACGCAGAATGTAATAGTAAGTTAAGTTAGTATAGTACTAAGTTGGAGCGATATACAAAGAGACTAAGTAAGGCTTAAGTTATATACTAAAGAGATACTATAAGTATGGTAAAAAGTTATAGTCACTAGAAAGTAAAAAGCTATTAAAGTATACAGTATAGGACTATAAAATAGAATTAGAAGAGGGAATAAGTCTAAGGTTTTTTTTTTAATTTATAAGCTTACTAAAATAGAGTTAATAGCGCTTAAGGAGTTTATTTAGGAGAACTTATAAAAGGGATACATTAAACCGTTGCAGTTATTAGTAGGATATCTAGTATTATTTGTCCTAAAGAAAAACGGAAAACTTAGGATGTATATAAACTATAGACAGTTAAATAGCATTACTAGGAAGAATAGGTATCCTTTACCCTTAATTAGCGAAATCTAAGATAGGATAGGCAATATAAAGATCTTTACAAAGATAGATCTAAGATAGGCGTATTATTAGATTAGGATTAAGGAGGGTAATAAATAGAAGGTAGCTTTTAGGTTAAAGGAAGGACTATATAAACCATTAGTTATGCAATTCAGGCTTATAAACGCACTAGTAATATTCTAAAAGCAAATTAATAGTATGTTAAGAGAACACCTTAATAAGTTTGTTATAGCATATTTTAACAACATTATTATCTACTTAGAGAGTAAAGAAGAATATAAAGAACACATTAAATGGGTTTTAAAGAGACTATAAAAAGAACAAATACCAGTAGCAATTAAGAAATGCGAGTTCTTTATAAGAAAGACCAATTTTATAGAATTTATTATTAAACTAGGAAAAATTAGCATGGACCTAAAGAAGGTAAAAGCTATAGTAAACTGGTAAGAACTAGAGAATGTTATATAGTTAAGATTATTCCTAAGGTTTTGCAATTACTATAGAAGGTTTATAGCGCAGTAGTTAAAAAGCATTAAGCTATTTATACGGTTAACAAAGAAAGAGGAACTGTGGGTTTAGGGTAGTAAGTAGAAGAAGCTATTCTAAGAACTAGAGAAGCTGTTTACCTAGAAACTAATCCTTAAAATTTATTAACCAAAGTTAGAGACGGTTATTAAGATAGATATATTAGACTTTGCACTAGGAGCATATTTGCTATAGAAGCATTAGGACGCATAGTATCTAGTAACGTATTATAGTTGGAAGATAATACTACTAGAACTAAACTATAACATCTATAATAAGGAGTTATTAGGTATAGTTATAGCATTAAAAGAGTAGAGAGCATTCTTGCAAGGCATAGAGAGACTATTTATAATTAAGACAGACTATAAGAACCTTATAGATTTCCTAATAATAAAGGAAATAAACTAAAGATAGGTTAAATGGGCGGAAATGCTTATAAAATACTATTTTAAAATTCAGCATACTAAGGGTACAGACAATGCATAAGTAGATGCTCTAAGTAGAAAGGCTAAACTATAAAGTAACAAAAAGCCATTAGGAGCTTTATTACAAAGAGATTAAAATGGATTAATTAGGTATAATTATTTAAGGATTATAGCAACTAAGGAAAGTCAAGTCCATAAATTACTAGAGAGTGATTAGATATAGAAGATCTAAAAAGCATAGGTAAAGAATCTAGACTTAGAGTAATATAAAAACAAAGAGGTAATATATATACCTAAGTCTATTACAGAAGAGTTTATTAAGGAATTTTACAAGGGAATAATATAAGGATATAATGGGTTTATAGGACTAGTGTTAAGACTTTAAGAGGAGTATATTATTTAAGGAATCTGGGGACTAGTAAGATAAGTTATAAAGGAGTATCTAGATTACTAAAGGAATAAACTAATAAGGTATAAGCTATACGGAGGGCTACAACCTATTAAGGTACTAGAAAGACTATAGGAGGTTATATTATAGGACTTTATTATTAAATTATTAAAGTTAAAAGATCCTATTATAGGACAAAACTATAACGCGATCTTAGTAATAGTGGATAAGCTTATAAAGTGGGGATACTTTATAGCGTGCACAGAAGAAATATTAGCAGAAGATGTTACTAGAATCTATGTTAAGGAAGTGTTTATAAAGCATGGAGTACTAAACAAGATTATATCAGATAGAGATTTAAGATTTATAGCAGTATTTTAGAAAGTATTTCTGGTAGAATAAGGAGTTTACGCAGCAACCTCTATAGTATATTATCTGCAGATAGACATATAAATAGAAAGACTAAACTAAACACTAGAGTAGTATCTAAGACATTATATTAACCACGCACAGAATAATTAGGTATTATTATTACTAGTTATACAGTTTGCATACAATATAATACTATAAGAAGGAATAGGAACATTACTATTTAAGGCAAATTATGGGTATAAACTAAAAACATTGTTATTGCTATATTAAGTAAAGAAGATAAGTAGCACAGCTAAGTAAAGAATAGAGACGTTAATAAATCTTTATATAAATCTTAAAGAAATAGCTAAACTAGTACAAGAGCGAATAAAAAGGTACTATAATGCTAGGAGATTTAAGGGACCAGATCTTAAGGAGGGAGATAAAGTGTAGCTACTACACAAAAATTTTAAGAGTTAACAACTAAGTAAGAAGTTAGACTATGTTAGACTAGGACCTTTTAAAATTATATAAAGGATTTTATTAGTTACATATAAGTTAAACCTACCAGCTAAAATAAAAATCTACCCTATACAATACGTTGCAATGCTAGAACTAGTATACAGAAATATTAAACTACTAGTATACAAAATAGACACATATAAAGGACAGGAAGAGGATAAATAGTAAGTTTTAAGAATTATTAGTTATAAGGACATAGATAATAAAATATGGTATAAGGTAAAGTAAATAGGCTATAGTAAGACTACCTAGGAACTACTAAGCAACCTAGAGAACGCTATAGGAAAGGTACAGGAGTATTAAAAGAAAGCAGGTTAGGAAGTATTAAAAAGGGATTACCAAAGGACGAACTACCTAAGGGGGACTTAGGAGGAGCAACTACTATATTACTTGGAACTGTTTCCTTCTCCAGGGGTTGGATCTGATACTCCTTTAGGTATAGAGCGTATACTATTTTACCTGGAGCTATATCCTCTAGAATGTCTTTTAAGCTTATTAGTGATATGCACCCTTCTAATTCTTTATTGTTTCACTATTTAAAGGCTCCTGTCTTAAAGCGTATCTTAGGATCTACTTTTGCAAGCCAAGGATATCTAAGGATAAGGTTGTAACCTATAAAGTTAGCCGCCTAGAAGGGTTACGGGCCAACCACCTTAGTGCGGTTGTGCATGTCAGCCACTAACACTGTAAGCTTATGGGTACTATATAGTTTAATCCAATACTTATCTAGGAACCCTATGGTAGGTTTCCGCTACCTTAGTAATAGGATAAGCTTATGCTCTTTTACCAAATTATATTGTATAAGATTAATTTCGGCGCCACTATTATACAGTGCTTAGAACTAATGTACCTCGCCTGTAGGGAGTACTATTTCTAGCTTAACAGCAATATAGAGAGTCTTTTCTTCTGTATCTTGCCCTAGTTACAGCCGGAAGAGGTCTACAACTAGGGCTTTTCTTTTTTTAGGTTATTAGTGCGGTTATTGCCCTGCTTATTTTTCCAATTAGGTTTACCTCTAGAGAAGTTTTCTTTTAACTTTTTAGAGTGTTTTTGTAAGGGTGCCAGGCGGGTATTAGGTTGGCTCTAGGAGTCTTTCCCATTGCTTAAGGTCCCTAACTTTAACTATTCCGGATTTCTCTTTAAGAACGGCTTCTTTAGAGCTTGAGTCTGCCCTGTGTTGCTACTAGAGTACCCGCGCTTCTAGTTACCCCCTAGCTTCTTGCTAGAAGAGGTCTAGTTCCTTACCGCATTCTTAGCGTTTAGAACCGCTTGTTTAAAATCCATATATATAGTGATCCGCAATAGGGCTCCCACACGCTTTATTTTGTCACAAATTACTAGCTTAATTCTAGCCTAGATAAATCTAATCTTCTTCTTCTTATAGATGCTACTGTCCTCATTTTTAAAGGGCTCTGGATCCATTAATTAAGCACGAGTTTCCATAAAGTTTATAAACTAGCGGAAATTATAGCGGTTAAGCTGTATCCCATTCCAGAATAGTTCTATATTATTATATTATATAATATATAGATCTTAAGTCCATTTCTTTAGGAAGGTTTATAGCTGCGGCTATATAGTAATCTGCTCTTTATTAAGCTAATTAAGTGCGATCTGGTTTAGGGATTGGTCTTTAATCTTACTAATGATCTATTAAGTACGCTCTTTGGTATTATCTTATATTATCAGCATTTTAAAGAAGTTATCTACTTTACAAACCCAGTTATCTAACTATTAGGCGTTGGGTCTATGGCGGAGTTCTAGACTACTAAAGGCCTTAGCCAGTTAGTCTATGTCCTTTTTCCGTTCGCTGCGTAGATACCTCTCTAAGTCTTCCACACCTCCCTAGGTAGGTACTAGGTAGCCCCTAGAAGGCCCTTAGCCTTAGCCAGGTTATAAGAGATTTTATCTAGCCTAGATTAAGCTCTGCCAGATCTGGACCTGCCCCTAAAGGTTTCTAATATATTTATTAGTGGTTCCTTCCCGCATGGCTTCTGAGAGCCTTGTAGCAGCTTCCCAATATCCTTCTTAGAGAAAATTAGTATAGGACTCTTAACTTTCTAACCTTAGACCTAGGGAAGCTCCGGCTATAGAGGTAGTATTAGTACCAGTAACTAATATAGGTTTCCCTATAAGGCTTAAGTCTTAAGTTAGTAGTTGGGTTAAATTACCTAAAGGGGTAGGCCTACTTGGCTTGTAAGCAGTCTATACATCGCCACTATGCCAATTATAGGCCAGTAGTCTTCCGGGAGGGTTCCGGTTAGGTCCCTAGTTGGGCGCGTTAGTATATTTCTCTAGCATTTCTAATTTAGGGGGAGATCTTAATATTGCCTCTAGCGCTTAATCTTCTAATTGGCCTAAATAGGGCTAGAGGGGTTCCGGCTGCTTTCTAGCAGTATTATAACCATTATAAAGGGTGTCTGCGTTTTCCTTAGCGTTGCTAGTAACCATAGGTATACAAGAGTCTTCAAGCTCTTAGTGCATCTAGGTGTTAGGGCTTATTTGGCCGTCTTGCCCAGAGGTTTATATTATTGCAATCTCTCGCTGTTAGAGGGACCTTCCTATCTTAGCGCGGCGGCTTTCTATAAGGTGTTTGTGGAGTTTCTATTTAGGTTATTGCGAGATTTTAAGGGAGGATGGTGGATATAAACAAAAGATGTAAACAAATAATCTAGTCCTTAAGTTAGCTGCCCTTCTAAATAGAGTAGGAAGGATTTAAATGTAAGGGGACTTTGTAGACAGGGGGCTAAAAGGACACAATTATGGAACAGGATAGATTAGTAAGAGAGTCGAATCCTTAAGGAGGTAAGGCCTTTAGAATTGTAAAGACTATATACTACGGGTACGCGCCTCCGGCACGTGACCGGCGACTATCTAAGGGGCGTCTAGAGGTTGTCCTGAGGGCAACCCAAGGTGTCCGCAATAATATCCCTTATACCTTTTTACACACTTTCTTAAGATAGATTAACTAAGTAGACGCAGCTAGTTAAGAGTTAAGGGCATATTATTAAGCAGCGGCAGCCTCTTACTTAGTGTTATAGAAATAATAAAGTTTAGCCAACGCTACCAAGAGCTTATTATTGAGTTTTATAGTGGTAGATTAAACCTAGAACCCTAGCAGCAATTAATAAGGGTACTTAAAGACTATTAAGAGTAGTAGGACGCGCATACTTAGTGTTAGAAATAAAGCGAATGTTGTAGGACGATTAAATATTTGCTTTAGTGCACTCTAAATATAAAGAGGGTTACTAAGACAAAGGACTCGCCAGCGTAATATAAACTAACTCCTCTTTTACACAACGAGAACATAGAGATAGTATTACTTCAATAAGAGACAATATTGCAGCAATAGTATGAGACCGATGAGCTGTAGAAGAGGAAGGAGATGCTTTAGGTATAATAAGCAATAATATTAACCAAATTAATTAGATAGACATTATACCTCTAGTAAACAACATAGAGATGTTAGAAATCTTTAAGGACGAAGATAAAGAGGAGGGAGATAGTATTATAGGCGCTTTAAGTACAATGCTATAACTACTTAGAGAAGAGTTAGAGGAAGCTAGTTAGTTAATATAGGTATAGTCCAGGATAGATCCGGTAGAACTATATAACAAGAAATGGTAACCAAGGTCACGTAATATAATCTGTATAATCTATATAATCTATAAGATCTATAATAAAGTAAATAGAGCAAATAGAGCAAACAGAGTAAGAACTTTCTTAGGAGTTAGGATGTGTATTTAAAGGACCATAGTCCCTACCTAGATAGTTCTTTCTTATAGTGAACCTTAGAATACAATTAGAGTTAATCTATTGGGCAACCACTCCACTAGTTATTATTGTACTTGTTACGTTATTAACTTTGTTTATATATCTATATACCTAGCCCATTAACGAGTCTACCGTGGCGTTTCCTATAAGGCTTTATTATACCTTTATTAGGTTTCTTTATAAATAGAATAGGGGAAGTAAAAGGGGCCTAACTTAGTTTAATAAACCCTTTATAGAGGTTATTAATTAGGTACTATTTTATGGCTTTTAGTTCTTCTATACTTTACTGATAGAGGGGGCTATAGCCTAGAGAGTTATCAGCCTTTAACTAAATCTTATAATTATAGGTTTAGTAAGAGGGTAGTATATCCAAAGCTGCTTGTAAGAACGCGTCTCTATAGTTTAAGAGGTAAGTAGGGAGAAGGCGCTTAACTAGTTCTTTATCTGTTTCCTCTACTAGCCCCTTTTCCTTCTTATTAATAATCCAGTTAATTTTGTATAAGCTAGTTATAAAGACTTTATTATCCTTCCAGTATATATTAAAGTAAAAACCTATAGCACTAATTGCCGTAATGTCTACTATAGGAGTGTTATATAGTAGTAGGGGTGTCCATAGTCTTAGGGGCTTTTAGTATATTAGCGTTGTCCTTACTCCTTTTAACTCTTACTACATCTTCCAAAGGTTGTCCTTATGTCTTATTAGTATATCCTTTTTTATATTAGCCGGATCTCTACAATTTAGAAGTTGTCTATATTACTATCCATTCCACTTCTATAAGTAGAGTCCTCCTTAACTGCAGTGCTTTAGGAGAGTATTATTATTAGTATAGAATTCCTACTAGCCTTATAGCGGGCATCTTCTTAGGTAAAGGCTAGGTTGCGGTCTTTAACATCCCATTAATAAATAGGGTCAGCCTTTACAGCTAGTGTTTTATAGTTAATCTAAATTTCTCTAATAAAGGAGGGTAATTTTGGTCTATTCTCTGGCCAGACAAACTATCTTTATTATATATTTAACCAAATATTAAAGTAGGATATCTATTTTTGGCTAAGAATTATATTATAAGAACCTAGGTCTAGGATGTAGAAGGGGATACCAAACTGGCGTTATCTATTAATAGCAATATATAGCTTTAAGATATGGGTAACCGGCTTACTAGCTTAGCTGTTATAGCCTTTTACTTAAACTGGCTTCTCTAGTTAGGTAGCATTTATATTTAAGAACTTAGTAACATTATTTGTATAAGCAGTATTTATAAAGGCAAAGCTATTTGCTCTAGTGTTAATAAGGGCATTTATATTAACTCTATATCTATTTTAAGATACTATATATAAAACCATAAAGTGTTTTCTACCTATTAGCTAACTTAAATTAATCTCTTTAAAATTAATAGGATACCCTAGGGGGGAGTCTTTCCCTAGGGTTCTTCTTTTCCTAACTTATTAGATATTTCTTCTTTCTTTATTTTCTTAATATTACCTATATCCTTTAGCTCTAGGCAGAATATAGTAAAGTAACCATTCTTTCTGCAATTAAAGCATATAACTATAGTAGGGTTAATTAGGGTATTGTAATAAGTATTAACTAAAGGTGTAGTATATAGTAAGTTAGGCGAGGCTTATAGGTAGGTAGTTGTGACCACTTTTGGTATAAGGGCGGTTGTAGTTTATCTTTTAACGCCAGCTCCTATTAGTATAGTGGATAGGTTCCGGTTGCTATAGGACTGCTTTAGTTAATTAGAACAGGTATTAATTCATTTTAGTTCTGAATCTAGTAACAAACATTAGGCTGCAAGTCTTTGGTAGGTTAGTAGGTTGTCTAAGGCTATTACAATCTTCTCTTATAGTTGGACTATTAGCTTATTATATAAGTCTAAGTGGTAGTTTTTAAGGGGAACCTGGCCTTTGCCTGCTAGGTATAAAAACTAAGTCTAAAACTTAGCAAAGGTTTAGTTTGATTTTATTATTGGGTGGTTATAGTTATAGCAGGTATCCTGTACTTTATTTAGATTAATATAGATAGTAGCTAGATGCTGTATTATCTTGTTAATAGATATAAACCAAATAGGTGACTTGTCCTTAAACTTAGCCTAAAGGTATTGCTGCATATCCCTAATAGTTTAACTAAAGAGGTAGAGTATTTTAGCTTCTTTAGAGGGGAAATGGTTATAGTTAACACGGAGCTTCCCTCTTACTTAGATCCTCTAATTCTTAAAGGTAGGGTCTATCCTATTAAATAGTGGTTAAGGGTTAGGGAGCTTAACGGACTTTAATTGCTTTATTATTATATCCGTACTCTCTAGTATATTATATTTGGTTAAGTAAATGGGTTAGCTAAGGCTTTATAAAGGGGAGGCTGGGCTGTTTTATAAGGCAGTAAGGCTTTTTAGGATCTCCTTTAAAGTCTCTTATATGCTTTAGGCTTATAGATAATTAACCTTCTAATTAGCTACAAGGGCATAAATCTATTCATGCATATCTATAACGTTATTATTATCTTTAATTTCTGATTCTAACTGGATCTTAGGTTCCTCTTAGGTAAAGGCAGGTCTTTTAAATAAGCTCGCTTTAGGTACCATTATCAGCTTCCTAAGGTTTATTAAAATTATATAATTTAGATTTAATTCTATGGTTTTTTTTAGGGGTACAGGTCAAGTATAGTCTGGCCTATAAAAGTGGGATATTATTAGGGCCTTCCTAGGCGTAGTAGTGTAAGTTTTTTAGTGTCTAAGTATAACGCGTTAACGCGTCATTGCAGATAGAAGTCTTTTTTTAGGGTAGGATATTATAGAGGCCTTCCCAGGCAATGTAGGGAGAGCTTAGTATAATATAACGGGCTTATACAAATGCTTCTAAACCAAAGCTTGTAGATTGCTACTATATAAGAATACTAAGCTAAGGAGGAGAAGAAGATTAGTAGAGACTAGCAAGATTCAAAGGGGTCGTCAAGGCGCTAGTAGTAAGCGAGCCAATAGCAACTTGGTAGAATTTGGCAGGTTGTCTAGAAAACGGCAAATTGCCTAAGAAACGGCAGAGTAGCAGGTGACGCGCTCTAGTACTATTACAGTTTCTATATTAACTACTATAAACTAAACTATATAACCTATAAAGACCAATATCTGCTACCCTTACTTAAAGAGATACTAGCCCATATAAGTAAGGCTAAGATTTTTATAAAGCTTAATATCCGCTAGGCCTTTTACTAAATTAGAATAGACCCTAGATCTAAGGATTTTACTATATTTTAGACCCGCTATAGATTATATAAATATAAAGTACTACATTTTAGACTTACTAACGGACTAGCTATATACTAATGGTATATAAATAATATACTTTTTAACTACCTTAATAACTTTTATATAGCCTACCTAGATAATATTATAATTTAATCTAAGAATAAACTAGAATATAAGGAGCATATTTATAAAATTCTATAACGGCTCCGCGAAGCTAGTCTCTAGGCTAATATTAAAAAGTTAGAATTTAGTATTAAGCGCACTAAGTACCTAGGGTTTATTATTAGTATGGATGGAATTAAGGCAGACCTGGAAAAAACGGCCGTAATTAACTAGTAGATACCCCTACGGACTATAAAGGGGGTATAATTATTTTTAGATTTCTATAACTTCTACTAATGCTTTATTAAGAACTATAGCAGGATCGCCTGGCCCCTTAACCATCTTACTAGGAAAAACCAGCCCTTCTACTTCAACGCTATATATAGGCAAGCCTTTAATAAGCTTAAAAAACGGCTAATATTGGCTCCTCTACTTACCTACTTTAACCTAAAACAGCCCTTAATACTAGAAACTAATGCCTTAAACAGTATAATAGCTAGTATTTTTTCCTAAAAGTAATTAGATAAAGAATAGCACCCTATTGTATACTATTTAAAAACTATAATAAATGCTAAGTTAAACTACTACATCTATAATAAAGAAATGCTAGCTATTATCTCTGGCTTTTAGCACTAGTGTATATAACTAGAAGGGACCCCTAAGCCTATTAAGGTGGTTTTAGATTGTAAGGCCTTAGAATACTTTATAATAATAAAGGCCCTTACGGTCTAATAGGCACGCTAGGTAGATATTCTATCTTAGTTCTACTTCTTAATTATATATAGGCCAGACATAACTAACTGTGTAGATGCCCTTATAAGGCGCGAATAAGACCTAGATAACTAGATAGCTATAAAGATTATATTACAGACCTAGATGCTGCTATAACTAGAGCACCTTAACCCCTAAATATAGGCAGAACTAAATACAGACCCCGTAAAGGCTAAGATATACCCTATTAACACTACGGAACTAGACCTTATTAATAAGCTACTATAAGTAAATTATACGGCCCCTTCTCTATAGAAGTACTATAAAAAGGCAAAGAACACTACCAGCCCATAGTTCCTTAAAAATAGATTACTTAAGCATTAGGAACGGCTAGTAGTAGTAGAGAAATAGAACTTACGGACCTAGCTTATTGCCAAAGCATATACTTAGGTCTCTACGGCCCACCCTAGAAAAAATAAGACCTATAGGATTATTAGCAACTACTACTACTAGCCCGGAATAGTTATAGATATTAACTATTATATACGGAACTGCGACAGCTACTATAAATCTATAATCCTATAAGATAAGACCCTAGGACTATTAAAACTATTCCTAATACTAGAGCGCCCCTACTAGTATATCTTTATAGATTTCTATAAGCTACCTATAGACCGTAGCGGATATAATATAGCTATAGTTATAGTTAACCGCTTTAGCAAGCGCTATTCTTAATCCCTTATTATAAGAATATTAATGCTAAAGAGGCGGCCTAACTATATATCTATTATATCTACCGAATTTATAAGCTACTAGATACTATTATATCCAATTATAGGCTATAATTTATATTAGCTTTCTGGAATAAGTTTACCTGGATTTTAGGCATTAAGCTAAAGCTTTCTATAGCATACTACCCCTATATAGATGGTTAAACGGAGATTATAAACCAATATTTAGACTAAAGACTTCGGCCCTTTATTAACTACTTCTAAAATAACTGGGCTAAACTACTACCCCTAATAGACTATGCTTAGGTAACCCTACCCTATAACTCTACGGGGTTTACACCTATTTAGCTAGAAATAGGCTACTTACCCTATATAAGCTTTAACTGGGAAAGACTAAAAGAACCCTAGACTGTACGCGAAAAACTATCTTATAAGGAAGCCTAGCAGTACGCTAAGCGCCTAAAAGAAGCTTAGATGGTAGCCCGTATAAATCTAGAAAAGGCCTAGAAATTAATATAATAGTAGGTAAATAAGCATAGACAAGAGCCTAACTTTACTATAGGTAATAAAATCTAGGTTATAATAAAGAACTAGAAGATAGAATGGCCTAGCTATAAGCTAGACTATTAGATAGTAGAACCATATAAGGTTCTTAAGAAGAGAGGTAACTTGTATAAAGTAAAGCTCCTGTATTTAATTAAGGTCTACTCTATTTTTTTACTAGATAAGCTATAGAAAGCTATAAACAACCTATTACCTGGATAAAGGAATAAACCGCCCCTACTAATTTAAGTTAATAGCAATGATAAATGGGAAATTAAAGAAATACCAGCCTATAAACTCGCAAGGGGAATGCTAAAGTATTATATTAGTTAGAAAGGCTATAACTTAGACCCTACTTAGTACCCTATATGGAACTTTATAGGTAGTCCCTATAAGCTTTAGGAGTTCTATAACTGGTACCCTAATAAACCTAGACCGCCAAAATACCTAGATAAGTAGATGGAATGCTAGTATAGTAAGGATAATAGGTTACCTATAGAGCATAAAGATAAAAACGCCCTATGGGTATAATACGGATATATAAAGCCTAAGGGCAGGCTTTTTTTAGAGGGGGGGTAATGTTACGGTACTGGCAAATTGCCGTTAGATTGCCGCAAGTTGCTATTACGTAACCAGAGGATTGTATATAGCTTTAAGCGGTGCTTCTGTTCTCCCCCTTTTCTTTCTTTAGCTTTGGATCCTCGTTTATAGACAATCTAATTATATAGGCTTGCGCGACCTTCTTGCTATGCTTGTACCTCAATTGACTAAGTTGCTAACACTGGATAATAGTAGTAGGGCTAGTATAGTAACAAGTTAATAAACTATGGCTTTTTGTTTATTACCTATCTGTTAAGTAACTTTACTAAATAATAGATTATTAAACCGTTTTAGCCTTATAAACGCTAGGACATATCTAAAACGCTAATTAAGCTGAGCCTCTATAAATATATTTGTTGTGGTTGTCTTTATCCCTCTTCTCTTTTTTTTTGGCTAGATAATATTACTTACCAGTTCCCGTACCTATTTAATAAGTTGTATAATAATACCCTTTAGAAGCTAATGTAGAATATCTACTATTATGCCCTTATAAATGTTAAATAGGTAATAGTGCTATGTAAAATATTCTACTAGGTATACCCAGTTATTTAAGAATAGAAGAATATTCCCTAGTTACTAGCATTTAATTTGTCTTCTTGTCTTTATATAAGTGCGTGGCGGGTATTATTTCTTAGTTAAGTTCTTATGCTTTAGAGGGGGGACCTAGCATATAGTACAGTACTATTAGCCTTTAACACCTATAAGCAGCACTTATTCTTTATAGTCTGCTATTATTCCACATATAATTAGATAATATTGTTGTATAAAATTATCTGTATATTAAAGGTCTACGCCGCTTTTTATATAATGCTTAATTGCTATTATATTTTAGTTAATAGAATATAGTATTAGAATACTAAAGCAGGACTTATATTTAAGTATAGTTTTTATTGCCTTATAATATGCTTTACTTTTTATATTATTATTCTTTTCTTTAATAACTGGTATAAAGTTAATAAGGATATTTATGGGGGATATCTATTGGCGCTAAACTTGTTAAGATTACTAATGGTAAGATATACCGGCCAGGCTGATTTGTTGCTATAGTGTATTATTAGCTGGGTTTTATTAACTGCTATAAGTATAGGAACTACTATAGCACTACTAGGAAGCTTGCCTTATATCTCCTACTACTAGTCGCCGCTATATAGTTTGTTATAGACTTAGTAGTTATTAGTATTATAGAGTCTCTTTATTGCATATGCTAGTGTATCTTTAAAGGGTTAATAGCTAATTAGAAAGGCAATTACATTTATAATATCCTAGTAAAGAATATAGTATTTCCTCTGCTTAGAGCCTTTAATGTTTAATTCTACCTTACACTCTAATTGGAGCTATTATTTGTTTTATATACTAAATAGAATAGCGGTAATTAGTTCCTCCTATTAATTTATAAGTTAGAAGTTAAGTAGGCTATAAAGTGGGCTAAGACGGGTGTCTTTAAGTAGTGTGTTAACGTCTCTCTTTATATAGCAAATGCGGTACAGCTATATTAAAAAGGCGTAATTAAACTCTAAATAAAAAGGATTATATGGTATATTTTGGCTATTGTTATATTACAATATAGTAATATCTAAAATTGTCTGGTTAACTTACTGCATATTATTATTAGTCTTATATAAAATTAGTTCGCCTGCCTTTATATTCTTAGTTACTTTAAATATCTTTACTTTAAGTGATAATAATAATAATAGGACGCTTTTCTAATATAGTATACCACACGGAGGCACTAGATAGGCATTCTGCTTATATTCTGGCGCTACTAAAGCGTACTTATTAATATCCGTATTTATACTATCTAGTTGCAATTACGCATTATCTAACTAGTAAGAGTGGTAGAATTAATTGCGAATTATAAGCAGTTGGGCTGCAATAAATATGCAAGTATTATATCTCTCTTCGCGTACTTTTTTATAGATATATTAGTGGCTAGGCAGCCGCTTTTATAGCACTATAGGTATTAGTAAAGGCCGCTATAACTCTTAGGGGCATAAGAACACTATAGACAGCTCCGCTGCATTATTGCTAATTATATATTAAATAATATGGTATTATTTCCAGGCGTAAAGAGTGCATATTATAGTACTAATAGTTAATTGCCAGTATTTAATCTAAGTAGCTTAACTTTATGGCTGCTAAGAGTATACCTCTTATTTTCTTACTAAAACTAGTTACGCTAAAGCATAAGTATAACTAGCCTAATACTAAGTTTAAGGGCTTAAAAGAGTCTAAGGCAGCTAAACTAGGCGCTAAAGCGCAAGTATAACTAGCTTAATACTAAGTTTAAGGACTTAAAAGAATCCAAGGTAGCTAAAATAGATGCTAAAGCGTAAGTATAACTAGCTTAACACCAAGTTTAAGGACTTAAAAGAGTCTAAGGCAATTAAACTGGATGTTAAAGCGTAAGTATAACTAGCTTAATACTAAGTTTAAGGACTTAAAGGAATTTAAGGCTGCTAAAATGGAAACTGGAGGTATTAAAAGGAATATTAGAAATAAACTTTTAAAAGCTGTTAAAGATAAGTAGTTAGCCTATAAGACACAGGCTGTCTATTTGGTTACTTTGCGGGCTTTAAATCTATATTATTGCTAATACCTATTATCCGGCCTAGCCCTTTAGCGTTACCCTAATAATAAATATAAGACTTTTAGGCAGCAGCTTAAGTTAGATATTAGTTAAAACTCTATATACCTAAGACTGGATGTTATAGTTCTAAGTGCTAACTTATTTAGTTAACTTAAATTAATTAGCACTACTCTTAATCTTCTATTTTTTCTTACTATGGCTTATATAGAAAGAACGGAATCTATAGGTCCGGATAGCTAATATCGTTAAGCTTTATAATATTAGTGATAAATAATATTTTCGCCATAGCTATGGTCCTATAGCCATTGCCTAAAAATACTATATATTATTATTTAGACGGATAAAGGGTTTTTAGGTACTATTAAGTCTTTAGTTTATAATATCTAGTTTAGCTACTTTAGACTCTTTAAGTCCTTAAACTTAGTATTAAGCTTAGTGTTAAGCTGGTTATATTTACGCTTTAGCGTCTAGTTTAGCTGCCTTAGATTCTTTTAAGTCCTTAAACTCGGTGTTAAGTTAGTTATACTTGCGCTTTAGCGTCTAGTTTAGCTGCCTTAGACTTTTTAAAGTCCTTAAACTTAGCATCCTATTAAATAGACATGTTAGCATAAGCCTATACACTACTAGGGTGCGAGAGCTAAAATATAGTTAAAGCCCTTTAAATAATTTAGCAGAAAAGAATAGATTATTTAGGTTAGCCTATTAATTAGCTAGCTTAACCTTAATATCCTACCCCAGTTTATAAAGATTAGGGCCATCTCTACCTAGTATACCACCGTCAATCTATATATTAGTATCTCCCTTATTTATAGCGGCTAAAGAAGCTTTAGATGTCTAGTCTCTAGAAGGTATTATAATGCGGCTTTTAAGAAAGCCTACTCCGCGCTAGGGCACTAGACGCTATATTATAGGTAGAGCATATAGTAGTTATATAAGGCGGGATATATTTCTAGGTAGTATATGTTTAGAGAAATTAAGGCTAAGGCAAGCTTAATATAGCTATATATTTAAAGACAAAGAGGCTATAGTATTGGTTTAGGCGGCTATGGAAGTTTAAAAGATTAAGTAAATAATAGTAGGAAAAAAAGGCGTGTAAATAAAAGTACGGTGTTATAGGGCTAGAGTGATAATAGCTATATTATAGATGGCTTAATATATAATTTGGACTATGGGACCTATATATAAATAAGTCTAGCGAATATCTTTAATATAAAGTGTAGTAGCTATAAGTGGAATCTAGGATACTAGTTTTGGGTTGCCTATATAGTAGACATAATAGCTTACTAAAAAAAATTGCTTTATTAGTAGTATAGCTTAAAAATAGTTTATACTTTAGGTAAAAGGGCATCCTAAAGCCTTATCTTGCGCTTATAGGATAAAATACTATATTATATTTTACCTTGTTTTATACAATCTTAGACTTTTTATAATGTCTTAGATTATCTCCTTACCTCTCTTTACTATATACTTTACCTTATCTTATACTTATAGGATAAAATACTATATTATATTTTACTTTTTTTTGTATAATCTTAGACCTTTTATAATGTCTTAGATTATCTCCACCTCTCTCTACTATATATTTTACTTTTTTATATAATCTTGGATATTTTTTAATGTCTTAAATTGTCTTAAACTTATTCCTCTATTTCTCGCTGCTTTATTAACTAGTTATAATATAAAGAATAGAATTATTAGCTCTCTTATTGTTATATATCTAGTCTAGCTGCTTAAGTATACCTATTAGGACATTATTATCCTGTTTGTAACTCTTTAGCTTCCTATATAATATATGCGATAATAATGTTCTAAGGCTTCTACTATGGGTTACACTTATTTTTATATGCCTTACTATTTACATCTTATAATTTTATTTACTTGGTTAGCAGCGTAAATCTTACATCTTGTCTTACTATATACCTTTTATTCCGTTTTTTACTCTAAGTCTTATATTTTATTCTACTACCTATATTAAAGCTTATATCTTATTCTACTTCTTATATTAAGATTTACATTCTATTCTATTCCATATATCACTTTTATATCGCTCTTATTAGTATACGCTATTATCTTAAGTTAATACCATTAGTATACGCTATTATCTTAAGTTAATACCATTAGTATACCTTCTTATTATAACCATTAGGATTATCTTATTAGATTATTGCTAATTATCTAATATATTATCCACTCTACTGTCTTTATAAGTCACTTTGTACTATTCTATATAAAGCTTTTACCCGCTTATAAGTATATAGGTATAACGGGACTAGCCCAGTTACAGTAGGAATGTCTCGGTGAAACACTCAACAGATAAATTCCAACGCTTTAATTAAATTCTGCCAAATTCTGCCAAGTTGATTGAATTCTGCCAAATTCCGCTAACGTGATGGAATTTGGTTGAAACCTGTCAAAATCCGCATGGGCTTGTGCCCACGCGTCTACTGCCAAGACCCCAAATATTTAGTTACACGTTTCCTATATTCCCTTCTCTTCTTTATATAACGTCTTATACTCTACAAGAGCTATATACCCTTAAATTAGATAGAATTTATATTTGTTCCTTTAAATCTTCCCTAAAGCCTCTTCGCGCCCTTACATTATATTATATTAAAACAACTACTATTAAAATAGCAAACGAACCTAAATCTCTTTTAATAACAACAAGTATTATAACCCTAGTTAGGGAACAGTTAACCATAATATAATAGGCCTTTATGGACGCCTTAGCTTAGCAGCGGGCTACACTAGAAGCCTAGCACCAGCAATTAATGGAAGCACTCTATAAAGAACTCCATAATATTAAGGCATTTATATTATAAACCCTAATAGTAACACCTATAAATAAGATTAAAATAATGGTACCTAAACTTAATATGTTAAATACAAACACTAAACCAGTAACGGTAGCTTAACCTATACCTATAATAAACCCAGTACCTATTATAAAATCTAAAAAGCTCCCTAATCCTCCAATGTTTAATAGAAACTAAAATAACCTATATCCCTTTATAACCAAGCTCCGTCTTAAACTCTTAATAAACTATAATTAATACTCTACTAAGGCTAGCAAGGTTAGCTATGGAATATCTTGTTTAAGTAAGGACGCTATACGAACCATAGATCTATTCTTCCGCAATGGCACTTTTATTAATTTTAAAACCTTTATCTCTCTGCTAGAATAAATATATAATAACGCCAGCCGCGAACATATAGCTGTTACTAAACTTAAAAACCTATAATAATGGAATTAAGACTTTACTAGCTTCTTTTTAGAATTTTTAGGTCTTATTGGTAAGCTAGATTGGAATAAAGCTGCTAAAGTCGCTACTCTTTAATAAGCTATTTTAGATAAGATTAGAGCCTAGTTAGTAGGTAGAGAACTGCTAAAGAACCTGTCTAAATTTGCTATAATATATTAATGAATTAATAAGGACCTTTAATATAATAAACAGACTTATTCTCTAAAGCCAACTATACCTTATATTTAAAACTCTATAAAACCGGTATATACCCCAAAGCGCGATCCGTCTCTGAAACCTAAAAGTCCTATATATAACCCTATGGACCTTAATGCCGCTCAATCCTATATACCCTTAGGAACTAATAAAAGAAGAACTTAAGCTATAAATGGAGAATGCTTTAGATGCGGTAAAAAAGGATATATTTAAAAGCATTGCCGAACTCACCCTTTTAAAAAAGTCCGCCGTAACTCCTTCCGATCCTTAAGTTATACTTACTCCTTAAGCTATACCCAATCTTTAAATTATACCTATTCCTTAAATTGTACCCACTTTATAAATTATACTCAGACGCTATAAAGCACCTTACCTTCAGTTAACTTGGAAAATGAATTATCTTAAAGCTAAGTCGCGCCTTAGGATAAAAGGTAAAAGAGTATAAGTGTCTAGGCTCTTCTAGCACTAATACACAATATAATTCCCTTAATGTACTTGGCGAAATTTAAATACTTGGAAAATGGAAGGAAGTATAAATCCTAATAGACAGCGGAGCTACCAGCATAGGCTTTATTAATATGAACTATGCAAAAACTTAACGCCTAAATTTAAAGAAACTTAATAAGCCTTAAGGCCTATAAGGCTTTAACAGCAAACCCTTAATATATAGTAAACTGACGCACTACGCTCTTGTAAAATTGCAGATAGGTAAATACCTTAAATACGTTTCCCTGTTTATAATACCCTTAAAGCACTACAAAATAATACTTGGACATAGATAGCTAAAATAATATAACCCTTTAATTAGCTGGGTTAAAGAAACACTGAAGTTCTCTATAACTTACTGCCAAAGTTATTGCTTAAAAAACCATTTGCCTTACAAATATGCATATAACTATTTAAATTTAATATAATATAAATTACCCTTGCTATAAACCTTAAACCAATATAATAAATTTATAACTGCTAATTGTGGTAAAGAATACGAAGATGTTATATTAAAACCTCTTAAAATTTGTATAATACAGGCCGCGCCTTTTATTTTATTAGTAAAAAGATAAGATTATAAAATTTTTACTATAACTATAGAAGATATTAAGAAAGCACTAAAACCAAAATAATATCCTAATCCTTAACCTTTTATGCCTAAAGAGTACCACAACCTAATTAATAAGTTTAAAAAATATTTTATAGACTAACTAGCCCCGTACTAAGAGAAACATAATTTTAAGATAGAATTTAAGCCTAGTATAATACTAAAGTTTGGTCTGCTATACGGTATGTTATAAGAAGAACTACTTATAATATAATAATACCTTAATAAGCATCTAGAAAAAGGATTTATTTGCCCTAGTTAATCTCTATTCGCCTTACCTATACTATTTATTAAAAAGCTAGGAGGAGGCTTAAGATTCTGTATTAATTGTTAAGCTCTAAACGCAATTATAATTTAAAACCAATATCTAATTCCTTTAATTTAAGAGACGCTTAACTATTTAGCAAAGGTATAGTACTTTATAAAGCTTAATATAATTGCCGCCTTTAATAAAATCTATATATATAAAGGAGATAAGAAGTATATAGCTTTTTATACATAGTGGGGACTCTTTAAATACCTAGTAATGCTATTTAGCATAAAGAACGGTCCCAGTATATTTTAATAATATATTAATAATACGCTTTATAAATTCCTTAATGTATTTGTTACCGCGTATATTAATAATATCTTAATTTACTTGTCCTTACTTTCTAAATATTAGAAATATATTATTATTATTCATTGCTTAACGTCCGATTCGGATCCCTATTGGGCCCACGCGGACTACTCCTTATATATATGTGGGGAGAAAACTCTATTTAAGAAAACCCCGTGATCTATCTCCCTGCCTTTTGGGACTTGCCTATAAGGCGCCTGTGAGGCGTCTGTGAGTCGCCTATGGTGCTCTACTACCTTACTTTTTGACCTCCTTGGAAACCACTGCTGCTGTAACAAGCCTATGGACGCGCTAGTATTGCAAACTTTACTCTACTACTGTAGAGTCATCAGGGGGCGCCTGTTGCTCGCCCCCCCGGCCTCTATTGCCATTTCCTTTGCAACCCGGAACTGGTTTAGTACATTTGGCTAATAAGCCACTGGGTAACCGCCCTAAGGCCTTTTTATGTTGAGAGTAGTGTATTATAGTTCTCTGTGCCAGCTACTGAGAGCATTACTTCTTGGTTGGTGTGTAAGGGGCATAACAGTATTACGTGTTTTGGTGTCTGTCTTGGCCAGCCACATTTACATCTCGGGCTACCTACTGGGACACCCACCTAGTAGAGCCAGTCTTTTAGTCCTATTATTCCTGTTCTTAAGAGTGTTGCCATTATATTTTCTGCCTTCGTTAGGCCTTTTCGGAGCTCTAGAGTGTTTACCCCCCATGGCGTTGACTATGCTATTAGAAATATATTAGAATGGTCCTTAAACGCTTATAAGATATAGGCTTATAATGTAATATTAAGAAATGCAAGTTCTACGCGTCTAAGGTTATATACTTAGGCTTAATTATATCCCACAATGGAATTAAAATGGACCCTAAAAAAGTTGCTGTAATTATAAACTAGGAAAGCCCTAGCAACATATAAGACATTTAAGGATTTTTAGGATTTGCAAATTTCTATTGCTAATTTATTAACTACTTCTTAGAAATTGCCTAGCTATTGGTAAATCTAATAAGGAAGAATATAAAATTTAAATGGACCACTAGATGTAAATAAGCATTTAATAATTTAAAACGCTGCTTTATGACTGCTTTAATCCTCACTTACTTTGACCCTAACCTTAAATATACTATTAAAACTAACTTGTCTAATTATGCGCTAGGGGGAGTGTTGTTGCAATATAATAAGAATGGCAAACTACATCCAGTAGCCTTTCTCTCCTAGAAACTCGCCCCTACTAAATTAAACTATAAGATATATAATAAGGAACTGCTTGCGATTATTAGATGCTTTAAATAATGGCGTCCCAAGCTAGAAGGATTATTGTTTTTAATATGCATATTAATAGACCATAAGAACCTATAATACTTTATAACTATAAAATAATTAACACAACGCTAAATTTGTTGGGCTAAATACCTCTTATAATTTAACTTTAAAATTATATATTAATTAGGCAAACTTAATTAAAAGCCTAATATATTAACACAACGATTATAGGACTTACTTATAAACACTTTAGATAAACGGATTATAAATTAATTACAGATCTTACTACCCCCTAAACATTTTAAAAAACTACATCCTATATTTCTAAATATGGAACTTAATAGAAATAAATTAGAAGTTAATAAATAGGAAATGGAAATTAATAAGCTAATAGAATATAAATATAAGAATAACGCATAGATAGTAGATATAATAAAGGCAATCCAAACTAGAAAATAATAGTATAAGGATATTACACTCACTGAATACAAAATTTAAAATAATTGATTATACTATTAATAGAAGATGGTAGTTCCAAATTCCAAACCCTTATAATTTAAGATACTTAAATTTATACACAACTCCCCTATAGTAGGACATCCTAGCTATATAAAAACTTATAAGATTATTTAACAAGTATATTACTGGCCTATAATACACAACTATATATAAAAATACATTTAAGTATATAGAATGTGCGTGTATAGAAAGACCTCTTATATAAAGAAGTAAGGAGTACTTTAACTGCTACCAATTCCAATGCAAAGATAGCGCAATATCTTAATTAACTTTATAGTTGACTTGCCTAACAGTAATGGGTTTATAAATATTATAGTAGTTATTAACCACCTTATAAAGATGCGATATATAATTCCTATGGACTTAATTAATGCAATATTAGTAGCTAAATATTTTATTAAATACATCTTTAAGCTATACGGACTTCCTAACTTAATAATATCCAACTATAGGAGCCAGTTTGTTTCAGACTTCTAGCAAGCTCTATATAAACAATTAAGCATTTAAATATAACTCTTAACTGTATTTTATCTAGAGATAGATGGCTAAACTAAAATTATAAACGTAATTATAGAACAATACTTATAAATATACTACTCCTACCTATAAGATAACTAGGAAAAATGGCTGCCTTTAGCTGAGTTTACTATAAATAATATAATAAACGTATAAATAGGCGTAATATTATTCTATGCGACCTACAGACAAGACCCTTAACTTGGATTTAAACTATAACCTAATATTAATATAATAGGACCCATAATTAAACGGATCTAGTTAATTAACGTATATAACTTTGCTAATTAAATAAAGTAGTTAACGGAACTATTACAAAGTAAATTAATATACGCTTAAATATTATAGGAATAGTATGCGAATAAAGGACGAGCTCCTGTATGGGATTTTAAGAAAGGTAATATAGCCTACCTAAATACATAAAACCTAAAGACTTAACAGCCCTTAAAGAAACTTAATTAGAAGTTTACGGGCCTATACTAAATTAAGAAGAAACTAAGCCTATATACCTATAAGCTTAAACTACCAACTAAGATGAAAATACACCTAACGTTTTATATAAGCTTGTTGCAACCTTTAAAAGACAATCCTATAACTTATAAAGTGCCGCTGCTACCTCCTATAATTGTTAACAATGGTAATATTCTTACTTTATTAACTTAATTGATAATATACAATAAAAAATATAATTTAAATAATTTAAACTTCTTATTAAGTGGGAAGGATATAAAACATAAACCTAGAAAACCTATAAACAGATTAAGGCCAACGCGCCTTCCCTAGTAAAAGAATTCCATAAAGACCATCCTTTACGGCCTGCTCTGGCTAGATAGACACAACATAAAGGTAAATAACTGCCACCTAACATGAATATACGAAACACAATAACAGGAAACTTAAATTTAAAAAGAACTTAAAAAGTATTATAATGTTTATAATACGGTCATATAACACGCAAGATATTAAGGAACTTTGACCACTAGTTAAAGTTATCTAATTAGTTAGATTTGCCTCATCAGGACTGCCACCTAGTGCTAAAATATGACCTATAATAAAATTATAAATTCTTAACTAAGTTAAATTATTTTAAACCTTTGGCTAAAGGGGGGGGGGTACTATAACAGGACTAGCATAGTTATAGTAGGGATGTCTTGGTAAAACACTTAATAGATAAATTCTAACGCTTTAATTAAATTCTACTAAATTCTGCCAAGTTAATTGAATTCTGCCAAATTCCGCTAACTTGATTAATTTCCACCAGTTTCCACTAAATTCTACTGATGTAATGGAATTTGGTCGAAACCTGTTAAAATCCGCATAGGCTTATGCCCACGCGTCTGCTGCCAAGACCCTAAATATTTAGTTATACGTTTCCTATGTTCCCTTCTCTTCTTTACATAACGTCTTGTACTCTGCAAGAGCTATATACCCTTAGATTAGATAGAATTTATATTTGTTCCTTTAAATCTTCCCCAAAGCCTCTTTGCGCCCTCACAATAGGGTTCCTAACTATAATGGCGGCGCTATATCCAGAATCTAGTTAGTACTTAACTATTATAACTAATAAGAACTTATTGTAAATAAGTGGTTTAAAGCTGTAGTAAGGACTTACAATTAATAAAAATATATATAAAGAAATCCTCTAATACTATGCTAGTGAAATTAATAAAGTGTCTAGTAGTAGGTTGCTGGCGTCCAAGCCTATACAAAATAGAGTTAAATATATAGTCTTTAACCTTCTTAATACTAAGTATAAGCACGTATTTAAGAGATCTAATCTACTATTAGAGTTTGAAGCTTTCGCTATTGCTGCTAAAAAATCTATATAGCAATATATAACAACTAATAGATATAGAGGCATAGAGATTATAATAGCTAATATTGTTTAAAAGCATAGCACCTTATCTTCTAGAGAGCAGTCTATTAACTTATCTAGATTAAGGGCAACCTCTAAAGCTACCTAAGTGCTTAGTGGTTTGTCTATTAAAGTCCTATAACAGCTAAATACCACACCTATACCATTCTATAAAATGAGCTTTGCTATATATAGTTACCTAAATAAACGGCCATTAAATAGGGCCCCCATTCTATATGGATTTATATTAAAAACTAAGTATAGGTATCTATTATCCGATTCTCTAGAGAAAATTAATATATATTATTGTGGATATAATAAGCTATAGGCCGTAATAAGTGTAAACTTCTTGGCGAATAAATATAGGGATGGCTGGACTATAGTAGATCTAACTACTAGTATGCCAATTCTTAACTATATAAGCCTAGTATTTATAGTACTTTCTATAAAGAAGGCCGGACTTAATATAGTTATAATTGGAGTTAAAGATCCTAATTAGGTTACAAAGCGTAAGAGACTTTATAATTTATATAAGATTGTATAATATTATATAGATTTATCTAATATATGTTTATAGGTATAAGATTTAATAAGAGTAATTCTAAGTCTAACTCTAACCCTAATATTACACGGCTGGTGCTAACTAGGAGAAGAATAGGTATATCTGCTTTAGGTTAAACTAGTTATAAGTAGTTAAGTCTAAAGTCTATGCTACCTATACTTAAGCAGTTAAATCTAAAGCCTATATTAATCCTAAAGTCTACGCCACCTATACCTACTAGTGCATTATTAGCCATACAGCCGGCTATAATTAAAACTGCTCATAGCTGGACCTATAGTAGTAAAGACTAGCCCCTACTAGATAAATTAGAGCTCTTAAAAGGTGTAGATCTAGATAAAGTATAAATATTTAAGATAATGCCATAGGATAAGATAAAAGGATAGTGTAATAAATAGCCAAAGTTTAATCGCGAAATGTTTATTAATATATTATTTAAGGATATAAATAATAACCCTAACCTAATTTATATTAGGGAAATTAATCTTAACCGTATATGGGAGCGCCACCACTTTAACGCCTTAATTAGCCCTATTTTAACTAATAAGGAACTAGAAAATAAGTATAAGAATAAAATTAATGAGGTTAATTAGGAAGTTAATTACCTAAAAGATGTGCGAGAAGTATATATTAACCCAGTATTATAGGTATAGGCGCTATAGTTCCTCTCATTTCCGTTAACTATTTGTAACACTCTTTAAGATATAACCTTCTACTTATATAGCATAAAAAAGGGTAAAGCTATATGGATATATTAGCTGCTTAGTATTACCTATACTCTTCTTAATTATATAAGCCTAGGTAGGACCTTTCTTGCGGATATAATAAGTTTAAGTAAGATGTTTTAAATACTTTTAATCTAGTATACTGGCGTGTTAATAACCAAGATTAACCTTAACTGGCTTAATTAGAAAAATTAAAAAAGTAGAGATAAAAATCTCTAGCTTATTCTTAGTATAGATAAACACCTATAGCCGCCTAACGCCCAATACCCAAGTTAAATAGATGGCATGCCACAGTGCTGTTATGTTAAGGGAAGTATTGCTAGAAAATTTCTTAACCGGCTAGTAGGACTAACTATATATATTACTAAATAGAATCTACTGCCCTAAGCGGTTAAATATATTAAATTATAGTTTAAGACCTTAGAACTAAATAATTTTATTCTTAAAGGCAAACTATAAGTCTGCGTACGCTATATAGCTTTTATTAAATCTAGTATAAAGAAGTATAATTTTATGGATAAAGATAAAGACATTCTTAAACCTATAAAATATAAAAGAGAAGGCAAAGTAGTCTAGTGAAAAATGGACCTAAAATCGGCTTTATATCTTATAATTATAACCTTATAAACTTGGGTAATAACCTAGACCACTTAGGAATAGTATAAGACTATTTTTAATCTCTATAGAGACGGTGGTCCTTATTATATTATTAGTGGGATTCTTGCTAATAAGTTCTATACGGATAGGTTAGAGATAGGTTATCTAATAAAAATAGTTAAACAAGTATATAATAATTAAGTAGTATTTCCTTACTTCCTCTACCTAGGCTAGTCTTATAAGGACGGTAATAGTAAAATAACCTACTATACCTCTTGACCTTTAGCAGTGTTTACTTTCAGTACGCTAACTAGTAAAGGTTTTATAAGTCTAATTTCCGCCTTAGAAATTTTTAGGGCCCCTAATTAGACGGATTTCCTATCTATAAAATTAATTAATAATTGTAATATTAAAGCGTTAATTAAATATGAAAAGCTTAGAGTAGCTAATTGCTCTTTTATTTTAAATAAGGTTATTATAGGCTTTAAAGAATACTCCTCTTTAATTATAAAGACCTTAATTATATATAGGATGGGGGAAGACCAATAGTTTAATAGGAGGGTAATTAATAAGCTACTACTGGTTATCTACTAAGACTGCTATATAACAAATAATTTAATATTTAAACTATATATTAAGAAGCTCTAGCGTAGAGTATCCCTAAATGCTTTTAAATAGCTAAATAAAGCTTTTAAATAATAGAAAGCTAAAGGAAGAAATGGAGAAGAACCTATTTTTAATATAGATTAATTTTTAGAGAGGGAGCCGGTCGCTTATTAAAAAAATTTACTATCTTTCTAGGCCTGGCTAAGGTAGAAGATAAGTGGCAGGATATATAATGGAAGGATAAGATAAAAGTTGGAACAAAGCCAAGGTAAACAGTTAACGAGTTTTATAGTAAAAAATAGAATAAACCTTTAGATAAGAATCCGCTTTAGAAGAATCAGAGCATAATTGCTAACTTTAGGAAACTAAAGCGAATTATAAAATATATTAATAAAGTACTTAAAAAGGATCCTAATAAGAGACTACTATTTAGCAGTTATAAACTAGCAGCATATACGCTATTACGCCTTATAAGTTAGCTATTATACTAGTAGTAAACTACTACTAATAGTATAATATAGTATTTCTATAAAAGGCTTGGCTAGTCTAAATATTTAACTATTTACTAAATGGAGTCTAGGACATCCCTAAAAGACCAGGAAGATATCTATAAAGCGTTTTATATTCTAATAGGTAGTCCTTACTAGAATAATATAGTCTAGTTTCTTATTATTAACTAAAGGGTTAGAGGAGAGGGTCTAAATTTAGTCTCTATATATAGAGTCCATCTACTTAAACTGGTAATAATAGTAGATATAGAGGTGTAAGTATTCGGCTAAGCTACTAGATCTGGATAGTCAGCGCTAGTAGTTACTATGTTAATAACGTATAGTATAGATAAGTAGAACCCGATTAATATGGTTATATTAATAAGGCGTATAATAACTAAAAGGATAACAATTAATAAGTTCTATAAGGTGTTTAAAACCTAACCTACTTAGTAGGCTAATAATAATGTAATAGAAATAGCGTAGCTGGTATAGTTAAAGCAGCGATCCCCTGTAATAAAAGTATGTTTTAGCATAACACATATATATATAGACAATATACAACTGTTTAATATTTTGTAATATATTATCTTAGTGTTAACTACTATATAATATATTAGCTACCTAGTTAAGCTAGCTACCTAGTCAAGCCACCCCTATTAAAGATTTAAATAAAAATTTAAATATGGCTGCTTATATATAGAGGCATTCTATTTATAATATTTTAAAAAATATATTATATATATTTAAGCCAATAAATACTTAATAAAAGCCTCTATAGACCTAAAAGGGACCAAATTAGGCAATAAATAGAAATAATAATATAATACTTTTTTAACAACATTATAAATTAAATAATTTTATATATAAGCAGCTATATTTAAGCTTTTATTTAAATGTCTTTAATAGGGGTGGAGTTATAAATAGCTAAAGTTAGTAGTGTATTTTAGGTGGCTTAACTATAGCTTAACTAGGTGGCTAATACGTTAACTAAACCTTAGAAAGTTTGAATTTAGTTTAGATTAATATTACTCTGGCTACTAACTACCTTAACACCTGTTAAGTTATCTAGCCTATAACCCTACTAACTCTTGTTCCTAGATATATATTAACAATTCCTATTAAGGTATATTCTCTCTATTAATAGACTATATATATATGCTATTTTTATTATTCTAAAAGCCTAATTAGTATATAAGAGGATTCTTCTCTAACCAAAAGCTCCCTCTATATTTTAAATTGTTATAAGAAGTAAGACGGCATTAGAATAGACAAACTAATATTTATAACTACTACTTTTGTCTACTAATTGCATAGTTATAGTATATATATGTAATTATCTACTATATGGGGGAACCGTTAGTGGTAGTTTTTAAGATCTTACTATCCTATATAAAAACTTTTAACTACTGCCTATGACGTCTTAATAACTACTAGCTCCCACCTATACGCTGTGCGACGTCTATATAAAATCCCTAATAGCGAAGAAAAGTATACCCTAATTATTCCATTTAATCTACCTTTTACTTTTTTCTATAGGTGCAAGATATTAAATTAACCTATAATATAATGCTAACTGGAATAATTAGCAAACCTAGCTCCGTTAGACAAATATACTTAATTATAAGAACCGAAACCCTATTACTATTAAGCCTATTATACTACAAAATAAAAGGGCTATTATTAATATTGGTATATTTTAAAGGCACTTTATTAGCCGGCACTAATAGATATAAGTTAATGGACTACCTACTACTTTACATTTAACGGTTTTAAGAATAATAAGGCAAAATATACTGTTATTTATTATGCTCTTACTAACTATAATATTTAATTTATTATAGGCCAGAAATTTAACCTTAAAGATAAGCAAAAGGCAGACTTTTAGGATATATTAGATATATTACAGATAAAACCTTTATATGGCCTATCCGCATTAGAACACCTTAATAGCAATACTATACTATTAGATTTTACTGTTAGGTATTAAAGTAACTAAGCAACCTTAAATCTTCCCCTTATTACCTAGCCCTAAGCCTTATTACATTGCTAAGACTTATTGCATTGTTAAGTTTTATTGCATTACCGTCAAGCCTTATTACATTACTAAGCCTTATTGCATTATTAAACTTCATTATATTGCTAAGTCTTATTACATCGCCGTTGAGCCTTATTACGTCGCCAAGTCTCATTGCATTGTTAAGCCCTATTACATTATTGAGCCTTATTGCATCGTTGAGTCTTATTACGTTATTAAGCCCTATTGCATCGCCGCCAAGCCTCCTAGCTAAATTAGGCAATTGGATATCGTGATTTTAACTCCTAGGCGTTGCGGGTTTAATTCCCACTTATTATATATTAAAAATATTAAAAAAGAAGGTTGTTTCCTATTAAATTAGGTGTTAGTAAGGCTCTAAATTAAGCTTATATTTTTGTACGTGTCTCGCAACACCTAAAGTTATATATTTAACAAAATCTTAGCACTATATACTAAGTAGGTTAGCTCTTCTATGTTAAGTTTTAATTATATTGGGCTAGCTCTAAATTATAGCAAGAGGCAGAATGTACTATACTACTACACTATAAGGACTTTGGAATATAATCTTATAAATTTAACTAAATTATAACCACTTCCTAAACCTTAAAATTAAACCAGATCCTTAGAAAGAGATCCCTATATTTAAATCTTAGGAAACATTTGGTTACAACTTTAGATTAAATCTAAAGGCCCTAGAATATATTTAATCTAAAGCTCAAATCTAATTCTAACGCGATTATTTAGTTAATTTAGTAACTTTTTAATCTAAAAGCTCCTCCAGATTAGTAAGCGTTAAATTTATAAGCTATACTGTATATAGAATCTAAATTTATAAATATAGGGTATCTCTATTACTATAGTGGCTACTATAGCAATGGGGGCGCGCTATATTTTAGTAAGTAGTTAATCTACTATATCTCTACCACTGTAGTGGCAAGGCACCTTAAGTTTAACCCTATGCTAAGCATTATAACTTTCCTATAGTAACTAAGCAACCCTAAACTAAAGCAATTGTAGAATTTACTATGCCACTATGCCGCAAAGGCCCTTAGTTATAGTCTTATAAATTTAATTAAAATATAAACACCTTCCTAAATCTTATAATTAAATATTTCTATATATAATACTATGCTAAGGATTATAATATAGATTGCTTAGATATAGCTTTACTACAATATAACGGCTCTATACTAATTAATTAATCTATAAGAGATTTAGGCAGTAAAATTACTGCTAAGAATTACTGCCTAGATGCTAGCCAACAAATACCTATAACTATAATCTTAGTAAATAGCAAAAAGTATATAGCAGTACTAAGATAATAGTAGGACAATATAAGACAGTAATAGAACAATATAATATAATGGCAGAACAATAATAGGACAATAATAAGACAATATAATATAATGGTAGAATAATAACAGAATAATATAATACAATAGTAGGGCGATAATAGGACAATATAATACAATAGTAGGGTAATAATAGGATAATATAATATAATAGTAGGGGTCCCTTTATATAACTTAAAAGATATACACTTGTAAATATAATATAATAAAAACAGGAGCTCTTGCTGCACCCGGCCTAAAAAAGACTAAAACCAACCAAAAAGAACCCCGAAAAACACCCAGAGAATCCCCCTAAGATGCCTACATCGCAGGGGAGGCACACGTCAAACGACGGTGGTTCGCACTCGCGCGTGACTGCCAGAACCACGCCTAGCAATGGCCCTTTATAACAAGAACGGGTGAATACCACACTATAAAGCGGAAATACCTCTATTAAGAAGGCATCTAACAAAATATAAAGCCTATTAAACGTGTTTAGTATCCGCAATTGTGGGGGAGTAACTGTTAGCTATAACAAACTAATATAGCTAGTAGAATGGCTCCGTTAGTCCAGTGTCCCTTAGGCGCCCCTCCAGCAATCCCTTAATTAAATCCTTTAATAGCTAAGCAAAATTAAAAATAAATAAAACCCCTCCTTACCGGCGAACCGCACCTAGGCCGCTATAGCTGCGCTTCTACAGTATAGGGAACCCAACCCCCTTAAGACAACAACTGGGTATATAATTATAATATAACTAAATATAGAAAAAGTAGAGGGGCTTAGGGGATAATTAGAAATAGAAGTCCTTATAGAGATTTGTAAGGAAGTCTATAACGCCGTTGTAGTCCGACACCTAAGGAGCGGAGATATTAGAGTCACCCTAAAGGACTAATAGGTAAAGGAATAAGCCGTAAGGATAGGGGATAGGCTAGGAGAATATATTGGCATAAAAGTGCTCTGTAAAGACTACCTAGTTAAAGTCCTAGCGGTTTCTATAAGCCTTAGGGTAGAAAAGGGATACTAGGCGAATAACACAGCAACTATATAGGAGATAGTAAAATATACAGAACGCCTTATACTGGGACTTGAGATTACCTAAATCTAATGGCTTTAACAGGAAAATGCAATTTAAGCATATAATAAGAATAATAAGAGGATATAAAAGTTGCTAGAGACTTGCTAGGGAAACGCTAGTTAAACGCATAGCTCCCTTATTGTTAGTATATATACACTAGGAATGCAAAAACTCCTTATCTAAAAAGGAATAATTATAAATGGCCTTATATATAATATAAGGCTCTATAACTATAAACTATACCTAGAATAATGCTATTGCTGTGCACAATGGGGACACACCGAATCTATATACGTAGCATAGGTGTGCTGCGGCCACTGTGCAGGCCCCTATAATATAAGACACTACTTAAATTAAGACTAAATAAAATATGTAAACTGTTACCAAAGCACATATAAGGCGTGGGAGAGAGTAGACTATATTAAATACAGGAGATGGAAGGTAAGGGCTTAATAGCTGCGGGAATAACTATACGCTAGGTTATATAAATGGAAAGAATAGGCGATAAGCCAGGGGGACGCAGGTGCCTTCCTGGCGTTCCCTACCTTTAATACTAGGGGGCTGGGCTAGCTATCCCAAGCCTTAACGGGCCAGAAGTAATGCTATATGATATTACCAGACCGAATAGGGATATAAGGGTTATAGGGGACATAAGGGAGAGGACGCCCTATAGAAAGACCCCTATGGACAGCTATAGTAAGCTTAAGACCAGGATAATTAAGAATTAGACTAAACGCGGTAAATCTAATATTTACAGCCGACCTATAAAGGGCATAAAGCCAACCAGTAAGACTAGGGGAAGAACCGGAGACAATAATAGATTTGGATATAGAAGCGCTAGTAGGAACACAAGATATGGAAATGGAAAGCCCTATATAAAATAAGTAGCGACTAGGGTGTAGATATAAGAGATAGAAGTTCTAAAAATCCTAAAGAAAGTGGAAATAGAGGAAGTAAAGAATGAAGGAGAGTTAAATAACCCTTGCCGGGGGTCCGCCACCTATCTATTATATAGTATAACTGCGGCAATATAAACCACTACCTTGTAAGGCCCCTACTAGATAGTCTAGACCTAGAGAAATACTATATCCTTACTATATAAGAGCCGTATTATAATACCTACACACAATTAATATACTGCCCCTAAGGATTCTAGCTCCTATATAAACCAAAAGTAGCTATATGTAACGGAACCTTATAGTAGGAACTACGGTGGGTCCTGTTATTAGGCTAGGTATGTAGGTAAGAACAAATTAACAATGTAATAACAACTAGTGGAGTGGTTGCCCAACAGATTAACTCTAATTATATTCTAAGATTTACTATAAAGAGAGAACTATCTGGGTAGGGACTGTGGTCCTTTAAATACATAACCATACACCTAAGAAATCCCTTCGCTATGTAAGGTATGTAAGGTACGTAAGGTATATAACAGACCTTATAGAGCTTATAGAGCTTACAGAGCTCACTATATAACTTAGTTACTACTTCTCGTTACATAGTTCCACCAGATCTATCCTAGACCGTGCTTATATTAACCAACTAGCTTCCTCTAACTCCTCTCTAAGTAGTTATAACATTATACTTAAAGCGTCCGTAACACCATCTCCCTCCCTCTTATCTTTGTCCTTAAAGATTCTTAATATCTCTAAGTCGTCTACTAGAGGTGTGATGTCCGTTTAATTAATCTTGTTAATACCCCTACTTATTATACCTAAAGCACCTTCCTCTTCTTTGTCCTAATGGCGTGCTTACACTATAGCTGCCATTCTGTTACTTGGTGAAGCTATATCTCCTTTATATTCTTACTGTATAAAAGAGGGGTTGCTTTATATTACGATTATAGCTCCCTCTAGTTACTAACCTTCCTCCTACTCTAAATGTACAAAGTTAAACATTTAATTATCTTGCAACGTTCGTTCTATCTCTAACGCTAAATATGCGCGTCCTATGACTCTTAACAGTCTTTAAGTTCCCTTATTGATTTCCCTTAGGGTCTTGTGTTTAATCTGCCGCTGCGAAGCTTAATAGTGAGCTTGTAAGTGCCCTAAACGAGGTTCGCCGATCTTAGGAGGCGGAGCTAGAGGCCTCTGCTGCTTAACAGCGTGCTCTCAATGCTTACAAGGCGTATTTATCTACCTCGGCGCGTCTTCTTCGTCTTAAGAAGGTTTGTAAGAAGGTCCGTTTTAAGGAGTGGAAACTTGTTTAACAGGGTCTTTCTAAGCTAGGTAATAAGAGAACAGCGTCTCTATTCTATAGTAAGATAGGTATAAAGCCTAGTATAGGCGATGACCTTTTTACAACGGATACCCTATAGGGAACTGCCGGACAGGCCGCGGAGACATTGCAGGGAGGCGGCAATCTTAAAGATCCCATAAAATACTTCCACCACTACGGGTTACTTTAGCTTAAGTAATACGTGGAGAATATGCTACGGCACCTCAAACGCTGCGTTAAAGAATTCCCTACCCTCTACTGGCTACCGCATAAGACTGTTTAATGTACAGTGGCAACTATGTACAAACAGCCACCACAGCGCGCGACGCTGCCCGCGAGCGTCCTAAGGGAGCTCTGGGACCTACCCGACGATAATATAGAGGACAAGTATAACCCCAATCTATTAAATATCCCGGCAGGCCTAAGGAACTTACTAAGGGTATTTTTAGGCAGGTGAGCTAAAGTCCTTCCACAGAGCTCGGAGTATAATTATATAATTAATCTAGAAGAAGGCAAGCAACTGCTAAACCTTTCTATCTATAACCTCTTTCGCAAAGAGCTTAAGATCCTATAGGAGTACCTTAATAGCTTACTAAAAAAGGGATGGATCTAGCCCAGTAAGTTACCGGCAGGCGCGCTAATCCTCTTTATCCTAAAACTAGATAGAATTATAAGGCTATGTATAAACTACCGCGGTCTTAATAAGATTATAATTAAGAACCGCTATCTACTACTATTAGTTAGTAAAATACTAGATAAATTATCTAGGGCGAAGGTCTTTACAAAGCTGGATTTATAAGATGCCTATTATAGGCTCCGCATTAAAGAAGGGGATAAGTAAAAGACCGCTTTTAAAACCCAATACGGCCACTTTGAGTATCTAGTAATACCCTTTAGGCTAGCCAATACACCTATAATATTCTAATTGTATATTTATAGAGCCTTAGGGGGACTAGTTAACCGCATATATATTGTTTATTTAGATAATATTCTAATCTACTTAAAAGATAAGAATTAGCATAAGCAACACGTCCGCAAAGTGCTAGAACGCTTAAATAATTAGGGCCTCTACGCCAAGGCATTAAAGTATATCTTCAACACTAAGTAGGTTGAGTTCCTAGGTTATATTATAACGCCTATAGGTATAGTTATAGACCTAGTATGGGTGCAGATAATTTAAAAGTAGCCGGAGCTAGAGAGCTACCAGGATGTTTAAGTGTTCCTAGGCTTTACCAATTTCTATAGGCGCTTTATTTATAACTACTCAGACATCACCCAATACCTATCTAACTATATTACTAAAGCTTTTTAAGACCCAACCTAGGGAGTAAAAAGCTTAAAGGTAGGAAGAAAGAAAACTAAAAAGGGACTAACTAAATAGTATAAACTATAGATATGGCCTAGAAAGGTATAGGAAGCCTTTTAGGAACTACATATAAAGTTTACAAAAGCTCCACTATTGCGGCATTTTGACCCAGATTAGCTACTAATAATGGTTACTAATATATCGAATTTTGCCCTTACTGGTATCCTACTATAACCTAATAGGCATCCGGACGCTACCTAGCTCTACTAAAGACTAGTAGTATTCTATAGCAGAAAATTCTAGGGATCTAAAGTTAGGTATTATACCCACAACAAGGAATTACTGGCCATAGTTAACTGCTTTAAATAGTGGCGACACTACCTCAAGCACGTAAGCCATACCACTCATATACTTTTAGATTATTATAATCTATACTACTTTATAACTACAAAGGAGCTTATACCTTAATAAGCCAAATAGGCAGAGGAGCTTGCGTAATTTAACTTTAAAATTAAATATAAGCCAGGGGAAAATAACCCTGCTAATGGACCATTATAACGGCTAGATTATGCCAAAGGCTTTAAAATAGGAGAAGGAAAACAGATAATAGATATCTTACTCCCTATATTGCAGAATAAGCTCTAGGTATAGGATGCTTAAGTACCTATAGCTCTAAGTACTAAGTCTTAGGTGGTGCAAACCCCATTGGCTTCTACTAATGTTCTAGCTGGTACCTGGTCCGTGGCCGATAAGGGTCCGAAGATACCTAGATAGGATGTCCCTAATATAAGTGCGGAACCTAGTAATACACCACCCTTAATTACTAAGCTATCCCCTTAAACTAAAAGCAAAGCTATAAAGTAATTGGAACCCAGAGCCCTATAAAGACTAAAGGACTTTAACCTTATAGCGGCCTTCCTAATATATACGCACTAAGAAGTTATAAGATCTATAGTACTATCTAGTCTTGTACTTAGAGCAGTATAAGGCGAAATAGCTTTTACCTAGGAACTATCTAAAAGGTTAATGGATCTTATCTATAAGGTGCAACGGAGGGACGCTTTCTATACCATCTTTAATATAGAAGCAGACTAGAAATATAACAGAAAGGAAGCTGCAAGGCGCTAAAATTAGGAACTAGACTTAATGGGCCTACTATATAGAAATAGTAAGGTTTAGGTGCTATAAAAAGCAAATCTATAACAGAAAATTCTTATAAAGAATTATAATAATCCTCTAGGCAGCCACTATGGTTAAGTTAAGACAGTAGAATTACTTTAATATAAATACTATTAGCTAAAGCTTAAGTAGGAAGTAAAGGAGTACATCAGCTACTATAAGAAGTGTTAAGTATATAAAATCTAAAGGCATAAGCCATGGGGTCTACTTAAATCGGTTCCTCCCGCCAGCAAACTATGGCAATATTACGCTATAGATTTTATTACGGATCTTCCGCTATTAAAAGATAGGTAAGGATAAATATATAATTTGGTCCTAATACTTATCAATAGGTTTTTAAAGTACGTCTAATACCTTCCTGTTAACAAAACGATTAATATATAAGTGCTTGCCAGCCTAATTAAGGAGAAATGCTTTCTTAAAGTAGATTAGCTATATTTTATTATTACTAATAGGGGCAGCGTCTTTATAAGCCAGTACTGGTTAAATCTATGCTTTTATTTAAAGATAGACCACCGCTATAGTATAGCTTTCTATCTATAGACAGATAGGCAAACAAAACGCCAGAACTAGGAACTGGAGTCTTATCTACAAATGTATTTAAACTACTAGTAAGATAATTAGTGTGAGCTACTTCCATACACAGAGTACGCTTATAACTCTAAGCAACATTTATTATATTAGTTTACACCAATCCAGATTGCCTATAGCGTCCGACTATTAGGATTTAATAGTATACCTAACGATTACTGGCTAAGGCCGTATAATTAATTATAGGATCCTATTAGGAAGTCTAAGGATACCTACTAGAGAGTATAAGAATACCTTAAGGAATAGAAGGAGTAATGGAAGTATGCAAAGTAGAGCCTATAAGATGCGTAAAAGCAGCAGAGACTTTGGTATAACCACAAACACTAGAATAAGCATTTCGGCGTAGGCGATGAGGTTCTATTATATTTAACGAATATTAAAACCTGTTGACTATTAAAGAAGCTCAATATAAGATACCTAGGTCCCTTCTAAATTAAGGAACGAATTAGCAAGCTAGCCTACCGTCTCCAGCTACCCCCATCTATAGCCTGTGTGTATTTAGTATTTTATATAAATCTACTAGAGCTATAGCACAGACTACCGCCAGAAAAGAGCTTCCGTCTAGGCCTAATTAAACACCCTAAAGTAGTGGGCGAGCGGTATGAGGTTAAAGCTATACTATACTATAAGTCTGTTAAAAATAAGCTTTAATATAAAGTTAAATAGCTAGGCTGGCCTGCTGAGGACTCTATATAGAAACTAGAGGATTACCTTAATTATTGTAAAGATATTCTAAAAGAATATTAGGACTAAGGTCCATAATCTACAAATTATAGAAAGCGCTCTAATACTATGGTGTTATTATAACCTATAAAGAAAGCTCGCGGTAGGCTAAAAGAGGCCCTAAAGAGTAAATAGGTTAAATTAGATATAGAACAGACAAGCTCTAAAAACTATAAGGATTGATTAGGGCTACGGCCTAAGGCAGAATAGGTCCTCAGCCTTTTCACGTATATAGCATAGAATTGATAGGGTATTTTGCTAGAATTATATTCCCATTTATTAGTCTATATTAGGAATAGTATTCCTATGCCTTCGCAAAAGCCTTCTAAGGCCTTTCTAAGCACTAGTTAAAATCCTTAATTGCTATTATGTATAAGAATAAATCCTAAATGCCTAAATTAAAAGCCACTATGCCTTATTCTTAGGAGCAGGATTAGTATCCATCGGCCCTCTAAGGGATGGCTGACGGGAATGAGATCCCATTATAGGTGTATAAATAGGCATGAAAACAGGGGCAGGACGATAAGGTGTAGATAGAGCGGAGATTCTTAAATGCTTAACACTAATATTAGGTCCAAACTAATACTAATAAAGCTCTTAAGGCGTTAGCTTATAGTTAATAAAGACACACTTAAGCCCAGAATAAATAGAGACGTTGGCTAGCTAATATAGTCCAGAACCACCGAGACCTTACTACAGTAACTGTCAGTTACCTATCCGCTAGGTACCCAAAGGGTAACCTACCTAATACCGCATTATATTGTGCTCTTTCAAAACTTAACACGTATGCGCGAACTCCTTCTTATAGTAAACAACAACCTTCTTTTTATTACCCCCATTCTTTACCCTATCCTTAGTATACTAACCTTGCTCCCTTATTAGGCGTTACTAGCTGGCTTGCTAGGAATTGTAGGCGGTATAGATGGCTGTGGTATAGTCTTAAATTTGACCTAGACGTTTAGCATTGGCGCTAGAATAAGAGAGAGCCCGGGCGATATAGTAGTTAAAAATATTAAAGAATCGTCGCCACTTAGGCCTAGGCTATATTGAAGCCTAAAGTTAGCAATGGAAACCTATTAAGGATAGAAAAGCTTACCTTAACGCAACTGCCGCTCTTAATACGCATGCATTAATTACAAGGACTAAAGGTGTTAGACCTTATATAGTGGGTCTTATTACAAGCATCCAGAATCTTCTTATTAGACTTCTGGTCTTTTGAGGACGTGTATATAAAGTCATTTAGGCAGGACTAGCACCAGTTATGGGTTAGCGGAGGTTAGGGTTTTATATATAGTAGTAGGGCTAGAATACGCTGTGGAATTGGATTAGAAGAGTAGTTGGCAGGAGAACAAAGAGGCATATTAAATTAATAGAAAAAAAGAAAATCTTAATAATATATTAAAGATACGTCCAAATTTGGATGAAGGTTAATAATGGAAGTGAGGTGTTAAGGAAAAGGAGCAGCTTAGTAAGCAAGGTGTCTCTATACTTTACCTTCTAATACCCTTTTAGTGAATAGCCACAACCTTACCAATATAACTCCATTATAATAGCGTAATTTAGAAGGAAGGAAACACGCATATGTGCTATTTAGCTATCACTTCCTTACAAAAACTAATTACGCGGCTGGAGAAGGCAATTGAGATGTTAATTACAGACATATATAGGTTAAATTACACCTAAATAATACTACGGTATTAAAGGACAATGTTATAAACGTTTTTGACAATTGTATAATAGCTAGAGGCGCTATTGCGAAGGGTCTCTTCTGTTTGCTAGGTAGTAGAGCTATGCTAAATATATAGCATAGAACTAATGAGAAAGGATTATAGATTAATATCTTAAAAGTTAAAGACAACGGCAAGCTAAGGCTCTATATATTAAATCCTATACTAAAAGGTTCTATAGAACTATATTAGGAACACTAAATTGCCTATAATACTTGCGATTGATTGCAGACCGGTATAAAGGCTTAAAAGTAGAGTTATATAAAAATTCTTGGGTTAGCCTAGGTAGTTACTAGTACGTTTCCGGTAGGCTTCTGAGGGGTCTCCTGGTAATCCTTACATCTTTTCTCTAGTTACGCTCTTTCCTTATTAAGGTTTTCAGGAGTTTAAAGCAGGGGTTAGATAGATAAATGATATACAGCGGCATACTGATATCTCCCTAATATTTCTCCGAACCCCTTTCGGGACGAGCCCTTATAATCTCCCTACTATAAAGTAATGGCGATTAGGGGCCGACCGTAAGAAGGGGGGGGGTAATGTAAGGGATATTATTACGGACACCTTGGGTTGCCCTTAGGACAACCTCCAGACGCCCCTTAAATAGTCGCCGGTCACATACCAGAGGCATATGCCCATAGTATATAGTCTCTACGATCCTAGAGGCCTTACCTTCTCAAGGATTCATCTCTCTTACTAATCTATCCTGTTCCACAATCGTGTCCTTTTAGCTCCCTGTCTACAAAGTCCCCTTATAAAAGGTGCGTTTTAAAGAGTAAAAACTTGTAGAATAAGATTTATAGGAACTTAGTAATAAAAGGATAGATTCTCCTCTACTTAAGAGGGAAACAACTCTAAATATATTAGCAGGTGCTCCTCTTAGGTCCCCTTTAGGTGACTTGTTCTTTAGTAATCCTTCTTTATTAATACTGCCTAACCCCTTTTCTTCTAATACTCCTATACCTTTCTTATAGCGTTCTTTAAGTTACCTAGTAGCTCCTAGGTAGTCTCCTTATAGCCTATCTACTTTACTTTATACCATATTTTGTTATTAATGTCCTTATAACTAATAATTCTTAAAACTTCCTATTTGTCTTCCTCTTGTCCTCTATATATATCTACTTTATAGACTAGTAGCTTAACATTCCCATATACTAGCTCTAGCATTATAATATGCTATATAGGGTAGATCTTCATTTTCTCTAGTAAGTTAAGTTTATATATAACTTTTGAAATCTTTGCTTTAACTATAAATAGTCCTAGTTTAATATAGTCTAACTTCTTACTTAGTCGTCAACTTTTAAAAAATTTGTATAGTAGCCACACTTTATCTCCCTCCTTAAGATCTAGTCCCTTAAATCTCCTAGCATTGTAGTACCTTTTTATCCTTGTTTATACTAGTTTAGCTATTTCTTTAAGGTAACTATAAAGACTTATTAACGTCTCCATTCTTTCTTTAACTATGCTACTTATCTTTTTTACTTATTATAGTAATAACAATATTCTTAGCTTATACCTATAATTCGCCTTAAAAGGTAATATGCCTATCCCTTCTTATAGTGTTATATTATACGCAAACTATATAACTGGTAATAATAATACCTAATTATTCTATGCATAATTAATATAATGCCTTAGATACTGCTCTAATGTTTAGTTTAGTCTCTCCGTTTAACCATCTGTTTGTAGGTAATATACTATTAATGTCACTACTTAAACTCCTTATTCTGCTAAAAATACTTCCTAAAATACTGCTATAAATCTTGGATCTCTATCCAATATAATCTTTATTAGTGCTCTATATCTTATAAACACTTCTTTAATATAGATTCTAGCTATATCTTCTACAGATGTTTCTTTTATATATACTATAAAGTAGCCCCACTTGGTTAACTTATCTACTATTACTAAGATCGCGTTATAATCTTGTCCAGTAATAGGATCTTTTAACTTTAGCAACTTTATAATAAAGTCCTATAATATAACCTCCCACAGTCTTTCTGGTATTTTAACTGGTTATAGCCCTTTATACAGCTTATGCCTTATCAGTTTATTCCTTTAGTAATCTAGACACTCTTTAGTAACTTGTTTTGCTAGTCCCTAGATTCCCTAAATAATATATTCCTCTTAAAGTCTTAATACTAAGCCTATAGCTCCACTATGTCCTTATGTTATTCCCTTATAGAATTCTTTAACAAACTCCTTTACTATTATTTTAGGCACATATATAGCTTCTTAATACTTATATTGCTTTAAGTCTAGATCCTTACTTTATACTTCTTAGATCTTCTATATCTAATCACTCTCTAGTAACTTATAGACCTAACTAACTTCTCTTATTGCTATAATCTTTAGATAATTATACCTAATTAATCCATCTTCGTCCTTGCGTAGCACTGCGCCTAACGGTTTTTTGTTATTTTATAGCTCTATCTTTCTACTAAGTGTATTAGCTCTTGCGTTTTTAGTACCCTTAGTATACTAAATTTCAAAGTAATATTCTACAAGCATTTCCGCCTATTTAACCTATCTGTAATTAAGTTCTTTTATTATTAGGAACCCCATTAGGTTTTTATAGTCTATCTTAACTATAAATAGTTTCTCTATGCCTTGCAAGAATGCTCTTTACTCTTTAAGTACTATAACTATACCTAACAACTCCTTATTATAGATATTATAGTTTAGTTCTAGTGGTGTTATCTTCCAACTATAATACGCTACTAGGTGCCATCTATCTGGATGCCTTTATAGTAAGCACGCTCCTAGTGTAAAGTCTAATGCATCTATTTCCACAACCATTTCTAACTTTGGCTAGTAGATCTTAAGGATTAGATTTTAGGTAAACAACTCTTTAAGTTCCTTAAACAACTTCTTTTATTTATTACCCCATACCTATAGTTTCTTCTTTTTTATAAGTCTTATAAATAGCTTAATATTTTTTAACCACTGTGCTATAAACCTTCTATAGTAGTTGCAAAACCCTAGAAACAATCTCAACTATATAACATTCTCTAGTTCTTACTAACTTACTATAGCTTCTACTTTCTTTAGGTCCATGCTAATTTTTTCTAGTTTAATAATAAACTTAATAAAATTGGTCTTTCTGGTAAAGAACTCGCATTTCTTAATTACTACTAGCATCTTTTCTTCTTATAGTCTCTTTAAGACCCACTTAACGTATTCTCCATATTCTTCCTTACTCTCTAAGTAGATAATAATGTCATTAAGGTATACCATAATAAACTTATTTAGGTATTCTCCTAACACACTATTAGTTTATTTTTAAAATATTACTAGTATAGTTATAAGCCTAAACTGCATTACCAATAGTTTGTATAGTCCTTTCTTTAACCTAAAGGCTGCCTTCCACTTATCTCCCTCCTTAATCCTAATTTAATGGTACGCCCACCTTAGATCTATCTTTATAAAGATCTTCACGTTACCTATCCTGTCTTAGATTTTGCTAATTAAGGGTAAAGGATACCTATCCTTCCTAGTAATACTGTTTAACTATCTATAGTTAATGCATATCCTAAGTTTTCCATTTTTCTTTGGGATAAACAACACTAGATAACCTACTAATAACTATAACGGTCTAATATATCCCTTTTATAAGTTTTCCTAGACAAACTCTTTAAGCGCTACTAACTCTATTTTAGTAAGCTTATAAACTAGAAAGAACCTTAGACTTATTCCTGGTTCTAATTCTATTTTATAGTCCTATACTATATACTCTAACAGCATTTTACTTTCTGGTAACTATAACCTTTTACCGTATTTATAGTATCTTTTTAGTATATAACTTAAGCCTTGCTTAGTCTCTTTATATATTACTCTAACTTAGTACTATACCATCTTGGTTTATTATTGCATCTTATATTGTTATATATCTCTAATATTAACCTAACCTATAACCCAATCAATCCTTAGATTGTATTCCTATAATTAAGGTATTCCTAGTATCGTCTTATTCTTTCCTAATAGTAGGATATTAAAAGATATTTTGACTTGTCTCCCTTTAATAGTTAACTAAATAGGTTCTATTTTAAGATTAATAATGCCTTCTCTATAGGCTATTAGGTCTTTTAAAATTGTTATTAACAGATATAGGTGTTCCTTCTGTCTGTATAGTAACCCTATCCTTTTTACTGCTGCTAGTAATATATAGTTTCTTATTACTCCACTATCTACTAATACTTTAAACTTTTAATCTTACCAACTAACTCTTAAATTTAGGTGTCGCCCTATAATTCCTTTAAGGGTCTAAGGCTCTACCATTAGCTCCCTCTGGTCCTATAGGCCTTTGCTTTTCCCAACTATTAACTGCTAATCCTTAACTGTACTTAGTCCTCTCTAGGCCAATACTTAGTTCTTTTCTTTTCCTCTATGTACTATAGACAAGTGTTCTCTAGGCACTTCTACCACTATTATCCATCTAGGCATTCTTCCGTAAGGAATCTTCCTAGTTAAAGTATTAAGTCTCCTAGTTTTTGAACTTCTACTAGGTGCCAACTATGCATATACCTTATATCCCTATATTATTTTTCGTCTATTAACTAGTATATCCTTGTTAGATACTTTTAATACTTATCTTTAGGTGTCCTATATATATTGTACGTGTTATCTATATATATAATCCACGCCAATAGTAATGCACTGGGTGCTTTAGGTCTACTCTTAGTTTATCTTTATTCTTAAATTTAAACCTCTCCCGCGTTAACCTAAATACTACTATATTATTTACTGGTACTAATACTACTATTATCTCTCTCCAGTCTATAGCCTGTTCCTCTAGGTTCTTTAATATTATAATTAAGGCTCCTTTAATATAACTTATCTATTTTTCTAATATAGCCTAATCTGGTATAGCCCTTTGGTCTATCTATATACAGAAATCTTCCTACTTATTATTTTCTTGTTACTTATACCACTTGCGATACAGCTTGGTAAGTGTGTACGACCTATCTATAAGGAAGTATCTCTTTATTGCTGCATTATTGCAACCTTTAGTATATTGTTTTATAAATCTGGTTAAAATCCCTAGGTCCTCTTCTTGTTCCAGTTTATCTAACTACTTAGCTCTTAGCGTTTCTATCCTTAGCCTATTTATAACTTTCTATACTAGCGCTCTGTCCTTTATATGTCCTAGTGTAACTAATTATAAGGGCGTGAAGAGGCTTTAAGGAAGATTCAAAGGAACAATATAAATTCTATCTAAATCTAAGAGTATATAGCTCTTGCAGAGAACAAGACGTTACGTAAAGAAGAGAAAGGAATAACGAGAGAATCTTGTAATTAAATAGTTAGGGGTCTTGGTCGATGCGTGCGCACGTACGCATACGGACGGACTTCGGTAGAATTCGATTGACCTGTTAGAACTTGGCAGAAGTTAATCAAGCTAGCAGAATTCGGCAGAATTCGGTTAAAGCGTCAAGTTCTATCTATTAAGTGTTTTACTAAGACATTCCTACTATAACTAGGCTAGTCCCGTTACAGTACCCCCCCTTTAGCCAAAGGTCCAAATAATTTAATTTTATTGTATCGTATTTGCGTTAGGTAGCAGTATAGAGTTTTGCCGGTTTTAATCGTTAAACGGACCAATTAGGATTTTCCATCCCCAGGATAGAAAATCGCTATTGGCTTAGTAAAGGCGGTAAGCCAAACTAATATCTTTGCAGTAGGTCTTGGCAAGGCAAATCTAACCAATTAGATAACTTTAACCGCTGGTCAAAGTTCCTTAATACCTTACGCGTTATATAACCATGTTATAAGCGTCATAGTATTTTTTAAGTTCTTTTTAATTTCAAGTTTCCTGCTATTATGTTTCGTGTATTTATATCAGGTGGCAGTTATTTGCCTTTATATTATATCTATCTAGCCAGAGTAGGTCACAAAGGATGGTCCTTATAGAATTCTTTTACTAAGGAAGGCGCGTCGGCTTTAATCTGGTTATAGGTTTCCTAGGTTTATGTTTTATATCCTTCCCACTTAATAAGAAGTTTAAATTATTTAAATTATGTTTTCCATTGCATATTATTAATTAAGTTAATAAAGTAAGAACCGTTACCGTTATTAATAATTATAGGAGGTAGTGGCGGTATTTCACAAGTTAAAGGTTTACCCTTTAAAGGTTACAGCAAGCTTACGTAAAACATTAGGTGTATTTTCATCTTAGTCGGCAGTTTAAGCTTATAGGCGTATAGGCTTAGTTCTTTCTTAATTTAATACAAGCCTATAAACTTCCAATTAAGTTTCTTTAAGGGCCGTTAAGTCTTTATATTTTATATATTTAGGTAAACCATATCGCCCTTTTTAAAGTCCTACGCGGGAGCTTGTCCTTTATTTACATGCTATTCCTATACCATTTAAGCGTACGTTAATTTACTTTGTAGTAGTTCCGTTAACTACTTTATTTAATTAGCAAAGTTATATACGTTAATTAACTAAATCCGCTTAATTATGGGTCCTATTGTATTAATTTTAGGTTATAGTTTAAATCTAAGTTAAGAGTCTTGTTTGTAGGTCGCGTAAAACAGCATTATACCTATTAATTTGTTTATTATATTATTCACAGTAAACTTAGCTAAAGATAGCCACTTTTCCCAGTTGTCTTATAGGTAGGAGTAGTACATTTATAGGTATTATTCCATAATCGCGTTTATAATTTTGGTTTAACTATCTATCTCCAGATAAAATGCAGTTAAGAGTTATGTTTATATACTTAATTGTTTATATAGGGCTTACCAGAAGTCTAAAACAAACTAGCTTCCGTGGTTAAATATTATCAAATTAGGAAGTCCATATAGCTTAAAGACGTATTTAACAAAACATTTAGCTACTAAAATAGCATTAATTGAGTCTATGGGAATTATATGCCGCATTTTTATAAGGCGGTCAACTACTACTATAATATTTATAAATCCATTGCTACTAGGTAAGTCTGCTATAAAGTTAATTAAGATATCACGCCATCTTTATATTGGAATTAACAATAGTTAGAGTACTCCTTGTTTCTTTATATAAGAAGTCTTTCCACAAATACACATTCTGCATGCTTAGACATATTTTTATATATAGTCATGCATTATAGGCCAGTAGTATGCTCGTTAAATAATCTTATAAGTCTTCGCATAGCCAGAATGTCCTACTATAGGGGAATTGTATATAAATTCAAGTATCTTAAATCGTAAGGGTTTGGAATTCGGAACTACCATCTTCTGTTAATAGTATAGTTAATCATTACAAATTTCGCATTTAGCGAGTATAATATCTTTATACTATCATTTTCCTGTTTAAATTGCTTTCATTATATCTGCTATCCATACATTGTTCTTATATTCGTATTCTATTAGCTCATTAATTTCCATTTCCTATTTATCAATTTCTAATTCGTTTTTGTTAAGTTTTGTATCTAGGAATATAGGATATAGTTTCTTAAAACGTTTAGGGGGCAATAAGATCCGTAATTAATTTATAATTTGTTTGTCTAAGGCGTTTATAGGTAAGTCTTATAATTATTATATTAATATATTAGGCTTCTAATTAAGTTTGCCTGGTTAGTACATAATCTTAAAATTAAATTATAAGAGGTATTCGGCCTAACAAATTTAGCGCTGCGTTAACTGCTTCGTAGTTATAAAGTACTATAGGTTTTTATAGTCCGTTAACACGCGTATTAGAAATAACAATCCTTTAAGTTTTAGGCGCTATTATTTAAAGCATCTAATAATTACAAGTAATTCCTTATTATATATCTTATAGTTTAATTCAGTAGGGGCAAGCTTTTGGGAGAGAAAGGCTACTAGGCGCAGCTTACCGTTCTTATTGTATTACAACAACACTCCCCCTAGGGCATAATTAGATAAGTCTGTCTTAACAATATATTTAAGGTTAGGATTAAAGTAGGCAAGAATTAGAGCGGTTATAAAACGTTGTTTTAAGTTATTAAAAGCTTATTTACATCTAGCAGTCTATTTAAATTTCATATTCTTCCTTATTAGGTTTACTAATAGTTAGGCAATTTTTAAGAACTAATTAATAAATTAACAATAGAAATTTGCGAATTCTAGAAATCTTTAAATGTCTTATACGTTACTAGGGCTTCCCTAGTTCTTAATTACACCAACTTTTTTAGGGTCCATTTTAATTCTGTCGCGGGATATAATTAGGCCTAAGTATATGACTTTGGATATATAGAACTTGCATTTCTTAATATCGCATTATAAACCCGCATCTCGCAGGCGTTTAAGGACCATTTAGATATACTTCTAGTGTTTAAAAAGCAAAGACAAGTAGATTAAGATATTATTAATATACGCGGTAATAAATACATTAAGGAATTCACAAAGCGTATTATTAATATATTGCTAAAATATACTAGGACCATTCTTTATACTAAATGGCATCACTAGGTATTTAAAGAGTCCCTATTATATATGGAAAGCTATATACTTCTTATCTCCTTTATAGACACAGATTCGGTTAAAAGTAGCAACTATATTAAGTTTTGTAAAATATTATACTTTTACTAGGCGGTCAAGCATCTCTTAAATTAAAGGAATTGGATACCAATTTTAAATTATAATTGCGTTTAGAGCTTAATAATTAATATAAAATCTTAAGCCTCCTCCTAGCTTCTTAATAAATAGTACAGGTAAGGCAAATAGTAATTAACTAGGGCGAATAAATCCTTTTTCTTGATGCTTATTAAGGTATTATCATATTATAAGCAGCTCTTCTTATAACATTCCATACAGCGGACTAAACTTTAGTGTTATACTAGGTTTAAGTTCTATCTTAAAATCATGTTCATCCTAATGCGGGGGCAGCTAGTCTACAAATTGTTTTTTAAACTCATTAATTAGATTGTGGTACTTCTTAGGTATAAGAGGTCAAGGGTTAATATACTACTTTAGTTCTAGCGCTTTCTTAATATCTTTCATTATTATAGTAAAGATTTTATAGTCTCGTTTTCTTGCTAATAAAACAAAAGATGCGGCTTATATTATACAAATTTTAAGGAGTTTTAATGTATTATCTTCGCATTCTTTACCACAATTAGCAGTTATAGTTTTATTATATTAGTTCGAGGTTCATAGTAAGGGTAGTTTATATTATATTAAATTTAAATAATCTTATATATGTTTGTAGGGTAGATAGTGTTTTAAGCAATAACTTTAGTAGTAGGTTATACGGAACTTCAGTGTTTCTTTAATCCAGCTAATTAAAGGGTTGTGTCTTTTTAGCTATCCATATCTAAGTATCATCTTATATTACTTTAGGGGTGTTATAAATAGGGAGATGTATTTAAGGCATTCGCCTATCTACATTTTTATAAGAGCGTAGTGTGTCAATTCGCCATATATTAAGGGTTTGCCATTAAAGCCTCATAGGCCTTAGGGCTTATTAAGTTTCTTTAAATTTAGGCGTTAGGTTTTTGCGTAGTTTATATTAATAAAGCCCATGCTAGTAGCTCCGCTATCTATAAGAATTTATACCTCCTTCTATTTTTTAAGTGTTTAAATTTCGCCAAGTATATTTGTAACCGACTACGGTACCCTGCCAAACCACCACTGTTTTACCTGCGTATTGCCTACGTATCGCCTACGTGTCACTTACGTATCACGCTGTTTTAGTTACGCATCAGTCTCCCCTTTCATTTATTTCCATACCTTCCTCGTATATATATAGACACTTTCAGCTACATTTACAATCAAGTCGCTCACTCAATTCTCCCATACTTGCACTGTTACAATATTAAGGGAGTTATGTTGTGTATTAGCGCTGGAAGAGCCTAGACACTTATGCTCTTCTACTTCTTATCCTAAGGCGCAACTTGGCTCTAGGACAATTCGTTTTCCGAGTTAGCCAAGGATAAGATACTTTATAACAACTAGGTATAATTTATAGAACGAGTGCAAGTTAAGGAGCGAGTATAACTTAAAGAATAAGTGCGATTTAATGACTGGGAGGAACTACGGCGGACCTTTTTAAAAGGGTAAGTTCGGCAATTCCTTTAAATATGTCCTTTTTTACCACATCCGAAGCATTCTCCGTTTATGGCTTAAGTTCTTTATTTATTAGTTCCTAAGGGTATATAAGATTGAGTGGCGTTAAGGTCCATAGGGTTATGCGTAGGACTTTTTAGGTTTGGAGAGGGATCGCATTTCATGGAGTTTTAAACATAAGGCGTAGTCGGCTTTAGAGAACAAGTCTATTTGTTATATTAAAGGTCCTCGTCAATTCATTAACACATTATAGCGAATTTAGGTAGGTCTTTCGGCAGTTCCCTACCTACTAACTAGGCTCTAATCTTATCCAAAATAGCTTGTTAAAGAGCAGCAACTTTAGCGGCTTCATTCTAATCTAGTTCGCCAATAAGGCCTAAAAATTCCAAAAAGAAGCTAGTAAATTCTCGGTTCCATTATTATAGGTTTTTAAGTTTAGTAACAGCTATATATTCACTGCTAGCGTCATTATATATTCATTCTAGTAGAGAGACAAAGATTTTAAAATTAATGAAGGTGCCATTGCGGAAGAATGGATCTATAGTTTGTACAGCGTCCTTGCTTAAACAAGACATTTTATAGCTAATTTTACTAGCTTCGGTAGGGTATTAGTTATAGTTTATTAAGAGTTTAAGATGGAGCTTAGTTACAAAGGGATATAGATTTTTTTAATTTCTATTAAATATTAGAGAATCAGGGAGCTTTTCGGATTTTGTAATGGGTATTAAATTCATTACAGATATGGGTTAAGTTACTATTACTAATTCAAAGTTCGCGTTTAAGGGGCCAGGCTCAGATATAGTTACTTCAATTTTATTTATAGGCGGTGTCGTGGTCTCTAATATAAGTATTTTAACGTTACGGAGTTCTTCGCGGAGTGTTTCCATTAATCGCTAATGCTAGGCTTCTAGTGCAGCCCGCTACTAAGCTAAAGCATCTATAAAGGCTTCTTGCATTGCAGTTAACTGTTCCCTAACTAGGGTTATAATGCTCGTGGTTAACGCGTGGGATTTAAGGTTGTTTGCTATTTTAATAGTAGTTGTTTTTAACGTAACGTAATATAAGGGCGTGAAGAGGCTTTAAGGAAGATTTAAAGGAATAATATAAATTCTATCTAAATCTAAGGGTATATAGCTCTTGCAGAGAACAAGACGTTGTGTAAAGAAGAGAAAGGAATAACGAGAGAATCTTGTAATTAAATAGTTAGGGGTCTTGGTCAATGCGTGCGCACATACGCACGCGGACGGACTTTAGTAGAATTCGATTGACCTGTCAGAACTTGGCAGAAGTCGATTAAGCTAGCAGAATTCGGCAGAATTCGGTTAAAGCGTCAAGTTCTATCTATTGAGTGTTTTACTGAGACATTCCTACTGTAACTAGGCTAGTCCCATTACACTAATCTCTGGTTTAGCTTTTATTCTTGCCATGCAATAATTTATTGCCTAAACTTATCTATACTTTCTTATTTTCTATGTCTTACAATTAGATTTTTAAAGTCGTCTTGCTTTATAATCGCTGTATTAACTTTTTAACTTCTAGGCTAAACACTATGTTTGCCTACTAAGGACCTTATTTATTCTTTAAAATCTTAGCTGCCTAGAAATCTTTATCTCAAGCTTATTTATTTATTTTTAAACTAAGCTACTGCCCTTTCCTATTGGTTTTTATCTATTATAGGTTCTTAGGTATATCTTATCTTATTTTAAGAATCTTAATCATCTTATATCTTATCTTAAGAGTCTTAAGCCTTTGGCCTTTTGCCTTTATTAAGTGGTAAGCTAGCACTAGTAGTTGTCTACTTGCTTAACCATCTTTAGGTATTACTCCTTCTGTCTTATAAAGTAATGTATTCCATATCTAGCGGTGTTATAATACCCACTACTAAACCGCGTTCTATAGTGGTCTTAGTCTCTGCTTCTATTACGCTTTTAAGGTTTAGGTACTCCCAGTTAGTCCCTTTTGCTTTCTTATTGCTACTAATTAATAAGTACTTTAACTCTATTATTATTGTTACTGATCTTTGTTTATATATTACTATAATATCTTAGTCTAGCTTATAGAGTCGATCTTGGTCTTTATCTAACTCTTTAGTTCCTTTAAGTCCTCTTAACTCTAGCTCCTATAGCTAATAGCTTACGCCGTACTTAGCGTCCTTATAAATTTGGCATGCGTTATTATAACAAAACGCGAAGTATTTAATTAAACACTCCTTAGTCCCGCGTAACACTTCTATATCCGCATTATTATACTCTAATAACCTAGTGCCTTTTACTACATAATTACTCTAACCACCTCTATAGTCTTTAGCGAAATAATCCTATTTTCCGCAATTTATATAAGCTCCTAATTTAAACCACTATTTTTACTGTAGAGTCCGCCTAAACGTCTTCTACTGCTAAGATCCCTAGTTTAGCCTTCACTCCTTAGTCCTATAATCGCTTAATCCTTAACATCTAGGTTTTTATAGTTTCTTACTCCATTTTCTAGATTCTTTAGTACCGCTTAAGTCCATTAGCTCTAGCCTACCATTCTATAGTTTCTAACTCTATATTTGTTAATGCGTACTCTGCGCCTTATATAACTATAGAACTCTATCTTACCCTTTCTTAGCTTATTCCCTTTAATAGATCCTATTGTTAATCTTTATAAACTAATCTATTAAGTCTCTTAGACTCTCCATATCTTCTATTAGGATAATTACGTCCTAGACCTTAGCCTTAAGTCCCTATTTATACTATACCATAAGCGCTTTATTATTCCACTTAACCTATATTATAAGTGTCTGAAACTACGTTATATACTTAATTACTAAAGTGTATTATACTAGGTTTTGTAGCTTTCTTTCCGCTATAGTAGTTACTTCTAGGTCTCTAAATATCTGTATTAGTCTTTCCGCGAACCTGTTTTAACTTAAAAACATATACTAGATATCTTAGTTAGTAGTTATCATTCTATAAACCTGGATTTTAGTAAGGTAAGGTTTAAACCACTTAAATGCCCTTTCTATTAAGAACAGTTCTATATACGCTACTTGGTCTATAGTTGTTACTAACTTCGCTCCTTCCTATATAACCTTAAAGTGCATTTATATTAGAAATCCCTTAAGTTTTAACTTCTTACCTAAAAATTGTTTAATTAATAGTAACTTAACCTTAGCTACTCCAATACCATTAATCCTATCTTTAAGTACCTTGTTATTGCCCTATAGCTAGTTAACTATTTCCTATAACTATCTAACTGTAACTAGTTGCAAATCAGTGTCCCTTATACTAGTATCCCTACTGGTACCTAAGGTAGTTACTACTATCAGCGTTAACATAACTGGTGCTTTTGGTGGCATATTGTTTAACTTATTAATACTGTAACCAGGTAGTAAATGTATAACGAAGCCTTATGGGAAACGCCACGGTAGACTTATTAATAGGCTAGGTGTGTAGATATATAAACAAAGTCAACAATGTAACAAGTACAATAACAACTAGTAGAGTGGTTGCCTAACAGATTAACTCTAATTATATTCTAAGATTTACTACAAAGAAAGAACTATCTAGGTAGGAACTGTGGTCCTTTAAATACACATCCTAACTCCTAAGAAAGTCCTTACTCTGTCCGCTCTGTCCGCTCTATTCGCTCTGTTATAGATCTTACAAATCACACAGATTACATAGATCACATTATATAACCTCGGTTACCATTCCTCGTTACATAGTTCTACCAGATCCATCCTAGACTGTGCCTATATTAACCAACTAACTTCCTCCAACTCTTCTCCAAGTAGTTGTAGTATTATACTTAAAGCGTCTATAACAAAAGGCCTCCGCTTCTATATTGACTATTAGAAACCAAACGCTATTACTTAGAAAGATTGTTACCCTCTCCCCCTAATTAACAAAACTCTTATATGTCTAAGCTAAGCTAAGATCTTTATAAAGCTCGACGTCTATTAAGCTTTCTACTAAATTAGGATAAACCCAATATTAGAGGACCTAATAACGTTCCATATCCGCTATAGTTCTTATAAATATAAAGTCCTTCCTTTTAGACTAATAAATGGGCCAGCTATGTACCAATGGTAGATAAATAATGTTCTTTTTAACTACCTTAATAAATTGTGCATAGTATACCTAGATGATATTCTTATATACTTAGACAATAAACTTAAGTACTAAGTTTATGTTAAAAAGGTCCTAAAGAGGCTGCGGAATATAGGCCTACAAGTTAATATTAAGAAATATAAATTTAGAGTAAAACAAATAAAGTACCTTAGGTTTATTGTTAGTATAGAAGGAATTAAAGTTGACCCTAAGAAGGTTAAGGCAATATGCAACTAGAAACCCCCTTATACTATAAAAGGTATCTAGTCCTTTCTAGGCTTCTATAACTTCTACTATTAGTTTATTTATAACTATAGGGTTATAGCTAAGCCTTTTATATAACTAACTAAGAATAATACGCCTTTTATTTTTAATAATAATTATATAGAAGCTTTTAAGGAGTTAAAGGACTAACTTACCTCTTCCCTAGTTCTCTGTTACTATAATCTAGACCTTAAATTAATGCTAGAAATAGATACTTCTAATAGAGTAGTAGCGGGGGTTCTCTTATAGCTATACCTAGATGGTAAGTAGTACTCTATTACGTTTTTCTTAAAGATAATAGCCCTAGCTAAGTATAACTACAAGGTACACGATAAGGAAATACTGGCTATTATATAATTGTTATCCTAGTGGCGCGCAGAGCTTAGAAGTATAGACTTTTAGATTAAAGTCTATACTAATTATAAAGCCCTTAAGTATTTTATAATAATAAAGCAGCTTACCAGTTAATAGGATAGGTGGGCTAAAATACTCTCTTAATTCTTCTTTATAATTATATACTACCCTAGTAGGCAAAATTTTAAAGCTAATGCTTTTACCTAGAGAGAATAGGATGTGGAACTATAGGATAAGCTCAAGGCCCAGTACTGGATATATGCCCTCCTCTGTCCTAAATAGCTTGACCTATATATCCTTAAGGAACTAAGCTCTAAACGGAATAAGCTGGCGCCTATAAAAGGAGAGATCCTAGATAAACTAATAGGACTAATTAACTGCATTCTAATCGCGAACCGCACAGCCAAATCCCTAAAAGCCCTCCACGACTAAGCTATAGAAGGTAACCCTAATTTAGAAATAGAAGACGGACTGCTCTTATACTAAAAACGGCTTATAGTTTTAGATGTTAACAACCTATAAACAGAACTAATCTATAAAGCCTACTGTTAAGTCTCTATAGCGCATCTAGGTTAAGATAAAACCTACTAACTACTAGCGCCTCGCTACTACTAGTAAGGGCTCCTATCTAATATAGAACGATTTATTAGGAATTGTTATACTTATAAATAGGTAGTGTCACGGGACCACCCTGTGACACCTTGTACACGTCCACCAGTCTCCACCGTCTCGACCTCTACGTTAACGACTTAGTTAATTAAGGCACGTAACGGCAATCTAAGGCAATTTGCTATCACATAACGGCAGTCTACGGCAATCTGCCGTCCTCCACCATATTCCGCCGAATTCTACTAAGTCCTGCTAGGACTATAACCCAAAGCCTACTCTGCCCCATGCACGTGTTAACTAAGCAACTAAGTTAACAATATATACCCTTTTCTTCCTGTTTCCTTACTTTCTTTCCTTACGCAACGTCTTAACCTTATTACGCAGTTTATATACATAGCTTAATAATATCTACTTCGCTATATATTATTACCGCTTATGTTTGCTCCGTAACACTATATTATGTTAACCTTATATACTACCCTCTGAAATGCAGAACGACCCTAAAGCCCCCATAACAGCCACCGACATCATATTCGCACTCTAAGAACAATTGGCAGAGATATAGAAGTCCTTTATAGACGCCCTCGCACAGAACTAAGCCGCTTTAACTTAATAACAAGCCGAACAAGAAGCACGACACCTATAAATAATTAAGGACCTCCAAGAAGAAGTCCGTATCCTTAAAATGCCCATACTAGGGCCCTAAGACCAAATACCTTCTCTAGAGACAAATACATAGGACAAGAGTCCTAAACCTATAGTAGCTATTCACCCCAAACTAACTACCGCACTATAATAATCCAGACGACTACTAAACCCTCTAATATTTACCAGTAAATAATAAGAACTCCGATTATTCCTAAGCCAGCTTAGAAATAAGCTAACTGGTAATGCTAATCGCTACCTAACTAAAGCCAACCGACTCTGCTACGCCTTAAGCCAACTAGGAGGAGACGTATCTAACCTTATTAAACCCCTTTAACCAAACTCAGTACAAAGTCTAGTTGTACTTCTTAAAGCTACATACGGTAACCTAAACCACCAAGCTACCACTTAAAGGAAGATAAACTATATAACTTAAGGAACAAAAAGCTTCCTAGTATACTTCTCCAAGTTTAACCATTATACAAAGGAAATAGGCTGAAATGACTCCGCACTGGTTAACAGCCTTATTAAGTCCCTAAGCCCTAAACTAAAAATTTCCCTAATAGGTGTAGACCTACTAGGAGCCCTTAACGCCTATATAAACGTTATTAATAAACGGTACAATAATATACTACGCCTAATACCGAAGTCTACTCCTTAATATAATACAACAGCTCCGCGAATGTCTACTAAGTTATTATCCCAGCCTAAGCACCCTAACGCCATAGATATTAATATAGGGACCCTAGGATACGCTCTACTAGGGTCCCCTAAATAAAAATAACGCATTAAGCTAGGCCTTTACTTTAAGTGCGGAAGTAAAGATTATATCTTAAGATACTGCTCTATCCCTATACCCCAACACAACTTATAAACGGCTAACACTAACAACCGTTTACCGCATTAATCCTCTAGTTACCGTCCCTGGTCTTTACCTAGTTCCAGCCCCGCATCTAATAAGCACCACTTATAAGGATAAAGTTATAACCGACGTTCTATAGGAACCCCTTCCTGCTTACTACCAAAAGTTATATCCTAGAGTTAAGTTGCTCTCCAGGACAGCTATATTATAGGATCTTATTAAATGCATTAGATATTACAAACCCTAACTTTTAGGATTGTAGTATAACTGTTAACTACCATCTTTAGTAGAAAGGTTAATAGGCTAACGCTTAAGTCCTAATTAATATAGGAGCTAGCGGCATAGGATTTATTAATAAAATCTTTATATAAGATAATAAGTTTACCCTAACACCCCTCAACCGATATATTAACGTATTTGGATTTAATGGCAAACGCACTATCTTAGGCTGTATTACTTACGTAGCGGCCCTAAGACTCCAATACCTAAACTACAAAGAATTAATTAAGCTCTTTATAACTACCCTAGGTTACTTAGTAATCCTTAGACAACTCTGGATAAAGCTATATAAGGTAACCATTAATTAGGACAACCTTAAGCTTCTATTTACCGCCTCCTATTACAAGTAGAAGTGCCTTATAACTCACTACTTAGACTCTAAACCAAAATCTGAAAAATCCACCAGAATCCATCAGTCTAAAATTTCCACTAACGTCCACCCTACACCCAAAAAGTCCACCTAATTCCACCTACCTAAGAATTCCACCAAATTCCACCTACCCAAGAATTCCACCGAATTCCACTAACATAAGATTTCCACTAACGTCTACTAAGAACCCAAAATTTATACCAGACCACATAAACTAACTTTAACTGCCGTACCCTAAACCAAGCAGAAGCTTAAGCTTAACATACAAAAGTACCAGAAGAACTGGTATTCTACTATAAAAAGGATACTTAAAGAACCTAAACCTAAATCTAATACTAACTCCATACTTAATACCAAACCTAAAACTAAACAAGAAACTATATAAGAAACTAAGAACAATCTAAGCTTGCTTAACACCTTAGACATCTACATAATTGGAGCTACTCCGCTGGTATAACTTGCCAGAAAACCAGAACACACGATCTTTACTGTTACGATAGCCGATATTAAGAAGGCCTTAGCACCAAAGAAGCACACTAACCCCGCCATAAAGGTACTAGTAGAATACTATAATTATTTAGATATATTCTTATAAAAGGAAGCCAATAAGCTACCGGAACGCCGTCTATATAATTATAAGATTGTAGTTAAAGAAGGAAAATATTCTAGATTTGGACCCTTATACGGGATATCCTAAAATAAACTCTAAGTACTATAGAAGTACTTAAACGAATATCTAGATAAAGGATTTATTAGAGCAAGTTCCTTACCTATAGCTATACTAGTAATCTTTATTAAGAAACCTAGTAGCGGTTTACGCTTCTGCGTAGACTATAGAGCTCTTAACACTATTACTGTTAAAAACTAATACCCAATCCTATTAATCTAAGAGACACTAAACCAATTAAGTAAGGCTCACTTTTACACAAAGCTTGATATTATCCACGCATTTAACCGTCTCTATATTGCGAAAGGAGACAAATGGCTTACTGCATTTTGTACTTAATACGGATTATTTAAGTACTTAATAATACCGTTTAGCCTCGCAAACGCCCTAAGTTCATTCCAATACTTTATAAATAACACCCTGCACCTATACTTGGACGTCTTTTATACTGCTTATATCAATAACATCTTAATATACAGCAATAATCTAGCTAAACACTAAAAATATATTAAACTGGTCTTGCAAGCCTTGCGTGGAGCCGGCCTATAATTAGATATAGATAAATGCAAGTTTCATAAAACGGAAGTCCTATACCTTAGACTTATTATTTCTATAGATGGCGTATAAATAGACCCTAAGAAAGTTAAAGCAATTATAAACTGGTAAGAACCTAAGAATGTTAAGGACGTAAGGGCCTTTATAGGTTTCGCCAACTTCTACTAATAGTTTATTAATAACTTCTCCGCCTTAGTTTTACCCCTTATAGCCTTAACCTAAAAGGACAAAGCCTTTATCTTTAATAAAGAATGTAAGAAGGCCTTTACTTACCTAAAGGTTATATTTACTACTATACCTATACTTTAACACTTTAACCTAGACTAAATAAGTGTTACAGAAGCTAACTTATCTAATTATGTTACTAGAGGTATTCTGTCTTAATATAATGAGGAAGGAGTATTACACCCTATAGCATACTTTTTGAAATAACTAGGCCTAGTTAAATACAATTATAAAATCTATAACAAGGAATTGCTAGCTACTATTAAATACTTTAAGTAATGGTGACCAGAACTAGAAGGAACTAGATTCCTAATTAATGTTCTTAGCAACTATAAGAACTTATAGTACTTTACAACTATAAAACAGCTAAGCCACTATTAAGCCCACTAGTTAGAATATCTATCCTAATTCTAATTCTTAATTATATACCGCCCAGGCGTATAAGGCTAGAAGCCTAATGCCCTAACCTAACGTTTATAAGACACACCAGCTTAAAAAAAAGCGCGCTTCTACTATAATCAGACTCTACTCCGCCCTAAGCTATTTAATCCCCTTATTAAAGATCTTATGGTACACATCCTTAAAATAACTAATTAATTAATTGAATAGATTATAGCCGACGAATATTTAAACAATAAGTTTATCTAAGAGATGCTTAAGCTAATTCAAGATGGCGTTAGACGCTTTAAAAAGATTTCCCTAAGTGAATACAAAGCCTACAGAGACCGCTTATACTACCAGAACTGCCTAGTTATCCCCAATTATAATAAACTTAAGCTTAAGCTCCTTAAACATGTATATAACCTACTAGTAGCTGGCTACCTAGGCCAAGGAAAAACCCTAGAACTACTCTAATAAGAATACTACTGGCCGAATATGCATAATATAATATAAAGGTACGTCTTTAGCTGCTATACCTACTAATAAGCCAAAGCTTTACATGGGATATATAATGGCTTTCTAAAGCCACTGCCTGTTCTAAACTGAAGATAGAAGGACATCTTAATTAACTTTATTGTTAAGTTCCCTAAAAGTAAAGGCTGTATAAACATTATAGGAGTTATAGACCAACTATCCAAAATAAGACACTTAATTGCCTACCCTAATATATTAATACCTGCCATCACCCAACTGTTCCTTAATTATGTATAGAAACTCCACAGACTTCCTAAAACAATTATCTCTAATAGAGGCAGCCAGTTTGTCTCTGTATTCTAGAAAGAACTAACTACCTAACTCCACATTAAAGCACTGTTGTTTATGGCATACTACCTAGAAATGGATGGTTAAATAGAATATATAAATGCTATAATAGAACAATATATTTGGATATACACATTATATCTATAGGACGACTGGATAGACTGGCTTGCATTCGCCAAGTTTACTGTAAATAACTCCGTCTTAGAAACTATAAAGGTCTCCCCGTTCCTGGCCAACTATAGCTAGCATCCACAAATAGGTTTTAAACCCTTTAGTAATGTTCCTTGCCTAGCCTATTAGGCCTTATAAGTTACAGAAGCAAATAAATTTATAAAGAAGATAGAAGAACTATAAGAGTTCCTTACTAACGAAATAATATAGGCCTAATCTATCTATAAAGCTGCAGTAAATAAGAACCAAACCCTAGCACTGGCCTACCAAATTAGTAACTTTATCTGGCTAGATATAAGAAATCTAAATACAAAACAACCTACTAAGAAACTTAATTGGAAGAACGCCGGCCCTTATAAGGTTAAAAGAGTTGTCTCTTCTTATGCCTACCAACTAAAGCTCCCTAATACGGTTAAAATCCACCCTATATTCTATACGTCAGTCCTCTACCCTATCGCCCCTATATTAGACGCCCTGCCTAAATAGATCCAAGACCCTCCCCCACTAGTTAAAGTAGATGGTGAAGATAAGTACCTTATTAAAAGAGTTGACGATATTAAGTACAATAAACGGAAACGCAAGTATATATACCTTATGAAATGGAGAGGCTTTACTAAGCCCTTATGGGAACCCGTTAACTCTATAGGGCTTATATAAGCCGCAGAAGACTTTCACAAACTCTACCTAGAACTACCACAGCCCTATCTCGCAGAAGCTCAAGTTTAAAGGGGGGGTACTGTTATGGGACCACCCCATAACACCTTGCATACGTCCACTAGTCTCCACCGTCTTAACCTCTATGTTAACAACTTAGCTAATTAAGGCACGTAACGGCAATCTGCCGTCCTCTACCATATTCCGCCGAATTCTGCTAAGTCCTGCTAGGACTATAACCCAAAGCCTACTCTGCCCCGTGTACGTGTTAACTAAGCAACCAAGTTAATAATATATACCCTTTTCTTCCCATTTCCTTACTTTCTTTCCTTATGCAACATCTTGACCTTATTACGCAGTTTATGTATATAACTTAATAATATCTACTTCGCTATATATTATCACCGCTCGTTACAAACCCCCAAATACCTACTACTAGACTGCAGCCTATATAAGGAAGAGAGAAATAAAATGCAAAGGCAACTAGGCTCTTCTCTCTCTCTAAAGAAGCTATTTTGTACAAAAAAAGGAAGAGAAGCGCTTTTCCTATTCCTAGATAGGACAGAAATAGCTACTAGAAAGTGGCTAAGAGCAGCAGGATCTCTAGAAGGAGGTAACTCCTACTAGGATCCTAGTAGATAGATATTAGAAAGCAAAAGGACAGAAGTAAACTATAAAAGGACAGGGATAGGCGTTAGGATTTCTGATTTCTTAATTTTTTCCTACCGTTTTCTCATTACCTAATAGTTGTTAGCAAACTAGTATTTTTATTAAGGAGCTATAAACTAATAGGACATAGTTACTAGTACATGTTAAGCTGCCCGAGAGGGATTCATGTATATAGAGCTATAGCGCCATAGCCTAGAGGCTGCATGCGCAGTATTGTACGTAGTATAATACAATTGGATATAAAAAATAAAAAATAAAAAATAAAAAATCACCGCTCGTGTTCGCTCCGTGACAGGTAGATACCCCTAGGGATTAAACCCCTAGGCAGTTATAACTACTGCTAGTTCCTAAACGTCCTTAGTAGTATATTATAATGGACTTTAAATTATTCCTAAAGGATAAACATGGCTATAATATGGCCTTTATAGTAGTTAACTAACTAAGTAAATAAGCTATTTCCCTCCCCTACTTTAAGACTATAACTATAAAGGATATAGCCTGTATATATATTAACAACATTTACCAGATCTATAGCGCTCCTAAGTTAATTATTTCTAATTATAGACCCTAGTTTATATTAGACTTCTAGGATAAATTCTACCGCATCCTTAGGATTAAGATTAAACTCTCTACTGTATTTTATCCTTAGACTAATGGCCAATCTAAGATTATAAACTAATACCTTAACCAGCGGCTTCGCCCCTTTATTAATTACTACTAGGATAACTGGTTGGAACTACTGCCTATAATGGACTACGTACAGCTTACGCTCCCTTATAATAGTATAGGAATGTCGCTATTTAAGTTACTCTATAGATATAAGCCATGAATATCCTTTAATTAGAATAGACCTATAGGACCTATAATGGCCCGCGAACGCCTTAGCTATAAAGAGGCCCAGATATTTGCTAAGAGAATGTATAGAGCCTAGGAGACTACCTAAGCAATTATAAAAAAGGCATAAGAGAAGAAAGAGGCTGATGTAAACCAATATTGTTGCGAGGTAGACTTCTATATAGGAGATAAGGTATAGGTGTTAATAAAGAACTAGAAGACCTAGAGGCTGAGCTATAAGCTAAACTACTAAATAGCTAGCCCCTATAAGATCCCTAAGAAGGTAGGGCATTCTTTTAAGGTTAAGCTACCAGAGTTAATAAAGATCTACCCTATCTTCTCTTTAGGCTAACTGCGGGAGGCTACGGATGACCTATTACCTAGACAGTATAACAACCCCCCACCGCTAATTTAGATTGCAGAGGACAAAGAATAGGAAGTTAAAGAGATCTTAATAGTTAAGAAGGACTAAGGTACCTTAAAATACTATATGGGCTGGGTAGGTTATAACAAAGATCTAGAATGGTACCCCGTATCTAATTTTAAGTACTCTCCCTATAAGCTATGAGATTTCCACCTAGTTTACCCAGAACTCCCTGGACCACTATATAAATTAGATAGCTGGATTAACTGCTAGGAAGAGGGGTTAGATAACTATGATAATTTAAACCATAATAAAGAACTTGGACAAAGCCTAAGGGCAGGATTTTTTGGGAGGGGGGGTAATATAATGGTGCTAGAGCGCGTTACCTGCTACTTTGCCGTTTTATAGGCAATTTGCCGTTTTCTAGGCAACCTGCTAAATTCTACCAAGTTGCTATTGGCTCGCTTACTACTAGCGCCTTGACGACCCCTTTGTATCTTGCCAGTCTCCACCAGTCTTCTTCTCCTCCTTAGCTTAGTATTCTTGTATAGTAGTAATCTATAAGCTTTGGTTTAGAAGTATTTGTATAAGCCCGTTACAGAAATAGAGTCTGCTATTTAGCTTTTTTATAAAGAGGATAGGTAAGGTAAAAGGGACTTAGCTAGGCTTAATAAAGCCCTTATTAAGGTTATTAATAATATACTACTTAGTGGCCTATAGCTTATTGGTAGACCACTGGTAGAGGGGGCTATAACTAAGGGTGTTTTCTTTATTAGGCTTAATCTTAATCTTATAGTTATACGGTTAGTAAGGCGGGAGTATATTAGATACTGCCTGAGAAAATATATCCTTAAACTCCCAGTATTAGTAGAGTAGTTTCTATTCCACCAGCTCCTTATCTATAAGCTTACTTTCCTTATTAAGCTAATTATAGGCTAGGGCTTCCTTATCTTTAATTATCCGGTTAATTTCGTATAAGCTAGTTATAAAGGTAATAGTATTAGGCCGTTTTAAGTTCTAGTAAAACCCTATGGCACTAATATAGCAGATATTAACTAGTGGAAGGTTTATAGGTTTCTTTACGGACATTCTATAGACCGCATTTTACAGTAAAGGGTTTACAACCCTCCTTAGCTCCTATTCCATTTTCCGTAAATTATCCTTTTAGTCTATATATTTAGTATAGCGTCTAATATTCCTTGCTGTTCTTTATAGCTATATAGGGCCTAAGCTAGTTGGCTTATTACTAACTTCCTAGGTTCCTAGTGCTGGTAGTGCGATATTAGTAGTTTAGGGGTGGCGTAGTATATAGACCCATTATAAATTAAGCTGTATATCTTCCTTAAAGGCCTGGTCCCTATACATAGTATTAGCCTAGTAAATAGTGTCTATCTATAGCCGTATAAGATTTTCTATTATAATACTAATTTCCTTTATAAAAGAAGGTATTAGGGGTAGGGTTTTAGGCTAAACAAGCCGTTTATTCTGTATATTAAGCTATAAGCCTAAATAGGCTAGCCATTTTCTTCTTAAAATTATATTATAGCTTCCTAGGTCCGTAATAAGAAAGGGGATATTATACTACCGTCTATATAGAGGTAAATCCGCAAGATAGTTATAATAGGTGGTCCTATCTGTCTATTATACCTATAAATAGGAATTAGTTTAGGCAGTTCCTTAAGGGGTGCATTTAAAAAGTTAGCCAGCTTTACGGTATACTATGTGTCTATTAAGGCAAAGGTACATCGGCAAAATATGGTACCCTACCAATGGCCTCAATGGTTGGTGGTTGACGCAATTGGCGCGCAGTTGAGGGCATTTGGCAACTCGACCGACTAGCCTATGTCGTGTTTTTTTGACACGCAACCTGCCAGTAATCTACGCATTTGGCAACCACAATTATATTTAAAGCTATTTACCTCTTTTATACTAATAGCATATTTTAAATAAATAAAAGCTACTGTCTGTACAAGTAGAGGTTGTAAATTGCATTACGCGCAGAGCGTATGCGGCAGGGGCTGTATGGCGTAGCGTAGGTCACCTGACCACCCACGGCCCGATAGATAGCCCGACCTTTACTACCCCTTTCTTTCTCTTTTAGTAGACAAGATAGACACGAATAAACCAAGAACCAGAACTACTTATTGCAATTATAGTACCCCCCGGGTAATACCGACACTGATCAGTAATATCACAGATTAGAATCCGGTGTTATTATGAAGAGAGACAACACGCGATCGCTCCTACCAAGGCCCGTTAATCACGTCGTGTTTGCTAAGGAGAACCCTTCCTACCAAGGCCCTGGGAACTTAAAGAACTGGCTCCTACCAAGGCTTTGTCCGGTTCGCGTCTATCACGCAAATTAATACCCAGTACGACCTCTTTACTGAGTGCCAGTACCCCTACCTATACCACAACCTACGCCAGTTATGTCTGACACAGGAATCTAACATCCGCGCTGGGGCAACGGAATTACCCTAACCAATGAGATTACTGTAGAAGATATTACTAACTATATTAACTTCAAAATCAATAAGTATACCAAATGCAATTTTAAGGATAAAAGCCTATGGGAATCATACCAAGAGGACTTTAATAATTTTGAGGTACAGACATTTAAAGACGCTGATAGGTCTGCAATTAAAAGACTTAAACAACTGCTCCAACGTAATGGAGTATGGTCTTTAATAAGAAGAGCAAGTTAGTACCACAAGCACTGTACGACGTCGTCCACGAGGACGACCCTACGGAATGGTCAGATGCAGAAATTAAGCTATTCATCGACAACGAAGGACCCTTTAATTTGTATATTATCAACCGTCGCCTCAAATCACGCTTATTAACTCTAACGTCATCTACCCCAACCCCAGCTGTCTCAAATGACCCCCCTACAGCCGAGCCTCCCTCGCCTACAAACATTACGGCTCCCTCTACGAACGTCACGGCTCCCCCTATAAACGCCACAGCTCCCTCTATAAAAGCTACAGCCGCCGTTAACTACGGTAGAGACTTAGTAACCCTGGCAAAGATGTACACGGAGGAAAGCAAATACAGTAGAGAGGATGACAACTTTAACCGCAAGCTCACGATTTTCAACGACCTTTGTGATAGAGTTGGTATACCGCAAGAGGCAAAGATTAAAGGCTTTCCGACGATGCTACGTGGTATTGCTCTTAACTTCTACTACAAGAATAAGGCAACCTATACTACTTTTAATGGTATCTGTAATGCTATACGCAACTACTTTGAAGGACTAGAATACAAGCGTGGAGTTCTGACAAAGTGGAACGCTATAACTCTTAAGACGGTAATGATAAAGAGCGAAGGCAAGTCTACAGAAGACTGCCTATAGCTATTACTTAACAACCTCCGTCACTTACAGCATAGTCTCAACGCCAACCTCCGCAATAACAACTTCCTCCATAATAAGCTCATCGTCGCTTGCTAAGACGTTGCTGCTTGCCAGGCAGCTTGCTCTAACCCGCCTACCACACTTACTGGCCTCATAAACAGCCTATAATTGTCAATTGTCACCTATGGAAAGATTAATGGTACTATAGGATAACCCGCCAATATGTTCTTACAGCCTACAGAACAGCCTGCCGACGTATTCTTTACTGACCGTCGCTACCACCAAGCAACGTCTCAACCAAGTTCATTAAATAACCGTTACGGCAATAACAACACCAGGACGTGCTTTATATATAAGAAAGGAGACTGTTGGTTAACTAGACACACTAAAGAAGAACATAACGAAGCAAGAGAAGGATTTAAGAGACATGTCCACCAGTACCTTATAGACAATGATATTAATGATTTCAATAAGGATACAATTCCAACTACCACTAGCGGCAATTTCTTCTATAACGACTATGGTGTTAAGCACTTTATAACTTTAAATGGGCCAATACCAATTAAAACCGCTAAAAATATAGTTACGTCTATGAACAACAATGCCTTTGTCTACGGCCTTACTGGTAGCACAGAACCTGGTGGTATGGAACCTAGTACAGCAAGGAGTAACAATAAGGGCAAGAGCACCACCTACTTCTGCAATAATAACAATAACGACGTTAATATAGAGAACCTTACTGTTAATATCGACTTCCTTAACTGTCATTTTGACGATAACGGATAGGACTTAGCCCTTCCACCTATTTTCCCCTACGGTCTGCGACAGCTTTACAACTATTATACCTTCCAAAGCCGTCATACCTTCGGTTCTGACTTTAACTACGCTTTATTACAGGACACCCCGGTAACACCTTATACGCACTTACCTGTTTCCACCGCGATATCCGCAATGTTTACGATATCTGCAATATCCGCAATATCCGTAACGATATCCGCAACGTCTGCAATATCCGTAATATTCGCAATACCCGAGACATCCGCGATTCCTGCCCTAAGCACCTGTTAACCTAGTAACCAAGTTCCCGATATATACTTCTTTATACTTTCTTACCTTCTTTCTTTTTGTAAATGTCGCCAGTGTCTGTATAAGTAGAGGTTGTAAATTGCATTACGCGCAGAGCGTATGCGGCAGGGGCTGTATGGCGTAGCGTAGGTCACCTGACCACCCACGGCCCGATAGATAGCCCGACCTTTACTACCCCTTTCTTTCTCTTTTGGTAGACAAGATAGACACAAATAAACCAAGAACCAGAACTACTTATTGCAATTGCAGTACCCCCCGGGTAATACCGACAGCTACTTTAAAGCTATTTATAAGGCTAGCAAAATAAATAATAATATTTTAGATAATTTAATATAATATAGCGATGGTTCTCTTCTACAGTCCCTCGTTAAAAGTGTCCGTGCCGAGGCCACCTAAAAAATGACATTTCCTGCTAAATTGCTATGCAATAACCACGCAATTGAGTTTAGAGCTTTAAAAAATATCGGAAGCTCTTTGTAGATATATGTTTAAGCAATTACGAATTTTTTTTTAAAGTTTAGCATTTACAGTCTCTTGTCAGAAGCCTGTGTGTTATACTAATATCTTACTAAAACTCACTATATTTAGCATATATTTTCTATTACTAAATATTAAAAATATTTCTTGAAAATTTAATATGCTATAATCATTTATCTTTACTAAAAATCTTGTTATTTAAATTTTTATTTAAAAAATGTAAAAAATTATTATAAGGTTATAAAGTCAAAAAAGTAGAAAAAAGTACAATTTTCTATATAAAATAAAAATTTATTTAAAAAGAGTTGTAATAAATATAAATCTTTACAAGATATTAAATTTTTTTAAAAGAATTTTAATATATAGTAAAAAATAAAATGGAGACCATGTATTAGGAAATGGAGGTTCCTTTATGGGCAAGGCGCGCTCGCTTTCCCACCCCAGTTTGGCCAAGACCTAACCTCAACCTTAACCATAAAAGGCCTTCTCCCTCGCTGCTTTTGCCCTTATGCTCTATCTCCTCTTTTCTTTCCCGCTACCGTGCTACCTTAGACTCTAGCTGTTAGCCGTAAGGCATTTTCCATCCCCTTAGCGTCTATGTAGGTGCTCTGCCCACCTTCCCCAATCTCTATATGTTTTATACTAACAATTACTTAGCACTATAACTCTTTAGCCCTTTCTATGGGATACATTTATACTCTCTCCTAGTGTTAACGCATGCTTCAGTCCTACTGTATTCCTCCTTTCTTCTCTCCTCTCTTCTCTCCTCCTACCTATGTCCCCTACTAATTAGTGCACCAGAATGACATTTCCGTTTATCCTCTTCTTTACCTCTGCCTCTAGCAGTGTCTTAGGCGTGACTATAATGTGTAACTTAATTCCTATTAGAATAGCTATAAATAGCTATAAGGCTATGCCGAGAACCGCCTAGTAATAGATTATATGAGTTATAGCTGCTATGAGCTGCGGGATGTGTTAGGTAGTGTTATATTACAGCGCTATAATAAAGGCAAAGCCGGACGCCGAAGTGGATCCTTAGCGAAACTATAGGCTAATGCCAGTTACTTAGCTTGGTTAAAGCTGCGCCGCTAAAAGCTAGAAGCCTTCGCCCTCCTTAACGCCTTCTTAACCTAGACCTAGACCTTACTTTTCCCTAATAATTAGAGGATTGTATTGCGATTAGAGAAGCCGCTGGGCTTTAGTCTAATCCAGCCCCCTGTTTAGCTAAGGAGGTATAGGTTATATAGAAATATCCTTTATATGGACCTAAGATTTATAAGGCGGAATCTGGGGGTAAACGGCCTATTCGGTAGCACAGCCTAGCTTCTAGTGGAGCTGGTGTTATAATCCTACTCTTAGCTAATAAATACTGGAGAAAAATTCGCGCATTTAATCTCCTAATAGAGATGGACTTTATGCGGTAGCTGTATTAGCTAAAAGGGCCAAGATGGATACGGGTATAATTGCCTGATCTACTCGCGCTATCTGCCCCCTTATGTTATTTGTGACATTTGGCTATAGGCAAGGGTAAAAGTAAGGCTTTTGCGCATATTTAGGAGGTTAAGCAGCGGCTGTAAGCTTTATAGAGTGTAACTAAGGAAGTTCCTTAGATCTAGGGGAGAGATTTAAGGATACCCTTATTACTTGGAGTGTCTTTTAATACTTATAGTAGAATTATAGCACGCCCTTTACCTGTCTAATACTAGGAATTATAGTCTTGCGGAGGATCTAGTGCGGAGGATCCAGCTTGCTGGCATATTAGGGTGGAAAACGGACACATTAGCGCTAGCCCTAACTCTAAGGAATAAGGGTAGAGGAGGCACTTTACTACCAACCTCCTTAATAGGGAGGCTTAGTGTGATGCCCCTATTAGAGGCAGAATATACCAGCTTAGTTGGTTAGGTCTTAATTATAGTTTCCTAATAGGCGTTAATTTTATAATAGTTTAAGCCTATATAAACCTTTATGTGTTACAAACGGTAATTGCTAATAGAGTATAGATTATACGTTTTAATTCGCTATTAAGCTAGTGGGGTTATTTTAGTATAGATTCTGCGGATATAAGCTAGTGGCGAAGAGGAGATTGGCGTAGACTTAAAAGCCTAGCGTGACCTGTCCTTTAGGGCTATTAGAAAGACATAAAGCAATAACAACTCTAATAACAATGGCGGCAGTAATAGTAGCATCTTCTTAACCCCTTTGCTTTTATTTAGAAATTTTACTTAATAATATTAATTTCTATACTGCACCCCCTAAAAAACCAAGGGCTTCTTAGCATTATGCAATTATAGCCCCTAAGAAAAGCATAAGCAGTAAACCTGAAAGAAGAAATAGGGGAGTACCTCTTTTCCCCCTGAAAAGCCAAGAAGCATTAAAAGCTTAGGCACTTAATAGCATGTTATTCCACCTAGGGCCTTAATTTTAGAGATTCTGTCTAATAAAGCGCCTGTAGACCCTATATATAATTAGAAGAAAGCTTATAAGAAGTATTATAAGGATAACAAGGATAATAAGGATGATAAGGAAGATTCCTATAGGGATAGAAATAACAGTTAAGTCTCTGGAGGAAATTAAGGTAATTATCCCCTATAATTACCCCACTACACTTTCCCTATTCCCCTAGCAGTTGTAAATATATACATTTAATAACTAGTAGAAAATCTAATAGTTATTAAAGACAATACAGCTAATTTAGACTTGGAAGCTAAGGGTAATAAAGCTAGTAACGCTGACAATAAAGCTGATAAAGCTAATAATTAACTAACACCTTGTGGATTAAGTATGCGCTTCCCTTTTTAATTTATAATAGCCTTATTTAACAATTAATAGATAACAGAAATAATAGCAGTGATAAGGATAATAAAGATAATAAGGAGCTGCCTTTGTTAGAAGCGCTAGAAGAGGAGGTACGTGCACCTATACACAACTATACTATACCCTTAACGCTAGACGGCAATTAAATAGATAATTTAGCTAAGGGGTGTTGCATTAGAACTGCTCCGCAGTTTAGGTAGAAGCTTAGGATATTAGTAGCTGCCAGTTAAAAGTCTTTAGGAGCTAAGAAGTTAAAGAAGCGGAGGTCTAATTAGCTTAATTAACTAGACAGTATTAATTATATCTCTAATATTTCTATTAGTGAGAGCGGTAAGAGTGTATAACCTAGGAAGTAATAAAGGTTACCTACTTCCTAGAGGACTATGCCTTCTAGCTTTCCTACCCTTGGCCTTAATAACAGTAACAGTATTAAGGAGCAAGTGGTTTCTACTACGCGGCCTACTAGCTCCTCCCCCTGGCATTATATATCTCCTTGTAATACTAGACTACTAGAAGATGGGGCTAATAACAGTTGTAATTCTAATAACCCTATTAAAGAGAGTAGTAGGGGTGGCAAGGGTAGTGAGGGTAGTAATAGTCTATATCCTTAGAAGTAATAAAGGCCACCCACCTATTATAAAGACTTTTTTTCTAGCCCCCCTATCCCTCCTATCCTTAACCTTAACTCTTAATACCCATAAGTTAACTAGTAAGCAGTATCTACTCTACAGCTCGCTAGCCCTTTGCTTTAAGAGCCTACCCTTCTCTATAGCATTAAACCGTCTTATAATAAGGCTAGTAATTATACTTATAATAAAAATAAGGACGGTAATAGCGGTGGCGTTGCTAATAACTAAAGCGACGTTTTAAACCTAGAGCCTACTGTAAAGTGTTATACTTAGACTAAAAAAGACAAAATTAATAAAATAAGCTTGGATAATAAATGGGAGATTGATAATATTCTAGGGGAAAGAATAACTAAGTTAGGGCGTAAATATAAGGTGGCTTAGAAGTCTACCTAGGTTTATAAAAGCGGGCTTTTAAATTTTAAAGATGCCCTTAAGTCTTACTAAAGACGTGTTTGGCAAGCCAAAGCTAAATTGTTATAGGTATACTCTTTTTCTAAAGTTATGAAAGTGAAGGGTAGGGTTGCCATATAGAAGAGACGGGGCTAGTAGCATGGGCGTATTCTTATATTTTGGTTAGTCCTACAGAAATAGAAAGCCGGGGTTTACATTTAGTGGTTTAATTATTTAAGTATATTTTCTTAAGGCGGTATTGCTGTATGCAGCCATTTTTATCCAAATTTTACTGCTACAGTAACTTATCTATGTTATGTATATCTAATTAAAACGGAGCCTTATAAGTTATAAGACTTGTTATATTACTGGGCATTATAGCACCTATTTATTTATATTATAAATCCTCTTTTACTATTAACACACTTAAAATATTTTATTAAATTATAAACTTCTCTATACTTAAGATGTGCTAATCTACTAAGATTACTGTTTAATATAAAAAGTGCTAGAAGAGACTAAGACATTCCTTAAAGATAAATTGCATTGTCCTCTGCCCTAGCGCCATTATATAAGGTAGGTAAGCGTGTTCTAACCTAATACCTATAATATAAAGTACGGCGCAGTTTAGGAGCTTGCTAATAACTGGAAATTGTCTAGTATATCCTAAATAAAGGATGGTTAGTATATTATACTGTATATAAGGATAGTAAGACTAATAGACTTATAAAGCATAAACTTACCTTTATTACGTTAACGCTAATAACGCCTAAGAAATAGGTAAAGTATAAATCTAGATAGAGAAGCCTTTAGATTTTTAAGCTAAAGATAAAATTTTATAAATATTAAAAGGAAAGCCTTAAGAGTATAGAGGAAATGCTGTGGCGCTATTACTAGGGATAGATTCCTTAAACCTATAAATAAGTTTAGATAGTTAAAACTCCTAGTTTTATAAACATACCTTACTTACCTATTTCTTCAATAACACCATTTATATGGTTATATTTACCATTCTAATAGCCTCTAATAATAACTCTAAACGCCCCTAGGGACTTTAATTTAGGAAATATTCCTTATTTATAATAATCCTCTATATTATTGTTAGAAAGTTTGTAAAAGGTAATATAATATATTAAGATATAATAATAAGCCAATCTAAAGGTAAAAATTTTGTCCTTTTAAGGCGTGCTTAGATATAGAGGTTAGGCCTAAACTAAGTATAAAGTAAGAAGAGGAGATCTATTAATTAATAAACTAGCAAAGTTAATTAGCTTTGCATTTAAATATTTATCTAAGAGAATGTTATAGCATGAAATATCACTGTGTATAATACCTCTAGAGTAAATATATTTAAAAATGTCTGCAAGCTATAAAATCTAATATATTTGTAAAGTTTAATTAATGTTGTTGCTTCTATCCTAAAGAAACCTATAGAGCTGGCCATTTAGAGCATGTTCTAGATATATCGCCGTATAGTTATCCTTCTAGAAAAGTTCGCTGCTATGGTATTATAAGAGTTTATTATATTAACCAAGTCTTTTATAGATCTCCTTTTTAACTTTAATAAAGCGTTAAGAATTTGCGTTGTTTAGAGCTTTAATAACCTTATTTTAAAGTTTATTGCAATATATAGTGCCTAAAATTTCCTAGCTAATAAGATTCTTATAGCTGTAGCTAGGGGGTGGTACTATAATAAGGTCTATAGTGTTGAAATAGTAAGGGCTTTAAAGGGGCGGCAAAATCCTGGTGTCTGGCTAACTAATCTATTATTTACCCTAGATTTTAGACGCTATTCTTAGATAGGATTAGTATTTATAGTAGATATACCAACCCTGTATTATCTGGATCCAGTTAATATAAATAGTAATGCATTTTCTCTAGCGTTTATTATTTGCACTAGTCTAGTTATAGGCTAGCTATAGAGAATACAAGGCTAAAACTATATTTATAACCTAGCCAGCTAATTTAAATTATATAATACAGCTAAAACTAAATAGCAGTCCAAATAATATAAAGTTAGGCATTAATAATTAATTAACTTATATATATGACGTAAAGGCGCATAAACTAGCTGTAGTTAATTTGCCTTATAAATAAAAATAAGCTATAAGATATTTTAGTTAGTAGAGGGGCTATATATCTAGTAACTCTAATATATAGCTAAAATGCGTATTATAGTGGACGCCTTACCTATTGTTTGGCTGGTGGCCTAATTATATATATAATATTTTATGCTAGAAAGCTTTAATAGTAGGGCAGGGCAAATTTAGCCACAGCTTAGCCTAAGAGGTAGCCGCTTAGCAATTCTTTTATATAAGCCTTTCTGTTAGGTACTAATAACTAAGCAGCTATAAACCTATTAACTGTAGTAACATCTCTATTTTCCCTTATAAATTTCCTTTAACCCTACTTTGCTAATTATTTGTAGTATAGTTCTATAAAGCTGCTCTCTATTTAAGCCTATAATCCACCTCTTTTTATGTTTCTTATATTCTACCTCTTACAGTTATCTAGCAATTCTATTCTTACTATTAAGGTAAATATTAGCTTAGCTATTCCGCGTAGTATATACCTAATTACTTATATTTTTTATAATAGTTGTGCTTTAATGCGCATATGCTTTATAGCCTTTTATTCTAAAATAAATTCCTAAATTAGCTACCATTTTTCCTTAGACGGCTATCCGTAATTAAGAACACTTTATAAAAGACAACATTTACTTAATATTTCACGTCCATAAAACACCTCTTCTTTATAGCTACTAGCCCCACTAATTTATATAGTTATACTTCTAGCTATATAGATTATGTCCGCTAAGGCTAGGAATAAGGCGCTTAGTGGGGAATAAAAGACAATTAGAGGTTATATATTTAAGATAATAGAGGATATAACTATAATATTTAAAGGCGGATTATATAATATTAAAGACAGTAAAGGGAAGCTGGTTAAAGCTTTAGGTATAGAAGATAGATAAGTAATAAAAGAGGTTCTTACTAGGTATAAATGTTATATAATAAGGGCACAGATTAAGTTAAAGAAGAGGTAGTAATAAGTGGTAACCTAAAGCAATATATGCCATTTATTTATGGATAAGAGTTAATCTCTAGCTTCTTTTATAGCATTTTCTAAAAGCTCTAGAGTATCTAGGTCCCCTAAACTAAATAAATTAAAGATATTTTATCTATAACTATAACTAATCCTAAGTATAATAAGAGCGTCCTTATTGTCCTTTTTTAGTATATACAGGCTGGTTTTTGATGCTATCGATAAGGCATTGATTAATAATCGCTATCATTAGTCGATAATCGATAATTATCGATAATTACTTGGCATTATGGTACGTGCCCAAGGCTAAATAATTTATAAAGGGAACTTGGAGGAAGGCTTCTAGAAAAGGTCCTAATAGCTGCCTAATATTAGATATTATTCGTCTAAAATACCACTTCGTTTGCAATGTTTTAAACACTCTACCCTCTCAAGGTTTTCTGCTCCCATCTACGCCCTTTCCTATAATACCGTACAACGTCCCCCTAAAAAGACTCGCTCTGGTTCATCGCTCATAGCTAGAATTAAGAGAATATCAATTGCTATATACGATAACCTTGGCCAACGTTTTCTTTGCTAATCTTAATACTACCATTTAAGCACTGGCATCTTACCAATATCGTACAGTTCCCCATTATAATAATCTTGGTACTCGTCCTAACTTGCTGGTTAAGTATACTTGCCTAGCTTTTAAGCAATCCAATTAAATACGTCAAGTTCCTGCTCCTAAGGTCTCCTTTTGTATGACGGAGGACTTAAAGAAGTAGGAGCTTTTTCCTAATAGGACTCCCAAAGCTCTTTAACCTTTTTTAATACAGGCTTAACCCACTTTGCTTTCCAGTTTGCCTTAATATACTTTGTATAACAGTTTGGATAAAGAATAAGGGCGGCGGCGTAAAGTGGTAAGTCATCCGTTTTACTATAGTACTTATCAAAGATCTCCCACCCCTTTCTAATTTAAGCGCTAAACTCCTTATTAGAAGCATGTTCAGACTATTATATAGTATTAGTATTATCTAATTTAGAAGGAAGTCTACTTATAAGCGCGGCTTTAAAGTACTGAACAATAATATCTATAGTAAAGAGCACACTATTAATTGTTGTGTGGTTACCTTGAGTCTCTAGAGTTGCTTAGTGGAATAGTTAAAGGAATTCCTTAATCGTACAAAGCCGTTTCCAGTCCTCTAGAGAGAGATAGTCTGCCTAAATCGTGGCAAAGTGGTTCTTAGTGTAGGTATTAATAGCTCCCGCCTTTTGATCGGCTATAGCTAGCATTTGAAACTAGCTATTCCATCTCGTACGGTTATTAAGTGGAATTATTCTCTCCGCTAGATCTTTAAACTCCTTTATATAACCAGCAGAACTGCGGATGTATATAATAATATTATAAAGCTTACTAAGTGGTCCTATAACCCAAAAGGTTGCCCATTTCTCCTCTTTATCCACTACCTCTCCTTTTCCTTCTTATTTATTATACAACTCTAGTTACTTTATTTTAATTAGACCATAAAATAGGAAGGCTTATATAGCTAAATTAATAATATGGCCAGTACAGCGGATCCGCCAATATGTAGAATCCTATTTAATATCCTCCTCTTTCTAGAGATAGGCTTCTACCGTACGACAAAGTGTATTATTTAAAGTGGCGTTATCACAAACAATAGACCTAAGCTTTTGTATGATACCATAGTCCTTAAGGACTGGGAGAAGAGTGGCAAATTGCTTGTTTCTGCTATGGTTTGCTACCATACGAAGCGCAAGGAGGGCCTTTAAGCGCTTCTCTTAACTACGGTTAACAAAGTAGGCGCAGATCCCTAGAAGAAGGAGCCTATTTAGGGAGGTCTAGATATTAAGTAAAAGATAAATACTTAATATTGCTGACTGAAGTTTCTTTTGTATAATGTCTTTATAAGTCTACTAGGACTGCTTAATCTTCTTTATAACTTAAGAGTGTGCCATAGTTATAAAGTTAAACAATTCTGGATTAAGTACTTGGCAAAAAGCATAAAATTTAGGCCATTTAATAACTTAAAAAGGAAGGTTTTGTATAATAATTAGGGTAATTAAAGCCTCATTAATTACATCCTGATTTAGATATTTTCGGTAGACTTAAGTATTAATCTCTTCTGTTTGGCCTAAAGACTCTGCTTAGGTATAAAGTTGCTGTAGTTGGCGGACGGTTTCTTCTTGAATTGGACCCGGAGTTCGGTCGACATATATTCTATACTTTAACTTAAGATGTCTACGCATATTTATACTAACCGAAGTGCTATACGGTGGTGTTGCTGTACAGTATATACAGAACTTAAGCCAAGAATTCTCTCTATTACGTGCCATTTAAGTATGGACCCATGTTATATAAGCAGATTTACCCCTTCCTTTTAATTCAGTTTTAACCAAATTATGGGTAGTTAAAGGCGCAGGAAGAGATAAATCAATTTTAGAATCCATAATTTATACGGAATAATTAAAGAGAAGGAAGGAGTTCAGAAATTTTGGTTAAGCGGTGAGAATTATTAATAAGAATTGATAATAATTGATTGTTGTTGATAACGATTATTAATCAATCTTATTAATAATAAGTTATCGAAAACCACACTGAGTATATATATAAACAGGTAATTTATAACCGCTAGTCCTCCTCTCTCCTTTTCCTTTCTCTATAAATTACTTGTCTATATCCCAGTATAAAATAGCTTAGGGAGATTTTTAATTATATAGTGCCTTATAAATAAATAAAAAAAGTACTAGCTCTCCCCTAGCAATATTAGATTTCCTATTTAATATTAACTATAAATGCAATATTTTATTAAAGGTTATTTTATAGACCTAGAGTTTGCTATAATTCTAACTGGGGACGCTTTAATAATGGTTTATTTATAACTTAATAATATACTAGTATAATGGCGCTTAGAGGACTCTTAGAAGAGGTGTCTATTTTAGATAAGCATTTATATATTAAATTTAGGGAATAAGATGTCCAACTGTTAGTTTTAGGATTGTTAGATAAGATTATACTTTTCTTTTATAATAAATCTTGCTCTAGGATATATAAGTAACTAATTAATAAATACCTAAGACTTATATACTAAGCGTTTAATTAGCATCCTAAGAAATTAGAGCTTTAGAATTCCTCTCTAATAACTAAAAGTCTTAGGCTAATATTAAGGGTTCCTCTAATAATATTTATTAATAATTTATTTAAAATATAAGGCTCTTTTATACTAGTAGAGGGATCTACCTTTAAAGATAGACGTTTTAGAGGCAAAGGAATTAATATACTAATTAAATTAGCCTTATAAAGTGTACTAGTAGTAACTATAAGACTATAGGGGTAGAGATAATTTTTTTACCATTCTTAAAGCTCTTAGAGGAGGTTTTTTATTAATACTATTACTAGCCTTAAAATAGGCGCTGCTAAAGTATATAGGAGGAATACTTTAGGACCTAAGCTAATAAAAATATCTGTTAATAGAGTGCGTGTATATAGCCTTACACTTTATTATACCTTTAAACATTTCCCTAAGGATATTACGTTTTCTTATAGTACCTTAAGGCATAATTTAAATGTATTGTTTTAATAGGAGGGTAATAGATATATATTAGCGTTAAACGTCTTTCTTTTTTCCTTAAGAAGCTTATAAAACTAGTTATTTAATACTATTAGAAGTTTAACTAAGAATAAAAAAAGGATAAAGAGAGCTAGGATAAGAAAGAGTAAGATAAGAAGAGATGGGAAGAAAGAGAAGAGAAGAGAAGAGAAGAGACGAGACGAGACGAGACAAGACAAGACGAGACCGGTTAACCTAATTATATGCCACTTCCCCTAGCTAAACAATGCATAGCCAGATCACTTACTATAATCCAGCCAGTATTACTAGCACCAATTCTGCACTTATATCTTTAATTTAACCTAAGACATTGCCTATCTCCTATATATTAATTAGAGCACTTCCATACTTTAGGCAATATCTTTTTTTAAGCTTACTTTAGTGCTAGAGTTAAAATCCTATATATAAGCTAGGGGACTATTTCTATAGGTATGGCAAGTATATACACTATAGCTTTATTTACTATAATGGAGATAATATTAATATATCTTAACTAAAGTCCACTAGGATTAATTAGGGAGGGTAGTCTATTACTAGAAGAGGGGTGTAGATATACCTATAGCATAACTTATATTATATAAGAAAAGGGTAGGTCTGGCCTAAAAAATAATACTATCTAGCTCCTCTTTCTACTTAGCTCCTTTTTTAGATTAGTGTTACATTACTAAAGCTTTATAGAGCAGCAATGCTAGTTATATCTAAGCCTATTATACTAGCGCCTTTACTGCCTTATAATAGCATAAATATCCCCCCTAGTAGCCTAAGCTAAATATATCTATATTATAAGCAACTAGTGCAGCTTCTTCTCTCTTAAACGCTTATAACTATATTAAAGATACTTTAGGCAGTTTAACCTCCTTTATCTCCTCTACCTTCTTTACCTCCCCCTATAAGTTTAGGGGTTAAAGAGATACCTAAAGTAAGAGGTTCTAAGGTTGAAGTTAAGGTATTAAATAAGATATATACTTACAAAATCCCTAAAATACACTTGGAAATACGCTAATATAGTGTCTACTATAGCTGGGATAAATAAAGCTGCTAGTATAAGACTATAAAGACTTCGCCGGATATATTAAGTGAGCGTAATATATATAATTAGTATATTTGTGTCCTTAGAAAGAAATTTAGTTTATCTCTTAGGTGCCTTTAAATATGTTAACTTAGATGCTAACTTTAAGCTAGAAAAGGACAAGAAAGACTGTAGTATATACCTAAGCATAAATTTAGGAGAAGTAAGAGATGCCTTATAGGTAGTGCTAAACGGCGTATAAGCCATCTCCCTTTAGGAAGATAAGCCTATAGTAAGTGGACCTTTGTATAGATATAGCTGATTCTAATTTAACTTCTAGATTCCTATAAACCTTATATTTAATTTCCTACCCTAGTTAAAAATACACTAGAAAAGTCTTTCTCCTAACTTAATTGGCGCTAAGTACCTTTAAGGGTTACTAAGATTCCTTAAAGACTATTTTACGCCTATAACCAATAGTCTTCTACCACTTCTGGACTATAGCAAAATTAATTTTAATCTCCTTTAGGCCTTATTTAAACCAAATACGTATATCCTTATAATTTGCGAAGGCTTGGATTAACTAAGATGCCTTATATATAATTTAGGCAACTTTAAAACCTTACTTTTTAGTAAAAAGAGCTTCGAACTTAACTGTTACTATTTTGGCTATAATAGAAAGGCATTTAGCAAGGTAAAAACCACCTTCTCTATTCCGGAATTCTGTTTAACTATAAAAATTACGGCTCTTAAGGTATTTCTGCTAGAGTATTATAAAAGGCAAGCCAAGATTGTAACGGAACCTTGTAGCAGGAACTACGGTAGGTCCTATTATTAGGCTAAGTATATAGGTAAGAACAAATCAACAACATAATAATAACTGGTGGAGTGGTTGCCCAACAGATTAACTCTAATTGTATTTTAAGATTTACTATAAAGAGAGAACTATCTAGGTAAGAACTGTGGTCCTTTAAATACACAACCATACGCCTAAGAAATCCCTTCGCTCTGTGAAGTATGTATGCTTTATATACTTTATACAGATTATATAGATTATACAGATTATATAGATTACACCATATAACCTTAGCTACTATTCCTTGTTACATAGTTTTACCAGATCTATCCTAAACCGTGCCTATATTAACTAACTAGCTTCCTCCAACTCTTCTCTAAGTAGTTATAATATTATACTTAAAGCGTCTGTAACACTATCTCCCTCCTCTTTATCTTTATCCTTAAAGATTCCTAATATCTCTAAGTTGTCTACTAGAGGTATAATATCCATTTAATCAGTTTAGTTAACATCTTTACTTACTATACCTAAAGTTTCTTCTTCTTCTTTAACCCTTTATTATACGCGTATAGTTTCCTCTATACTATTACTAAGTAAGATAATACTGTCTCTGTGTTCTTATTGTGCAAAAGAGGGGTTAGTCTATATTACGTTGGCAAGTCCTACTACCTAATAACCTTTCTCTTACTCGGAGTGCACTAAAGCGAACGTTTAATTGTCCTATAATGTTCGTTCTGTTTCTAACACTAAGTATGCGCATCCTATAACTTTTAACAGTCTTTAAGTTCCCTAAGTAACTTGTTATAGGGTCTTATGTTTAATCTGCCGCTGTAAAACTTAATAATAAGCTCTTGGCCTCCCTTGCGGAGCTTTAGCATACTTACGCTGCTTATAAGGCGTACTTATCTGCCTTAGCGCGTCTTCTTTATCTTAAAAAGGTTTGTAAGAAGGTCTGTTTTAAGGAGTAGAAACTTATTTAATAGGGTCTTTCTAAGCTAGGTAATAAGAGAACAGTATCTCTAGAGAAGGAAACAGTTCTAAGTAATATAGTAGTTACTCCTCCTAAGTCCTCCTTAGGCAGTTCGTCCTTTAGTAATCCCTTTTTAATACTCCCTAACCTGCTTTCTTTTAATACTCCTATACCTTTCCCATAGCGTTCTTTAGGTTGCTTAGTAGTTCCTAGGTAGTCTTACTATAGCCTATCCACTTTATTTTATAATATGTTTTATTATCTACGTCCTTATAACTAATAATTCTTAAAACTTGCTATTTATCCTCTTCCTGTTCTCTGTATATGTCTGCTTTATACACTAGTAGTTTAACATTTCTGTATATTAGTTTTAGCATTACAATATGTTATATAGGGTAGATCTTTATTTTAGCTAGTAGGTTTAATTTATATATAACTAATAAAATCCTTTATATAATTTTAAAAGGTCCTAGTCTAACATAGTCTAACTTCTTGCTTAGTCATTAACTCTTAAAATTTTTATATAGTAGCCACACTTTATCTCCCTCCTTAAGATCTAGTCCCTTAAATCTCCTAGCATTATAGTACCTTTTTATTTACTCTTGTACTAGTTTAGCCATTTCTTTAAGATTTGCATAAAGATTTATTAATGTCTCCATTCTTTACTTAGCTATGCTACTTATCTTCTTTACTTAATATAGCGATAATAATATTCTTAGTTTATACCCGTAATTCGCCTTAAATAGTAATGTTCCTATTCCTTCTTGTGGTATTGCATTATATATAAACTATATAACTAGTAATAATAATACCTAATTGTTCTATGCGTGGTTAATATAATATCTCAGATACTGCTCTAGTGTTTAGTTTAGTCTTTCCATCTATCCGTCTATCTGTAGATAATATGCTATAGAGGTTACTATATAAACTCCTTATTTTACCAGAAATACTTCCTAAAATACTACTATAAATCTTAAATCTCTGTTTAATATAATCTTATCTAGTACTCCATGCCTTATAAACACTTCCTTAACGTAGATTCTAGCAATATCTTCTACTAATATTTCTTCTGTGCATGCTATAAAGTATCCTCACTTTATAAGCTTATCCACTATTACTAAGATTGCGTTATAGTCTTATTCTGTAATAGGATTTTTTAACTTTAGTAATTTAATAATAAAGTCCTATAATATAACCTCCTATAGTCTTTCTGGTACCTTAATAGGTTATAGCCCTCTATATAGCTTATACCTTATTAGTTTATTCCTCTGGCAATTTAAACACTCCTTTATAACTTATCTTACTAGTCCCTAAATTCCTTAAATAATGTACTCCTTTTAAAGTCTTAACACTAGTCCTATAGACCTATTATATCCTTATGTTATTCCCTTGTAGAATTCCTTAATAAACTCTTCTATAATAGACTTAGGTATATATATTACCTCTCTATTTTTGTATTGCTCTAAGTTTAGATCCTCTACCTATGCTTCTTAGATCTTCTATATCCAATCACTCTCTAGTAATTTGTAGACTTAACTTTCCTTAGTTGCTGTAATCCTTAGATAATTATACCTAATTAATCTGTCTTAATCTCTTCGCAATAAAGCCCCTAACAGCTTTTCATTACTTTATAGTTTAGCCTTTCTACTTAAAGCATCTGCTCGTGCATTATCTATACCCTTAGTATACTAAATTTTAAAATGGTATTCTATAAGCATTTCCGCCTATCTAACCTATCTTTAGTTTAGTTCCTTTATTATTAGGAAACCTATAAGGTTCTTATAGTCTGTCTTAACTATAAATGGTCTCTCTATACCTTATAAGAATGCTCTTTACTCTTTTAATGCTATAACTATACCTAATAACTCTTTATTATAGATGTTATAGTTTAGTTCTAGTAGTGTTATTTTCTAACTATAATATGCCACTAAATACCATACGTCCTAATACTTCTATAGTAAATATACTCCTAGTGCAAAGTCTAATATATCTATCTTAACAACTGTCTCTAACTTTGGTTAATAGATTTTAAGAATTAGTTCCTAGGTAAATAGCTTCTTTAGTTCTTAGAACAGCTTTTTCTATTTACTACCCTAAACCCACAGTTTCTCTTTCTTTGTTAACCACGTAAATAGCTTAATACTTTTTAACCACTGCGCTATGAACCTCCTATAGTAATTGCAAAACCCTAGGAATAATCTTAACTATGTAATGTTCTCTAGTTCTTGCCAGTTTACTATAGCTTCCACCTTCTTTAGGTCCATGCTAATTTTTCCTAATTTAATAATAAATCCTATAAAATTGGTCTTTCTTGTAAAGAACTTGTATTTCTTAATTACTACTAGCATCTATTCTTCTTATAGTCTCTTTAAGACCCATTTAACGTGTTCTTTATATTCTTTTTTACTCTCTAAGTAGATAATAATGTTGTTAAAATATACCATAACAAACTTATTAAGGTGTTCTCCTAATATACTATTAATTTGCTTTTAGAACGTTACTGGTGCGTTTATAAGCCTAAATTATATAACTAATAGTTTATATAGTCCTTCCTTTGACCTAAAAGCTGCCTTCCATTTATTGCCCTCCTTAATCCTAATCTAATAATACGCCTATCTTAGATTTATCTTTATAAAGATCTTTACATTGCCTATCCTATCTTAGATTTCGCTAATTAAGGGTAAAGGATACCTATCCTTTTTAGTAATACTGTTTAACTATCTATAGTCTATACACATCCTAAGTTTTCTGTTTTTCTTTAGGATGAATAATACTAGATATCCTACTAATAACTGCAACGGTCTAATATATCCCTTTTATAAGTTCTCCTGGATAAACTCCTTAAGCGCTACTAACTCTATTTTAGTAAGCTTATAAATTAAAAAAAACCTTAAACTTGTTCCTTCTTCTAATTCTATCTTATAGTCCTATACTATATACTTTAATAGCTTTTTACTTTCTGGTAACCATAACTTTTTACCATACTTGTGGTATCTCTTTAGTACATAACTTAAGCCTTACTTAGTCTCTTTGTATATTACTCCAACTTAGTACTATACCAACTTAGCTTACTGTTACATTCTGCGTTATTAAGTATCCTTAATATTAACCTAACCTGTAACCTAATTAATCTTTAGATTATATTCCTATAACTAAGGTATTTCTAATATTGCCTTATTTTATCCTAATAGTAGGATATTAAAAGACATTCTAACTGGTCTCCCTTTAATAGTTAACTAAATAGGTCCTATTTTAAAATCAATAATGCCTCCTCTATAGGCTATCTAATCTCCTAAAATTATTATAAGTGGATATAGGTGTTCCTTCTATCTGTGTAGTAACCTTATCCTTTCCACTGCTTTTAGTAATATATGGTTCCTTATTACTTTACTATCTATTAATGCTTTAAACTGCTAATCTTGCCACTTAACTTGTAAATTTAGGTATCTTCCTTAAATTCCTTTAAGGGTTTAAGGTTCTAATACTAGTTCCCTCTAGTTCTATGCGCTTCCCCTTTTCCTAACTATTAGCTGCTAGATCCTAGTTATACTTAGTCCAACTTAGGCCAATACTTAATTTATTTCTTTTCCTCTATATACTATAGATAAGTGTTCTTTAGGCACTTCCACCACTATTATTTATCTAGGCATTCTTCTGTAAGGAATCTTCTAGGTTAAAGTATTAAGTCCCCTTGACCTTGTACTTCTACTAGGTGCTATCTATATATATACTTAGCGTCCCTAAACCGCTTTTCTTCTAGTGCCTAATACATCCTTACTAAGTATTTCCGGTTCTTATCTTTTGGTGCTCTATATATGTTGCACATATTATCCATATAAGCTATCTATAATAGTGTATAATGTGCTGCATATTTTGGGTTAACTCTTAGCTTATTTTTACTCTTAAGTTTAAACCTGTACCTAGTTAATCTAACCATTAGTATCTCTACTGTGGGTACTAAGATTTATTACTTACTTCTCTAGTCCCTGGATCCTTCTTCTAGGTTCCTTAACATTATAATTAATACTCCTTTAATATAACTTATGCGTTTTTCCGTAATGGGTTGGTTTTAGACTACCTTTTTATCTAGCTATATATAAAAGTCTTCCTATTTATTGTTATATTGTTGCCTATACCACTTTCTATATAACTGGTTTAGTATATATAGTTTATCTATTAGAAAGTACCTTGTTATTACTATATTATAACATCCTTTAGTATATCTTTCTTTAAACCTAGTTAGGATATCTAGATCCTCTTCTTATTTCAGTTTTTCTAACCACTTTACCCTAGGTGTCCCTATACTTGGCCTATTAGTAATTCTTTATATAGGTACTCTATCCCTTTTATGGTTTAATATACTAGATCTTTAATCTAGTTTCTGTTCTTACTATACAATAATTCTTATCCTAAACTTATCTATAGTTTCTTATTTTCTGTATCTTGTAGCTAGATTTTAGAAGTTATCTTACTTCTTAATCCTTATATTAACTATTTAATCTTTAGGCTGAACACTATGTTTACTTAGAATTACTATAGACCTTATTTATTTTTTGAAATCTTGGCTTCCTATTAATGTTCTTATTTATTCCCTAAACTTACAGTTCTTAAACTTACATTCTATACTTATTTGTTTATTACTAAACTAAGTTGCTACCCTTTCCTATTAGTTTTCGTCCATTATAGGTCCTTGGGTGTGTTTTATCTTATCTTAAGAGTTTTAAGCGTCTTATATCTTTTCTTAAGAATCTTAAGCCTATAGCCTTTTGCCTTTATTAAGTGATAAGCTAGCACTAGCAGTTGTTTACTTGCTTAGTTCCTTTTAAACATTACTCCTATTGTCTTATAAAGCGATAGAAATTGTATCTAATAGTGTTATAATACCCGTTACTAATCCGTGTTCTGTAGTAGTTTTAGTCTTTACTTCTATCTTGACTTCTCTAAGGTCTATATACTCCTAGTAAGCTGCCTTTATTGCCTTATTATTGGTAAATGCTTTACCTATGTTAAATTTATTATCTTTAATATCCGATCTATAAGCTGGTTTATTAGTTCCTCTAAACTTAGATAATAATGGCTTCTACGGCTAATAGCTTGCGCTATACTTTATGTCCTTATAAATTTGGTATGCGTTGTTATAACAAAATATAAAACTGTTAATTAAACATTCCTTTGTTCCTCATAGTGTACTATTATCTCTCTATATATACGCGCCGTCTGCTAGTCTTGTTCCCTTTACTGTATAGTTACTCTAACTACCTTTGCAGTCTCTAGCAAAATAACCTTATTTTCTATAATTTATATAAGCTCTATCTCTAAACCGCTAATTTTGCTATAGAGTCCGCCTAAATATCTTTTGCTGCTAAGATCCCTGGTTTAGCCTTTACTCCTTAGTCCTTTAATTACTAGATCCTTAACCTCTAGGTTTCTATAGTTTCTTTTCCTACCTTTAGGTTTCTTTAGTACCGCTTAGGTCTATTAGCTCTGCGCCATTCTATAGTTTTTAACTTTATATTAGTTATTGTGTACTCTACATCTTATATAACTATAAAACTCTATCTTACCCTCTCTTGGCTTGTTCCCTTTAATAGATCCTATTATTAATCTTTATTAACTAATCTATTAAGTTTTATAGACTTTCCGTATCTTCCATTAGGATAATTGCGTCCTAGACTTTAGCCTTAAGTCCCTGTTTGTACTATGCTATAAGCGCCTTATTGTTCCATTTAACCTATATAGCTAGCGTTTAAAACTATATAGTATACTTAATTATTAAAGTGCGTTGTACTAAGTTCTGAAGCTTTTGTTTTGCTGTAGTTATGGCCTCTAAGTCTCTAAATATCTAAGTTAACTATTCTATAAACCCGTTCCAACTGGCAAATATATACTATACATTCTGGTTGGTAGTTGTTATGCTATTAGCCTATATCTCTGTAAGATATAGTTTAAACCACTTAAGTGCTCTCCCTGTTAGGAACAATCCTATATAGGCTACTTAATCTAATAATATTGCTAACTTTACTCCCTTTTATATAACCTTAAAGTGCATCTACATAAGAAATCCCTTAAGCTTTAACTTCTCTCCTAAGAATTGTTTAATTAAAGGTAACTTAACCTTTACTGCTCTGATTCCATTAATGCGTTCTTTAAGTATCCTACTATTGTCCTGTAAGTGATTAATTATTTCCTGTAACTGACCTCTTATAATTAACTGAGAATCCGTATCTGCTATACTGGTATCTCCTCCTAAGCCTAAGGTTGTAGCTGCCGTTAATGGCATCGCGATTAGTGCTTTGGGTGGTATATTATTTAACCTTATTTAATACCGTAACCTTGGTAGTAAATATGTAACGGAACCTTATAGTAGGAACTACGGTAGGTTTTATTATTAGGCTAGGTATATAGGTAAGAACAAATTAATAACGTAATAATAACTGGTGGAGTGGTTGCCCAATAGATTAACTCCAATTGTATTCTAAGATTTACTATAAAGAGAGAACTATCTAGGTAGGGACTATGGTCCTTTAAATACACAACTATATGCCTAAGAAATCCCTTCGCTCTGTAAAGTACGTATGCTTTATACGCTCTATATAGATTATATAGATCACATAGATTACACAGATCTCACTACGTGACCTCGGCTACTATTCCTCGTCACATAGTTCCACCGGATCCATCCTGGACCATGCCTGTATTAACCAACTAGCTTCCTCCGACTCTTCTCCAAGTAGTTATAACATTGTACTTAAAGCGTCCGTAACAAAGATAAAGTAGGATCTTATTAGTAATGGCCGGAAGTTTATATCTTTAAAAGGCATTAACTACTGTAAATATAAAGGGATCGCGTTTTTCTGGACCAAAGATAGCCTATTAAGATTTTCTATAAGCGGCCGCATTATAGTGGACGTAATAGCATTTTATTATTAGAATCCTAACTATAGCAAGCAACCAATCGCTACAGATATATATAGAATTGGCATATATAATTAAGGGACCAATTGGCAAGGCGATATAAAGAATTAGGGTTTAGTTCCTAAGGAGATAGGAGACAATAAGTACCTAATCTGTCCACTAACAGCCCTAGCCTTTAGTTTAGCAGACAAAAAATAGGGTTAGGCTTTCTATACTCTTTTTCTAAAGCCAGTAATGTACTAATATAAGCACTAATAGGTGAATTTGCCGTCGTTAACATTAAGGACATTAATTGGAATGCCTTAGCATTTAAGTCACTCGCAATTAATAAGGATAAGAAAATGGTACTTTAAGGACTTATAAAGAGCTACTAGTCTAGGTCTAGGAAATTAAAGTTTAATAATATAATTAAAGGGAAGGGGAAAGGCCTAGTTTTCTTGCTATAGTAAGTTTTCTAGCAAGGTATTGGCTGTTTTAAAGGCTGACCGTTTTAGTAGCCCACCTAGGGTAGAAAAGATATTAATAGCTAAAGTACTTGCCGAATCTCAGAGGAGACCCCTCTATGTGGTTTGTTCCCTCTTATAAGTATATTTATATACTAGTTTAACTATAAGAAGGCTTATACGGGAGACCTTAATACAGATCCAGCCTGTTTAGAATAAAACCTAGCTCTGATAGTTGAAAACATTTACCGCTAAAGCGCTATCCTTTTTCTGGACAAGGCCAATGTCTTTCTTACAGAAAGAACTTTAAATAATATTTAACGTAACAGCCTAGTATCTGTCTTTCTGTGACAGATAGAGTATTTCTAAGGTATTATATTTCTTATAACAAATAGGATTACTGTATTTAATGCAGCTATACAGAGCAGAATATATCTTACACTTAGATATAACAAGCTAAAAAAACTGGCAAGAGAGTAGGTGTGGAAAAACTTCCTAAAGTAAGCTAATGCTATTACTAATATCTCTAGAAGGGATATAAAGTGGCTTTTAGACTATTAATTAAATAAAAGATAGATAAGGCAATATTTAAGTGAAAGTTTTAAGCCTAGTGCTAATATACTATATTAGATCAAGAACACTATATAGATTGGCTACGGCTTGGCTAAAAGTAAGGGGGAGAAACTTATATATAAGCATTTAGACAAGGCTCTTACGTTAAATAAAGATTTCAAAAGTGACTTTAAAGGTACTGGATTAGTTAAGAATATAAACTCATATATATAGATTCGCTTATATATATATAGTATTAAATATCTTATAGATCTTATAGCTGGTAGCATTATTACTTATTACTTTCTTAAAATTACTTACTTACTCCTGTGACAATAAGGCCTATATAGTAGGCTATAGCGCAGGCGAATTGCTTATAGATCTAGGAATAGGAGAACGAAAGCTATAGGGCATTGGTTCCCATAGGGGAGTAGAAGATATAAGCGTTAGTTCCCGTAAGGAATTAAAAGCTATAAGGCGATAAAGAAAGTGGGTAATAATCCCTATAGAGAACCGCAAGCTATATAAAATTAGTTTCTATAGGGGAGTAGAAGAAATTGCTATTAGTTCCTATATAGTAGTAAAAGCCGTATAGGAGTAGGAGCTATAGGTATAGTTTTTATATGGCAGTAGAAGATACGGTTACTATATATAGAAACGGAATTTATAGGGGATTTGTTCTATAGTAGATTTAAGAATAAAAGAATGGAAGCTATAGGGCATTGGTTCCTATAGGGGAGAGGAAAATATAGCTATGGGCTCCTATAGGGGAGTAAAAGCTATATAGGAATATAAGCCGTAGGGGATTGGTTCCTATAGGGCGGTAGAATATATAGGCATTAGCACCTATAGGGGATTTATTACCGTAGGGGATTTGTTACTATAGGGGAGTAAATCCTATAGGGGAGTGGATCCCGTAGGGGATTTGTTAAAGTAGGGGATTGGATCCTATAGGGGATTATTAGGAGTAGGGGATTGGTTTTTATAGGGCGGCAAAACATATAAGCATTGGCTTCTATAGGGGATTTATTTAAGTAGGGGACTTATTTAGGTAGGGGATTGGTTAAAGGAAGGGATTAATTCTTCTATAGCCTCCATTTAGGCAGCACAAGGTGGCTTCTAATAGGCTAGGGAGTAGATTGCATGTTTTATAAAAATATAAAGCCTATATAGGATAGTAGGGTATAGGGACCTAATAATCTGGTAGAAGATTGGGTTATCTACTTTCCTAGGTTTATTTAGCCCTAGCAACTTACTCTATGCTATTTTACATACATTTTAACTAAGGCTACTGCCTGACCTTAGCTGCCTAAATCTTTAGTTATGCTGTGGAAGAGTACAGGACAATAAAATATTATTCTATCTACTCTACTAACACCTTTAGATCCTTCTATGCTTGCTAGGGTATCTTCTTTATCCTAGAATATAGCTCTAGATTATTCTTTTCCCACCTTCTACTATTTAGAAATACTACTTTCTAGAGCCTATTAACCTAGGGGACTAATAACTGATAGTACGGCGTAAAGTACTCCTCTGCTGTTTTAATGAAATCACCTTTATAAGCCACCTCTCCTTTTTTTAACTTAGCTAGCTCTTTAGTGTCCATATAATTCTATTTCTTAAACCTTAGGATAGGCTTACGCTCCTTATTTAAACCCTTATAATAAATGCATATCCAGAAAAGCACCTAGAAGAACAACTCTAAATTATACCTAAAGGAGTATTTCTCGCCCAGAAGCACTCTTATAGCCATAAACGCTTTTATACTAGTCTTGCCCCGTGCTCCTAAAGGTCCTTCTTGCTTCTCTTTAATTATGAGATTAAGATTAATTAAGAATAACTTCTAGGAGGGATTGTTGTCTTCCTCATTTATTAAGAGGTTACCTATTAAAATGTCACGTTAAAGGATGCCAGCTTGCGTATGTAAAGACTTATATCCTTTAATGCCACCCTTTAGTATAGTAAGTATTGTAGCCAGAGAGCTTGCCTTATAAAGAGCCTTTCCATAGTCGTAGGTAATAACGCGTTAATACACCTAATTCTGCATAATAGGGCGCTTAATTAGAGAGCTTAAATATAGGCGCTTGTTGGGCGGTAACGGGGCGTTAGTGCAGCTGGACGACCTCTTTCTACTAGTGCTTTGGCCTTTCCTTGCACTGCCTTGTACTCTAGCTACGCTTAAAGGCACCATTAGGCTTTTAGGCTTGTAGTTTGTTGCTTTGGTAATATCCAACCCCTTACAGATATTAAAGATATTATTATCTTATCTACCTATATAAATAGTCCTATGGTAATAGTACCTGGCTATATTAATTACTTCTTTCTCTACTACCTTATGTAGCAGTTTACCTTCTTTCTTACACTCTAGGTACTGCCATAAGTCTTTAATAACAAGAGGTATCTTAAAGGTATTACCCTTATAGTGCGCTTTCTAGCAAGTTGTTACCTAACTGGTAATGTAGGGTGCCCGCTTTATAAGTTTGTTAAGGATAAGACGCTTAGTCTAATTATTGCGCACGACCTTAATATATTATTTACTGTCTAATGTTAAAATAGTAGGGTTAAACCTAAGCTGCTCTTTATTTATTAAGAGAAACCCTAACATTGTTAAGGTAAATTATAGTCTGTCTTTATTAATATTAAATGGTAATAATATAATGCCTCTTACCCGGTTATACTCCTATAGCTATATAATAGATCTATAGAGGGTAAAGTCTAAGATAAAGCAATGAGTGTCCTAAGCGGCAAAGACTTCTCTTATATATTTTCCTAAATTAAACTATGCCTATAAGGCTATATTAGTATTTAAATTACTTTTTAGCTCTCCTAGTACAAGTATATACGACTAATAGCATTGAGAGCTTTCGCTAGCTATTAGATTATCTATAAAACCAATATCTAGCTTTTGCTTTACTGTAGACCCTTATAAGGGCTACTTAATATATGTAACAAGCGTTTATTATGTCTTTGGGGCGGACCTATACTCCTCTACAAAGCCTAAAAATAATTTAATTAGGTTATTAAACTACACTAGGACATTATCTTGCTTTGCGCTTTTAGGCCAGTTACGCTAGCCGCCCTTAGTATATAGTGGATTGTCCCTTTCCTTGCATTTCTTAAAAATAGTAGCGCTTGCCTCTTTAAGACCTTCCACTTCCCTAAAGAATGCTTTATATAAGTTAGGAATTCCCATGTAAAGAGGGCCTAGCTCCTCCTTTAGAACATAATCTATATATTCCCTATGTTTGGATGAGTTAGTAAAGCTACTTATATTGCGCAGATGCGGGGTTTAAATATGGAGTAGCAGCGGTTAGGGTAGAGGGGTGGACTTTATAACAGTAGCATATACCTTTTCCTAAATAACCTTGTTAGATTTAATGCGGAGGATCGCATTTAGAAGAGGTAGGAACTGCTTAATATTAAAGTTGTTGGAACTAACTGCTAAATTAAGTCTTAATAGATTAACAAAAAGGCTTTTATTGCTGCTGTTGAATGGTAATAAATAAGAAGCGTAAAGGCCCTATAGAGCTAGTATTAGATTAAGCAAAATATTCTTTAGTTCTGTGAGCGTTAGATGGAAACTTGTAATAGGTATATTAGTAATTACCTTTATTACCTATCTGGTATAACAAGTCTAAAGAGCTAAAGATATCTAGATCCTAATAAGCCAAGTTAAATAAATCGCGAAAGTCATTTAGTCCTTCTCTAATAGGTTTTGTTTTGATTATCCCTAATTTAAAGAGATTTACTATTGCGGGTAAATGCGCCAAAAGCTATATTAGGAGGGCCGATGTAGTAGGCAGGTAGGCAGGCGGAAAGGGTAGATTAAAGATGCTAGTATATAAGGACGGTATAATAGCAAATAAGTGTAGGGAGGTTGAGAATATATTAGTAGTGTCTTGTAATAAGGAAATGACTAGGGAGAAAAGTATAAGGAAGAAAGCAAGGTGCGAGTAAACCTAAGGATTAAAGATTAGGTGTGAAAAAGTTAAGCTAACCTAATGCGGCTTAGACTAAGGCTTTATAGGGCTTAGTTTAATACTAAGCTATAATGGGTAGGTAGCGTTTTCTGGTCTATAACTGGTTATACTTATTAGTTTTAGTTTGTTCTATAACGCGTAAGGCTCTAATGCAGCGGAGCTCTTATACAGCGAGGCTAAAGGGGCGCCTAAGAATGCTAATAAATAATTACTAGTCCTAAAATGAGCTAAATCTAATATGCCAAATACGGATATAGTTAACCTCTTTTCACAGCGGTTAATTAGCCTATTTTCTAAAAATAGGTTCTAGTTCCTAGAACTAGATCTAGTACACGCGGACTCCCCCTCTACTGGTATATATTGCAAGGGAAACGCATCATCATTACTGTCTCCTTGGCAACGCCTTATTTATTCCCTTTAGAATATAACCCTTACTAGTGTCTATTTTGTATGGGTAACAAGTATTTATCTCTATTTATTTACACCAGATGCAAAAATCCCCTATAATATACCCCTTAGAATTAGACTAAATTAATAGCAATTCCCTCCTAAGTTGGTTAGGTTTTAATATGTCTTGTTAGCTCTAGGGCATTACAGACCTTATTGCTTTTTTAAAAGAAGCTGACTATAACAAGCATTGCAGTAAAGGTTGTCCTATTAATTATAGCATATAGCTATAAGCTTCGCCGTCTTCTACTTATTATATTAACGGTATATAAAACTGGTAGACGAAGCAAGCCAATACAATGTCCATTTACCTCACGGTTTGTATTGCTTTACCACTTTAAATAAGGGCGGCACTATGTTTTAGTCGCTGGGTTCCTAAAGAATGCCAGTAACGTTAGTGTTTTAAAAGGGCTCTAAAGCCATTTTCTTTGTAAGAGGATATATAGATAAAATATACTAAATCTTAGAGGGCAGTATGAGTATAAATACCGCTCCTTATATTCTTGTAACGCTAGGGCTGAAGAGCGGAAATTCTTAGGCATAACTAAATTGTAATTGTATTAAAGCTTATCTATAACCCAGGCTCTAAGGTATATATCCTTTTCTAACGTATCCTATAGCGCTTGGTATTTATCTAGCGATATGCGAACACGCTTTTAAGTATTGTCCCATAATTGGCCTTAGTAGTGCAGTTATATAAGGCTGAGTAGGTGGCGAATATGGTAAAAAGGAGGTTGTAGAGAAGAGGCAATAAGGACTATAGCCGGTAGAGAGATTAGTAGAGGTGTTTTATTCTTACGCTATAGGGTACCAAGAAGGGCTATAGGCTTACTAAGCTAATCTAATCTAATTGAAATAACTCTATATTTTATAACGAGTCTTTTCTTTATAGAGGACTAAACAAGTTACAGGCTGGCTGACTTATTACTGCTAAGTATATAAAGGTGGAGAACTTATAAGCTTACTATAAGCGAGTCTCTTAACTTTAATCTAATATGCAAAAACTTGTCTATATACGTAAACGATAATAAGATATTCTTGACATAGAAGTAACTAGATAGAAATAAAACACTAAGCTAAGGAAATCCTAATTAACGCCTTAATTCTTAATACCAAAAGACAAGAATATAATTGTAAAAATCTTCCTTATAAGAAATTTCTTATACCTTAGACCTCTTAGGATCTCTATCTACGGTAGGATCTACCTTTCTCTTGCGTACCCTTCTCCTTAATATCTCTTCTAATAAATCCTTTAATGCCTTTCTTAGTTGATCTCCTTACTTATACGGTTTGCTTCTCTTAGCTATCTCTATTATAATATCTTTAAGTGGTTTATATATCTTAGCATAATAATAAAAGAGATAGGGATTTTTAGCATAGTATAATGCAAGTCTGTTTGGTGGTATGTCCATAGCTAAAACCTAGGTAGGATACTAGTATATTACTGCGATAGGGCCAAATGTAGATATAAATAATTTATAACTAGGGCTTTGGAGACGTCTTAAGTCCTTTATTATAAAATAAGAAGGCAACCATAAGATAAGATACTTTAGTTGTCCACGCGAAATTATGGCATTGAAAATTGTTAATATTTTAGATAGGGGAGATATAACTCCAAGAAATGTTATAAGTTTAGCTAAGCTATTCCCTGCTTACTTATTAGTATTGCTAAATAAATATAGGTGTTTTATAAATATACCTGGAGGCACCAGCAAACCTTTAATATAAACCTCTTTTGGTTAAGGTAAGTCTGTTTTAGCCTCGCCATAGCTCTCCATTAGCTTAGGTAAAACTGTCTTGGTTTTACTGCGGCCTTCTAGGCTCTTAAGGTAATTGGTGTACATTTCCGTATCTTCTTGTATATTACCCTCTATATTGTTATTGATTTTATAAGAGTTGACCCTATTAGGTATTTAAGTAGGTATATAAGGCATCTATTTCTGCATAGGGTTAGAAAGCTGCAATTGTTTCTTTTCCCTACTAGCAGATGCTATGTCTTTGTTATTAATGCGATTCTAGGATAATTTAAGGTTTCCAGTAAGTTGATAAATAGGTATGTTATCTTCGGGGCGATAGCATATTGTAATGTTTTTATAAGTACTAATTGAGGACCTATAGGTTATGTTAGCAATGTATCTAAGCTTAGTTAAGGTAATATATATAATGTCTGGTATTTTTATAAGGATGGTAAGGGATATATAGTTAAGAGGTTAAATTTAAAGGTAAGTTGAATTAATGGCATATAAAAACTAGGAGCATGATGTTTATATTCTATTTCTTTCCTGGGGTAGAGTTAGGACAGAAGGTAAAAGGGAAAGGCGGAGTACACTAGCCGCCCTTTTCCACTTTATGTGGTGTCTATAGTATAATATTTAGTGGCTGTGATTACTCTTAGCTTATATATTGTCTGCGCCTAAGACTATAGGCGCCTAAAGTGATCTATAAGTAAAGTATTAAGTGAGGCATTGTTGGGGGTGGCTATTGGCTGAGCTATTACTAAATTTAAATAGCTGATAATTCCCAATAGACGCTATATACCTTAGTAGGGTTTAGAGGCGTTTATATAAAGTTGTGAACTAAAACCAGAAGTTAACAATGACCCCTAATAATGCCTCTCTTAGTAGGAATAGCATTATATAATCTACTTTTAACGCCCATCCTTTCTAGGGCAAGACACTGCCTAAGCAGTAGACTTATCCTAGCCAGTTAATCTTGTATATTAACCCCCCATCTATGTCAAAGGAGCTATTAGTGCCTCTAGGGTAGTTTAATTAGCATTTTAGCTAAGCCCTTTATAAGTGCTCTGCCTTATATAGGCAGTAATTAACCTTTATTAATCTGCCTTGCGTTAGGGGAGATCTTTTATTTAAAGCGCTAAGCAGCTGGTACTTAGAGGTCTACAGGCTTATTCTATATCCCAACAACATTGACCACGATTTCTCCTTAAGTGGTATCTATAACCCTAAGTACCTATAAGCGCAGCGTCCCTAAATTGTTAGCTAGTAAGTAGACATTTATAGATAGAGAAACCGACTTTAGAGATGACGGCAATGTAGAGGCGTTAGCTAGTTTAGAAAGTAACTTTAGTAATAAAGATTAAGAATGGGACGTAGAGACATTGTATAATAGAGAAAATGGTTTTAGTACTAAAGATTAAGAAATAGGGGCAGATAGTAATGGAGAGGTATTAAGCGACAAGGCTATATGGGCGACGGTTAAATATAGTGGCCTTAACTTTATAGTCTTAAATCTATAAGTAAAGGATAAAAATGTAAAGAAGAGTTCTAATAAAAGCTGGTAAAAGGGTTAAAACTTTAGCCTCTCTTTGTTTAGCCTATTGCGGAATAAAATAATATTTCACTATTCCCACTAGAGTCTCTACCTACTTGACTTATAGCAAGCTATAAAGCATTTGCGATAATCTATACTTTTACTTAGATGAATTTATTTTCTATCTTAAAAGTGATGATGAAAGGCAAATCTATGCTAACAACCTAGGATTTTTTGAATTTCTTATGGACCTGAGACGCATACCATATTAGCAACTATTAGTTGTATTTAAGACTACAGTACTTATAGATTTATATCTTAAGGATATAAATATTTTTTTTATAGTGTTTTCTTTTTATTTAAATTATTTCTCTGCTTATAGTATATAGCGGTTATTTATCTATTCTGGTGTGGTGGGAAGGGGTAGTTAGGTTATATAAGGGGGCTTGGACTTGTGGCTACGCTTATAGGGCTGTTTATATAGGAACTTCTCTAAGTATATGTAAGGGGTCTTTATATAGGAACTTCTTTAATATTTCTAGATCTAGGACTTATGTATTTCTTTTTTTTATAGTTCTAGTATTTTCCTAATATTTGCTTCCTATTTATATGCTAGGCGTTAATAGAGGGCGCTAGGTTAGATTACCCTGCTTACACAATCACTCTACTTACATAATTACTCTACTTATACGATTACCCAGCTTATATAATCACCCAGTTCGCACAATTATCTAGCTCGCATAATTATCTAGCTTATACAATTATCTAGCTCGCACGATTACCTAGCTTATATAATTATCTAGCTTGCACAATTACCTAGTTTGTATAATTATCCAGCTTGCACAATTATCTAGCTTGCATAATCACCTAGTTCACACAATCGCCTAGCTTGTATGATTACCTAGCTTACAGGATTGCCTAGCTCCCACAAGCACTATACTCGCACAGTTACCTAACTCGCACAATTACCTAGCTTATAGGATCGGCCAGCTCCTATAAGCATCTAGCTCGCATAATTAAAGCCGAAGTTATTAAACCTATTAATACCCTATTTACACGCTAGGCGTTAACTAGAGGGCGCTAGGTTAGACTACCCTATTTATACGATTACCTAGCTTATAGGATCCCCTAGCTCCTATAACCTCCTAGCTTATAGGACCGAAGCTACAGCTGTTAAATCTGTTAAGACCCTAGCTATATATTTGGAGGGCGCTACGCCTAACTACCCAGCTCGCTATTTTTATAGAATTCCTTAATTAATTAATAGTGCCTATTCGGAAAATGTTTCCCAATCTCTCTCTATAATAGAAATTTCTTATTATGCAATTCTATAAGGAGATTCCCTTCCTTAACTATCTATGCCGGCTCTTTAGCGCGAAAAATAATGTTATAATAGTGCTGACATGCACCCTATGTTCTCCCTAGTAGGGCTTTTACAATATTATCCTATAATAAAACTATAAGTGACACCTGGTAACCTAGCTCTATAAGGGTTATATCTTTATTAGCTGTCTATACGCTGGTTTTAGACTTTAGTTCCCGCAAGGCTTTATTTGCAATAATAATCTTTAAAAAATGTTAGTAAAGCTATTAGAAGTTGCATCTAAGAAAAGAAACTAACCGGCGATATACACCAAAACTCTATATCTAGGTTATAGTGTTGTGAGCAATCCTATATATTACTTAACCTAGTAAATGTAAATAACATATAGCCTTGGTAGGATAAGGCATAAGATATATATGGTTAGGTATATCTCTAAAATTTAAGCTGGCGAATGCGGTACCTATCTAGCAATATTTATAAACAGAAACCGCTCCTGCCTTAAATAGTATATAATGGCTTTATCTTCCTTTGTCTATTTACTACTTACTCCAGTATTAAGAAAAAGGCTATAATATTTCTGCTTACAACCTAATATTAGTCTATTAAACTTAGACGAAATACTATCCTAACTATTACCATCCTTAAAGGTTGTATTTATTAACTTAAATTATTGCTTAATTAACTAAGGCTTATATGCGGATGCTAAGGGCTTATTGTTTATATAAGGGCTGGTTAAGTTACACTTTGTAAAGCATTAGTAGAGCCTTACTAGGGAAAGACTAACAATGTAAACTAATAGTCTATATAGTCTTTAGAGAGCTAAGTTGATTAATATTAAGTAGGTAATTGATGCTGGTAGCTCTAGATTGACTATTGTTAGTAAGACCCTTGCTAGACACTAGACTGGTCGCTTTCCTTAACTTATTAGGAATATCTATAAAGTGAGCTTTGTTATCTAAATTGGTAGGTTTTATTAATATTAAATATAATAGTAATAGATTGCATTGCCAGAGCAATTAATTGAAGTGTATCTTGTATTAAAGCTATAAGAGGTATAGTAGGAGCGTTAGTAGCAATTGGAAAGATATTTAGCGGAATATATCTATTTAATAGAGCACTAGGCGGCTAATGAATGCAATAATGCCACTGGCACGGCTCCCCCTTAATGCATAAGCGCTGCAATTTTAAGAATTTCAGGCGTATGCACGTAAATTCATACTATAGTGTAAGCAGATTTATTTAGAGACTAGAGGACCAATTTTAATTACATGCTAAAATCTTAACTCTAAGCTAGATACAAATGACTACTATTAAAGGTCTATAATATTAACGAGTTAATGTAGCTGACTGAATTTAACGGAATATAGTAAGTCTTATAATAAAGTAGGGTAATTATTATAGGCTTATGACAAAGAGCGAGATACAAAGCTAGAATAAGCCCCTTAGAATATAAAGAGAACTAGTAAACTAACTAAAGGTAAATGTAGGGTTAGGGTACTCGGAGAGGCACCAATATAGTATTGTTATGCAGAAGGCGGAAGCGGAGACTAATGGCGTTAGCCGGTTTTATATTGCTAGTGGTTAATTAGGTTAACGTGGTTGATATAGTTAATAGGGTTAATAGAGTTGACGGGGTTAATAGCCCCGCCTTAATAGGCGGCACTTGCCTAGTGACACTAAACTTCTTATTTTGACGCCACTATATATAATAAGTCTTACTGCTAGGTCTAAAGCTAGTAATATATAGGCTGTTGCTAAACATTCTAAAACTTAATAGAAGCGGTTTCTGGTAAGTAGGGATATAAGCACAGCCTTAACTTTTAATAATAAAGATTGGTAGACACTTATATGGGAGGAAGCTAAACAACTTCGCTTATTATATCTAACACGCTCTACTTGGTTTAAGATTCCTATAGACAAATAGAAGGAGCTTTTAGAGCGTTTAAATAACCTGCTAGCGGCCGAGAATATACCTAAGGTAGCCACTAAAGTCCTTAATTGGCGTATGGCACAAGCCGTTAGAAAAGCCCATTGTTAGTTTTATTATATTACGGCTAGGACACTTATACTAATTCATGTTTAGCTTTATTAAATGCAGTGTCTGGGGAGGAAGTAAGCAAATTAACTAATTGACCCTAGGCATTAACTAAGCTATATAACCCTGTAAGAGATACGGGACAAGTAACCTATATGTTATAGACCCTATAAAGCGTAAGAGTGGGACTAATAAAGGGATGTCGCTTAGAAAAGCTGTTTTAGTTTTCTAAGTAGTTTATATATTAATGCTAGCAGTCCCCCCGCTTCTAGGTCTTCTTACTTAAGGAGGCTTATTTATACTAGACTTTGTTAAAGATATTAGGCTTCTAAAGGGTTAATAGGGAGGTAAGAAGCCAGATAGAAAACGTTTATATTAGTATTAGTCTGTGCCTAGTGTTAAGACCAATACTATAGAAACCAGTAAATCTACTTAGCGATCTTAACCATTAGGTATTTTTGTTCCCTAAGCCACTTCTTAAGCCTATTAGTCCCCTAAAAATCTTATTTTCTCTAATAAAAACCCCCCATGCCGCACTGATAACGCCTTTTATTATATAAGGCATCCCTTTAGCATGCATGCAGGCCGTAGTCTTTAATATATTAATTACTAATCCTTCTGGACCACGCTAGGATATGCAAGCGGTTATCCTTAGTAAGGACAACATGTACGCCTAGGATTATTGGAAACCCGCTGCAGATATATCTGTGCCGGCTTCTTACCTAATTTAGAGCTTTAGATAAAGTAGTCTCCCACTACATTACCCGCAGTTATATCCTATTTTGAATCTAAATAAATTAATATTGCTATTTGCCTAGTCCACTTTATCTTAATAGAGAAGCTAGACGCAGTGTCTATAACTACAGTTTAAAATTTAGGTGTAAAGATTATGGAAGAACCTTCTAATCAACTAATTGTTTATTTATACTCTACTCCTAAGCAAAGATAAGATACTAACTATTTTATAAAACAGACCTAAGAATATGTGTGTGTATATCCAAGGTGTTTAAATAAAAGCAAATCTAGGAACGATTGGTTCTGTTATAACAATTCTCTACACTTCTAGATGGAAATGTAGGTATGCCTATAAAAAATAGCAACTGGTTAATAATGTCTAGACCTAAGCTATAACATGTAATGCTTTAAGCAGCACCTTTAAACATATAAGGGTACCGTTCCTTCCAAGGATATCAAGTTATCTTGTATAGGCTGGAACGGCTAATTCTAATATTGGTATAGCTTCTGCGCGTAACTGTAGAAATTAGAGACAATATGTAATAAGGCTTAGCATAAGCGTGCTAGGCATATCCTTAATTATTTTAATAAAGGATATACTCCTAGTAATTAGTAGTGTTTGGAGTTAAAAGGATATAAGGGTAAAGTTAAACAGAATAACTCTTAGCTTCTATTTACTGTACTTCTACAGTCTTGGTTTTTAAATTATAGTAGCAAATATTATAGGGTTTGTAATTTTATGGAGCACTAGGCGGCTAATAAATGTAATAACGCTACTAGTATAACTCCCCCTTAATACACAAGCGCTGCAATTTCAATTTTAGACATATATATGTAAATTCATATTATGGTGTAAGCAGATTTATTTAAAGACTGGAGGATCAATTTTAATTACATGCCGAAATCTCAACTCTAAGCTAGATACAAATAACTACTATTAAAGGCCCATAATATTAATAGGTTGATATGGCTTCCATAAAAGAGTATTCTGCACGCCTTTCTCTTTAATATAGTCCTATAAGTCTTGAAGATTCGCCTAGATTATAGTTTGTAATTTAATTAAAATAAATACTGTATAGAAGATATTAAACATACTTAGACTAATAATGCGTTAGAGCGATTATACATTACCTTAGAGAAAGCAGATGTATAAATAATATCCTATACTTTTTGCCCTCTAGTTCTTCTATAAAGAAGACTAAGGAAATCCCGTAGAGACTTAGGGAACGACTAAATTATGCTATAAAAGAGTAACTTCGCAGTCCTCTCATTTAGGTAAGTGCTAAGAATTTCACTTAATATTATCTTATTAAGTGTTTAGGGGACCTGTTAGTATATATATACAGGATCTACCAGACCCCTTTACTGGCCATTTAGGCCTATAGTAATTTAATGAGACAATAGACCGGTGCCAGGACGCTTGGAATTGTCTAACTTAAAAGGTATTATTTCCTGGCTTTGCAAGCTCTTTATAGGACTAATCTTAGTAATAGAAGACGCCTTTTCTAGATCCACCTTAATAGATTATAGGGTATTCGCTTGTTAATAAAGCTTGGTAATTAATGCACTATATCTGGAATCTTAATCCTAACCGCAAGCGGCTTTTAAAGTGCTAATAATCCATATAATCTAGCAAGTTACGGCTTTAATGAGTAGGCTAATAGTTAAATAAGCATTTATATTAAAGCGTAAAGAGCAGCTATAAATAGTTAGCGGAAATAGGACAAACTAGGGAATGGTTTAAAAGGAGCGGTGAAAATAGTAAAGTAGGGTAGTAACAAATAAAAGATATAGAAGACGCGTTAAGGCAACCAGCAGAGCGGGTAATAAAGGCAATTATATATCCCTAGCGTAACGGGGCGGAAATCAGCTTTATATATTAGGTCTTTCTATACCCTTTCCTTTAAATAGCATCCTTAGATATATTAAGGCGTCTTACTCTTTGGCTCCTTAAGGAAGAAATTGTTATAAATTATGGGAAAGGAATCCTCTAATAGTAACAAGGTTTAGGGCATTCTACAATAAAACAAGCTATATTACTAAATATTTCGCATTACACACCCAATTAAGTTTGCAACTTATATTACCTCCTATATTAGCTGGAAGAGAGGTCCAGTTTTTAACTACGCATTATAAGCAAAAGCGATGCAGTTTAGAGGTTAATAATCGCCACTATATTAGCGCAGCTCTATAAGGGCCTTACGCCAATTATATTGCTAAAATCCAATATTGCGTACTTAATTTAAGTAATGTAATTGGTGTAAGGCTCTTCTAAGTTTTAGGGGCTAAAGGCGCGCTAGCGATTTGCTGGGGAATTAAGAGTGGAGGGGAACTATATACTTAACCACTCTTTTATCTTAATATAAATTATATAACTTATAACCCACCATAATAAACTTCAGTATTGCAGCAGCCCTAGATCTTATTTGTAATGCCTTTAATAAGCAGCTTTAACCTTATCTCCCTAATATTATATATACTATTTAAAGGCTCTAGAAGCTTCCTATTAATACCTATTAACATTATCCGCCTTTCTTAGAGAATGAATGTGGCCACTATAATTTGCCCTATACTCCTTTAGGGAGTAAGGATGCCTAGTCTTCTCTAGAGAGTAAGGATGCCCAGCCTTCTTTAAAGAGTAAGGATGCCTAGCCTTCTTTAGGGAATAAGGATATTATCTAGCCTTTTCTAGGGAATAAGGATAATGTTATCTAGCCTTCTTTAGGGAGTGTCTAACCTTCTCCTAGGAATAAGGATATTGTCTGGCCTTCTCTAGAGAGTAAGGATGTCTAGCCTTCTTTAGGGAATAAAGTTACTTCTCTACCTCCTCTTTTATCTGGATGTATAAACCTACTTAATGTATTATTAATGAACCTCCCTAAGATTAAGACATTTGTTAACACATCCATAGGGAAAGATCTAAAGGTTATTATTAGTAAACTAAAGTAGTTAAACAAACATCCCCTTATTAAGGATCTTATTGCTGCCAACAGCAATTTATTAAATAACGCTATTTTTTAAAAGCTTCTTAGCCAATAGACACTTGCAGATTCTTTTAAGAAATGGCAATTAAAGTTCACGGGTATATTAAGGATTAAAAGTTTAGTTAAAAGTCAAGCCGCTTCTATAAAGGGAGTTAGCCATATTATATTATTTATAAGAAGTATAGGATATTGCAATATTACTAAAGTGGCTTTAGCTATTAGATATAGAATTAAGCTTTATGTTATATAAAGACTTAAAGGGGTAGGGCTATTGGTTCTTTTAGCCTTTACCTATAACGCCTACCAGAGATTAAATTTACTTAACATTAATAACTTTCTTATGGCTTTACAGCACCTATCTTATTTTATAATATTTAAAATTGCGTAAAGATACTTAGCTTAGATGGGACAGTATTAAGAGCTTTATTCTAGTTAGATGCTTTCTTTTAGACTAATATATCTTAGTACCACCAACCTACCCCAGCTAAGCCCAAAAAAGCAAATTTCCTCCCCTTACAAACGCCCCTATATAGAAGTTGCTAAACCTAAGGATTCTATATTAGTATATAATTACTAACGCGCAGATCTAATAACATTGCACCCTCCTTAGCTACTAATAACGGCCTTAATAAATAGTATACAGATATATAAGAGTAAAGTCATGCTTCTAAATAGCAGAATCTCTAATTTATTATAGGTTATAGAACATCTCCTCTATAATTTATTAAATAATATCCTTAAGTCTCTAAGCTAGTAGGCGAATCCCTTACACCACGCCTTGGTTAAGAATGCTTATTATAAGATTTCCCCACTACTTTTAATACCCGCGGCAACCTTACGTAAAGATACCTAAATATAAATAGCACAGTGTGTTTAAATGGAACCCCTAGCGGCTCTAGTTCTATAGACATTAGTGATAACAGCAAATAGATAAGCTATAATAAGGCGCAATGGGTATACAGAGACCAAATTAATAGTAATACGCCACCGGCAATTAGAAACAGTGAACAGATAAGCTATAATAAGGCGCAATGGATGTACGGAGACCAAATTGGCGGTAATACGCTACTAGAAATTGGTAACAGCAAAAAGATAAGCTATGATAAGGCGCAATGGGTGTATGGAGACCAAATTGGTGGTAATACGCTACTAGCAATTAGCGACAGCAAATAGATAAGCTATGGCGCCGCGCAATAGGTATACAATAAGCCCCTCAATAATGTGGTTGCTATGAGTTCTGCTTATAAGTATTAGTGAATTTCTTTTAAAACTCTTGTATTGTTATACACCCTAGTTTTAGATTTTTAATATGGTATAATAATGGTTTAATAACATCCCTTATTAAGCAGAACTAGCAGTTTAAGCTTGGTTAATAATCGGCACCATAATTAATACACTAATGCCACCTCCACTCCCGTTCCATTCTACCCATTATAAACTAGCCTAGCAATAGCCCTACCTACTCTCTAAATGCGGGATAGTATAACTAAGCGGGACCTAGGAGTCCCTATAAGGGCTAAAAGCTAATATACACACCACTAAATCATTTGGATATTGTATTGAAATGCGTTGTCCCGTGAAATAGACTATTGGGCCTATACGTAAAGAGTTTATATTAACTGCTCCGACTCCTAACTTTAGTAGTATTTCTAATATCTTTAACTTAAATTCCTTGTTTGCGTTAGCCGCTAGAGTTACTATACTAAAGTAAACTACGTTAAACATACTATTTTCGCAAGCTTACACGCTTTATTACTTTCTGTAGTGTTTATTAAGGCGATAGCAGGCGCAGGCGCAGTCTTAGTTAGCATAGTCTTCTAAATCTTCTAGATTGTCTCCTCTAGGCTAGATTATACAAGGTCTGCGTGCGACTTGTTAATTATAGATACTATATATATCCTATTCCGGTAATCTTTTATTAGAGTTTTATACTTACTTATTTTTTGCGTTACTGTGTCCAATTTTACAAGCTTGCTGCAAGTAAAATTGTCTAAGTAGTAGGGCAGTTTAAAGGGGTAGGCTTTATCAGCCTATTTGCATTTCATATACTAGGTATACTAATTCGCTAACGCGTACGGATATTAAAATGCTTGGCATTTTAAACGAGCCTTAAACATTTAACACCCTAACGCTTAGGCTTTACCATTTTTATTAGCAAGGATTTAGTGGTAATATTTTTAATACCTTAAACACACCGCTAAAGTAAGTAACTATGTAACCCACATTTCTCTACCTGTAATAAGCTATTAACCCTTATTTTCCGTAGGCATGCTTATAACGTCCCTTTTCATTCTTTATAACATTTGGCGGCCTAATTTAAACCCTATATATACTCTAACAGGAACTGCTACACTACACGACCTTTAAACAATCTCTGCTATACATAGTATCCTATAATTAACATGCATAATAGCCGCTGTGCAGGCCGCTATATATATTAGACGCCTGGCATCCTATCCACATAAATGCATTTGCAGTGCCTTCCTACCCTTTGTGATATTTAGTGGCCTAGATTTTGTATATAGCTGCAATCAGACCTCCAAACAGGACACTGTATATGATTATTAACCGGTCTTTCCCATGCCTAGTAACCCTCTGTAAATACGTCCCCTTCCCTAATATTTAATGGTTCTCAATTTCAACCTCTGCTCTGAGATAGGCATTTAAATAGTATGCAGCTAATGCACCTATGAAACTAGCAGTAGGGTAGGGAACTTGGAGGTGTACAGGATGTGCTTTAACAGATTTATTTATAGCGTCTTCTTACCATCTAGCAACCCCAACTTATGCCTTAAGCACCATTCTTAGCCTTTACTAATCTTTACTACCCGTGATATTAATAGTGTCCCTATATTCTATAAGCGTCTGGCATAGTTAGGGGTAAGAAGATGTTTGCCCTATAGAAACCCTCTTTTTACCTTAATGTGTTTAATAACCTCTATCTAAGACAGGCATTTACTAGTCTTTGTTACTTATAGCACTAGCATTAATTAGGCATTAGTACTTCTAGGAAAAGTCTTTGTTACCTACCGCACATATGCATTTTAGGCTAACTTGGCTAATTTATACCGCAATCTACACCTTACCATTTATAATGCAGTATTAAGGGCGTCGGTTTCCGCTAATTAAGTCTTCTGTGTATATAAACAGACTCTTAAGGATTGCATATTCTATTTAATAAAGACCTTGTTGCTACTAACTGCACTTAACTTTTAGGTAAGCAAAAACCGCACCTCTCTATACTAAGATGGGGCTGCTGATACCTTTATCTCCCTAGATATACTAGTGGCGCCCAGTTCTCCCCTTCTAAGCCGTTTAGCAATTCTAATTAAACATTCCTATTGATTAACAAAATATCTAAAATCCTGTATATGGCTTTGAGTTACAAATCTACCCTTAAACTTAATATATGGGATAGGGAAGCCTAGTATAGGGAATTGCTTAGCCGCGGCAGATTAGTAGAGGAATCTAATGGCTGGATATAAGACCTGAATTTTTTCCACTCCTATAATGCACTTACCGGCCAAGTCAATTTTAAGGAAAGTATTTTAACTAAATAACTTTTTAACGCTAATAAAGGGGTAAGTAAAAGACTAATTTTAAAAATTATCAATTAATATTGCAATAGCGTATTTATATTGTTGGTTTAAGCACTAACCACATTGCAATTGAATTAACTCTTAACTCTAAAACCTGCTATACTATAATCTCTAAAGATTAAATAAAGGAGTTTAAATGTCTAAAGTGGATAGCAGAGAAGGTTTAAATAGGTATTAACGCTGCTAAGTACTTTTTAATTTTTATAGGCGTGGGTCTTATTGCATAGTGGGTTAGAAGCTAGCACTGTTAAATATAGTGCGATGGATTAAGCGTTAAAGTCATTCTAAAAAGGATGCACTTTTTTTATAGGCTAGTAGATGGTTACTGTAGGGGGATTCCTAATATATTTTTGCGCTCTTTCCCTAGGTCAAGAAAGGCCCTTTTAGTATTGGTATTGCTAAGATTTTAGCAAAGATTTTACTGCTTTTTGTAGTCTAAGTTACTATTACAGTAAATAATCGATAAAAAGCGTGGATATTACTTTCACTAGACATAGATAGTAGGGTTTTCTAGTTATGTAACTGGCTTTATCTAGGTAGAGGGGCAGTACAAAATGCTTAGCATGTATATAAGCTAAATGTCGACCTATAACTTTAGAAGTCACATTAGTCCTTGGTTAAGCGACTGATGTTTAAAGCTCTAACTGATTAACCAAATCCGTTGCAGATTAAATGAAGCTAATAATGACTTCTTGATGTATATATAGAGGCTCTAGAGCCATATTTAATAAAGTAGAGTTCTTATTCTTAATTGTCCTATTTAATACTAAATCATACCTTTAAATATTGCTTAAGACGTAGTTAAAACTAGAACCAGGAAAGAAAACTAACGAAACATATTATCTAAAAATATTCTGCTTGGCTTAGCGCAGCTTATAAACAGCAAGAAATATAGTAACTTAAAACTTATATGCTAGGGGCTAGAGTTTAAGGTCTATAAAGTGATTATATGCACCCAATCTCCTATACTTGCAGCTGCCTATAATAGAGGCTTTTAGGTAAAAGCCAACTAAACGTCTAGTAGAATTGACCCTAATTAGGAACTAACTAATTAGTAGGAGGCGGCGACTAACATTATAAATATCAACGAGTTCGATTCTGGCACTATTAAGAGAATGATTTAATTTATATATAAGAGGGATTATAACAATGGCAAGGAGAAGCAAGGATCTAATATTGCAAGTATGGAAACGCTTAGCTAAGGTAAGGGATATATTCGCACACTAATCCAATTTATCTGTACTTAAAGTTTAATCTATAGAATTAGAGGCAGCGCAACTTAACAATGCTAATGCCTTCTCGCCATCTAAACTTAACGGTAGTGATAATAAAGATATAATAACACGGCCGACAACGGCCAATATTACACTTTATTACGTCTATATTAATACAATTGCCAATTATTATAATATACCACAGCTAAAAGAGCTTGTGAATATAAAAATCCAACACATTTTAGGAACCAGCTGGTCCGCGGATAGGTTTCCTAATATTGCTAATAATACCTTTAGCCTAATAGGCGACTTAGCATTATATAATATAATTACCTTAATGGCGGCCGAGCATATTAAAGAGCTTATTAAACTTAAGGACTTCGCAGAGCTGGACGTTATGGGTAATTTCGCCATCAGCATTATATAGATAGCGATTACTGCATCTAAGGACATAAAGGAAATTTTTATATAGAAACTTTAAGCTATCTAGTCTTAGCTATAATAAATAGAATTACTACTTTAATCCCCCAAGGCAAGGTACGCCGCGGCTGAGCGTAAAAGCGAAAATATTAATAACTGTCTTTATACCCTCTACTCTGCCAGGACCTATTATAATATTGGTTACAGCGCCGAGTTTATATATTACATTAAGGACAGCAGTTATCTGTCCAACCCTAATTACCCTTATATACTTCGTTATAAAAAGTGCCAGTGTTATATATAAGTAAAGATACATAGCTTAGGAGATTAGCTTAGGTAGGAAGTTATTATATAATACTTCTCTTCCTTTCTCCGTTTAGGTTAATCTAAGAAATTTAAATGTATATCTTATTTATAGTCGGTCCGTTAGATATTGTATAGCAACTATATTATCTATCCCCTATTAGCCACCTATTACCTTACCCCTTACCCCTTACCCCTTACCCCTTACCTCTTACCCCTTACCCCTTACCCCTTACCCCACCCTTTATCTTATCCTTTACCTTACCCTTACCTTATCCTTACCTTACCCATTACCCCTTGCCCCCCTAGACGAATTATAAAATCCTAGCCATTATATCTATTCTACTAAATACTGGAATAGGATTGAATGAAAACAGACTAAAATGAAATAAAAAGTGGTAAAGAATAATAAGATAAGCGCGTAATGACTAGGAAAAGGTCCTATATATACTAAGCGCATAGTTCTAAAGATGCATTTTATGCTTAAGGGTTACTTTATAAATGTTGCACTTAATCTTACCCTGCTGTGGGAGTTTAGAGAGATATATTTGTTGGAAATGCTTTATAAGAGCAGCTAGAGTGTGAAACTTGTGTATGCGCTTGCTAATTACAAGATTTTTATTCCTAAGGCAGATAAAGCATATTTTTGGTCTTTTCTCCTTATATAAGAATAACTTTGCCCTCTCTAGCGCTTTAGCAGCTTCTGAAATCTTAGCATCTTCTTTAATCTTAACTTTACCAAGGGTAATATCTATCCTAGACTGTCTCTGGTAATAATTCCGCTAATATACTCTACCTTCCTTAACATTGCAGTAATCTACAACCGCATTAATGGCATTATTGCATCTGCGTATTTTATCTTCTAGTAACACGCCAGGAAGCGTTATAATCGCTTAGATAAGGCGTTTGTGTTTAACTAATCTATTATTACTAGATTCTAAGGTTGCTTTAATATCCTTGCTGAATTTATCCCCAGAAAGTTGCCACTTAATATTAATTATAGCTTGTTTATTGTCCTAATTCTTCTTAATATTTTCCAATAGCGCATTTCTCTAACATTGCCTTTCATTTGTAATTTCTTAGCTAAGTTTTTGGTATTCTGTGCTTCCTGTGGTTTTGCGCTTAAGGCTAAGCTTTAGCTTATTTTAAATTTTAATTAAGGTATAAATGCGCAAGTTCTTGTTTACTAATAAGGATTGTTCTATTATTAGGTACTGTAGCCACCACAGGTCAATTAATTGGCTTATTTAGCATACCGCTTTTATTAACTTTTCTTAAGGCTCTAAGCCTTAAACAATTGCCTATATATTTACGCCAACACGCTGTAGAAGGTAGTGCTTTAGGAATGTTCAAGCGTTAGTGTACTGCATTATTAGGTTCTAAAGGGCGTCACTTATATTACCTAAGTAGTATAAGCGTTAGAAAGGTTTTAGTAGAACTAGCTCTACATAATAGAACTTATTATTTTTGTTAAATGCCTTGCCTACGCCGTAACGGAGACTATATGGGCGCGTAACCTACCAAAATCCCATAATTGCGCCAAGGTCCTTAATTTAGGGCAAAAGAGTTAAGTATAGTAAAGGCTGGTCAAGTAAGACCTTGTGGCCATAGGGGGTTTTAATCAATCACCAAAATATAGGAATATTATCTAGGTTTAAACGGAGTAGCAGTAGCAACTTGTTACGCCTAGGCTTGATATATAGCTTGCTAAGCTGCTCTATGGACATTAGATTAGGGGGTATAAAAGCTTAGTTAAAGAGAAGGCCTAGGAGAAAGACATAAGGGCTAAGAATAAGTAAAGGGTTGAAGATAATCTTAGAAATTGGAAAAGTATTACTAGTTCTTTATAAGCATAAGGTAAGAGAAATAGGGTAGAAAGAGAACATACGCTTCTTTTATACTAAGATATTCCTTAGTGAATTTAAATGTAAACTTAAGTATAATCTTATAAGGCCCGCCTTCTAGGTCACAAATAAGTATAACTATTATATGTTGGTAGCATAGATTAAGAAGGGCTTTAGGTCAGCTTGTAGTGCAAAAGCCTAGCTATAGCAAGAAATGGACTTGCATCCAATATTGTCCAACTGCATATCTCTTCCTTATTGTAACTAAGTTAGTCTTAAGAACTAGGGCGAGATCCTCCACGTCTATAACGGTCTTTTCTTGCTTTTTCTTACTTAAGCCATATTTCTTCGCCAGTTTCCAAAGTACCTAAGAAAGATATCTTAGCTCTGCTTTACCTTACTAGGTTAAAGGGTTAACTAGGAATATAATTACCTTATATATCTAGCGGTTTAGTTTACTAGGAATTTTCCTACTAGTCGCTTTCTTATATATAAGGCGATAGTACTTCTAGTATAAGCCAAGCAAGCTAAAAGCCTTTGTCCCGCACTATTTCCTACCCCCTTTCCTTTGTTTCTAATTTAGAAACTAGTTAAAGAAGCTATAAAGGAGCCAAAGTAAAAGGACTTGGTATGTTTTCTTAGGGTCTTTCCCTATGTAGGTGCAGTATCTAGAAATTGTTAGCTCTCTACTAAGTTAGGCCTAAAAGGAAGCCGCTAAATAGGTTATTACTTACTAATACCAGTGCTCTTTAATGCGGTTAAGGAGATTTGTACTACCATTAACATAGTCCTACGTTATAAAATTGGATTCCTTAAACTCTTCTAACTATTTAAGGTAGTATTTTAGTAGATGGTCTTTGTCACGGGACACCCCCGTGACACCTTACACACGTCCACCTGTTTCCACTAACTGAACAACTAGAGACCAACCACGAGACGACAATCTGACAGCAATCTGCTATATTCCGCCGCAATCTGCCGTCTCTACTGTTAGAGTTGCTAACTGGCAACTTTAAGGACCTCTAACTACCAAATTCTGCTAAGTTCTACTAGAACCGCCACCTAAGCTCTACCCTACCTATGTATAGCATAGTACCTATTAACCTAGCAACTAAGCAAATGTTATATACCCTTTTTCCCCTATTTCCTACTTTCCTTTTCTTATATAATGTCTTAACTTTATCACATAGTTTATATATATAGCTTAATAATATCTACTTCGCTATATATTATCACCGCTTATACTTACCCCATAACACTATATTGTGTTAACCCTATATACCACCCTCCAAAATGCAGAATAACCCTAAAGCCCCTATAACAGCCGTTGGCATTATATCTACACTCCAAGAATAATTAGTAGAAATACAGAAGTCCTTTATAGATGCCCTTATACAGAACCAAGCTACTTTAACTTAATAATAAGCTAAATAAGAAGCATAACACTAGCAAATAATTAAAGACCTCTAAGAAGAAATCCGCACCCTTAAGATGCCTATACTAGGGCCCCAAGACCAAACACTATCTCTAGAGATAAACATACAGAACAAGAGTCCTAAACCTATAGTAGTTACTTACCCTAAACCAACTACTGCACTGCAATAATCTAAATAACTACTAGACCCTTTAATATTCACCAGTAAATAATAAGAACTCTAATTATTCCTAAGCCGGCTTAAAAATAAGCTAACTGGTAATGCTAACCGCTACCTAACTAAAGCCAACTAACTCTACTACGCCCTAAGTCAATTAGGAGGAGACACAGCTAACCTTATTAAACCTCTTTAACCAAACTCAGTACTAAGCCTAATTGTACTTCTTAAAGCCATGTATAGTAACCTAAACCGCCAAGCTACTGCTTAGAGAAAGATAAACTATATAACTTAAGGAATAAAAAGCTTCCTAGTATACTTCTCTAAATTTAACTATTACGCAAAAGAAACAGGCTGGAATGACTCCATACTAATTAACAGCCTTATTAAATCCCTAAGCCCTAAACTAAAAACCTCCCTAATAGGTATAGACCTACTAGGAGCCCTTAACGCCTACATAAACGTTATTAATAAACAGTATAATAATATACTACGCCTAACACCAAAGTCCGCTCCTTAATATAATATAATAAACCCATAAACGTCTACTAAGTTATTATCTTAGCCTAAGCACCCTAACACCATAGATATTAACACTAGAACCCTAGGATACGCCCTACTAGGGTCCTCTAAATAAGAACAACACACTAAGCTAGGCCTCTATTTTAAGTATAAAAGTAGCTTCTACTTCTCTAACTACTACTCCATCCTTATGCCCTAATATAAATTACAAACAGCCAACACCAGCAGCCGTTTACCGCATTAATTGTCACGGCACTGGCCTAACGCGTTGTTATGACTCGGTGTTGTCATGACACGAGCACAGACCTAACCCCTGAGCGACGTGTATATATACCGCCTCACCTCCTACATAGTTCTGCACACGACATCGTTTGTTAATAATACACAGTCACAGTTACCTCGTTGACCCTCTGCACGTACTGTGACAGTATATCGTGTCATCACCTACGCCCCTGGTAGGGCTTTGTTTCCACCGTTCCACAGCTATGTTTCCAAAGCTACGACCCTACCCCGGGCGGGATTCTTACCCCCGTTCTACGACAATGCCGACCTAGTAAAATCTCTGCACGTTAAATCCATTTGAGTTCCTAAGCTGATATCCTCTCCGTCTCCCTGTCTCTAATGAGCCGATATTCTCTCTTTATGTTCTGAGTTTTATAAGCTGGCTGTAGGCCTCACTAGCGGGCCGTGGGCTACTGGTCGCGGAGCATGCCGTTCTATGCCTGCGGGAAGAACAGGAGCTGCTAGCTGCGGGTAGACTAGGACGCTAGGTATTCCCCCTGCGGGCTATATTCCTTATTTTAAAGACTATAGTTATTAATTTCTGTCTCTGTCTCCGTCTCTGAGTCTGTTTCTAGCTATGCTTCTGCTTTATGTCCTAAGTTCTTAAGCTGGCTGCAGGGAGGACACCCTGTGGGCTATGTTCCTTGTACTTAATTATAGTGTAAGACTATAGGTTACTGATCTCCGTTACCACCTCCGTCTCCGTCTCCGTCTTCGAATTTGCACAGATACTACTTTAAGTTTACCGCGACAAGAATCTACGCCTTAACCTTAATCTCCGTAACCCCAAGCCTGTCGAGTCTATACCTTAACCTCAATCTTTGCAACTTCGAGCCTTTTGAGTGTCAATATCCGCCCTACGCCCTGCGGATAAACCTATAATAAAAAATTCTCCGTTGTTTTCTACATTGGTTTTACTCCTACGTTGTATTTAGCACTCGAGACGAGTGCTAGTAGAGAGGGATGTAGTAGATATATAGGAGGTCTGAGGACTAAAGGGACGAAGACCTTTGAGGACTGGAAGGACGAGGATATATATGTCTGTTTTTTTTTACTTCTGTGTTTTTACTGCCAACACTTAGCTCATAGGAGCTCGCCTTAGGAAGGGGGATGTACTGTCACAGCACTGGCCTGACGCGTTGTTATGACTCGGTGTTGTTATGACACGAGCACAGACCTAACCCCTAAGCGACGTGTATATATACCGCCTCACCTCCTACATAGTTCTGCACACGACATCGTTTGTTAATGATATATAGTCACAGTTACCTCGTTGACCCTCTGCATGTACTGTGACATTAATCCTCTAGTTACTATCCCTAATCTCCACCTAGTTCTAGCCCCGCATCTAGTAAGCACCACTTATAAGGATAAAGCTACAACTAATACGCTATGAGAACTCCACCCTAATTGCCTCCAAAAGGAAGGTCCTAAAGCTAAGTCGCTCTCCAAGACAGCGCTGCCTTAAGATCTTATTAAATGCTTTGGATGTTATAAACTCTAACTCTTAGGATTGCAGTATAACTATTAACTGTTATCTTTAGCAGAATAATTAATAGGTTAATACTTAAGTCCTAATTAATATAGGAGCTAGTAGTACAGAATTTATTAACAAGATCTTTATATAAGATAATGGTTTTACTCTAACCCCCCTTAACCGGCATATTAATATATTTGGATTTAATGGCAAACGCACTGTCTTAGGCTATATTACCTATATAGTATTCCTAAGACTCTAATACCTAAACCATAAAGAACTAATTAGGCTTTTTGTTACTACCTTAGGTTACTTAGTAATACTTAGACAACCTTAAATAAAGCTATATAAGGTAACTATTAATTAGGACAACCTTAAGCTTCTATTTACTGCCTCCTATTGCAAGTAAAAGTGCCTTATAACTTGCTGCTTAGACCCTAAACCAAAATCTAAAAAATCCACTAGGATCCATTAGTCTAAAATTTTTACCAATATCCACCCTATACCTAAAAAGTCCACCTAATTTTACTAAGAACCTAAAAATTACACTAAACCACATAAACTGACCCTAACTACTGTACCACCCCAAACCAAGCAGAAGCCTAAACTTAAGCTTAATATACAAAAGTACCAAAAGAACTGGTATTCTACTATAAAAAGGATACTTAAAGAACCTAAACCTAAATCTAATACTAACTCCATACCTAATACTAAACCTAAAGTTAAATAAGAAACAGTAGATAATTAAAAGGAAGTTGCCAGCTAGCAACTTACCCCCCTTTCTATAGATATCTATATAATTGGAGCTACCCTATTAGCATAACTTGCCAGAAAACCTAAATATATAATCTTTGCTGTTACAATAGCCAATATTAAAAAGGCCCTAGTATTAAAGAAGTACACTAACCCTACTATAAAAGTACTAGTATGCTATTATAGGCATCTGGAAGTATTTTTATAAAAGGAAGCTAATAAGTTAGTAGAGTACCAACTATACAACTATAAGATTATACTCAAAGAAGGAAAACAGCTAGGATTTGGACCCTTATATAGAATATCCTAAAACAAACTCTAAGTATTGTGGAAGTACTTAGACGAACACCTAAGTAAAGGATTTATTAGAGCAAGCTCTTTACCTATAGCTGCACCTATAATCTTTATTAAGAAACCTGGCAGCAGTTTACGCTTCTATATAGACTACTAAGCTCTTAATGCTATTACCATTAAGAATTAGTACCCGCTCCCGTTAATTTAAGAGACACTAAGCTAATTAAGTAAGGCTTGCTACTATATAAAACTCAACCTTATCTATATATTTAACCGCCTCTATATTACAAAAGGAGATAAATAGCTTATAGCATTCCGTACTAGGTACGGACTATTTAAATACTTAGTAACGCCATTTAGCCTCGCGAATGCCCCAAGTTTATTCCAATACTTTATAAATAATACCTTATAACCTTACCTAGATGTTTTCTGTACTGCTTATATTAACAACATCCTAGTATATAATAATAACCTAGCTAAATATAAGAAACACATTAACCTTGTTTTAGAAGCCCTATATAGAGCTAGACTATAATTAGATATAGATAAATACAAATTCCATAAAACAGAAGTTCTATACCTTAGACTTATTATCTCTATAGATGGCATATAAATGGACCTAAAGAAGATTAAAGTAATTATAAACTGGCAAGAACCTAAAAATGTTAAGGATGTAAAAGCCTTTATAGGATTTGCTAATTTCTATTAATGGTTTATTAATAACTTCTCCGCCCTAGTTTTACCTTTTATAGCCCTAACCTAAAAGGATAAAGCTTTTATCTTTAACAAGGAATATAAAAAGGCCTTTGCCTACCTAAAAGTCATATTTACTACTATACCTATACTTTAACACTTTAACCTAAACTAAAAGAGTATTATAGAAGCTAACTTATCTAACTACATTACTAAAGGTATTCTGTCTTAGTATAATAAAGAAGGGGTACTGCACCCTGTAGCATACTTCTTAAAATAACTAAGTCCAGCTAAATATAACTACGAGATCTATGATAAAGAATTATTAGCCATTATTAGATGTTTTAAATAATGGCAACCTAAACTAGAAGACGCTGGATTTCTAATTAAGGTCCTTAGCGACTATAAGAATCTATAGTACTTCACAACCATAAAATAGCTAAGTCATTGTTAAGCCCGCTGGTTAGAATATCTATCTTATTTCTAATTCTTAATTATATACCGCCTAGGCGTTTAAGGTCAAAAACCTAATGCCCTAACTTAATGTTTATAAGATATAACAGCATAGGAAAAAGCGCGCGCCTACCATAAACAAACCCTGCTTCGTCCTAAATTATTTAATCCCCTAGCTAAAGACCTTATAGTACACGTCCTTAAAATAACTAATTAATCAATTAAATAGATTATAATCAATAAATACCCAAACAATAAGTTTATCCAAGAGACACTTAAGCTAATTTAAGATGGCGTTAGACGCTCTAAAAAGATCTCTCTAAGTAAATATAAAGTTCGTAAAGACTGCTTGTACTACTAGAACTGCCTAGTTGTCCCTAATTATAATAAACTTAAGCTTAAGCTCCTTAAACACATATACGACTTACTAGTAGCTGGCTACCCAGGCCAAGGAAAAACCCTAAAGCTACTTTAATAGGAGTACTACTAGCCAAACATATATAATATAACACAAAGGTATATCTCTAGCTGCTATACCTACCAATGAGCCAAAGCTTTACATAAGATGTATAATGGCTTTTTAAAGCCACTACCTATTCTAGACCAAAGATGGAAGGACATCTTAATTAACTTTATTGTTAATCTCCCTAAAAGTAAAGGCTGTATAAACATTATAGTAGTTATAGACCAACTATCTAAGATAAGACACTTAATTGCCTACCCTAATATATTAGCACCTACCATTGCCCAACTATTCCTAGATCACGTATGGAAACTCTATAAACTCCCTAAAACAATTATCTCTAATAGAGGCCGCCAGTTTATCTTGGTGTTTTAGAAAAAACTAACTACCTAACTCCGCATTAAAGCACTGTTATCTATAGTATATTACCTAGAAACGGATGGTTAAATAGAACGTGTAAATGCTATAATAGAATAGTATATTCAGATATACACGTTGTATCTATAGGACGACTAGATAGACTAGCTTGTATTTGCCAAGTTTACTACAAATAACTCCGTCTTAGAAACTACAAAGGTCTCCCCATTTCTAGCTAATTACGGCTAGCACCCATAAATAGGTTTTAAACCCTTTAGTAATATTCCTTATCTAGCTTATTAGGCCTTATAAGTTACAGAAGTAAATAAATTCATAAAGAAGATGGAAGAACTATAGGAGTTCCTTACTAATAAAATAATATGGGCCCAGTCTATCTATAAAGCTGTAGTAAATAAGAACCAAACCCTAGCATTAGCTTACTAAATTAGTAACTTTGTCTAGCTAGACGCAAGAAATCTAAATATAAAATAACCTACTAAGAAACTTAATTGGAAGAACGCTGGCCCTTATAAGGTTGAAAAAGTTGTCTCTCCTTATGCCTACTGACTAAAGCTCCCTAATACAGTTAAAATCCACCCTATATTCCATACGTCAGTCCTCTACCCTACCGCCCCTATATCAGACACCCTGCCTAGACAGATCTAAGACCCTCTCCTACTAGTTAAAGTAGATGGTAAGGATGAGTACCTTATTAAAAGAGTTAATAATATTAAGTATAATAAACAGAAATGTAAATATATGTACCTTATAAAATGGAGAGGTTTTACTAACCCCTTATAGGAACCTGCCAACTCTATAGGACTTATATAAGCCACAGAAGACTTTTACAAACTCCACCTAGAACTACCACAGCCCTATCTCGCAGATGCTTAAGTTTAAAGGGGGGGTACTATTATGGGACACCCCTATAACACCTTACACACGTCCACCTATTTCCACTAACTAAATAACCAGAGACCAACCATAAGACAACAATCTAACAGCAATCTGCCGTATTCTACCGCAATCTGCCGTCTCTACTGTTGGAGTTGCTAACTGGCAACTTTAAGGACCTCTAACTACTAAATTCTACCAAGTTCTACCAGAACCGCCACCTAAGCTCTACCCTGCCCGTGCGTAGTATAGTACCCATTAACCTAGCAACTAAGCGAACGTTATGTACCCTTTTTCCCCTATTTCCTACTTTCCTTTCCTTACGCAACGTCTTAACTTCATCACACAGTTTATGTACATAGCTTAATAATATCTACTTCGCTATATATTATCACCGCTTGTGCTCACCCCGTAACAGTCTTAATCCTTATAAAGCTATGCTTAAGTAGGCGCTTTATAAGCATCGCCAGATCCAGTAATACTATTAGCGTTATAGTTAATGCCACTGTCGGCGTTACAGTTGGCGTCACTATTAGCATTACTATTAGTATTACTGTTAAAGACGGTTGGTTCTGTCCCGTAGCTGTTACCATTGCTATTTATGCCTATATACTTATTATTAGTAACGCTAAATAACAAGCTATAATCTAATAATTAAGCGTGCCGCATTCTAGGGAGCTAAAAGAGAACTTAGGGTAATAACGGCAGGAAGGATATAAAGAGCAATATGGGGTTAAGGAGATAGGAGGGTAGATAATAAGAGAAATGGGGCCTAGATTAAACAGATTAGAGGTAAGAGCTATAGAGTATATATAGCTTTAGCGCCAGGCGCATAGAAGGATTATAGTTTGCCTGTTAAAAAGCAAGGGGCATAGGGCGGTAAGCAAGAGGCTTAACGTTAGACCGGTAAGCAAGAGGCTTAACGTTAGACCGGTAAGCAAGAGGCTTAGGGCAGTAGGGAGTTTTGGCGACGTGACCTCCAAAAACGGCGACAGAACCCTCTAAAACCGGCAGTCAGATCTCCATTTTCTTTTTTAATAGAGTAATAGAAAATATATATTAAATATTATAGATTGCAAAAGAGAATTAGTAGGATTTCTAAAAGAGTTATAGGTTTTAAATTTTAAAAAATTGTTATAATAGCTAAGGCTTATATATATTATGAATTTTAGATATTTTTTAAAGTTTTAAAATTAATAATGTAGTTGTTATATAATAATTTGGTATAGATTTTATCTTGAAAATGCGCTCGGCACGGAGACTTTTGACGAGGTACTGTACCTATCTACCTATTGACTTACCTACAGTACCTGCCTATCTACCTACCTGCCTACATCGCCTACCTATCTGCATTGCCTACCTGTCTACATCGCCTACCTATTTGCATCTGCCTACCTGTCTATATCTGCCTACCCGTTAGCATCTGCCTACCTGTCTGCATCTGCTTGCCTGTCTACATCTGCTTACCTGTCTGCATCTGCCTACCCGTCTGCATCTGCCTACCTGTCTGCATCTGCCTACCTGTCTGCATCTACCTACCCGTCAGCATCTCCCTGTTTGTGCCTACCTGTCTATACTACCTTGATTCGATCGATCGATCGAATCGTTTATAGTGTTCGCTGGCTAGTCGTTGTCGTCTGGTTCTAGCGACGGTCGTCTGGTTCTGGTAACGGTCGTCTGGTTCTGGCGAAGGTCGTCTAGTTCTGGCGACGGTCGTCTGGTTCTGGCAACGGTCGTCTGGTTCTGGCGACGGTCCTCTCCTACCTGCCTACCTACCAACCTGTCTGCCTACCTATTTGTCTGCCTACCTACCCACCTACCTACCTGCCTGCCTGCCTGCCTGCCTGCCTGCCTGCCTGCGTATGTCAGTATCTAATTCAATTCGGGGGAGGGGTCGGCCCGATTGAAGGCTCTAATTGATTCAGATCGTTCTCTATGGCCGTTCGCTAGCTGTACATTCGAACGGTGGTCGTCTAAGGTGCCTCCTTAGGAGGCCTTGATTCGATTTGGTGATGGGCCAATGTCGAATTCGATTAATCAATTGAATCGTTCGTGGTATTCGCTGGCTGGTTGTTCGAAAGATCGTCGTCTAGTTCTGGTGACGGTTGTCTGGCTCTAGGACGGTCATCTGGTTCTGGCGACGGTCGTCTGGTTCTGGCGACGGTCCTCTGCTAGCTGCCGTTCCAGTGCCTCCTAAGTTAGGGAGGATGTAAGGAAGGGTAAAAAATAAGGTGGCTGCAAATTGATGAAATGGGTTGATTGATTGTCTGGGCCCCTGAGGGCTTTGAGCTACAAAGAGATTTTACTGTGCACGTGACCTGTGCACGTGACCTGTGCCTTAGAGAATACAGATTATCTGACAGATGCAGAGCTTCGTGTAGAGCCTCCGTACGCAGAGCTTCGCGCAGAGCCTCGTGCAGAGCCTCTGTACGTAGAGCTTCGTGTAGAGCTTCGTGTAGAGCTTCGTGTAGAGCCTCTGTCGCAGAGCTTCGTGCACAGCTTCGTGCAGAGCTTCGTGTAGAGCTTCGTGCAGAGCCTCTTGTAATTAGCATATAACTTAAATAATATATTACATTACCTCAATTGCATATTAAGG